>Ga0302314_10012688_pt1 | contig 14549 bp, 14 predicted proteins | sample III_Palsa_N2_3_FD_200533 | JGI IMG/M metagenome (GOLD analysis project Ga0302314, IMG submission 200533) | Peat permafrost microbial communities from Stordalen Mire near Abisko, Sweden - III_Palsa_N2_3 | ecosystem: Environmental > Terrestrial > Soil > Palsa > Peat permafrost | place: Sweden... | reverse complement strand
TCGCTGAACACAAGGCCAATCTGCAGTTCGGGACGCTTCGTCCGCCGCTGGCGCCTGCCACAATCGCGGACGCCTACGACATCCAGGACAAATACGTCGCACTGCTGCGCGGCAAGCACGGCAGCACCGTGGGCTACAAGGTCGGACTGACATCGGCCGCGATGCAGGCGTTTGGCGGAATTGACCATCCCGTCGCGGGCGTCGTGCTCGCACAGCGCGTGCATCGATCGGGCACGACCGTCCGGCGCTCAGACTTCGGGCGGCTGGGCCTGGAATTTGAAATCGCGGTCCGCATCAAGTCGGACGTCCCGCTCACGGGATCGCCGTTTACCCGGGAGACGATCGGGCCTTATATCGACGGCGTTTGCGCCGCCATCGAACTGGTCGACGATCGCAGTGCGGATTACACCAATCTCGATATGCTCTCGCTGGTGGCGGACAATTCCTGGAACGCCGGCATCGTGCTGTCGCAATTTGCCACCGCATGGCCCGATCTGGAGAGCGTACTGGGGCGCGCCACCAAGGACGGTGTTGCGATCGGCGAAGGCCATGGCCGCGACATCCTCGGGCATCCCTTCCATTCGGTCGCGTGGCTGGCCACGAAGCTGGGTTCGCGGGGCGTCGGGCTGAAAGCCGGCCAGGTCGTGATGACCGGAAGCGTGATGAAAACCATATTCCCGTCGGAAGACGCGAATTATCGTTTTGATCTTGCGCCGGTCGGCGTTGTCGAGGTGCAGTTGGCGGAGTAAAGCAGCGCCGGCTGACCTCAAGGCCACACATACTCAATGCATATGGGCGGCATAAACGCTTCGCGGGTGGTGAGGCCGAACAGCGCATGGTAGCGAAAATGCGTGGATATTCCCGCATTGAGGGCGACCATGTCGAACCATTCGCGCACCTCGCGCCGAGCCGTGTTGAAGGCGGGGGCCGGCATCATGCTGGCCGGCAGCGGCGTGATCAGGTCGCGGCCCGCACGCGCCTCGACCAGGCTTCGCGTGCTGCTGAACTTCTTCCCGGAGGCGAGCCACGGCTATCTGTATCAGGCCGTCGCTACCGGCATCTATGACAAGGCCGGGCTTGACGTCGAAATCAGGCCGGGCGGCCCGCAGGTCAACGGCATGCAGCTGCTCGGCGGCGGCGAAGTCGATATCGCGATGGGCGCGGCCATTACGGTGACCAGCGGCATCGAGCGCGGCGTGCCCGCGACGGTGATCATGCCGTCGTTCCAGTTCGACCCCCAGGCCCTGGTCACCCGTCCCGACATCAACGGTATCGCCGACCTCAAGGGCCACAAAATCCTGGTGTCGACGCTTGGCCGCTCCAGCTACTGGCTCTGGCTGAAAAGCCGTTTCGGCTTCACCGACGATCAGGTCGGCCCCTACACCGGCAACCTGCAGCCGTTCATTGCGGATCCCACCATCGCGCTCGGCGGCGTGATCGAATCCGAGCCCTATAATCTGCGCCGCGCCGGCGTGGACGTGAAGGCGTTCCTGCTCGCCCATGACGGATACCCGCCTTACGGCTATCCGCTGATCGCGATGCAGGGCTTCATCAGCGGCAATCGCGATGTGGTGCAGCGCTTCGTGCGCGCGTCGCTCGAGGGCTGGAAGAGCTATCTGGCGGAGCCGACGCCGGGACTCACGCTGCTGAAGGCGGCGCGTCCCGAAGCCACCGACGACTGGAACACCTACTCCGTCAATTTGATCAAATCCCTGAAGCTCGTGGACGGCGGAGACGCACAGCAGCAGGGCATCGGGATCATGACCGACGAGCGCTGGAAGAAGCTCGCCGACCTCCTGATCGAAGTCGGCGTCATCAAGCCGACCACCGACTGGAAGGCGGCCTATACCACCGAGTTCGTCAAAGGCCTCGGAATGACGCTCTAGAACGATCGATTCGATGAAACCGATTCTCGTAGGATGGGTAGAGCTGTGCCGTGGAGTTGATGGGTTTCGCAAGGGCTCAACCCATCCTACGTTCCCCGCCCCAATGACCAGAACTTCGGAAACGATGGACGAGGGGGCGGTGTGCTTTTGCTGGGAGGCCATGCCGTGAAGACCGACCCGATCGATCTTTCCCATATCCGCGACGTCGTAGAGCAATGCGAAAGCTGCCTTCGTCCGGTCAAGGATGCCGAAATCCTTCCCGCCGACGCCTATGTCAGCGAGAAATTCTGGCGATTCGAGAAACAGGAAATCTTCGGGCGCGAGTGGCTGGCGATCGGCCATGTCAACGAGGTGCCGCGGCCCGGCGATCACATTCCGCTCACCGTCAACGACGAGTCCGTCGTCGTCGTGCGTGACGACGACGGAACGGTTCGCGTGCTGTCCTCGATTTGCCAGCATCGCGGCCATCCGCTGATCGGCGGCGTGGTCGATGCGCCGGCTCCCGGCACCTGCCTGAGTGCCAGGCGCCTGGTCTGCCCGTATCACAACTGGGTGTATGGACTGGACGGCAGGCTGGTGGGCGCGCCGTCGATGGGCGAAACCACACCGATCGCGGAGCTGCGGCAGAATGTGCGGCTTCCCGAGATTCGCTCGGAGATATTCCACGGGTTGATCTTCGTCACCTTCAACAAGGATGCCCGGCCGGTGGCGGAAAGCCTCGGCAAGCTGGACCGCGAATTCGCCAACTACGGACTGGAGAATCTGGTTCCGGGTTATGTGTTCGCGCAGACCGATCAGCCCTGGAACTGGAAGCTTCACCACGAGAACGCGCTCGAACCCTATCACACCGACTATGTCCACAAGGGCTTCCACACCGCGGTGCCCGCCGAGCTGACGCAGTTTCGCGACTTCGAGGTCGGCGATGGCCAGATCATGCGGACGACGGGTTTTGCCAAGGCCGGCGGCGACCTGTTCGAGGAATCCGGCAGTCGCCGGCTTCCGGATATCGAGGGCCTGACCAACGAGCAGCGCGGCCGGGTGTTTTTCACCTCGATCATGCCCTGCGTGGTCGCGGTTTTGCAGCCGTCCTTCGTCACCATCACCTTCCTCAATCCCTTGTCCGCGGGGCGCGTCAACCTTCGGCGGCTCAATCTGTATTCGAAGGCGGCGACGCAGGTTCCTGATTTCGATCGCATTCGCGTCGAACAGTTCGAGCACATGAAGACCATCATCATGCAGGATCAGGTGACGCAGGCCGCCCTGCAGGTGGCGTATCGGTCCCGGTTCGCGCCGCGCGGGCGTCTCTCCCAGCTTGAGACCGCGATCACCCAGCTCAATCACTGGGTGATCGACAAATACCGGCGGGGCCTCGCGCGGGAGACCGCTGAAATCAAAACCGCCTGATCTGCAGCCGTTCAAGCGTGAAACGCGTCACAGGTGCACCCAGTCCAGATGTTCGATCTCATCATACGCGGCGGCACGCTGGTGACAGCCGCGGGGCAAGCGCGAGCCACGCTGGCGATCACCGCTGGCGTCATCAAAGCCGTCGCGCCACCCGGCGAAGCCATGTCGGGGACGCTGGACGTCGACGCCAGCGACCGGCTGATTTTTCCAGGACTGGTCGACGCGCATGTTCACATTCCCGGCTACCTGTTGTCCACGCGGCTTGAAGATTTTGCTTCGGCCACCACAGCGGCGGCGCTCGGCGGAGTGACAACCCTGATGCTGATGCCGACCGACGATCCGCGCACCGCGACGGGATCGTATTTTTCGCGAAAACGCGACATCGGCGAGCGGCATTCCCATGTCGACTTTGCGATCCAGGCGCTGATCGGTCCGCGTACGGAGCGCGAAGACATCGACGAGATGGCCGATCTCGGCGCGATCTCGTTTGAATTGTTCCTGGCCTACGGGGGAAATCCCGGATTCATCATCGGCCATGACGACTTCGAATTGCGCCGTCTGATGGAGGCGGTCCGGGACGTGGGCCGCGTGGCCGGCGTCACGCCGCATTCCGCGTCGCTGATCGCCAGGCTCACCGAGCGGCAAAAGCTGTTCGAGGAAACCCGAAAACACCGCGAGGTGTTCGAGAAGGAAAAGGCCAGACCGCCGGTCCAGGTGTTCTCGTCGACGCGGCCAACCCTGTCGGAGGGCCTCGGCATCGCGCGGGCCTGTGTCGTCGCCGCCGAGACCGGGACCAAAATTCACCTCCGCGCGCTGTCCTCGAGCCATAGCGTCGGGATCGTCAACCGCTTTCGCGACGTGGTCGCGCTGTCGAGCGAGGTGATGTCGCATCATCTGCTGTTCGTGGCGGAACAAGCCCATCGCCTCGGTCCTTACGGCGTCATCGTTCCGCCGATACGAACCCGCGATGAGCGCGACAGCCTGCGCCGCGCGCTGCGCGACGGCGACATCGACATGGTGGTGAGCGACCACTCACCGGTGTTGCGGGAGGACAAGGAACCCGGCTGGGCGGATATCTGGAAAACCCCGCCGGGAATGCCGGGCCTGCAGACCCTGCTGGCTTCGATGCTGGCGCTGGTCGAGGACGGCGCGATCTCGCTTGAAGACATTGTGCGCTGCTGTGCCGAGCGGCCGGCGGCGAGCTTCGGTCTGTATCCGAAGAAGGGCGCCCTGCAGGTCGGATCCGATGCCGACCTGATCGTGGTCGATCCGGCGCGGCCGACATTGATCGAGGACGCAACACAGCGCAGCAAGGCGAATTACACCACGCTGAAGGGCCGCTCGATCAACAGCCGGATCGAAAGCGTTTATCTGCGCGGCAAACTGGTCGCGCACCATGACCAAATCGTAGCTGAACCAACCGGCCGCTTCGTGCGGCCGTCCCAATGAAACGACAAGGGATCGGAACTCGATCATGATCAACAAGCCGAAGCTCGACATCGTCACGCTGTGCGGAAGTGTGCGCAAGGAATCCTACAATGCCGCGCTGGTCCGCGCGCTGCCTGCGATCGCCGCCGGCGATCTGGTCTTCAAGGAAGGACCGTCGGTCGCCGACATCCCGATCTACGATGGCGATCTTGAGAGCATCAGCGGCTTTCCTTCCGCGATCACGGCGCTGGCCGGATTGATCAGGGAGGCCGACGGCGTGATTATCGTTTCGCCGGAATACAATTATTCGGTGCCGGGCGGCCTGAAGAATCTGCTCGACTGGGTATCGCGAACGCCCAACCAGCCGTTTGCGAAGAAGCCGGTTCTGATCCAGTCGGTTTCCGGAGGTCCGCTCGGCGGCGTCCGGATGCAGCATCATCTGCGCCAGATCCTGGTGTTTCTCAATGCCCGGATTTTTGCGCGCCCCGAGGTGATGATCGGTCCGGCCTCCGCCAAATTCAGCGCGGAGGGCGTGATCGTCGATGCGCCGACGCGCGAGGCGGTGCGCACGCAACTCGCCGAATTTTCCGATTATATTCGCGCGTTTCACATCTGAACGCTGCCTTGCAATGAGGCCGCGGCGCTGAGCTGCCTGCCTCCGGCAGGCATGGCCCGATTTTTGCTTATTTTAACTCCATGCCCTGTGATCTCGATCTCGGGCGATTGCGTTTGTTTTTCGGCAGGGAGTGCGGCGATGAGCAAGTCGGATCTGGTTCTGGAACCAAGCGTCATCTTTGCCCGCAATGTCGACTGGAACCTGTTCAAGGTGTTTTACGAGATTGCGCGGCGCGGCGGCATCGGAGCCGCGGCGCGCTCCTTCAACAAGCAGCAACCGAACATCTCCTCCGCGCTGCAGCGTCTGGAAGCCCATGTCGGCGTGACCCTCTGCATTCGAACCAGCCGCGGCATCGAGCTGACGATACACGGTCATCAGCTGTTCGCGGCTTGCCGCGACATGTTTCAGTCCGTGCAGAACATGCCCCGTGCGGCATCTGCCGTGCGCGGCGACATCGCGGGCACCGTGGCGCTTCGCGTGATCTCGAATCTGCATCAACAGCCGAAGCTGACCGAAATTCTCGAAAATTTTCACCGCCAATATCCGCGGATTGAAATCAAGCTGGATGTCGCGCACTGGCGTGGCGTGCTGCGCTCGCTGAAAAGCGGTGAAATCGAACTTTGCATCGGCTTTGAGGATAAACTGGACCCGAAATATCTCTATCTGCCGATCACCGAGCAGAAGCAGCAGCTCTATTGCGGTCCGACGCATCCGCTGTTCGGGAAGGCCTCCGTGGCGCCGTCACAGCTGGTTGCGGAGCCCTTTGTGGTGACCGAAGACGAGCCGGTTCCCTATACAAGGTATCGGGAACGGCATGGTCTCGGCCAGCAGATCGGCGGCTTCGCCGACAATCTGCAGGAGCGAATGTGGCTGATCCAGCTCGGCATGGGGATTGGCATGTTGCCACAGGCCATCGTCGAGGCTTCCGACTTTGCCTCCAAGCTTTGGCCGCTGCTTGACGATGTCGAAGCGCCGACCTGCACGATCTATTTCATGGCCAACGCATCCAGCATCCGCAGTGCGCCGGCGCAGCTCCTGCTGGACACCGCGCTGGCCTGCCTGCAGCCGGATGAAGCGGGCCCGGCGGATGATCGGCCGCGGGCAGCACAGGCACGCTTCACGATCTCGCCGGCATCCGCGGCACCGATCCCCTTGCGGAAGAAAAGCTCCGCGACGCGCTGAAGCAATGCCTCCGCACCAATTCTTGGTCAGCAGACTTCTTGATCGGCAGATTTGGCGATCACAGATCCAGCACCAGCCGGTCTTCGGCCGATCCAGCGACACAGACCATCAGGCTGCGCGCTCGCTCGGCGGGTGAAAGGACCCGGTCGCGATGCACCGGCGCCCCTTCGAGCCAATCGACCTTGCAGGAGCCGCAAATACCGCCGCAGCACGACGCGGGAATATCGATTCCCAGACTGACAAGTGCGGCAAGCATGGTTTGGCCGGGATCGACGCGCATCTCGAGTTTCGAGCGTGACAGGGCGAGTGTGTATGGCCTGGCGTTGGGATCGACCGGCAGAGCCGGCGGCACGAAACGCTCGATATGGACCCGCTTACCCGGCCAATCGTGCGTCGCCTGCTCGAAATCGTCCAGCATGCCCTCCGGCCCGCAGCATGCCACCGACACGCCCGGCGACGGCAAGCCGACCAGCGAAGCGACATCCGGCCGTCCGGACCGCGCGGTGTCGTGAATGACGACATGCCCGGTTTTCATCAACGGCGCCAGCAATTCCCCAAGCGGCGGTTCGCCGCGCGCCACCAGATGAAGCCTGAAGTCCGGACGGCCGCTGCGCCGGAGGAACGCCGCCGCGGACAAGAACGGCGTCACCCCTATTCCGCCCGCGACGAAGACATGGCGCGTGATGTCCTTGTCCAGCCCGAGGCCGCCGCGCGGCAGCGTCACGCCGATGCTATCCCCGACCTTGATCTCATCGTGCAATTGCACCGAGCCGCCGCGGCCGTCGCGCTCGCGCTTGACCGCAACCAGATAGCGCGTGTTGTCGGCGGGGTCGTTGCACAGCGAATAGGTCCGGACCATGCCACCCGGCAGGTGCAAATCGATATGCGCCCCCGGCCGAAACGGAGGCAGCTCCCAACGGTCGGGATCGACCAGTGAAAACACCTTGATGTCCGGTCCACCTGGCTCGATTGTGTCGACGACGGTCTTGATCGTCGTGATCGGCTTGACCTTCATTGGACATTCCGCACGGCATCCCCGACCCGGACCGTGCCGCCCTTGAGGATTTTGCAATTCAGGCCGGAGCGATTGATCAAGGGATCGAAGATCGCCTTGCCGGTAATCTCCTCGATGTGCCGGCAGGGAATCGACAGCCGCGTCGACTCCAGCAGGGTTTCGCCGAGCCAAAACTGGCGTCCGACCAGATGGGTGAGAGGCACGCCCGCGACGGTGACGTTGCGGCGGTGCTCTTCAGGAGCGAGGTCGATATTGTGGTCGCGCTTCAGCGCCACCAATGTTTCATACTCGAACAGCGTCACCTGCCGTCCCTCTTCGGGCTTGTGCGAGTAGAACCCCTCTTCCCGCCCGATCATGTAGCGGTCGCCCTCGATGCCTTTGCCCTCGATCAGCCGAAGTTCGGGCATCGCGCGCATCGGCAGAAAGGCGCGCGGCGTGATGTGGAGATAACGCACCACGCCGGTCCAGGCCGGAATTACCGCCGCGGGCGTCGCGCTTGAGGTATTGATCGTGTCGAGCATCACTGGCCTCCCATTGTGCATTTATTGTCATTTCTCATGCCGGATGGCGACGACAGGGTGAGACGACCCCCGAATTTCGCGCTCCGCCGGATCACGTCAGTTCCTTATTCGCCATCTCCGGCGCGGCAAAGGTCGCCACCGCGGTGATCGACGCGCAGACGATCAGGAAAACCGAGACCGGCCAGGTGGCGCCGCCGGCCCATGTCATGAGCGAGGCCGCGATCAGCGGGCTCAAGCCGCCGCTCAGCGCGGCACCGACCTGGAAACCGAGCGACGCGCCGCTGTAGCGAAGCTTGGCGGTGAACAGCTCGGAGTACCAGGGCGCGCCAATCCCGAACATCACCATCTGGCCGAAACTGATCGCGACCACGATCGTCAGGATGACAATGGTCGGATCGCGCGTATCGAGCAGCCAGAACATCGGGAATGCGAACAACGCGCAGAACAGGCAGCTCGCGTAAAACATGGTCTTGCGGCCGACCTTGTCGGATAACCAGCCAAAGAAGGGTATCGAGAACAGCGCCACGAATGACGCGATGAAGGCGCCATTCAGCACCAGGCCGCGCGAAAGACCAAGGCGCGAGGTCGCATAGGACATGATGAAGACGCCGGCGATGCTCGCATAGGCGATCTCCGAGATCTTGAGGCCCACTGCGGTGAAGAACGGGCGGCGGTGATATTTGAAAATCTCGACGATCGGCATCTTTATGATTTCATTCTTGGCCTTGATCGCCCGGAACGCCGCGGTCTCCTCCATTTTAAGGCGGATCCACAGTCCGACACCGACCAGGAGCACGGAGATCAGGAACGGAATCCGCCACCCCCAGGTCATGAAGTCATTCTCGGGCAGTTGCGAAACCAACCCGAACATGCCGATCGCCGCCAGATTTCCAACGGGATTGCCGACCTGAACCATGCTGCCGAGGAAGCCGCGCTTATGCGTGGGGCAGTTCTCGACAACCATCAACACCGCGCCGCCCCATTCGCCGCCAAGGCCGATGCCCTGCAGGAAGCGCAGCACGACCAACAATACCGGCGCCGCCACGCCGATCTGCTGATAGGTCGGCAGCAGGCCGATCAGAAACGTTCCCAGCCCCATCACGATGATGGTGATGGCGAGCATCGCCTTGCGCCCGACCCTGTCGCCGAAATGGCCGAAGATCACGGCACCCAGCGGGCGGGCCAGAAAGCCGACCGCATAGGTCCCGAACGCGGCAATCGTCGCCAGCGCCGCGTCGCCGGCGGCGAAGAAGACCTTGTTGAATACCAGCGCCGTCGCCGCGCCGTAAATCAGGAAGTCGTACCACTCGACGGCGGTACCGATCACGCTCGACCACACGATACGGCGCAACGCCGCCGCATCGTCCGGGATAACCACCGTGGTGAAGTCCTCTGCGACGGTCATGATCGCTCCTCTCAAAGCAATGGGGCCAATTTTTCCAGACGCATGTCGTCTTCTCCGCCCGATATCCGGGATGGAGCAGAAAACACTTGGTATCGCCCGCTGATCGTCAGTCGCCCCCAGCGCGGGCGTTGTGCCTCAAGCAATTGCCGCGATGACCGCGATCTCGACGCGGATGGAAGGATTGGCGAGCCTGGCTTCGACACAGGCCCGCGCCGGCGACGCCCCCGCGGGCACCCACGCGTCCCACACCGTGTTGAACGCCGCGAAATCCGCGATGTTGGGAAGCCACACGGTCGCGGTCAGGATCGATGACTTGTCCGTTCCGGCCTCCGTCAGCAGCGCGTCGATCTTGCCGAGCACCTGGGCGGCCTGGGCTTCGATGCCGACGGAAAGATCGTCCGGCACCTGGCCGGCGAGATAGACCAGGCCGCCATGAATGGTGGCCATGCTCAGTCGTTGGCCTGTCCCGAGCCGTTTGATCATGACGCCACCCGCAACTGGCCGGAGGCGCCCGCGGCGCCAAGCGCCTTGGCGATGCTGCGGTCGAGATATTCCAGGCGGTCCTGTCCCCAAAACGCCTCGTCGCGAAAGAAGTAGAACGGTGCGCCGAACATGCCGCGCGCGATGGCCGTATTGGTGTAATCGAAATAAGCGCGTTCGGGAGCCGGCAGCTTCGCTTCCCGGAGCAGCCCACGGCCGTCGAGCCCGATCCCTTCGGCGATCGACACCAGCGTCGCTTCGTCTTCGATATCCCTGTCCTCGACCCAGGTCGCGATCATGATCGCGTGAACGAGATCGTGCACATCCAATCCGCGCTGCTGTGCGGCAATGACGAAATACGACGGTAGCTGTCCGTTCGCCGGCATGTGTTTCGGATGGAGATTGATCGGCATCCCCAGGAGATCGCGAAATCTCTGCATCTCCAGCAGCCGGTAGTTTTTCCGCTCGTCGGACCGAAGCTGCAGCTTGATGCCGCCGGTCCGGGCATAGACCGACGCGAGATCGACCGGATAATAATTGATCTTGAGCTTGTAGCGCTCGGCCATCGCCTTGAGCCGCGGATTTCCGAAATAGGCCCAGTCGGAGTTGATCCAGAAATAATAGTCTATGGTGTCGGTCATCTTCCTCTCCTGACAATCAGCGTTCATTGAATTGCGGCGACCATCGCAGCAGCCGTCGCTCGACCCGCTCGGCGATGGCAACGAGGGCGATGCCGCTCAGCCCCAATACGGTGATCGCGGCGAACATTTCGGTGGCGTTCAGCGTCGAAAGCGCGGTCACGATCAGGTAGCCCATGCCCCTGGTGGTGCCGACGAATTCGGCGATCACCACCGCGACCAGCGAGAACGAGATCGCATTCGGCAGCGCGGCGAAGGTCCAGGCCAGCGCACTCGGCACCCGCACGCTCCACATGATCTGCCGCGGCGTTCCGCCCAGCGTCTGGCAGAATTGCAGCAGATGCTTCTCGATGCTGACACTGCCCTTGAAGGTGTTGAAGAAAATCAGAAAGAACACCACGAACCAGGCGGTGACGACCTTGGCGAGCAGACCGAGCCCGAACACCATGGTGATCAAAGGCACCATCGCGATGCGCGGCAGCGAGTTGAGACTGACGATGAACGGATTCAACGTCTTCGCCATGGTCGGGCTCTGGCTGAGCAGCAGGCCGACCAGAAAGCCGGTGCTGGTTGCCACCACCAGTCCGAGCAGGGTCGCGCCGAGTGTCGAGGCCAGATGCGGCAGCAGGAACCCCGCCTGCACGCCGAAGGTCCATTTCCACAATTGCAGCGCAATCAGCGACGGCCGGCTGATGAAGAACGGATCCAGGAAGGTGTTCTTGACCAGATAGGGGACGCGGGTAAGCCCCTCCCACAGGCCGAGGAAGACGCACAACAGGACGACCTGATAGAGCGCAATGCGAACCTGATCGCCGAGCCCGTTCTGTCGCGCCGGCGCGGTATCGACATGCGCGGACGCCGTGGTGCTGATGGTCATGCCGCCGACCCCAGAATAGCCGCCGTGCCATCGGGCGTGCGCTGGTATTCCTTGCCGAGCACACCCCACAAGGCGCGCAGGTGCGTTCCGAATTGTTCGGTCTCCCTCACGGTGTAGGGATCGCGCGGATGCGCAATGTCGATGCGGCGATCCAGCAAGATCCGGCTGGGTGGACCGGAGAGGACGATGACGCGATCCGAGAGCGCCACCGCCTCGTCGAGATCGTGGGTGACCATCACGATGGTCTGACGAAGCTGGCGCCAGATCTCGTGCAACTCGCGGTGCAAATTGATCTTGGTATGGGAATCCAGTGCGCCGAACGGCTCGTCCAGCAACAGCACGCGCGGATCGCAGGCCAGCGTCATCAACAGCGCGGTCCGCTGCCGCATGCCCCCGGAAAGCTGATACGGGAAGTAATTCTCGTAGCCGCGCAAATTGGCGAGCTTGAGCAGGCTGGAAACCTTGTCGCGGATTTGCGCTGCGGGCATATGGGCAAAGCGCAGCCCGAGACCGACGTTCTGCTCCACCGTCAGCCATGGCAGCACGGCATCCTTCTGAAACAGGTAGCCGAGCCGCGACGGAACATGCCCGGGCTCGACCAATTGGTCCTTCACCCGAATTTCGCCGGCGCTCGGGGCGATGAAGCCGGCGATCAGGTTCAACAAGGTGCTCTTGCCGCAGCCGCTCGGTCCCACAATGCTGACGAATTCGCCATCCCCGATGCTCAGCGAGACATTGCCGATCGCGGTGTGCGAGGTGGCGCCGGAGCGATAGGTCTTGCGAATGGCGTCGAGGGCGATCATGACGCGGCCCTCACGCTTTGGCGCGCGCTTTGCGCACGAAGCTCATATCGACCGCGTCGCCGTATTTCGCCTTGTCCTGGAGATCGGCGGTCGGATACATCCGGCCGCTGCCCATCACTTCAAGCAGGCTGGCGTAGGATTCCGGCGAGTAGTCGTTGTCGTAATTCCAGACCGCCTTGTACTGGTTGATCCCGCTGACCAGCGACGCCTTCGGCGTTCCCGGCAGATAGTCGGCCTGGATGACGTCGGCGATTTCCTCGGCCGACGACGCTTTAAGAAAATCCGACGCCTTCACAAGGCCCGCGACCAGCTTCGCGACTTGCTCTGGTTTCTCGCGGACCGTGTCCTGAAGAACGAAAAGTCCGGTGCCGGGAAGATCCCCCTTGAACGCGACCTGCCAGTCGGCGTCCTTTCCGGCCTGGAAGATCGGGACCGCCCAGCCTTCCTCGACGGCCCGTTCCACCATCGGAAATGTGGCGATGCATCCATCGACGGATCTCGCCTTCACCGCGCCCAGCATGGTGGTGAAATCGCCGAGCGCCTTGAGTTCGACGGCGTCCTTGAGATGGACGGCCTCGGCGATGTAGGCGGCGAGAAGCCAGGTCCAGCCCTGCGGCTGGGTGATGCCGATCTTTCTGCCCGACAGTTGTGTGACGTCCTTCAACCCGGCGTCGAACAGCTCCTTGTGGACGATGATGTTCGCCGCGGCCGGCCGGCGCTCCATGTTGAAGATCAGTACCGCCGGCTTGCCGGCCATCGTCAGCGCTACCGAATCGCTGGAGCCGCTGCAGGATGCGAAAATCTGGCTCGCGGACAGCATCTGTTTGCCACGCGGGCCGCTTTGCGAATTGATGTGTTCGACGTTCAGCCCGGCCTGCGCGAAATAGCCCTTCTTGATCGCCACATAGATGGCGGCATAGGCGACGTCGAGGCCAGCCGCGCCGACGGACACCGTGTCGGCGGCCGCCGCCGTCCCTGGCGCGAAGAGAAGCGTGGATCCTGCTGCGGCAAATTGCAGGAGAGCACGGCGGTCAATCATTGCTCGCGGCATGACCTTCACCTTTCGAGCGCCATATGCGCGCCGGAAATCGATCATGTTTACTGTGGGAAATCAATACCGCGAAAGCCGGCAAATGGCGCCGAAACCGGCAGGAAATCGAAAATGACTTGTTTTTGGGCAAAAAACCGCTGATTTTCTCTGTTCTGCTTACAATATCCGCGTTATTGTCGAAAATTCCAGCAAAGCCGTGTTTTCTGATAGAGTGCTATGTGGGATAGCGGATGCCACGCCGCCGTTGCCCCCCACTGGCGCGAGGCGCCGGTCTGATGCAGAACGTGGTGACGGACGCGAATGTCCGTGAAGGAGACTTGCTTTGCTGGATGTCAGCCGAACCGCAGGATTGGGCCTTAATCTCCGGCGCGTGCGCACGGAGAAAGCCCTGACGCTGGATCGTCTTGCCAGCCTGAGCGAACTGACGCGGGGATATATTTCCCTGGTCGAGCGCGGATTGAAGGTGCCGTCGATTGCGGCGCTGCTGCGCCTGGCCAAGGCGCTCGATGTCAGCGTGGCGTATCTGTTCGATCCGAACTCGGCGCAGGCGCCGCGCTACACGATCTATCGTCAGCGCGAACAGGGAGCCATTCAGACCCGGGACGGCACCTTCGGACTGTCGGCGCTCGCCGCGGGCCGTACGCGCAAGATGATGGAGCCGTTTCTGCTGACCCCTCCCCACAAATCGGCACCGCGGGCCTCGCATGCCGGCGAGGAAATGCTGTTCGTGGTCAGCGGACGCATCGTCATCAAGCTCGACGGCGAAGATATCGTGATGGACAAGGGCGACTGTCTCTATTTTGCCGGCGAGACGCCGCATGAGGTTCGCAGCCTCGGACGGCAAAAGGCTGAAGTCCTGGTGGTCGTTGCGCTGGCGTCGTCGGACACCGCCTAAGGCCTATTCGCAGGAGGCGATCGAACCGCGCCTCTTTCCGTTCCGACGCCCATCAGCCGCGGCGATGCTTTTTTGCCTTCTTCCCGAATGCGGGCTTTGAATGAGGCGCGCCGGCCGGCGGCGATGCTCCGGCGTGGACCGGCTTGTCCCAGGATTTCTTCTTTGCGAAACCCGGCTTCTTGTCGAAACCGGGCTCCTTGCCAAATCTCGCGGTGTTTTCACCGTGAGGCTTGCCGTAGTGTTTCGGCTTCCTCTCATCCCGCGATGCATCGTTCTGGCGAACGCCGCGGTCGGCCTCGCTGGCCTGGTGCCGCGGCGCGTGCACCCGCTTCTCCTGATCCGCCTGAC
>Ga0302314_10012685_pt1 | contig 14550 bp, 17 predicted proteins | sample III_Palsa_N2_3_FD_200533 | JGI IMG/M metagenome (GOLD analysis project Ga0302314, IMG submission 200533) | Peat permafrost microbial communities from Stordalen Mire near Abisko, Sweden - III_Palsa_N2_3 | ecosystem: Environmental > Terrestrial > Soil > Palsa > Peat permafrost | place: Sweden... | reverse complement strand
AAGGGGCCAAAATCTTCGGCCTTCTCGCCGATGCCGATGAAACGAATCGGCAGCTTGAGCGCGCGCGCGATCGCTACCACGATGCCGCCGCGCGCGCTGCCGTCAAGTTTGGTCAGAACCAGGCCGGTCACGCCGAGCGCGGCGTGAAACTGCTGCGCCTGCGCCAGCGCGTTCTGTCCCTGGTTGGCATCGAGCACCAGCAGCACTTCCTGCGGCGCCTCGGGATCGAGCCGTTGAATCACGCGTTTGATCTTCTTGAGTTCATCCATCAAGTGCGTCTGGCTGTGCAGGCGTCCGGCCGTGTCGGCCAGCACTACGTCGATATGGCGGGCCTGTGCCGACTGCAGCGCATCGAACACCACGGCGCCGGGGTCGGCGCCGGTCTGCTGCGCGCTGAAGGCCGCGCCGCTGCGCTCGGCCCAGACATGCAGTTGTTCGACCGCGGCGGCACGAAAAGTATCCCCGGCCACGAGCATCACACTCAAGCCCTGCTCACGCAGCGCGCGCGCAAGCTTGCCGATGCTGGTGGTCTTGCCTGAACCGTTGACGCCTATGATGAGCACCACGAACGGCTTGGCTGCGCGCTCGATGCGCAGGGGCTGCTCGCAAGGCTGCAGCAGCTGCGTCAGCCGATCGCGCAGCGCGCCGAGCAAGGCTTCGACGTCATCGAGTTCACGCAGCGCGACGCGGCGGTTCAGATCGCGAAGAATATCGTTGGTGGCCTCGACGCCGACGTCGGCGGTCAGCAGCCGCGACTCAAGATCCTCGAGCACCGCGGCATCGATCTTGCGGCCGGTCAACAAGCTGCGCAGGTCGCGCGCGATCGAGGCGCCGCCGCGGTTCAGGCGCGCCCTCAGTCGCGCCAGGAATCCCGCCGGTTCGTCGCTGCGCTCATCGCTCGGTGGCATATCCGGCAGATTGTCGCATGCTGGGGTAGGATGCGCGGCCTCATGAGACCCGAGCGCACGTTACGCATCATTGCCGGGCAGTGGCGCGGACGAAAATTTCGGTTTCCGCCATTGGATATCCGGCCCACGCCCGATCGTGTGCGCGAGAGCTTGTTCAACTGGCTGCAGCCACGCATTGAAGGCGCGCGCTGCCTGGATCTGTTCGCGGGCTCCGGAGCACTGGGTCTGGAGGCACTGTCGCGCGGCGCGGCGGCGGCGGTGTTCGTCGAGCAGCAGCGCGCTGCGGCCGCGGCGATCGAGGCGCTGCTGATCGCCTGGCAGGCCACGGGCGGGGTGGTGTTCTGCACCGAAGCACACCGCTATCTGGCCGCGGCCGAGGCTCGCGGCTTCGATCTGGTTTTCCTGGATCCGCCGTACGGTTCGGGCGCGATGCTTGGGGCCGCCAACGCGCTCGAGCGCGGCTGGCTCGCGCCCGGCGCGCGGGTCTATGTCGAGCACGCACGGCGCGAGGCTTTGCCGGCGCTGCCCTCGAGCTGGCGTGAACTGCGTTCCGGCACGGCCGGTGAGGTCGGTTATCATCTGTTCGCAGCCGGCGAGTCCGCGCCTTGAGGGGGAGTGGGGTCAGAATATGAAAACTAGTGCGGTCTACCCGGGTACTTTCGATCCCATGACGCGCGGTCATGAAGACATCGTGCGCCGTGCTGCGCATATTTTCGATCACGTGGTGGTGGCGATCGCCGCCAACCCCAACAAGGCGCCGGCCTTCGATGTCGCGCAGCGCGTCGAACTGGCGTGCGGCGTGCTGGCCGATCTGGCCAACGTCGAAGTGGTGGGCTACAGCGGCCTGACCGTTGAATTTGCGCGTGCGCGCAATCTATCGGTGGTGGTGCGCGGCTTACGCGCGGTGTCGGACTTCGAGTTCGAATTCCAGCTGGCCAACATGGGCCGCCATCTGCAGCCCGACATCGAGACCATGTTCATGGTGCCCAAGGAGCAGTTCACGTTCATTTCCTCGACCCTGGTGCGAGAGATAGCGTTGCTCGGCGGCGATATCAGCCATTTCGTGCATCCGTTGGTCGAGGCGGCGTTCAAGCGCAAGCTGGGCCGCGCTTAAGTTCAATCGCCGAGCGCGACGCCCTCGCGGCGCGGGTCGGCGCCGCCGTCGAGCGAACCATCGGGCAATACCTGCAAGCCGGTCAGTCCCGACTCCTCGTACTGGCCTGCATGCACGTTCACTCCGCGTGCATTGAGCCCATCGAGCAGTTGCGGCCCGAATTTGTCGGCTTCGCCCGAGAAATTCGCGCCGTGCGCGACCAGATTCGGCAGCGCCACAGCCGCGCGCATGGACAGATGCCAGTCGAGCGCGCCGATCAGCGTTTTGAGCACGTAGGAAATGATGGCCGGTCCGCCGGCCGAACCAGCCGCCGCGACAAAGCGTCCCTGAGCATCGAGCACGATGGTCGGCGCCATGGCCGAGCGCGGCCGCTTGCCGGGCGCGACCGCATTGGCCGCGGGCTGCCCGCCGGAATCCGTGGGCGAGAAACTGAAATCGGTCAGCTGATTGTTAAGAAAGAATCCGTCGACCATGCGGCCTGAGCCGAAGATGCTCTCCACGGTGGTGGTCATCGACACCACATTGCCCGCAGCATCGAGGATCACGAAATGCGTGGTGCCGCCGGGCTCGATGGTCTGATCGGTGGCCCTCGGGCTCGCGCCCGGCGGCACGCCGGCGTGCGGCGGTGTGGCCGCGACGCGTTCGCCGATCTGCGTTGCACGCTCTTGTATATACGCCGGATCGAGCAAGCCCTCGAGCGGCACCGTCACAAAGCTCGGATCGCCGATGTAGAAATTGCGATCGGCGTACATGAGCTGCTCGGCCTCGCCGAGTTCGACCCAGGCGATCGGGTCCTGAGGACCACGCTGTGCGATATCGGTATCGGCCAGCAGCAGCAGGCCCTGCAGCACGCCGATGCCGCCTGAGGGCAAGGGCGGCGTGCACACCAAATACACCTGCCAGGGACGGCACAGCGCTGCGGACTCGATGGGCCGGTAGCGCGCGAGATCCTCGAGCGAGAGCGACCCAGCGAACTCGCCCTGATGAACGCGCTGCACGATGTCATCGGCGATCGCGCCGTGATAGAGCGCGCGCGTGCCTTCGGCTGCCAGGTGCTGCAGTGTGGCCGCATAGGCGGGATTCTTGAGCACATCGCCCGAGGCGAGCCGCGTGCCGTCGGGCTTGCTGAAATAATGCACCGCGTCGCTGGCCGAGGCCTGCGGTGCGCGGCTGGCGATCATGCCCGCGAGCCGCGGGCTGACGATGAAACCTTGCGTCGCCAGACGCTGTGCGTCGCCGAACAGGTTGCGCCACGCGAGTTTGCCGTGTTCATGCTGCAGCAGCTCGAGCGCGGCAATGGCGCCCGGCACACCTGTGGAACGACCGCTCAGCACGGCGGTAGCAAACGGCAGCGCTGTGCCGTCAGGGCCTAGAAACATATCGGCAGTCGCGCCGGCCGGTGCTGTCTCACGACCGTTGTACGCACTGACCAGGCGCGTGCGCGCGTCGTAATAAGTGATGAAGGCGCCGCCACCGAGCCCGGAGCTCTGCGGCTCGACCAGGCCCAGTACCGCCTGCACCGATACCGCGGCGTCGGCAGCGGAGCCGCCCCGGCGCAATATCGCCAGGCCCGCCTGAGCGGCCAGCGGGTTAGCAGCCACCACCATTACGTGGTGCGCGGGACTGTGGGTAGCGGAGTCCGCGGCCCCTGACGGCAGCACAACGCACAGGGCCGCGGCCAGTGCGGCAATATGGATTCTGGGGCGCATGGAGCATAAAGAATAGCATCCGCAGCGCGCGCGCCATGCTAGAGCCACTGTAGTCCGCAGCTGGCCTGGATTCGAGGCATAGGAGTATTGCCGAGCGCTGCCCGGTCTTTATGATTTGCTGTTAACTCAGCAGCGGAGCAAGTCCATGGCAAAAGGTGCAACGATTGGTTGCCTGTTGGCGGCGCTTGTGTGTACCAGCGCGGCTATGGCGGCCGAACCTGAGCGTGACCATGCCGACGGTGCGCGTCCTGAATCGCGCGCGCCAGAGCCGCATGCCGGTCCCCAGGGGTATGCCCGGGTCACGGAACCCAAGGGCTGGAATGCCCGGCCCGCCACCGTCGATCGCGGGGCCTATCAACACAATTTCCAGGCAGCTCGCACCTACAGGATCGGGCCCTATCATCGTCCCCCGGGCTGGGTTGCGCACCACTGGGGTTATGGGGAAATCCTGCCGCGGGCGTATTGGGGTGCACAGTATCTTCTGGCGGACTACTGGCTGTTTGCGCTGGAAGTGCCGCCCGTGGGATATGAATGGGTGCGCGACGGCAACGATGCCTTGCTGGTGAATACGGGCTCCGGCGAGATCCTGCAGGTCGAATACGCAGTGTTCGCTTAAGCTCAGCGGCGCGCCCTACTTGGACTTGGACGGGGGCGCGCGCCGCACTCCTTTGGCCGGCTTGGCTTGCTTGCTGCGCTTCACGGCCTTGACCATGACGATGCGCGGTGGGGCGGCGCAAGGTGGCAGCTTATTCACACGCGCGAGATCCACGGCGCGCCACAGATACCACGCCGCAATACTGCGGTAGGGTTTCCAGCACTCGCCGAACGCGGCCAGCGCGCGCGGCGTGGGCATGCGTTTGAGTCCGTAGGCCAGGCGGAAGCCATTGCGCACGCCGAAATCGTCGACCGGCAGCACGTCTGGCCGCTTGAGCCGGAACATCAGCATCATCTCCACCGTCCATCGGCCGATGCCGCGCACACTGCTGATGCGCTCGATGATCTGCAGATCGCTCAAGCTTTCGAGTTCGACGTGCGCGGGCACGGTGCCATCCAGGGTCTTGGCCGCGAGATCCTTGAGTGCCGCGACCTTGGCGAACGAGAAGCCCACGCCGCGCAGATGATTGGCGTGCGCTCCGAGCACGTGATGCGGCGACGGAAAGGCCGGAGGTTCGAACAACGCCACGAAGCGCGCGAGAATGCGCTCGGCCGCGACACCGTGCAGCTGCTGATGCGCGATCGCGCGCGCCAGGGCTTCGAACGGCGCGTGTTGTTCGCGATAATTAATGCGGCACGGACCGGCCGCTTTGATCAACGCGGCCATGACCGGATCGGCTTTGAGGATGCGATGGGCGCTGCGATGCATGGCCGTCTCAACGCTGGCATTGCGGACAGAAATAACTCGAGCGCGCGCCCTGTGTGATTTGCCGAATCGGGGTACGGCACACGCGGCAAGGCTTGGCGTCGCGTTCATAGACATACAGTTTCTGGCGGAACTCTCCCGGGTTGCCATCGGTGCCGACGTAGTTGCGCAGGCTGGTGCCGCCGGCACGAATGGCCGCGCCGAGTGCGGCGCGCACCGCGCGCACCAGTCGTGCGCAGTCCTTGAGTGTAAGGCGACGCGCGGCGCGGCGCGGATTGATGCGGGCGCGGAACAGGGCCTCGCTGGCGTAGATGTTGCCGACGCCGGTCACCAGCCGCCCGTTCATGATCACCTGCTTGATCGCGGCGCGACGCTTACGCGTGATGCGATACAGATAGTCGGCATTGAACGACGCATCGAACGGTTCCGGTGCCAGCGAGCGCAGCAGGCGATGCGCGGCAGGATCCTGATCCGTGTAGTGCAGGCTGCCGAAGCGTCTTGGGTCGTTGAAGCGCAGGTCCAGGCCCGACTCGAAGGCCAGGTCGAACTGATCGTGCTTGAGCCGCGGCGCGCCGGCGTGCAGCACGCGCAGGCTGCCGGACATGCCCAGATGCAGAATCAGAGTGCCGCGCTCGAGGTTCAGCAGCAGATACTTGGCGCGGCGGCCGACCGTGAGGGCCTGCTGTCCGGCGAGCAGTTCGGGAAGGTGCTCTTCGATGGGCCAGCGCAAGCGCCGGTCATAGATGCGCAGCTCTTTGATGCGATCCCCACGCAGCGCGCTGTCGATGCCGCGGCGCGTGGTCTCGACCTCGGGCAGTTCGGGCACCGAGGCGCTGCGCCTATTTGATCTTGGTTTCCTTGTACGCGACGTGCTTACGCACGCGCGGGTCGAACTTGCGTACTTCCATCTTGTCCGGATGCAGACGCTTGTTCTTCATCGCAACGTAGAAATGGCCGGTGCCGGCGGAGGACAGCAGTTTGACTTTCTCACGCATGATGTTGTGACCTCAGAGCTTGATGCCACGGGTGCGCAGATCCGAGAGCACGGCTTCCAGGCCTTTCTTCTCGATGGTGCGCATGGCGTTGGTCGAAACGCGCAGGCTGACCCAACGCTTCTCGCCTTCGAGCCAGAAGCGCTGCGTGTGCAGATTGGGCAGGAAGCGCCGCCGCTTGCGGTTGTTGGCATGCGAAACGGTGTTACCCGTGATGGGGCGCTTGCCGGTGACCTGACAGACCCGAGACATGAGCTTCGTCCTCGAAATCAATACTTTACGTGGGGGCGCTTTATACCAGCCGGCAGGGGCCTACGGCAAGCTACGGGCAAGCGGCCAAGTAAGGTGGGGCAGTTCAGCGGTGTCGGCAACAGGGCTGGCCACTTTGAGCCTTTTTTTGGATTTTGGGCTGTTATAACTTTTGTAATAACGCCCGTTTTTTTATTTTGCGAGCCCCGCGACACCCGGCAATGCCGCCAGGACGACCGCGTCTTGCGGCAATGTTGCGCCGCGTCATGACTGGGGCTCGCTGCGACGCAAGACCAGCCCGGCGACTCGCGGACGACCCGGCCAGAGCACCAGCGACACCCCACATATCACGAGTACGGCGCACAGGATGGCCACCGGCGTGATCTTCTCGTGCAACACCACGGCGCCAAGGATCAAGGCGATGATGGGATTGACCAGCGCGTAGGTGCTGACTTTCTGCGCCGGGACGTGTGCCAGCAGAAAGGAATAGCAGTTGACCGCGATGATGCTGCCGAAGGTGATCAGGTAGCCCACCGCGAGCGCCGACTGCAACGAGACCTGCGACGGGGCGAAGCCATTCCATTCCCGATCCACGAAGCTCATGAGCAACTGGAACGCAGCGCCGGCGAACATCTGCAGGCAGGTGTAGCTGCCCAGGCGGGTGGGGTCGACGTAGCGCTGCTGCAGCAAAGAGCCCAGCGCCCAGCCGAGCTCAGCCACCATCACGGCAAGGATGTAAACCGGACGCACCTGACCGGACAGCGAATGCGTGTGCAGGGTCAGCACCACGACCCCTACCAATCCCAGGATCACGCCGAGCATGCCGCGCGCAGTGGGTGCGCGGCGCGAGAAGAACAGCCAGTCGAACAACAAAATCATGACCGGTACGGCGCAGACGAACAGCGCCGTAATGCCTGATGGCAGCCCCTGCTGCGCCCAGACCACGAAGCCATTACCGATGCCGCTCAACAGCACTCCGCACAACAGGCTGCCGCCGATATTCAGTCCGGCAAAGGGCCGCGGGTTGCGCGCACGCAGCCACCCATACATGAGGCCGGCGGCCACGAGAAACCGGAACGCGCCGCTCAGGAACGGCGGAATGGTCCGGATCGCGAGCGCGATGGCCAGGAAAGTGGTGCCCCAGATGACGTAGACGCCGGCAAAAGCCAGCACGATGGCTTTGGCGCCGGGTCGCGCAGTCATAGCAAACTAGTGTCTCAGATCAGCCGGTCGGTGGCTTGCCCGTGAAAACCGCCAATTGATCGGCGAAAGCGCGCTTGTAGGCGGGCCGCGCTTCACCACGGGCGACATAGGCGCAGAGGTTCGGATATTTATCCAACAGACCCGATCCGTTCAATCTGCGCAGCACCGTCACCATCAGCAGATCACCGGCGCTGAACGCATGGTCGAGCCAGCTGGCATCGCCAAGCCGACTGGAGAGTTCGTCCAGCCGTACACGCACGCGATCCTCGAGGATAAGCAGGCGCTCCTCATACCAGCTCTTGTCGTGCTCCAGGAACTTGGCGATTGTGCGCTCAAAGATCGGTGGCTCTACTGTGTTAAGCGCGGCAAACATCCATGAGATCGCGCGCGCCCGGGCATCGGCATCCTCTGGCAGCAGCCCGGCATGGCGCTCCGCGATATGGAATACGATCGCCCCCGACTCGAACAGGGTCAGATCGCCTTCTTCATAGGTCGGAATCTGTCCGAAGGGATGAAGCAGACGATGTGCGGATTCCTTCATCTCGCTGAACGAAAGAAGACGAACCTCGTAAGGCTGGCCTACTTCTTCAAGCGCCCAGCGAACGCGCATGTCACGCGCCAGTCCCTTGCCGCGATCGGGCGAGCGTGCAAAGGCGGTAATGGTAGGGGTCATTGGAAGGCTCCGGGAGATTGCGTTCGACGATAATCTTCCTATTCGATACGCCACATCTCAAATAAGTCCACGTTCGGCGAACGACAGGCAGCCGTTATCGGCCACGATCAGATGATCGAGCACACGGATGTCGACCAGCTGCAGCGCTTCGCGCAGGCGCCGCGTGATGAGTTCGTCGGCATGGCTGGGCTCGGCTACTCCTGAAGGGTGGTTGTGCGCCAGGATCACGGCCGCGGCGTTGTGCGCGAGCGCCTGCTTGACCACTTCGCGCGGATGCACGCTGGCGCCGTCGATGGTGCCGCGAAATAACTCCTCGAACGCGATCAGCCGGTGCCGGTTGTCCAGGTGCAGGCAGCAGAACAGCTCGTGTGGAATATCGCGCAGCCGTGAGACCAGGAACTCGCGCGTCGCAGCGGGCGAATGCAGCGGCGGTCCGGCGCGCAGCGCCTCGGCGTAGTGCCGGCGTGCGAGCTCGAGCGCGGCCTGCAGGCGGCAGTAGCCGGCCACTCCGATTCCGGGAGCCGCCAGGCACACCCCGGCCGTAGCCGAGAGCAATCCGCGCAGCGTCTGGTGCCGGGCGATGAGGTTGCGCGCCGTCGCGACTGCGTCGAGTCCGCGGGTGCCTGCGCCCCCGAGCAGCACGGCCAGCAGTTCGGCGTCCGAGAGCGCCTGGGTGCCGCTGGCGAGCAGCTTTTCGCGCGGCCGCTCGCGCTCCGGCCAGTCCTTAATGCTCATTCGGGCTCCGCCGGAGCCGCCCCGGCTAAATATGTGCGCCAAGTCTGCTGCGACATGCCCGTGCCGTGCGATCCTCATATCGTGCGCGCATCGCCGGAAAGACCGATAATTGGGGTATGAAAGGCAAACGCATCCTGCTCGGGGTCACCGGCGGTATCGCAGCCTATAAAAGCGCGGATCTGGTGCGGCGCCTGCGCGAGCGCGGGGCAATTGTGCAGGTCGTCATGACCGCCAGCGCCCGTGAATTCGTCACCCCGACAACGTTTCAGGCCTTGTCCGGGCGAACCGTGCGTACCGATCTTTGGGACCCGGCGGCCGAGGCGGCCATGGGGCATATCGAGCTCGCGCGCTGGGCCGAGCTGCTGCTGGTGGCGCCCGCGAGTGCTGATTTCCTCGCGCGTCTGGCGCATGGCCTCGCCGATGATCTGCTGAGCACACTGGCGCTGGCCACCGCGGCGCCGATCGCGGTGGCGCCGGCCATGAATCAACTCATGTGGAGCAATGCGGCCACGCAGGCCAATGTGGCGCTGTTGCAGCAGCGCGGCGTGCGCGTGCTGGGACCTGGCGTGGGCGATCAGGCCTGTGGCGAGACCGGACCTGGCCGCATGCTCGAGCCGCTCGAGATTGCGGCGCTGATTGCGCCGTTGTTGACCCGCGAGGGCCCTCTGCGCGGACACCGCGTGCTCGTGACCGCAGGACCTACGCGCGAGTGCATCGATCCGGTGCGCTTTGTCAGCAATCGCAGCTCCGGCAAGATGGGCTTCGCGGTCGCGCAGGCCTTGCAGGAGGCCGGGGCCGAGGTGGTGCTGGTCAGCGGCCCGGTGTCGCTGGCGACGCCGTCGGGTGTGCGGCGCATCGATGTCGAGAGCAGCGATCAGATGTATGCGGCCGTGCAGCGTGAGCTTCCGGGCACGGCGATCTTCATCGGCACAGCGGCCGTGGCGGATTATCGCCCCAATCAATGTGCGCCGCAGAAGATCAAGAAGACCAGCGAGACCCTGGCGCTCGAGCTCACCCGCACCATCGATATTCTGTCGTACGTGAGCGCCAGTTCACCGCGGCCGTTCGTGGTGGGCTTCGCTGCCGAGACGCACGCGGTAGAGCAACACGCGCGCGCGAAACTGCTGGCCAAGAACCTGGATCTGATCGCCGCCAATGAAGTCGGGCACAGCAAGGCTTTCGACTGCGACCACAACGCATTGCTGGTGCTCTGGCGCGGCGGCCGCGTCGAGCTGCCCAGCGCCAGCAAGGCTGAGCTGGCGGGGGCGCTGACCGGCCTGATCGCCGAGCGCTTTGGCGAGCATCAGCGCGAGCGGCTGCAACAGAGCGCCCCTGCGCGGGAGCTGCGCGAAGGTTGATGGACGTCGCCGCGCGCCGCACGCTGCGGATCCGTATTCTCGATGCGCGGCTGGGCGCGCAATTTCCGTTGCCGCACTACGCCACCGAAGGCAGCGCCGGACTGGATCTGCGCGCCTGCATCGATGCCCCGCTGCTGCTGGCGCCGGGGCAGGCCGAGCTGATTCCCACCGGGCTTGCGATCCATCTCGAGGATCCCGGATTAGCCGCGATGATCCTGCCGCGCTCAGGCCTGGGCCATAAACACGGCGTCGTGCTCGGCAATCTGGTGGGCCTGATCGATTCGGATTACCAGGGACCGCTGATGGTCTCGTGCTGGAATCGCGCGGCACAGCCTTATTCGATCGCGCCCGGCGAGCGGATCGCGCAGCTGGTCGTGGTGCCGGTGGTGCAGGTGGCCCTCGAGGTGGTCGAGGATTTCAGCGCCAGCACGCGCGGTGGCGGCGGCTTTGGGCACAGCGGCCGGCAATAGCCGCGCCGCCGGATCAGGAGCGCGGTCGCGTGGTCAGCTCGCGGTAGCGCTGGATGTCGCTGTTGAATTGCGTCTGCGTGTCGGCCTCTTCGCGGCGCTTGGCGTCCAGAGCCTGATGCTGGCTGCCGGTCTCATTGAGCGTGTGGATCAGATCTTCGGCCAGATCATCGGGCATGCGCCGCGCATTGGGCTCGCTGCTGTAGGGTTTGAAGCGCATGGCGCGGTCCTGCAGAGCGGTCAGCCGCGCGCCGAGCGTATCGATATAGATCAGCGCCGCCCTGATCTGGCCTTCCATGAGCGCCACACGCTCATCGCGCAGCTGCTCTATGTCCTTGGTCGACAGATAGGTCGATAACAGGAATTGGTCGTGCTGCGCGCGCTGTTGAGCCGCACCCGTGGCCCGAGCCTGCTCGGCCTGCTGGGCTGCGTTCTTGCCGCCCTCGACGTGCCCGACCTCGACCCCCTGGCCATTGAGCAAGGTACTCTCGCTCTGCGAGTACTGGGACGGCACGCTGTCGCCGTAATGCACTTCGCCTTTCTCATCGACCCAGCGGTAGACCTTGGCGCCGCCGCTCGACCCCGTGCTATCGGCGCCCATGGCTGCACCCATAGCGAGCACCGCCGCGCAGCAGGCGGCCAGCGAGGCGACGAGATTGCGCCGATGATCCATTCTGGTGCCATTGTCCACGACGCGCGTCCGCCTGCAAGCGTCAGGGGGCGTCGACGCCGTACTTGAGCCGGTAAGCGCGCAGGGCCGTGAGCTGTTCCGCATTTGGTGCCAGCTCCGGCGCCCCCCCGGGTGCCTCAAGCGCCGCGATCAGCTCGCTCAACGTCACTATGGCCAGACAGCGCAGGCCGTACTGGGCTTGCATCTCCTGCACGGCCGAGCGCTCGGACAGCCCTCGCTCCTGGCGGTCGAGCGCGAGCGCCACGGCCACGGGTTCGGCACCGGCGCGGCGGATGAGCTCGAGCGACTCACGGATGGCGGTGCCGGCAGTAATCACGTCATCGACGATCACGACCCTGCCCTTAAGCGGGCTGCCGATCAGTACGCCGGCCTCGCCATGGTCCTTGGCCTCCTTGCGGTTGTAGGCCCAGGGCACGTTGCGCGCGTGGCCGTCGGCCAGCGCGATCGCCGTGGTCGCGGCCAGCGCGATGCCCTTGTAGGCGGGCCCAAACAGCATGTCGAAGCCCAGTCCGGCGTGCAGTAGCGCCGCGGCATAGCAGCGGCCCAGGGCTGCAATCGAGGCGCCGTCGTTGAACAATCCGGCATTGAAGAAGTACGGACTCACCCGCCCGGACTTGAGCGTGAACTCGCCGAAGCGCAGCGCCTGGCGCGCGAGCGCGAGCTCGATGAATTGACGCTGGTAGTCGCGCACCCGCCCACCCTCCGGATGAATGCCGCAGGGTATCATCGCAGCGTGCGCACCAGCATCAGCAATGTCGACAGTATTTGAGCGGCGCTCCAGCTGGCTGGAGTCGCTGCGCATGTATACCCGCCCGCGCATGCTGTCCATGCTGGCGCTGGGATTCTCGGGCGGCCTGCCGTTCATGCTCGTCTACAGCACATTGTCGGCGTGGCTGCGCCAGAGCGGTATCGCGCGGGCGACCATCGGCATGCTGGCCTGGGTGTCGCTGGTCTACACGCTGAAATTCCTCTGGGCGCCGGTGGTGGATCGCCTGCGCCTGCCGTTAATCGGCCGCGCGCTGGGCCAACGGCGCAGCTGGATGCTGCTCGCGCAATTGTCGATCGCGGCCGCGCTGGTCGCGATTTCCACCAGGGACCCCAGGACACAGGTGTTCGAGGTCGCCGCCTTCGCGCTGTGGCTGGCATTCTCGGCCGCGACCCAGGACATCGCGATCGATGCCTGGCGCATCGAGTCGGCGCCCGCGCGTGAGCAGGGGGCCATGGCTGCGGCCTATCAGCTCGGCTACCGGCTTGCGATCCTGGTCGGATCCGCCGGGGCCCTTTGGATCGCCGCCGAGGCAGGCTGGGCGCGCAGCTATGCGACCATGGGCGCGCTGGTTGGCATAGGCGTGCTAGCCACGTTGCTGGTACGCGAGCCCGAGCGCATTGCGCCGCAGGCCTCGCTGCTGACCGAAAAGCGCGTGGTCGACTGGCTCGAACGGCGCGCGCACTGGCCGGTCTGGCTGCGTCATGCCGGCGGCGCGTTCTTCGGCGCCGTGATTTGCCCGATATTGGATTTCTTTGCACGCTACGGCTTGGTGCTGGGCCTGCTGATGTTTGCGTTCATCGGCAGCTACCGGCTCACCGACTACAGCATGGGCGCGATGGCCAACACGTTCTACGTCGACATGCATTTCACGCTCGGACAGATCGCCGCGGTGGCCAAGGTGTTCGGCACGCTCTGGAGCGTCGCGGGCATATTGATCGGCGGCTTTGCGGTAGCGCGACTCGGGCGTACGCGCTCGCTGGTGCTCGGCAGCGTGCTGGTGATCATCTCCAATATCAGCTTCGCCATCCTCGCCGAGCACGGACAGCCCAGCGTGCCTGGTCTGGCCACCGTAATCAGCCTCGATAATTTCGCCCAGGGCGTGCATGGCACGGCCCTGATTGCCTTCATGTCGTCGCTGACCAGCGTTTCGTATACGGCCACTCAGTACGCCGTGCTGTCCTCGCTGTATGCGTTGGCGCCCAAGCTGCTGATGGGGTTCTCAGGCGTAGTCGTGGACGCGATCGGTTACCCGCTGTTCTTTTTATACACCGCTTCGCTGAGCATCCCGGCGTTGCTGCTGCTGTACCTGCTGGCGCGGCGGCGCGATTTTATTTGAACGAATCCGCCGCATCGAACAGGTCCAGCCCCTCCAAGCCGCCGGCCATCTGCGAGTCCCCCTCCAGGCCGCTGTTGGGCGAGGGCGCATCGTCTTCACTGTCGACATCCACCGACCCGCTCCAATCCTCGGGCGCCTCGGCGGCCTCGATCTCGCCGCTCGCGTGCTGCGAATTCCAATCCTCGATATCCATCTCCTCGACCGTACCGTCGAAGGTCTGCATCTCGATGGTGCCATCGTCCTCATCGACCGCGACGACTTCGAAGCTCTCGCCGCGGATGCGATACCAGGCGCCGATCTCGGGCTGCGCGCTCATTGTCTTAGGCTCCCGTATTCAGCCGAAGTGGAATCCTTTACGCTGCGTTCGGCAACGCACGCGTGTCGCAGTCATGTTGCACCTGCCGCCGCACGCATTTCAAGAGTAATTTGTCTCGCACAGCATCATGGCCAATCAGCTGCTCCGATTCTTTGTCGTGTTCCTGGTCGTGGTCGAACCGATTTCGCTGCTGCCGTTGTTTGTCGGACTGACGGAAGGCATCGCCGAGCCGCAGCGCCGGCAGATGGCGCTGCGCGCGGTCATAATCTCGGCCGTGATCCTGACCGTGTTCGCCCTGATCGGTGGTCCGTTTCTCAAGGTCATGAGCATCAATATCGAGTCGTTCCGCATCTTCGGCGGTTTGCTGCTGTTCCTGATCGCCCTTGAAATGGTGTTTGCGCGCATGCCGGGCACGCGCACGTCGTCGAAGGAACAGCAGGAAAGCCAGGAGCGCGAGGACATTAGCGTCTTCCCGCTGGCTTTTCCGTTCATTGCCGGTCCCGGCGCACTGGCCACGATCCTGCTCGCTTTCGGCAGCGCCGCGGGCAACCCTGAGCTGTTCGTGGGGTTGCTGCTGATCGTGTTCGCGGTACTGGCCATCACGCTGGGGGTACTGTACCTCGCGGCTCCGGCCATGCGGGTGCTGGGCGTGACCGGCACCAACGTGATC
>Ga0302314_10012683_pt1 | contig 14552 bp, 15 predicted proteins | sample III_Palsa_N2_3_FD_200533 | JGI IMG/M metagenome (GOLD analysis project Ga0302314, IMG submission 200533) | Peat permafrost microbial communities from Stordalen Mire near Abisko, Sweden - III_Palsa_N2_3 | ecosystem: Environmental > Terrestrial > Soil > Palsa > Peat permafrost | place: Sweden... | reverse complement strand
GGGCCGAGAGCCCCGCGCCGAAAGGTACTCCTGGGGGAGTGCCAATAACGCGGGCATTGCGCGCGCCCGTTACACCCGTTCCTTTAATTAAAAAAAACGCGTTACACGTTACACAGCTGTGGCGAGCGGCGCGGCGCAAACCTCTATGGAAGCTACCGACTCCGGTGTAACGCGCACGAAGCGCGGCAGCGCACCGAAGGCGAGTGGCGTTACACGGGGGCGCATTACACCTGAGATCGTCGGGAAGGCCGCGCTTTGCGAAGCGCTCGGGTGGACTCGACCACGACTGGACAGACGACTTGAGAGCGACGCTGCGTTTCCGGTTGCGAAGCGCGGCACGCGCGCCGGCGGTTGGGAGTTCGATGTTGCGGCCATCAAGTCATACCTTTCTGGCGCGCAACCGAAGAAAGCGACTCCGGCCGACGAGAGACCGGCTGCTCGCGTCGATGCCCGCACCGATGCTGGCAATCCATACCCGGGCGCGAAGTACTCGGTAGTTCCGCCGCCCGGTGTCGAGCCGATCGTGCATTCAGGCGAGCAGAGCGCCCGGCAACGTCGCGACGCGGTGCAGGCGGAGATCCTCGAAGACAAGCTTCGACGCGATCGCGGCGAGCTCGTGCAGGTCGAGGTGATGCGACAGGTGCTCAATACGATGCTGGCGCACCTTGGCAAAGGCATCGACCGGCTGCCGGATCAGATCGTCGAGAAGCTGGGTCTTCATGAAGAGCAGGGTGACGACATCCGGACATTGACGGACGACCTGCGGCGCGTCATGGCCGACGAGTTACGCGTCCTGCTGGGGTAAGCGATGCTGGAGCTCGAATACGCAGACCCATTCCAGGTCGCACGCGAGGCGCTCAGCTCGTTGATACCGCCGGCTCGCCAGACGGTCGCGGAATACTCGGTGCTACACCGGCTGCTCTCGAACCAGGGCGGCGGCTACGTGGGTCGTTGGCATCACGAGAAAGCCCCGTACCTCGTCGGGCCGATGGAGACACTGAACCGGCTCGACTATCTGACAACGGTGGTTGTGGGACCGGGGCAATCGGGCAAAACGGAAATCGCCCAAAACTGGCTGCAGAAGTCCATTGAGACCGACCCGGCCGACATGCTCTGGTACATGCAGACCGACCCGGGTCTCGAGTCGTACGTGAAGAGCCGGATCAACCCGATGATCAGCTCGCACCCTGGCATGGGCATGCGGCTGGGCACGAGGGCGATAGACGATTCGCTGCACTTCAAGCGCTTCGAGGGAATGCACGTCGAGTTCCTGTCGGCATCGGCGAACAACGTGATCAACAAGTCGGCACCGCGCATCGTGGCCGATGAAGTCGATGCATACGACCCGGCGCTAGGGGACATCAAGACGCTGCTCGATGTTCGGCGTCAGACGTTCGGACGGCAGTCGATGCTGCTGGCGATGAGCCACCCGGACCAAGCCCGCGGGATTATTCCTGAGCGTGACTGGGCCGCCGGAATCATGGCCATGTATGCCGACAGCGATCGACGTGTCTGGTACTGGCCGTGCCCTCACTGCGGTGCCTGGTCGAGCCCGGTGCCGACAGCAGCTCGGTACATGGCGCTCCAGTACGACGAGCACCAGTCGCTCGACGAGATCGAACTGAACGCGCGGTTGATCTGCCCGGTCAACGGCTGCGTTATCGAGGACCGCGAAAGGCGCGCGATGAACGTTGCTGCTTACCGATCACCTTTCGGCGGATGGATTGGTGATGGGCAGGAGCTCACGCAGGACGGCAACGTAATCGGCGAACTAGTGGCTCGCAAGAGCGCGGGCTTCTGGATCGTCGGAGTTATGTCGCCGTTCATCCTCGGCGGGATCGGCGGTCTCGCTCGCGCCAAAGTTAAGGCGGAGCGCGAGCTCGAGGTTAGCGGCGACGACAAGGCCCTCCGGCAAGTGACGGTGAAGCAATTCGGCTTCCCGTACGCGCCCACACGCGGCGTCGGCTCCATCGATGCGAACGTGCTCGCTGAGCGCGGCGACACCGAACTGAAGCTCGGAATAGTTCCGGACGGCGTGCGCTTCATAACGATGGCCGTGGACACTCAGCTTGCTAACTGGGAGTGGCTTGCACGCGGTTGGGGAATTGGTAGTCAGAGCTGGGTAATCGACCGCGGCCGCATTCCGGGTGACCCCGCAACATCCGCCGAGGACTGGGACCAACTGCTCGAGCTTTACGCGAAAACATTCGTTCTCTCCGACGGCTCTGGTCGACGGATGCCGGTTCGCGCGATGGGGTTCGACAGCGCAGGGCAGCCGGGCGTGACTCAACAGGCGTATGCCGCGTGGCGCCGCTGGAAGAGAAACCGGCATCCTCGTCTCATCGGGAAGATTGCCGGCCGCGACGCGTGGACGCTCATTCCGACGAAGGGCGCCGACGCTCTGGCCGCGCAACGCCTAGTCGTCACGTATCCGGACACTGCACGCAAGGCCAATAAGGCCGCCTCCGGCGGGACGGTGCCGGTCGCGCGGTTCAACCCGAATCTGTTCAAAGACGATCTCGCGGGGCAACTGCAGCGCGCCGATATCGGCGACTGGTACGTGCACTTCCCGCACGCGCTGCGTTCCCCTGAGCAGCCGCACGTCTGGTTCGAGCAGCTCACGTCCGAGAGCCAACTGAAAAACGGACATTGGGAAAAGAACGCACCTGGGCGCCGGAATGAGGCGCTCGACTTAATGGTGATTAACCACGTGGTAGCTCAGCTCCACGGTCTGCATGGCATCGACTGGACCAAGCCGCCCTCGTGGGCGAAGCCTTGGGACACGAACTCCTCGATCTTGAAGGGCGGCGCGCCTCTGCCCGCGGCAAATGCACCGTCGGGTTCTACCCCGACCGTGCCCGCGAATGGCACCCAGTCAAAGAAGTCGGCAGTCCACCGGTACCGATAAGCATGGCCACAAACGACATCAACTCTCCGCTCTACGGGATGACCGACGCCCAGCTGCAGGCGGCGCTCTCCAAGGCACAAGCGGCCCTGATCGATCTGCGTACCGGGTCGAAGGTCGTGTCGGTGTCCTATGCCCAGGGCGAGGGCTCGCGCAGCGCGACTTTTATGCAAACTGACCAAGCCAATCTGCGCATGTTTATCGCGCAGTTGCTGGCGGCACTGAATCCCGGCATCCGTATGCGCCGGCGCCGTTACATCACGCCGCTATTCGGATGAGCAACTCGATCTCTATCGTCGACTCGCGTGGCGAGCCGATCCGTCGCGCTCGCGCCGACGCCGGGCCCGACGGCATGCCGCTCGAGAGTGGAGTAGGCCGCTGGTTCTTCCCGTACCAGGCCGCCGACTGGCAGACCCAGGAGATGGGTGCGTGGCTGCCGTGGATCCGCTCGCCTGACTCGGAGATCACGCAGTTCCGCGACCGCATGGTTGCGCGGTCGCGCGATCAGGTTCGCAACGATGGGCGCTCGAGCGGCGGCATCACCCGCATTCTCGACAACACCGTTGGCGCGTCGCTGCGGCTGTCGGCTGCGCCTGACTATCGCGTTCTTCGGCTGATCAGTGGCGCCAAGTTCGATATCAAGTGGGCGAAGGAATTCGCGAGCGCCGCAGAGGCATTGTGGCGCCTGTATTCGAATGATCTGGACCGGTACAACGACGTCTCCCGGCAGCTCACTGTGTCGCAGCAGCTGCGCCTTGCGCTGCGCCACAAGCTGATCGATGGCGAAGACCTGATCGTCAATTACTGGATGCCAGAGCGCATCGGTCGCGGCGCGGCACGCTACGCGACGGCATACATGATCGTGGATCCAGACCGCCTCTCGAACCCGATGCAGATGGTCGACCAGAAGCATATGCGCGGCGGCGTCGAGATCGACGACAACGGCGTGCCGCTCGCGTATCACATTCGGCGGGCGCACCAGAACGACTGGTACAACGGCGTCCAGAGCATGGAGTGGGAGCGCGTCGAGCGCGAGGATCCGGACGACGGCTGGCGCCGTGTGATCCACGACTTCGATCGCGATCGCGCTGGCCAGAACCGCGGTGTCGGCGTTTTTATCCCGGTGCTGAACCACGCCAAGATGCTGGCGACGTACTACGGCCTCGAGCTGAAAGCCGCTGCGCTCGCCTCCTCGATCGGCACATATGTGACCAGTCCCTACGATCCGTCCGAGGTGCAGGATGCGGTCGGCGGCGACGATGAGCTTCGGTTTTACCAGAGCCTTCGGAGAGATTGGAACAACGAACGGCCGGCGATGTTTAACGGCGTGCGCGTTCCTGCATTGGCGCCTGGAGAGGAAATCAAGGCGCTGTCGTCGGACCATCCGCACAACGGGTTCGCTGAGTTCGTTCACGAAATGCAGGGCGGCATTGCGTCGGCGCTTGGAGTTTCGCTCGAGCAGGTGACCCAGGACTGGACGCGTACGACCTATTCGAGCGCTCGAGCCGCGCTGCTCGAGAGCTGGAAAACGTTGATCCGCCGCCGCCTCGAGTTCTCTGCCGGTACTGCAACGCCAATGTACGCGGTGTGGCTACGCGAAGCCATGGAGAACGGCGAGCTTCCCCTCCCGCGAAATGCGCCCGATTTCATCGAAGCGGCGACTGCCTACGCAGGTTGTTCATGGCTCGGGCCCGCACGCGGTTGGGTCGATCCGGTGAAGGAACCGCAGGGTTCGATTCTGAAGATGGACGCCGCACTGACGTCGCTCAAACAGGAAGCGGCCGAACAGGGTTCCGACTGGGAAGAGCTGCTCGATCAGCGTCAGATCGAGATCGAGGCATTCAAGAAGCGGGGTATCCCGCTGCCCGAATGGGGCGGTGTCGAGATCGCCACGCGCACTGACGAACCTCCTGAACAGCCGAAGGCCGCATGACCAACTATCCGCATCTAGCCACGCGGCTCTTTAACGTGCCGATCGCGATCGCGCCGCACAAGGCCGAGATCGTAATAGCGGCACTCGCCGACCGCTTTGGCATCACGCAGCTATTCAGGCAGGACGGCGAAGCGTTGATGTTCGCGAACGGCGGAGCGCGTGCGTTTCTTGAAGAGGCTGACGACAGCTCACAGGCGCAGTACAAGCCCTATGACGTAGCCGAAGGTGTCGCGCGGATCCCGATCGAGGGAACGCTCGTGCATAAGCTTGGCACGCTGCATCCGTTCTCCGGCATGACCGGTTATGACGGGATCCGCATTCTTCTGAAACTGGCGCTCGACGACCCTGACGTGCAGGCGATCATGCTCGATATCGACTCGCCCGGCGGGGAGGTGGCCGGCTGTTTCGATCTCGTCGACGCGATCTACGAAGCGCGCGGTTCCAAGCCCATCTGGGCGGTGCTGACTGAGAGCGCCTACTCGGCAGCGTATGCGATCGCGAGCGCCGCCGACCGGATCATCGTGCCGCGTACGGGTGGCACCGGCAGCGTCGGCGTCATCTGCATGCACGTCGACATGTCTCAGGCCCTGAGCAAAGCCGGCATCAACGTCACGCTCATTCACTACGGCTCGCTGAAGGCTGACGGCAACGAGTTCAATCCGCTGCCCAAGCAGACCCTCGCGCGCTTTCAGGCCGACGTCGACGCAATGGGCGAGATCTTCGTAGAAACCGTTGCGCGCAATCGCGACCTGACGCCGAAGCGCGTGCGCAGCACGCAGGCCGGCACTTTCCTTGGCGCCGACGGCGTCGAAATTGGCTTTGCTGACGCCGTCATGGCGCCCGACGAGGCCTTTGCTTCCCTGCTCGACGAGCTGGGCTGATTCATCCCACCGATAGGGTTATTTCCATGAGCAATACATTACGCAACCTGATGTCGCGAGGTGGTCTGAGCTTCGCCCATCTCGGTAAATCAAAGGGCCGGGCATCCGACGACAACGACCCGCCGCCCGACGACGACAGCGGTAAGGGCAAAAAGGGCAAGCGCGCTGCCGATGGGGATCCGGACGACGACGATGACGATGACGAAGGCGATGACGGCCAACAAAATCGCGAGGACGGCGACAGCAAGAAGGGCAAGAAAGGCAAGCGCGCTGCCGACGGCGATTCGGACGACGACGATGACGACAGCGGTAAGGGCAAGAAGGGGAAGCGCGCTGCGGCCGCCGATGACGACGACGAGGATGACGACGCTGACGCGGAAGACGATGACGACGACGAGGAGGAGATGCACGGCAAGAGCGCAGTCTCCAAGGCGCGTCGCCGCGAGCGCGCTCGTTGCGCCGCAATTTTCGCCAGCAAGGGCGCCGGGCGCAATCCCGTGCTTGCCGCAAAGCTGGCTTTCGAGTCATCGATGACGCGCAGCGAGGCCATCGCTGTGCTCAGCGGGTCGCCGGCACCGGAAGGCAGTCGGGGACGTCGTGCGAATCCGCAGATTGGTGCGGATGGCGATCGCGGCGCTTCGTCCGAACAGCAGATCGCTGCGAGCTGGGATCGAGCCTTCAAGAAGGCCGGCGCCCAGCCTCGCCGGAACAGCTAAGCGGCATGTAGACGCGTTGCAGCTGGCGCGTCATCCGTCACATCCATAAGGATCTCAATCATGACTTATGTCCCTCAAACCCCGCTGATCGAAAACCGGCACGCTGGCGGGTTTATCGTTTCCGAAGCCCGTGGCCACCGCTCCCGCGATATCGGCACGCTCGGCGGCGGCGTGCTGATCCACGCCGGCACCGTACTCGGCTTCAAGACCGGCGGCGTCGCTGTCGCATGGCCGGGCAATGCCGAGCAGGTCGATACGAACGTCGGCAACGGCACGATCGCGATGGCCGGTACGCCGGTGGTCGCCGGTGCGCAGCTCGGCGTGTATAAGGCGGTAGCGACGAGCGCGACTGTGTTCGCTGTGACTGACCCGTACGGCAACTCGCTCGGCAACGCAACCGCGGCGGCAACCTCTCCCCCCGCATTCAGCAATCAGATCGCGCTTGCGATCACGATTGGTTCAACTCCTTTCGCCGTCGGCGATGAGTTCTCGATCCAGGTCCAGGCCATCACTGGGGTATTCGAGCCGCTCAATCCCAGTGCGAGCGACGGCACGCAGACCGCTGCCGGCATTGCGTTCAACGGCGTCGACACCACGAACAACGATACGCCGGACACGGTGATGGTTCGTGAATGCGAGGTGAACGGCAGCGAACTCTTGTGGCCGACTGGCATCACTGCGGCCCAGATCGCGGCCGCTACCGCACAGTTGACGGCGCTAGGAATTATCACGCGCTGAACGCAGCAGTTCGTTCTTCTTCTGTTTCAAGTCCTTTGGCCGCGCAAGCGGCCATTATTCTTTCTGGAGCCTAATAATGGCCAGCTTGGACGTATTCCATCAGGATGCTTTCACGACCATCCAGCTCACTGCGGCGGTCGACAAATATCCGTATCAGCCTCAGGCACTCGGCGACCTTGACGTCTTCGAGGACGAACCGATCCGCAACACGGCGCTCGCGGTCGAGCAGCGCCAAGGCCAACTGGTCCTGATTCCGACGTCGCCGCGCGGCGCCGAAGGTCTGCAACGTACGACAGAGGAACGTCAGGCGCGCTACTTCAAGGTGCCGCGTCTCATGCATTCCGACACCATCACGGCGAACGAGATTCAGGACATCCGGGCATTCGGTACGGAATCCGAACTCATGCAGGTGCAGGCGGAAGTGGCACGTCGCCTGAGCGGGCCGACCGGCATTCTGCGCAACATCGAGTACACGTGGGAATACCACCGTCTCGCCGCAGTGCAGGGTTTGCTGCTGGACAAGGATGGCTCGGTGATCTTCGACTTCTTCGCCGAGTTCGGCATCACGCCGGCGACGGAAGTCGGGTTCAATCTCGGTGCCGACGCTGAGAACACCCTGCGCCCGATCTGCAATGCGATCCGCCGCTCGATGGCACGCAAGGCACAGGGCGCGTGGCTGCCGTCGACGAAGATCTACGCCCTCTGCGGCGACGAGTTTTACGATGCATTCGTGAATCACCCAGACGTGATCCGGACGTTCCTCAACTGGTCGGCCGCCGCTGATCTGCGCGACGACGCCCAAGGCGGCGCGTTCGACACCTTCAAGTTCGCGGGCATCTACTGGATGAACTATCGCGGCTCGGATGACAACGCCACGATCAAGATTCCCGACGACAAGGTGAAGTTCTTCCCGGTCGGCGCGCCCGGTGTGTTCAAGCGCGCATTGGCACCCGGCGAATCGTTCGAGTGGGTCAACACCCCGGGCAAGCCGATGTACGTGATCCCGATCCCGGATCGCGATCGCAACGCGTTCTGGAAGATGGAAGGGTACTCATACCCACTTCACATTTGTACTCGCCCGGAAATGCTGCAAACCGGTCGTTACGAAGAGTGACGTGATCGACTTCGATGGGACGCTGAACGCTGCGATCAGCTCGACGCTCGGCGACCAAGTCCCGGTCACGTACTTCCTGCAGCCGGGAGTCGGCACGCCGATTCTCGGCATCTTCACGCAGATCACCAGTCGCGTTTTCGGCGACGACTCAGCACCCGAAGCGAACATCACGGTGGCCACGCTCGGGCTGCAGCTTTCGCAGCTCCCATCGCCTCCCCAGCAAAGCGACACCGTGCAGGTCGGCACTGAGACCTACGTGGTGAAAAACGCTTCGTTCGACGGCCTCGGCTGGGCATACCTCGACCTCGGTGCGCAATGACTACTTCACGAGATCTGCGCGAGCTCGCAGTGCAGGGCCTTCTTGCGCCCAATCCAGTCTCTCTCGCGGCGAACGCCACGGATGCCGGCGCGAACGTCTATTCGCCTCGGACTTGGGCCACGTGGGATGGCAAGTATCCGATGTTGATCGTGCAAACCCCCGACGAGGATGGTCAGTCATGGGGCCCACACGGTCCGCCGGCGTTCACCGTGACGACGACTCTCCGGATCACGGCGCGCGCGCAGGCGACCGCGCAAACCAACGATCAGGCGTCGGCGATCGTCGAAGAGCAGCTCGAGGCGCTACGCGAGCAGATCAAGGCGGCACTGATCAATTACCCGCCGCTGATGTCGCTGCTTCAGCAGTACCCCTTCTTCAGGTCGACGCTGAATCCATCCGGCGAGGGCCAATCGCCGATCGGCAACCTGGTTATCGACATCGGCATGGAGTTCGTGCAGGGACCGCACGACTTCTTCCAGCCGGCTGTGGTGCCGCTCGCCGGAATAGATCTGACGGTCCAGGAACCGGACGGCACGACCGAGCCGGGTCTCACGATCAACCTTCCCCAGTAGAGGATCCCCATGTTTGTGAAACCTGCTCCGGGCGTGCTGCTGCGCGATCCGGTAACGAAGCGGTTGCTGTCAGATGCGCCCGTTGAGGGCGTGAAGACGACCGTCGTGCCTGCCGATGGCATGCAAGTCAGCGACTTCGACAAGTACTGGCTTCGCCGGATCCGCGACCTTGACGCCGTGAAGGTGACGGCCGGGACCGCGGCGGCGAAGACTTCCACCACGAGCAACGCCGTCAGCACGCAGAACAAAGCGGCCGGCGATGCGGAAACCGGAGCAAAGTAAATGGGCGATATCTCGTTTCCGAATATTCCGCAGAACATCCGCGTTCCTTTGTTCTATGCGGACATCGACCCGTCGAACGCCAACACCGGCCAGCAGACCCTGCGAGCGCTGATCATCGGGCAGATGATCGCGGGCAGCCCGGGCACGCCGGACCAGGCAGTGATCTGTCAGGGCGTCGATGCGACCAAGTCGCTTTCCGGGCAGGGCTCGATGCTCGCTCTGATGACAGCCGCGTACCGCAATCGCGATAGCTTTGGTGAAGTGTGGCTTCTACCGCTCGCGGACGACCCTTCGTCGACCGCGGCGGCCGGCGGTCTCAATTTCACCAGCGTGCCTACCGCGACGGGTGTCCTCTCGCTTTACATCGGCGGTCAGGTCGTTTCTCTCGTGGTGACGCCGACCATGACGCTGGCACAGCTCGCGACCGCACTTGTCGCGCAGATGGAAACGCTTCCCGCCCTGCCGGTAACCGCGGCCGTCGACGCGACGACCACGACCAAGGTCGACTTCACGGCCAAGAACAAGGGGCTGGCGGGCAACGATATCGACCTGCAACTGAACTACGGCGGAACGCTCGCCGGCGAGGCGACGCCGGCGGGCTTGGCCGTGACAATCACGGCGATGGCTGGCGGCGCGACGAATCCGTCGGCCCTGCCGACGGCGCTTGCCAACCTCGGCGACCAGCAGTTCGATTTCATCGCGTTCCCATACACGGACAGCACGTCGCTGGGCGCGATCCAGGCGTTCCTCAGCACGCAGACGGGCCGCTGGAGCTGGAGCGAGCAGCTCTATGGCGGGGCATACGCGGCGTATCGCGGCACCCTCGGCGCTCTCACGACGTTTGGCGTCACGCGCAACGACGAGCACGCGTCGATCATGGGCTTCAACGGCTCGCCGACGCCCGCATGGGTGATTGCCGCTGATATCGCAGCAGCTGTCGCGGTCTCCGCACGCGCCGATCCGGCGCAGCCGCTGCAGACCGTGACGCTGGCCACGATGCAGCCGCCGCCGGTATCGATGCGCTTCGCGCTGACCGACCGAAACACGCTGCTGTATGACGGGATCTCGACCTTCGACGTAGCCGACGATGGCACTGTGTCGATCGAAAACCTGATCACGACGTACCAGACGAATAGCTTCGGTGACCCGGACGACAGCTACCTCGAGGTCGAGACACTGAACACGCTGGCGTATGTACTGCGTCAGCTGAAGTCGGTCGTTACAACGAAGTACGCGCGCAAGAAGCTCGCTGCCGACGGCACGCGCGTTGTGCCGGGCACGAACGTGGTCACGCCGAGCACCATCAAGGCCGATCTGATCGCGCAATACCAGACGCTCGAGCTCAACGGCTACGTGCAGGGCAGCGCCGTGTTCGCGCAAGGCCTGATCGTGCAGCAGAACTCAGTGAACCCGAATCGCGTCGATGTGCTGTATCCGGCCATCCTGATCGACCAGCTGCGGATCTTTGCGCTGCTGATGCAGTTCTCCAACATCGTCCCGGCGTCGACGACCTAACGGCCACAGCGCTGCATCGTAACGGGTCGCCGCCTGGCGGCTTCTTTCATTTCCGCGTGGAGCATCCCAAATGGCATCTCAGACTGGTGGACTTCTCGCCGGCACCGCCGATCTATCAGTCGACGGAACGACCTACATGGTGACCGGTGATTTCAAATACAAACCGGGGAACAGGAAGCGCGAAACGCTCGGCGGTATGGACTCGATTCACGGTTACAAGGAAACGCCGTCGGCTCCCTTCATTTCGTTCAATCTGCGCGACTGGGGCGGCCTGACGGTGGCCGACATCAATACCTGGACCGACGTGACGTGCGTGGCGCAGCTGGCGAACGGCAAGACGGTTATCGGCAGCGCAATGTGGAGCGTCGACGAGCAGGAAGTCGACTCCACCGAAGCAAAATTCGACGTCCGTCTCGAAGGAACCGACGACGCCGTTACTGAAGTTACGACGAGCTGAGCATGAGCCAACCTGAAGAAAAAGTAATCGCCCTGGCGACCCCTCTCACGCTGGGGTCGCTCAAATACGACTCGGTCCTGCTGCGCGAGCCGACGGTCGACGAACTCGATCGCAGCGCGCAGACGCCCGGCTCGACTTATGCGGTGAACGCTGCGCTGATCTCGATGGTATCGAGCATCCCGCTCACGATGATCCGCAAGCTTGGAAAGACAGCGTACGAGGAAGCTGTCGCCTACCTGAAGGGCTTCGACTGGACGCCTCCGAAGGATGCCGCCAAGGCGCCCGAAAAGACCGTTGTGCTGAAGCGTCCGATCACGCTGAACGGCGATAGCCGGGCGTATGACTCGATCGCGCTGCGCGAGCCGACGGTCGACGAGCTTGACCAGAGTGCGCAGGTCGAAGGCACTGCCTACTCGAGCAACGTCGAGCTAATCGCGCTTGTGTCCGGTACGCCGGCGGCAGCCGTACGGAAGATGGGCAAATCGAACTACGAGGAGGCGACGGCGTTCCTCTCGGGTTTTACATGGGCGCCCCCGCCGTCTGGCTCGACCTCGGGGAGCGACGCGCCGACGTCACCTATTTCTACCGATGGGGCCCCGACGCCGTCGGATGCATGAAGCTGAGTAGGTTCCAGTATTGGTATGCCCAGGCATTGCGCCTGAGACAGAGCACCTGAGGTCGTTCGATGCCCAACGTTTTCCAGATCACGATCAGCGCGGTCGACCGCGCGACCGCGGTCGCCAAGGGCGTCAACGCGTCGATCGGCAAGATCACAAAGCCGATTTCCGATGTGAAGGCCTCGGTCCAGGCCTTCTCGAAGGAAACCGGACTCGACAAGCTAGGTGATCGCCTCGTCAAGGTCGGCGGCGTAGCAAGCGACGCCGCGCGTCGGATAGGGTCGATTGCTCCACCTCTCGCGGCGATCTCGGCAGCCGGATCTATCGCCGGCCTCGCGACGATGGCCCATAGCTGGGGACGCACGGCTACCGAGATCTCGAATACTGCGTCAGTCATAGACGTGACGACCGACCAGCTGCAGAAGTACCGCGGTGCCGCTCGTCTCGCGGGTCTGTCGGACGCGGACATGACAAGCGGGCTCAAGTCGGTTGGGTCTGCATTCGAGGATGCGGCCGCGGGCCGCGACACGTTCACCGCGGGCGTGTTGTCGAGCAAGAATATCGGCATCCACCGTATGGCCGATGGGTCGGTTGATACGATCCGTGCTCTGCATGATGTTTCAGATGCAGCGTCGAAAATCACTAATGTGCAGGCGCGCGGTAAGTTTCTCGATATCTTCGGGCTCGGCAGTCTGGCGCCCATGCTCTCGAAGGGCGGCGCGGGGATCGACTCGTATGTCGCGAAGTACGACAAGCTCAACGCGACGATGACGCCTGACCAGATCGCTCGCGGCGAGCAGTTCAACGAGAACATGGTTGCGCTCGATGCCTCGTTCGGCAAGCTGAAGAACACGCTCGGCGAATCGGTGGCGCCGGCGTTGACCACGGTCGCAAACCGCCTCGAGCCGATCGCTCAGGAGTGGGGGCCGAAGGTGGCGTCGTGGATCGAGACCACGGACTGGAACAAGGCCGCCGACGATACTGGCAAGTTCGTCGACCAGTTGGGCGGCGTAAAGACGATTGCGGCCGCCGTTGCGGCAATCACTTTTGCCGGCCCGATCCTGAGTATCACGACACTGATCGGGCAGGCAGTGCGCCTCGTTACCCTTCTCGGGACGATCGCGGCGACGACCGCGCCTGGAGCGGCGCTTGCATTAGGGGCCGCAGGCTATATCGCAGAAAAGACGCGTCAGGCGGCTTTTGACAAGGTTATTGCGCCGGGGCCGAATCACGACCAATACGTGGCTGAAGCGATGGCCGGCGGGATAGCTACGCCGAACGTCCAGGGGCCGAAGGGCGGTGGACTCGGCGGCGCAATCTACGGCGGGATCGCAAGTCTGTTCCGCTCGAGCGCCGCAAACAATGCGCAGACGGCACCGATCGTCGGGCGCCTCGAGCAGATGGGGTGGAGCCCCGCCCAGTCAGCTGGCGTCGCATCGAATCTCTTCCGCGAGAGCGGTTACGACCCCACGGCCAGCGGCGATAACGGGCAGGCTTACGGGCTTGGGCAGTGGCACAAGGATCGTCAGGACGAGTTCCGCAAACGGTTCGGGAAAGACATCCGGCAATCGACACTCGATGAGCAGCTGCAGTTCGTCGACTACGAGATGCGGCAGGGCAATGAACGAAAGGCAGGAGCCGCGCTTTCGCAGGCCACATCGGCGGCGCAGGCGGGCGAGATCGTATCGCGGCTCTATGAACGTCCGGGGGCGGCCGACAGCGAGGCGGCAATCCGCGGAAGCGACGCGGATGCGATTGCCGGCCGAGTGCACGTGCAGGTGGAACTGAAGGGCGCACCGAAGGGGACGCGCGCGACGGTAACCAGCTCCGGAAGCGCGACGGCATCGGCGAGCATTGGCGAATCGACCATGATGGAACCGGCAATATGAGCGCAGCATCCCTGACGACTTTCGCCGGCAGCATCGGAGGTCTCGCATCCGCTGTGCAGCAGGTCACGTCGATCCTGTCGGGAAACGGCGCCGGCACGTGGTGGGGCTCGCTGCGTCAGGCTTCGTTTGGCGGTGTACCGTTCGCCGTGCGGGAGAACCGTACGCGGTTTGGTAGCCGCAACGTTGTTCACCGATATCCATATCGCGACGACGCTTATATTGAGCCTCTTGGAAAGCTGCCGCGGCAATACGAGCTGATGGGCTTCCTGATTGAGAATAGCCGGGTCTATGGCGGCGGCCCGGTAATCGCGCAGCGCGACGCGCTGGTCGCGGCCTGCGAGAAGGGCGGCGCACAGACGCTCGTGCATCCGACGTTCGGATCCGTACAGAACGTCAGCTGCATGGACTCGGAAGCTAGCGAGAGCTTCGACAGCGGACGCGTCATCATGATCCGGCTGTCGCTGATGCGAGGCGGAGCGCGGATCTATCCGAGCGTCTCGACCTCCACGCAAAGCACGGTCGGCACGGCCGCATCCGGGCTGCTGAGTGGCTCGCTTATTAGTTTCGCTACCGCGGCGGCCGCGGCTGTCCAGCAGGGCGCCGCGGTCGTGTAT
>Ga0302314_10012681_pt1 | contig 14553 bp, 9 predicted proteins | sample III_Palsa_N2_3_FD_200533 | JGI IMG/M metagenome (GOLD analysis project Ga0302314, IMG submission 200533) | Peat permafrost microbial communities from Stordalen Mire near Abisko, Sweden - III_Palsa_N2_3 | ecosystem: Environmental > Terrestrial > Soil > Palsa > Peat permafrost | place: Sweden... | reverse complement strand
CTCCCCGCCACGACGATGGATCTCCACTGCTGTTTTCCCTCGGCGAAATTGGCGTCGGCCCGGTCTTGGTCCATGGCGTTCCTTTTCGCGGTCGCCGTGGCTGAAATTGACGGGCAGCCTCCCGCGACAGGCACTCTCGGAGCCTCCCAACCCCCCGCATCCGAATCATCGCCGGAGACCCGGGAGCAACCGGCCCAAAGTGCGGCCCTTGCCGCCTTCGTGGTGGCCGAGAATACGGACAAGGTCTTCCTGACACCTAACGAGATCCGTTTTCTCCAGATTTTCCGCGGAATGGGAGACATGCCCTCGATTGACGGCCTCACGCCCAACCTGCGGAGCCTCTACGTGGAGACGCCGCTGCGAATGCTGCAATTGGCCGCGAACGAGGCCTCAACATCCTCGATCCTTGTGGGCGACGCGCTGAAGTCGCTGCCTGCGGCAACCTTCGACGGGCGGCTCGATACCGACATTCCTTATTCCCTTGCGGGCCGGGGTGACAGCCTTTCCCCGTTTCCCCAGGACCAGGGGATCGTCCTTCGCGGTGTCGGAGCCGATACCGGGACGGAAACCCGCGCCGTGGTTGATGGGATTCCCGCCAACGACCCCTACTGGGGTTGGGTTGTGTGGCCTGCAGTGCCCCACGAGGCAGCTGCCAGCGCCGAGGTGGTACCGGGGGCCGGAGCCGCCGCCTGGGGCAATGGCGACGTGGGCGGGGTCGTGCAGTTTTTCACCACGCCGCCCGCGGGGCGTTTGACGATGGTCCCTGGAAGCCTCGAGGACGGAGGCCCACCGGATCCGAATGTCATGAAACAGGTGGTCGTCGAAGCCGGGGAGCTCGCTGCATCGGCGGGAGATTTTGGCACACGAAGCCTGGAGGCGGTCGAATCGGAGCCGTTCACCGAAGGGGTCCTTCAGCTTGAAGGACGCGACTATTCGACAGGCGGGTACACCCTCGTCGCGGACGGCGAGCGGGGCCCGATAGACACGGCCGCCTGGAGTCGCCACGACTGGCTGGAAGCGCGCTGGCGCCAGCTCTTGGGCAAGAATATCGTCCTGACTGCAACGCTCAGCGGCTATCGCGTATCAAACGGCGACGGCACCCCCTACCAGGTGTCGCGGGAGACCGGTGAATCCCTGGGACTCGGCCTCGTGGGGCGCGGCTCCAGTTCATTCTCGTGGACCGCTGACGCCTTTGTGCGGGTGGTCGGGTCTTCGGCAACCTTCAGCTCCGTCAATGCCTCGAGGACGTTGGAACTTCCTGCGATCGACCTGAACTCCGCCCCTGCCACGGGCGCGGGCGCCTCATGGAGCGGCACCTGGGAGGACGCCGGCTCCAGCACCACGTTTGGGCTCGAGACCCACATCGCCAAAGGCGACTCAAGGGAAAATACGGGTTACAATGGGGCCAATTACACAACGGCATTGTCCGGCGGTGGGGAGCAGGACGACACGGCAATCTACGTCTTGAGAGACCAAAGGCTCAGCTCGACGCTTCGCCTCACGATAGGAGGAAGGGTGACGTATTGGGATCAAAACGATGGGCACATGGATTCGGCAGGCGCCGCGACCGGCGTCCCTTCATTCGATGTGGATTATGGAACTGCGAGCGGCGTGCAACTGAGCCCGGAAGCCGGGCTCATATGGCGACCGTCGGACAGCTGGGCCGTCCATGCCAACGGGCAGCAGGGCTTCAGCCGACCGACGCTCGGCGAACTTTACGGCACAACGGGCCAGTACAGTGAAATCACACAAGGGAATCCCGAACTTCACACCGAGTGGGACACCAGTCTCGAGATCGGCGTCTCGTACTCTTTCATCACCGAGCAGGAAAGAAAAAGGCACTCGGGACAATTCGGGGCGCTGAGACCCCTTCGGCCCCTCGTCACGGTGGGGGCAAACGGGTTTTCGAATTATCTGCGGGACTCCATAGGCGAAGTGACCCAAGCCGGCGACCCTCTCGTGTTCACCACGGCTGGTCCGACCCCGGTGGGATACCTGATCCAAGACTATGCCAACATCGACCGTTCACGGATCGAGGGCCTGGACCTTTATACCCGTTTGATCCCGGGCGATTCCGTGGAGCTGGAAGCCCATTGGCAGTTCCTGGACCCGACAATAGAGGGCGATGGCGCCTTTCCGAATCTTGTCGGTAAAGAGATTGCAGGCGACCCCCGTCACACGGGAACCCTGACGGCGAACTGGAACGCCTCAAAGAACCTGAGGTTCTCCGCGCGGTTCAAGGTTTTTGGGGCGCAGTTCCAGGACAACGGCGATACGCTTCGTCTCGCGGAAGCCAATTCCTGCGACGTCGAGGCCACCCTTAGACTCAACGCCAATACGGTGATGACCCTCGCTGTCGAGAACGTGGGCGACACGCGGTTGGATGTGAGCCGGAGTACCCATGGGCTCAGTTACGTCGGGCCCCCGCGGCTCGCCGAATCCGGCATCAAGGTTACGTGGTGACAGCTTCCACAGCAGGATGGCGGGATCCCATTCCTGACGTCCTCGCTCCAAACGGCGGTTGCAAAGCCCCTAAGCTGGCCAGCTGAATGCGGTTCGCGGGAAGGTGGTGGAAAATGACCGGTCTTGAAGCGCCATCGGGCACGTCCAAACGCAGGCGGCCTGATGCGCGCGCGTTTTTGACTCTCCCGATAATTCCTAAACAGGCAACTTTTATTGACTCTTTAGGCAATAACTATATGGTCAAGTCATGTCCTCTACCCCTTCCCCCAAGAATCCGTTCGTCTACGGCCGCGTGCTGACGGCCGCCGATGCCGCGTGCCCCAGGCCCGAGCTTGAGGAGCGCGTGAGGCAAACGGTCCGCGACGACGGGCGGCTCGCCCTGGTGGGCGAGCGCCGCATGGGGAAGAGTTCCCTCGTGCAGCGGACGCTGGAGACCCGGGATGTGCCCATGCTCCGTCTCAACTACCACGAGGTGTTGGACCTGCCGGACGTGGTGATGCGCACACTGGCGGACATCGATCGATTCCTACGTAACCGCAGCCCCGTCTCCCGCCGCCTCGTCCCCTGGCTCCGCGAGGCTGGCCTCGAGATCCGCGAGCTGCGCGCCTCACTTGCGGGCATGGAGATCAAGGTCGCCGTCGGGCTCCAGACGGAACACTTGAAGCGCGCATTCGGCTTTATTCGCGATGCCGCCGGACGGGCCCCCATGGCGCTCTTCATTGACGAACTCCAGGACCTGCGCGACCGACTCCCCGAGGCCGTCGGAAATGCTGCGCTGGCGATCATCCGCGACGAGACGCAGCAGATGTCGAAATGCCCCGTGTTCTTCGCCGGAAGCGCCCGCGAGTCCTTTGCGCTCCTCTTCAACTCGGACGCCTCCCCGTTCTACCAGCATGCGGAATTGGTCACCGTGGGGCCGATTGAGAACCCGGCACTCCAGACCTTTATTCTCGCGCAGTTCAGGCGCGGGCACGGGATCGAGCCTGCCGCCGCAAACCTGATCCGGACCATCGCCGGCTCCTCGATCAACGACGTGCAGCTCCTCTGCTACGAAACATGGAACGAGCATGTTGCCTCATCGAAGCCCGCATCAGCCGCTACCGTGCAGCGCGCCCTTAGGAAGATACTGAGGGACCAGACGGCCTATGGTGAAAAGTGGCTGTCCGACCTCTCACAGAAGCAACAGCGGATCGTATTCACCGTGGCCTACATGGAACACGTCGGCGGCACCACGACCGAGTTCCTTGAGTTTGCCGGCCTGCGCAACCCCGGCGACCTGGAGCGCGCCCTTGCGACGACGCTGAGGGGGCAAGAGGCGCTCCTTGAGAAGGTTGGAAGCCGCTACCGTTTCCGCAGCCGCTTCGTGCGGGTATGGTTCGCCCTTAATCTCTACCGCGTCCAGGCCCTCATTCCTGCAATGCGGACCCCCGAGGCCTACCGCCGGCACCTGGCAACGGTACTACCGGACCTGCCCGAAGACCCCCTGACGGACCTGCTTCCGTAGCCTACACCATTTTCAACGTGGCGTTCGTGCCAAAAAAGCTCTATTGCAAATGGTGGGTTCTGAATTCATGAAAATTGCGGTAGTTGCTTCTCTTGAATCAGTTAGAAATGGAGCCGGCCGTCGGGGTTGGACCGGCCACGATCCGGCAACTGGGCTCTCTCTCAAAGGTTGGGGCATGAAGGCCTCAAAATGGTGCCCAGGACAGGACTCGAACCTGCACGCCTTACGGCACACGCCCCTCAAACGTGTGTGTCTACCAATTCCACCACCTGGGCATATCAAACTAAGGGAGGGGTAATCAGCTGAATACCATACGGGTTGTCCAGCCCTGAAATTGGGTTTTGACCCATCCCGCGACGTGGTGAACCTTCCGAGCGTTCGTCCCCATGAACCTCGACTCCATAAAAGCGGCTCTGCTCGCCTCCTATGAAACGGACGGGGGGATCAACCATCTCGACGGGGTCAACCTGCCCTCCCAGGCGTCGGCGAATGAGATCTCCCGCGAATGCATGCACCTGCTGTTCCCGGGGTATTTCGAGGAGAGCCGCCTGTCCAAGAATCAGGTGCCCGATCTGGTGGAGTCGCTCCTATCCCGGATTGCGGGCCGACTGGAGGTTGAGATCGAGAAGAGCCTGCGCTTTGCGCGGAACCCGGAGCCGGCCGCCCGGGCCCGTATCCTCGTGCAGAAGGCCCTCGAGAAGCTTCCCGACCTGCGCAAGGCCATCCGCACCGACGTCGAGGCTGCCTACCAGGGCGACCCCGCGGCGCTCAGCTACGAGGAGATCATCCTGGCATACCCCTGCGTCCTCGCGATCTCGCTGCAGAGGTTTGCGCACGAGCTCTACAAGCTGAAGGTCCCGCTGCTCCCGCGGATGATCACCGAGTTCGCCCACGAGCGGACCGGGATCGACATCCACCCCGGCGCCGAGATCGGCACTCATTTCTTCATAGACCACGGCACCGGCGTCGTCATCGGCGAGACGGCGACGATCGGGACCCGCGTGAAGCTCTACCAGGGCGTGACGCTGGGGGCCAAGTCCTTCGAGACGGACACCAAGGGCAACCCCGTGAAGGGCGTGAAGCGCCACCCCGACATCGGCGACAATGTGACCATCTACGCCCACGCGACCATCCTCGGCGGGGAGACGCGCATCGGCGCGAATTCCGTGGTCGGCGGCAACGTCTGGCTCATCGAGTCGGTGCCGGCGAACAGCATCGCCTACTTCACGTCCGACGACCTGGTCATCCGCCCGCGCCAGAAGAAGGAAACCCTCGTCGGCTACGTCGAGGACTGGGTGATCTGACGCCTACCGGCGCTGGCGGTCGGACAGGCCCCTCGCCAGGTCGGCCGCGAAGAAGGGGCCCCTGTAGATCATCCCCGTGTAGACCTGGACGAGCGTCGCGCCCGCGTCGAGCTTGCGGGCCGCGCCCTCCGCGTCGGTGATGCCGCCGACCCCGATGATGGGCAGCTTGCCGCCGGTGGCGCGATAGAGGTAGCCAATGATCTGCGTGGACTTGGCGTCGAGCGGCGCGCCGCTCAGGCCGCCCGACTCGGCCACCCTTGAGAACACCCCGGGCCTGGCCAAGGTTGTATTCGTCGCAATGATACCATCCAGCCAGTAATCGGAGACCACCTCGAGCACGTTGTCGATCTGCGTGTAGCCCAGGTCCGGAGCGATCTTGAGCAGGATCGGGACGCGCGCCTTCATCTTCGAGAGCGCGCGGTCCAGGTTCGCGTGGGTCACGGCCGTGAGGAGCTCGCGGAGCCTGGATTCGTCCTGGAGCTGCCTGAGTCCCGGCGTGTTGGGGCTCGAGACGTTCAGGACGACGTAGTCGGCGTGGTCGGCCAGCCTCGAAAAGCTCGCGAGGTAGTCCTCCGGCGCGTCGTCGATCTCGGTGACCCTGGACTTGCCGATGTTTATACCGACCGGGATCGTCCTTTTGCCCGGGCGCGGATGGGCCGACATCGCCTTCGCGACAGCCTCCGAGCCCCGGTTGTTGAACCCGAGCCGGTTGATGACGGCCTCCTCGGAAGGGTACCGGAACATCCTTGGCTTCGGGTTCCCGGGCTGGGCGAGCGCGGTCACGGTGCCAATCTCGACGTGGCCGAAGCCGAGGGCCGCCGCCGCGGGCCAGGCTCGCCCGTTCTTGTCGAAACCTGCGGCAAGCCCGACGGCGTTGGGGAACTGGAGGCCGAATGCCTCGACGGGCCGGAATAGCTCCGATGGCAGGCGCGAGGCCGCCTCGAGCAGGCGGCGCAACGGCGAAACCCTCCCCAGGAGGGCCATCGAATCCACCGCTATCTCGTGCGCCCTTTCGGAATCGAGCCGAAAGAGGAGGGGCCTGATTACTTTTTCATAAAACGCGCCCATGTGACACCAGCGTGAAATTCGCAGGTCAAAATGCAAGTACAGCGAATGAAACCCGCGATTGGCCAATATGTTCCATACCCGAGCCGCCCAAAATCAATCGAATTGCTTTTGTGCTTGTTATTTACCCCCCCCCTCGCACGCTGCGGCTAAAATTTCCTGCTAATTATCCCATCATGGCCAAGCCCACTTCCACTCTAGATTGGTGCATTGTCAGACTCGGCGAAGACCACAATTGGTGGGTCAGCGAGACGAGCGACCCTGTGCGATGGGATGTCGACGGCCTGAGCATCGTGGACCCCCGCCAGGTGGCGCACCTCGTCGAGCTGGTGGACGCGCTGCGCGACTATGGATTCCAGCAGGACCTGTTCGAGTCGGCCTTCATCCCCTTCCGCATCGAGAAGGATCTCGGTGGCGGCAAGGTGCGCCTGAAGCGCGTCAAGGAGGCGATCTTCGAGACGGAGGAGAAGCTCTTCGTGCTTCCCGACATCCTGGATGAGGAGAACGGGCCGTATGCGGACCTTCTCGACCACCTGACGCGCTGCCGCGTGAAGATGCTCAACGACCTCTTCAACTTCGAGAGCAAGCTCACCGTCGACGAGGTGGAGGACGAGATCCGCGAGGAGCAGAACACCCACTTCATCGAGGGCAAGGCCGTCCACACGTTCACGGAGCTGTGCGCCATCCTCGACTTCATGCCGGACGGAATCGATTCCGACGACGAGCAGCCTTCCAAGGCCGCGGAGGAGGAGGACGACGACCTCCCGACGCTGGATGCCGAGGAGGAGGAGAAGCTCAAGAACGACGAGTCGCTCAAGTGGGACGAGGACGGGGACGAGGAAAAGGACGAGGATGACAAGGGCGACGCCGAGAAGAAGGACGAGGACGAGAAGGAAGAGGCGGCCGACGATGGCGAGGCGGAGAAGCCCCGACGCAAGTCGCGCGGCAAACGCTGATCCGTCGGGTCCGCGCCATGCATTTTCCCCGCGTCGCGACGATTGGGTTGATAGGGATCCTCGCGGGATGCGCGACGACGGCGCCCCAGGGACACAACCCGGTCATCCCGTCCGCGGGCACGGCGTCGCAGCTCCGGCCGGGTGACAGCCTGACGGTGTCCATCGTCGGGGTCCCTGACCCGTCGACCAACGCCGTCCAGATCGACGACCAGGGGGCGATCAGCCTCCCGTACATCGGGCAGGTCAAGGCCGCGGACGAGACCACCGGCGGCCTCACGCAGGCGATCCACGATGCCTACGTGGACAAGAAGATCTACACGGCCGTGGAAATCTCGGTCAGCGTGACGGAGCGCTATGTCTATGTCGGCGGCGAGGTCGAGAAGCCGGGCAGGATCGTATGGACGCCCGACCTCACGGCCGCGAAGGCGGTCCAGGCCGCCGGGGGATTCTCGCTCTACGCGAAGAAGGACAAGGTCGGCGTCGTCCGCAACCAGGTCCTCTACCAGCTCGACATCAAGCTTGCCCAGGCCGACCCGTCGCAGGACCCGAGGCTTGAGCCCGGTGACTCGATCGAGGTCCCGCGCTCGGCGTTCTAGGCCCGGAGCTCGGCCGCCATCTCCCTCGCGAAATAAGTGAGGATCATGTCGGCGCCCGCGCGCTTGATGGCGATGAGCGACTCGCGACGGCACTGCGCCAGGTCGAGCCAACCCAGCCTCGCGGCGGCGTGGATCTGCGCGTACTCGCCGGAGACCTGGTAGGCGGCGATCGGCTTCTTCGTCAGGTGCCGCAGGTCCCGGAGGATGTCGAGGTAGAGGCCGGCGGGCTTGACCATGACGACATCCGCGCCCTCGGCCTCGTCGAGCCTGAGCTCGGTGACCGCCTCGCGCCGGTTGGCGGGATTGAGCTGGTAGGTGCGCTTGTCCAGGCTCGCGGTGCCCGCGGCCTTCGCGCTTCCCACGGCCTCGCGGAACGGCCCGTAGTAGGCCGACGCGTACTTGGCCGTGTAGGCCATGATCGCCGTGTCCTCATAGTCCGACGCGTCGAGCGCCTTGCGGATAGCCCCCACCCTGCCGTCCATCATGTCGCTGGGCGCCACCATGTCGACGCCCGCCGAGGCGTGGAGCACGGCCATCCTTGCAAGGATCGAGACCGTGCGGTCGTTGTCGACGTCGCTGCCGCCGGCCGTCAGGACGCCGTCGTGGCCGTGCGACGTGTAGGGATCCAGCGCAATGTCGGTCATGACCGTGAGCGAGGGAACGGCCTTCTTGACCGCGCGCACCGCCCTGAGGATGAGGGCGTCCTCGCGCAGCGCGGCCGAGCCCTCGTCGTCCTTGAACCGGGAATGGAGCTTGGGAAACAGCGCCACCGCCAGGACGCCCAGCTTCGCGAGCACCCGGCATTCCCTTACCAGGTCGGCAACGTTGAGCCTGAAAACGCCGGGCATCGACTCGATCGCCTCCGGCCGGCCCTTCCCATCGACCACAAAGAGCGGCGCAATCAGGTCCTCGGCCCTGAGGACCGTGTCCTCGACAAGGGCCCGCAGCCCGGGCGTCCTGCGCAGGCGCCTGGGGCGCTGGACGAGATTGAGCTTGAATGAGTTGGGCATGTCTGGGTTGGCTCCTTCATTGGAGCATGGCCGGCCGTGGGTCGCCACAAGATTTTGCGCCGCCCCGCCTCCATCCGGACTGTCCGGCAAGAACAGCTTTCCGCCCGCGCGGAATTTCCCCTAGCCTTTCCCTTCCCACTTTTTCCCTTTCCATGCCCATCAAGCTCTATGACACCCTCGCGCGGCAGATGCGCGAGCTCCAGCCGGGGGATCCCGACGGGGTCTTCAGGTTCTACAACTGCGGGCCGACGGTCTGGGCGCCGGCGCACATCGGCAATTTCCGCGCGGCTGTCGTCAATGACGTGCTCAGGAGGATGCTTGAGCTGGAATTCCCGGGCAAGGTGAAGCACGTGCGCAACCTGACGGACGTCGACGACCGCACGATCAGCCAGGCGCGCGCGGAGAAGCGCCCGCTGGGCGAGATCACCCGCAAATGGACGCAGGTCTACCACGCCGACAGCCAGGCCCTGAACTGCCTGGCCCCCCACGTGGAGCCGACGGCCACGGGCCACATCCCGGAGCAGGTCGACATGATCGACGTGCTGATGAAGAAGGGCAATGCCTACCGCGCGGCGGACGGCTCGGTGTATTTCAAGATCACGTCGTTCCCCGGCTACGGCGCGCTGTCGCGCATCAAGGAGCGCGAGCTCAAGGTGACCAACAGCGTCTTTGACGCCGACCACAAGGACGACGTCGGGGACTTCGCGCTCTGGAAGGCCTACAAGCCCGAGGAGGACGGCGACGTCAGGTGGCCCGGGCCGCAGGGCGCGTCCGAGGGGCGCCCCGGCTGGCACATCGAGTGCAGCGCGATGATCAAGAAGCATCTCGGCGAGACGATCGACCTGCACACGGGCGGCGTGGACCTCATCTTCCCTCACCACGAGAACGAGATCGCGCAGAGCCAGTGCTGCAACGGCGTGACGTTCTCCCGGCACTGGTACCACAACGAGCACCTGCTCGTCGACGGCACCACGATGAGCAAGAGCAAGGGCAACTACTTCACCCTGGGGGACCTTGTCGCCAAGGGCTACACGCCGATGGCCGTCCGGTACGCGCTCCTTGCCGCCCACCCGCGCAAGCAGATGAACTTCACGCTGGACTCGCTGCACGCGGCCGAAAGCGCGCTCAAGGCGCTCAGGCGGTTCGCGGCCGTCCTGCCGGTGTCGGCACCGGACACCGCCGCCTCGGCGCTTTTCGACGGCGTCCTGGAGGCGCTGAGGGACGACCTCAACACCCCGGGAGCCCTGGGCGCCCTCTTCACGGTCATAAACGCCTACGATCCACCGAAGGGATCGCCGGGCGACCGCGCGGCCTTCGCAAGGGTCCTGTATGCCTTCGGCTTCGACCTCGTCGAGGGCGGCGCGCAGAGCCTGCCCGCCCAGATCGACGCCCTCGCCAAGCGGCGATGGGAGGCCAAGAAGGCGAAGGACTTCGCGTCGGCCGACACGCTGCGCGGCGAACTGGCTGCGGCCGGCTGGTCGATGCTCGACAGCAAGGACGGCTACAGACTGGAACCCCTGAAGAAAGCCTGACTTGGCATTCACCGCCCGCTGGCCATCTTAGACGCTCCCGTGATGACCCCCCTCGAAGAACTCCGCCACTCGGCGTCGCACGTCCTCGCGACGGCAATCCTTCGCCTCTATCCCGAGGCCAAGCTGGACATCGGTCCGCCGACCGACACGGGGTTCTACTATGACATCGACCTCGACCACAAACTGACGCCCGAGGACCTCGCCAAGATCGAGGCCGAGATGAAGAAGGTCGCCGACGAGAACCAGCCGTTCCTGCGCAAGGAGGTCTCCCGGGAGGAGGCCGCGGAGATCATCCGCTCGAGGGGCCAGGAGCGCTACAAGCTGGGCCGCCTCGCGGACATCCCCGAGGGGGAGAAGATCTCGTTCTACCAGAACGGCGAGTTCATGGACCTGTGCGCGGGAACGCACGTGCGCTACTCGTCCAAGCTGAAGGCCTTCAGGCTGCTCTCGATCGCCGGGGCCTACCACCGGGGCGACGAGAAGAACAAGCAGCTCCAGCGCATCTACGGGACCGCCTTCCCCACGAGGGAGGAGCTGGCCAAGTACCTCGACCAGGTGGAGCAGGCGAAGCACCGGGACCACCGCAAGCTCGGCAAGGACCTCAAGCTGTTCGTCATCGACGAGGACGTCGGCCAGGGCCTCATCCTCTGGACGCCCAACGGCTCGATCATCCGCCAGGAGCTCCAGACCTTTATCGGCGACGAGCTGCGCAAGCAGGGCTACTCCCAGGTGTTCACGCCGCACATCGGCAAGCTCGAGCTCTACAAGATCTCGGGGCATTTCCCGTACTACAAGGAGTCCCAGTTCACGCCCTTCGTGGAGAACGAGTCCCTCGCCCGGATCATCTCCGAGGGATGCTCCTGTGCCGAGATGGTGGTGCGCCTGGATGCCATGTCGTCTCACCTCGCCTCCCAGATCAACCAGCGCACGGGCGTCGAGACGATCACCCCCGACCGGGTGAAGCCGGACGCGCAGCTCATCGACGGCTTCATGCTGAAGCCGATGAACTGCCCCCATCACATCAAGATCTTCGCGTCGCAGCCCCATTCCTACCGGGACCTGCCCGTGCGCCTCGCCGAGTTCGGCACGGTCTACCGCTGGGAGAAGTCCGGGGAGCTGAACGGCATGACGCGCGTGCGCGGCTTCACGCAGGACGACGCCCACCTCTTCTGCACGGAGGAGCAGCTCGCGCCCGAGCTCATCGGCTGCCTCTCGCTGGTGAAGGTCATCCTGACGACGCTGGGCATGACGGACTACCGCGTGAGGGTCGGCCTGCGCGACCCCGACTCGAACAAGTACATCGGCAAGAAGGAGACCTGGGACAAGGCCGAGGCGGCGTGCCGCGACGCGGCGAAAACCCTGGACACCCCCTTCACGGAGGAGCCGGGTGAGGCCGCGTTCTACGGGCCCAAGATCGACTTTGTCATCAAGGACGTCATCGGGCGCGAATGGCAGCTCGGCACGGTCCAGGTCGACTACAACCTGCCCGTCCGGTTCGACCTCACGTACAGCGGTGCGGACAACCAGCCCCACCGGCCCGTGATGATCCACCGCGCCCCCTTCGGCTCGATGGAGCGCTTCTGCGGCGTCCTGATCGAGCACTTCGGCGGCGACTTTCCGCTCTGGCTCTCGCCGGAGCAGGTGCGCCTTGTGCCGATCAGCGAGAAGACCCTCGACTACGGCCGGGAGCTCCTGGGCCTGCTCAAGGCCGCCGGCATCCGGGCCACGCTCGACGAGCACAACGACAAGCTTGGCGCAAAGGTGAGGCGGTCGGAGATCGAGAAAATCTCGTACACGCTGGTTCTCGGGGGCAAGGAGGCCGAGGCCCGGTCCGTCAGCGTCCGCAGCCGGTCAAAGGGCGACGAGGGCGTGCTCGCGTTCGACCAGTTCCTGCCGCGGATCCAGGAGGAGATCCGCAGCCGCGCGCTGTCGGAGAAGAAGAAGCCGGCCTGACCTAGACGGCGGCCTCGCCGCGCTCGTCGGTGCGGATGCGGATGACCTCTTCCAAGGGGATGAGGAACACCTTGCCGTCGCCGATTTTCCCCGTCTTGGCGGACTTCACGATCGCGTCGACGGCCTTGCCGGCCATGTCGTCGGCGACCGCGATCTCGATCTTAACCTTGGGCAGGAAATCGACCGTGTATTCGCTTCCGCGGTAAATCTCGGTGTGGCCCTTCTGGCGGCCAAAGCCCTTTACCTCGGTCACCGTCATGCCCTCGATGCCGGCCTCGGCCAGCGCCTCCTTAACCTCTTCGAGCTTAAACGGCTTGATGATCGCAATTATGAGTTTCATTCAGGTGGGGGTTTGGGAAAAGGGCGCTACAGGACCCGGGAAACGACGCTAGGCGCGCCGCAGGAGACGCGCAAGCGGCCCAGGCCCAATTGCAAAGCATTGGGGCCAGCAGGAGACTGAGAAAGCATACCTGCTGCTAGCAGGCGTTATGCCAAGGGGACCTCGGGAGCCACCACGGCGATGTGGAGCTCCTTCAACTGGGCGTGCGTCACGACCGTCGGGCTCCCTGCCATAAGGTCCTGGCCCTTCTGAGTCTTCGGGAAGGCGATGACATCGCGAATGCTCGTGGTGCCGCACAGGAGCGCGGCGATTCGGTCCAGCCCGAAGGCGATCCCGCCATGGGGGGGCGCCCCATAGGTGAAGGCCTTCAGCATGTACCCAAACCGGCTCTCGACGACGTCGGCCGGGATCTTGAGGACCTCCTCGAAAATCTTCTTCTGGAGGGCCGGCTGGTGGATCCTGATGGACCCTCCCCCGAGCTCCATGCCGTTCAGGACGATGTCATAATGCTGCCCGCGGACGGCCTTGGGGTTCGAATCGATGAGGTGGGCGTCCTCGGGCACCGGGGCGGTGAAGGGATGGTGCGTCGCGACATAGCTCTTCCTCTCCTCGTCGTAGCTCATCAGGGGGAAGTTCACGACCCAGAGGAACTTCCAGTCGTCCGCCCGAATGGCCAGCTTGCCGCGCTTCTGGAGCAGCTGGGCGACCTCCAGGCGAATCCTGCCGAGGATGGCGCACGCCTTCTCCCACGGGGCCGCGGCGAAGAACACCATGTCGCCGTCGGAGATGCCGAGCGTCGTGGTCAGGGCGGCCTTCTCGCCCTCGGAGAGGAACTTCACGATGGGGGACTTCCATTCGCCGCCCTCGACCTTGATGAACGCGAGGCCCTTGGCCCCGAGGCTCTTTGCGATCTCCTCCAGGGCCTTGAGCTCGCCCTGGGTCAGGTCGGCGAGGCCCTTCGCGTTGAGCGCCTTCACGGCGCCCCCCGAGGCGACCGTGCCCTGGAACACCTTGAAGGAGGACGCCCTGAACGTTTCCGAAAAGTCACACAGCTCGAAGCCGAACCGGACGTCCGGCTTGTCGACGCCGTAGCGGTTCATCGCGTCGACGAACTGCATCCTCGGGAAGGGGGTCGCGATGGCGGTTCCCAGGACGTCCTTCCAGATCTTGGTCAGCATCCCCTCGAAGAGGGTGTAGATGTCCTCGCGGTCGACGAACGACGCCTCGACGTCCACCTGCGTGAACTCCATCTGGCGGTCGGCGCGCAGGTCCTCGTCGCGGAAGCACCGGGCGATCTGGAAATAGCGCTCCACGCCCGCGACCATGAGGATCTGCTTGAACTGCTGGGGGGACTGCGAGAGCGCGTAGAACTGCCCCGCGTGGATCCTCGACGGCACGAGGTACTCGCGGGCGCCCTCGGGTGTGCTCTTGAAGAGGGCGGGTGTCTCCACCTCGATGAAGCCCTGGTCGTCAAAATAGTCCCGGATCGCCTTCGTGGCGCGGTGGCGCACGGCGAGGTTCCTGCGCATCTTCGGGCGGCGCAGGTCCAGGTACCGGTACGTCAGGCGCAGGTCCTCGTTCACCTTGTCGCCGCCCGCGTCGTCGAGCGGGAACGGGGGGGTATCGGAGATGTTCAGGACCTCAAGGTCCGAGGCGTCGATCTCGATGGCTCCGGTCGGGATGCCGGCGTTGACGGTGCCCTCTGGCCGCGGGACGACCGTGCCGGCGACGCTCACCACGGACTCGGGCTTCAGGTGGGCGGCCCGCGCGCTCAGCTCAGGGGTCCCCTTGGGGTCGAACTTCACCTGGGTCACGCCCTTGCGGTCCCTC
>Ga0302314_10012678_pt1 | contig 14555 bp, 17 predicted proteins | sample III_Palsa_N2_3_FD_200533 | JGI IMG/M metagenome (GOLD analysis project Ga0302314, IMG submission 200533) | Peat permafrost microbial communities from Stordalen Mire near Abisko, Sweden - III_Palsa_N2_3 | ecosystem: Environmental > Terrestrial > Soil > Palsa > Peat permafrost | place: Sweden... | reverse complement strand
TGCAGGGTGTTGCGGATCGAGGCGGGGGACAGATGCACGCCGCCCTTGGACAGGGTGCGCGAGCCCACCGGCTCGCCGTTTTCCAGATAGCTTTCCACAACCCGCCGAAAGATGTCGCGGGCGCGCTCGTCCAGTTCCGTCAAACTCGGCCCGGCGGCGGCGGGGTGGATCAGGCGGCTCATCGGCGGCGCGAACGGTCTCCCTTGGAATGCGACCGGGGCGGATGGACGCAACGGTCTTCTTCTAGGATAAGCGCGCTTCGGCTCCAGGCAAGCCGCGCGAGATTCAAGGACCACAGATGCGCCCCTCTGAACGCCGGATCGACGCCCTGCGGGCCGTCACCATCGAAACTGGCGTCAATCGCTACGCCGAGGGCTCGTGCCTGATCGGCTTCGGCCACACCAAGGTGTTGGTGACCGCCAGCGTCGACGCCAGTGTCCCCGGATTCCTGCGCGGCCGAGGCCAGGGCTGGGTCACCGCCGAATACGGCATGCTGCCGCGGGCTACCCACACCCGGGGCCGCCGCGAGGCCGCCGAAGGCAAGCAGTCCGGCCGCAGCCAGGAAATCCAGCGCCTGATCGGCCGCTCCTTACGCGCCGTCACCGATATGGCGGCCTTGGGCGAGCGGCAGATCCAGGTCGATTGCGACGTGATCCAGGCCGACGGCGGCACACGCACCGCCTCCATCACCGGCGCCTGGGTCGCCCTGCGCCTGGCCACCCGCTACCTCCTGACCGAAGGGGTGATCACCAAGGACCCGATCCTGGACCAGGTGGCGGCCATTTCCTGCGGCGTGCACCAGAACACCCCCGTGCTCGACCTGGACTATGAAGAAGACAGCCAGGCCGAGGCCGACGCCAACTTCGTCCTCACCGGCGGCGGCGACATCGTCGAGGTCCAGGCCACCGGCGAGAAACGCGGCTTTTCTCAAGCTGAATTCGACGCCCTGTTCGGGCTGGCCCGCAAGGGGATTGCGGAGCTGATCGAGTTGCAGAAGGCCGCGGTGGGCTAGGGGCCGGGAGTCACCCCTCCTCCCCGTCATCGGGGTCCATCGGCGGGCCGGGCTCGAACTCCACCAGATCCCCCGGCTGGCACTCCAGTTCGCGGCAGAGGGCGTCGAGGGTCGAGAACCGGATCGCCCGGGCCTTGCCGGTCTTGAGGATCGACAGGTTGGCGATGGTCACGCCGACGCGGTCGGCGAGTTCGGTGAGCGACATGCGTCGCTCCAGCAGGATTCGATCGAGGCGGATGCGAATGGGCATGGCGGCTATTGCGCGCTCATATGGTCAGCTCGGCTTCACGGCGCAGGCGGGCGCCTTCGCGGAACACCTCCGCGAGCACGAACACCACCAGCACGGCAAACCAGGTCGTGAGATTCAGGCTGAACCCGGTCTTTTCCATCACCTCGGGCGCCAGCCAGACGGTGATCAGCATGATCGGGTAGCGGAGGATCTCCAGGATGGCCAGCACCACTCCGATCGTGCGCAGACGGCGCACATTGTCCGGGTGGAAGGGGTCGCCTGCGGTCAGGGTGGAGAAGATGCGGCGCAGGCGGCCAACGATCACCAGCACCCCGGCGATGTAGATGGCGCCGATCAGAAGCCCGCCGGCGATAATCCGGCGCGCGGACGCCGCGTCAGCGGTGCTGAAGTCAGCGTCCTGGAAGACGATTTTCGGATCGAAGTGGAAGAAGAGGGCGGCGAGGCCCAGGGTCGTCACCACGCCCAGCCCGATCGACAGGGCCACCTGGGCGACGTCCAGAATGATCTTCAGAAAACTCGATACGGAGCCGGGCCCCAAGGCGCGCATGGCTTGTCCCCTTTCGCCGCCGGTCGACCTAGACCAGACCCGGCGGCGAACATGCCCCGTGATACGTCGGCTTGAAAGATGTGCTGGCTCAAAAGGGATGAACCAGCAGCATCACGGCGGCGATGGGGAGGATGGCGATCATCGCCGAGGTGACGACGGTGTTGGCGACGGTGTCGACCCATTTGGTGAAAGAGAAGGTCATGGCGAAATCCCTCGTGATTGTGCGTTGCAATATGAAGCCGCTGTAATCTTGGCCCCAGGACCGTCACAACGACCGTCCATGGCGTTAGTCGATACGCTCGCATCGATTATCAATCACGTTACTTATCGGTAATCGATATTACTTTTTTGCAATGCAGCGTTAACGCCAACAGCGCACGGCGCCGCGCGCACGTGGCGGTTTTAGCGGAAACGGCGTATCCCGCTGGCATGAGCCTGATCCTCGCCCCCGGAACCCGCCTCGTCGCCGCGACACACAATCCCGGAAAGGCCAAGGAATTGGCCGAGCTGCTGGACGGCCGGTTCGATCTGATCGCCGCCGGCGTGCTGGGGCTGCCCGAACCCGAAGAGACCGAGACCAGCTTCGTCGGCAATGCGCTGCTCAAGGCCAGGCGCGCCGCTGACGCCTCAGGGCTGATCGCCCTGGCTGATGATTCGGGGCTTTCGGTCGCGGCGCTGAGCGGCGCCCCCGGCATCTATTCCGCCCGCTGGGCCGGACCGGACAAGGACTTCGCCATGGCCATGGCCAAGGTCGAGGAGCGGCTGGAAGAAACCGGCTCCGACGACCGCGCCGCCTGGTTCACCTGCGCCTTCGCCGTCGCCTGGCCCAAAGGCCCAGCGGTGGTGGTCGAGGGGCGCGTCGACGGCCTACTGACCTTCCCACCGCGTGGCGACAGAGGGTTTGGCTACGACCCTATCTTCGTTCCTGTGGGCGGGAGACTGACCTTTGGCGAGATGGAGCCCGCGGCGAAAGACGCCATCAGCCACCGCGCCCACGCCTTTGCCCAACTCAAGGCCGCGCTGTTTTGAGCGAGCCCCGGCCGATCGCGGTTTACGTCCACTGGCCCTATTGCGCCCGGATCTGCCCCTATTGCGATTTCAACGTGGTGCGCGACCGTGGCCAGGCCGATCAGGCGGCCCTGGCTGACGCCATCGTCCGCGACCTGGAGGGCCAGGCGGCCCTCACCGGCGAGCGGCGGCTGGTGTCGATCTTTCTGGGCGGCGGCACGCCTTCGCTGATGCGGCCGGACTGGGCGGCGCGGATCATCGAGACCGCTCGCCGGCTGTGGACGCCGGCAGACCACGTGGAGATCACCCTGGAAGCCAACCCCACCGACGCCGAGGCCGGCCGTTTCGCGGCCCTGGCCGAAGCCGGGGTGAACCGGCTGTCGCTAGGGGTGCAGTCCTTTGACGATGACGCCCTGCGCTTCCTCGGCCGTAACCACGACAGCAGCGAAGCGCGGCGGGCGGCCAGCCTGGCTCGGGACCGGTTCGGTCAGTTGTCGCTGGACCTGATCTATGCCCTGCCCGGCCAGACGCCCGAGGCCTGGTCGGCCCAGATCGATGCGGCCTTGGCTTACGAGCCTGACCATGTCTCGCCCTATCAGCTCACCATCGAGCAGGGCACGGCGTTCGGGCGGTCGGCCGAGCGTGGAACGCTGACCCCGCCGTCGGCGGACGCGGGGGCGGACCTTTATGAGATCACCCAGGTCCGGCTGAACGACGCCGGCTTCGAGGCCTATGAGGTGTCCAACCACGCCCGTGCGCCGGCGGCCCGGTCGCGGCACAACCTGGCCTATTGGCGCGGCGAGGACTACGTCGGCGCAGGTCCCGGCGCGCACGGCCGCATCACCATCGCCGGCGCCCGGACGGCCACCGAGGCCGCGCGGGGGGTGAAGGCCTATATCGACACCGTCGCGAAGACCGGCATGGGTTTCGTCGGCCGCGAAGCCCTGACTCCCCGCGACGCGGCGCTGGAGCGTTTGTTGATGGGACTGAGGACGCACGAAGGCGTCTGCTGGCGCGACCTGGCGCCGCTTGGCCTGACGCCCGCCAGCCCGGCCGCGACAGGCCTTTCGGATCTGGGCCTCATCGACGCTGGCGCGACGCGGCTGACGGCAACGTCGGCCGGGCGGCCAGTGCTCGATCGCGTGGTCATGGAGCTGGCCGGTGGTTGATTACCCGCCCCCCAAGGACGTCCCTCTCGCGCCGGGCCTGTACATCGTCTCTACGCCGATCGGGAATCTGCGCGACATGACCCTGCGGGCGGTTGACGTGCTGGCGGCGGCCGACCTTGTGCTGGCCGAGGACACCCGGGTGTCGGGCAAGCTGCTGTCGGCCTTCGGGCTGAAGAACAAGCTGGAGCGCTATGACGAGCACGCCGCCGAGCGGGTTCGGCCCCGCGTGTTGCAGCTGCTGGCCAAGGGTGGGCGGGTGGCGCTGGTGTCGGACGCCGGCACGCCGCTGATCTCCGATCCCGGCTACCGACTGGTGCGAGAGGCGGTCCAGCAGGGCGCGGCGGTGATCCCGATTCCCGGCGCCTCCTCGGTGATGGCGGCCTTGGCGGTGGCGGGCCTGCCCACGGACCGGTTCCTGTTCGCGGGCTTTCCGCCGTCCAAGAGCGCGGGCCGGCGGACCCTGTTCGCCGAACTGGCGCCGATCCGCTCCACATTGATCTTCTTCGAGGGGGGATCGCGGCTGGCCGCCAGCCTGGCCGACATGGCGGCGGTGTTCGGGCCGCGCGAGGCCATGGTTGGCCGGGAGCTGACCAAGCTCTATGAGACCTGCATCCGCGGTCCGCTGGACGTTTTGGCCGCCGACCCCGCCCTGGCGACGCCCAAGGGAGAGATGGTGGTCGTTGTCGGCCCCGGCGCCCAGGTTGCGTCCTCGCCCGCCGACGCGGACGCGGCCCTGGCCGACGCCCTGATACGGCTGGGGCCGGCGGAGGCGGCGTCCGAGGTCGCCGGCGCCCTGGGTCTCAATCGCCGGGAGCTCTATCGCCGGGCGCTGGCGCTGAAGGGCGTGCGTTGAGCGAGGCGCGCCGGGTCCGGGGCCACGCCGCCCGCGCGTCTGGCCGGCGGGCGGAACTGGTGGCCGCCCTGTGGCTGATGGCCAAGGGCTATCGCCTGCTCGGCTTTCGCCTGAAGACGCCCTTTGCCGAGATCGACCTGCTGGTCCTGCGCGGTAAGGTGCTGGCGGGGGTCGAGGTGAAGACCCGCGCCAGCCTGGAGGCTTCGCTGGCCGCCGTCAGCGCCGATCAGCGCCAGAGACTGCGCCGGGCTTTGCGGTTTGTAGCGGGCAAGCGCCGCGGTCTGGCCGAGGCGACAATCCGTCTCGACCTGATGGCCCTCGCGCCCGGCCGCTTGCCGCGTCATATTCCCGATGCCTGGAGCGAAGACGACCCGTTCCGCTAAGAGTAGAGGCGCGTAAAGTGAGCCGATGACGCGTGATGACGCCGAACAGGCGCTGACCCAGGCCGGCGCGGCCAAGGACGACCACTTCCCTCTGTTTGAGGCCGCCCTGGCCTGCGCCCTGCACGAGGAGCCCGACCGCGACCCGGCCCAGGCCCGCGACCTGATGCTGGAGGCGGCGCACCGGCTGACGGCGCGGCTGGAAAATGAATCGCCGGAGGAGGCCATCGCCGAGACCATGGCGGGCGACCTGCATCTGGCCGGCGACCTGATGGCCTACGACAGCCCGGAGAACGCCGACCTGATTTCCGTCTGCACCCGGCGCCAGGGCCTGCCGGTGGCCCTGGGGCTGCTCTATCTGGAGGTGGCGCGCCGCTGTGACATTCCGGTCTATGGGGTCGACTTCCCGGGCCATTTTCTGCTGCGGATCGAGACCGACGAGGGGCCGATGGCGCTGGACCCCTACAGCGAGGGCCGCGTGGTCCTGCCCTCAGAGCTGACCCGCCGCGCCCTGCTGACAGGCCTTACCCCCGATGTGGCCGCCAATCTGGAAAGGCTGATGGCGCCGGTAAGCGACCGCGCGGTGCTGATCCGGCTGCAGAACAACATCTTCGCCCGGGCGAGCCAAGCCCGGGACTACGCCCGCGCCGAACGCTCCGCCCTGCGGCGCGCGCTGCTGGATCCCGCCGACCACCATCCCTGGCTGGATGTCGCCGCCGCCCGGGAGGGTCAGGGCGCCCTGGCCGGCGCCCTGCAGGCCCTGGGCCGCGCCCAGCAGCTGGACGGCGGCGCGACCATGGCGGCGCGGGCCGCCCGCGAACGCGTCCGCCTGCGGCTGAACTGAGCTCCGAAAGCCCGTCTATTGGCCGGTCTTGGCCAGATAGGCCTGACTTTCCTCGCCGACGATGTGGACCAGATTGCCCATGTGCAGGTTGGCGTCGACCAGGTGCAGGCCCCAGTCCTTCAGGATGGCGTTGGTCCCGGGAACCTTCACATCGCCGTCGATGTCGTTCACGCGGACATCCCCCGGCGCGCCGTGGAAGCTGACCGCGATATAGTCGCCATCGGCGTCGAACACACAGGCTGCGGTCATCAGGCCCGGCAGTTTCACGAACGGCGTCGTCACCGGCATGGGCGGCTTGGTCCAGTTGCTGGCGCCGCCGGCGGGGCTGAGGCCCGCATTCATATAGGCGTTCAGCGCGCCTGATCCGCCGCCGAGGGCTGCGGGGTTGGTGCAGGCGGCGACCATGCCATCCTTGCCCTTGGCGAACCGGCTGACGGCCGGCGGCGGCGAATTGGCGCGGAAGTCGGCGAAGGCGATGGCGCAGCCGATCTGGCCGTTGGCGTGGCAGAGCGGTATCGACTTGAACGAGCCGCCGACGTCCGCGCCTTTCGGCACCTGCAGCGAAGTCCCCATGAGAATGGCGGAAATGATCTGCTTCTGGACCGGCTTGCCGTCGATTTCCTTGGCGATCAGCGCGGTCAGCACCCCCGAACCCTGGCTGTGGCCGACCAGAACCACGCCGCGGCCGCGGTTGTCATGGGCCAGGTACTCGTTCCAGGCGTCCAGCACGTCGGCGTAGGCGAGGTTGCGGTCCGCGGCCATGGGCCTGCCCATCATACCGGCCTTCAGCGCGGTGAGCGTGACCTGACGATACATCGGCGCGAACAGGCGGCATTTGGCGCCGAAACGGGCGAACTGGGCCAGCACCACCGACCGCTCCTCCGCCTCGATGGTCATGGTCGAATTGGCGCCGGGGTCGTTGGAGACGGTGGGATAGACATAGAAGCAGTCAATCGGCGGGTTGGGATCAGCCTTGAAGGTCTCCCTGGACATCTTGCCGTCGGCGGTGATCACCGTGGCGTCTTGGTTCACCGCGCAGGCGTCCTGGCGGTCGGGCCGGCAGAGCCAGGTCGAGGGGTCGGTGTAGTCGTTGTGGACCATCGGGGCTGGGGCGGGCGCCGGGGCGGCGGCCGGGGTTTGCGCCTGGGCCGCGCCAGCCCATAGGCTGGCGGACATGGCGCTCGCGATCAGAACCTGACGAAGCATGGCGTTTCCCCTGAAGATTGTCTTTGGTTGGGGCGCACAATGTACGGACAGGGCTGACTAGTAAAGCTGCTCGCCGGCGCCTCCCCTTAGGCTTCGGTTCAAGCTAAGCTGACCCAATAGCCGGGAGGAAACATCATGATCGGTTTCATCATTCGTCTGCTGGTCGGCGCCGCGGGGCTCTGGCTCGCCTCCGTGCTGATCCACGGGATCACCTACGATTCACTGGTCGCCCTGATCATCGCCGCCGTGATCCTGGGGATCGCCAACGCGATCGTGCGGCCGATCCTGATCATCCTGACCCTGCCCATCACCATCATCACCCTGGGCCTGTTCCTGCTGATCGTGAACGGGGCGGTGTTCTGGCTGGTGGGCCATTTCTCGCCGGGCTTCCACGTCCACGGCCTGATCAACGCCGTCCTCGGCGCCATCGTCACCGGCCTGGTGAGCTGGATCGGCCACGCGGTGTTCGGGTTTCACAAGTACGATCGACGGTAGGGGCGGCGAGGGGGTGCGTGCTTCGACGCGCGCGCCCGTCCCTTGCTCTTGGGGGGCGCGGCTCAGCATGACGTAGAATTTTAGCGCTCACAAAATCACGTCATTCTGAGCCGGCCACATCGTGGCCGTGTCGAAGGGCGCAGGGACGCTGCCGCCTTACGACACCTTCACCCGGGTGGCGCTTTCCGGCAGGTCGGTGCCGAATGAGCGCTGGAAGAATTCGGCCACCGTCGGCCGCTCCAGCTCGTCGCACTTGTTCAGGAAGGTCAGCCGGAAGGCCAGGGCGACGTCGCCGGCGAAGATATCGGCGTTCTGTGCCCAGGTGATCACCGTGCGCGGGCTCATGACCGTGGAGATGTCGCCGTTCATGAAGGCGTTGCGGGTCATGTCCGCCGTGCGCACCATGGCCGCGATCTTCCGCTTGCCCTCTGGCGTGTCGTAGCTGGGGTTCTTGGCCAGCACGATCTCATTCTCCACCTCGTGGGCGAGGTAGTTCAGGGTGGTGACGATGGACCAGCGGTCCATCTGGCCCTGATTGATCTGCTGAGTGCCGTGATAGAGGCCCGTGGTGTCGCCGAGGCCAATGGTGTTGGTGGTCGAAAACAGCCGGAAATAGGGGTTGGCGCGGATCACCCGGTTCTGGTCCAGCAGGGTCAGCTTGCCGCCGGCTTCCAGCACCCGCTGGATCACGAACATCACGTCCGGCCGGCCGGCGTCATATTCGTCGAACACCAGGGCGATGGGCCGCTGCAGCGCCCAGGGCAGCATGCCTTCGCGGAATTCAGTGACCTGCTTGCCATCCTTCAACACGATGGCGTCCTTGCCGACCAGATCTATCCGGCTGACATGGCTGTCCAGATTGACCCGGATCATCGGCCAGTTCAGCCGCGCGCACACCTGCTCGATGTGGGTCGACTTGCCGGTGCCGTGATAGCCCTGGATCATCACCCGGCGGTCGTAGGCGAGGCCGGCGACGATGGCCAAGGTGGTCTGCGGATCGAACTTGTAGGACTCGTCGATATCCGGGACGTGGGCGTCCTTGGTCGAGAAGGCCGGAACCTTCATATCCGAATCGACGCCGAACACGTCGCGCACGGAAACCATCTTGTCGGGGACAAGGGTGAACAGGGTGTCTTCGGGGTCGGTCAGGCTGGGCATGGAAATCGCTTAGCGCCTTCGCGCGCGGATGCAAACGGGTGTTTGGCGCAAATTCGGCCGGCCGGCGGGTGGAGTCGGCATTTTTGTTTCACCACCAAGCACACGAAGGACACCAAGTTCAGGACGGCGATCACCGGTTCGGCGCCCTGGCCGGCCGACGCTTCGCGTCCCTTGGTGATCTTCGTGTGCCTGGTGGTGAAATTACATCAGCCCGAGGAGTGGTTCGGTCAGGCCAGCTTGGCTTTCTTCAGCACCTGATAGGCCTTGATCACCCGTTGCAGCTTGGTCTCGGCCGAGCGGTCGCCGCCGTTGGAGTCCGGGTGGCAGCGTTTCACCAGTTCGATGTAGCGGGCGCGGATGGCCGGGCCGTCCGCAGTGCCGTCGAGATCGAGGTCGGCAAGGGCGTTGCGTTCCAGCTTGCCGATCTTGCGGTCAGCCTCCGCCTGCTCGGCCCGGCGGCGGGCGGCGGCGAACAGGCCAAGCGGATCGGCGAACTTGCGGTCGGCGCCGGCCTTGGCCGCGGCGGCCTCGCGGGAGTGGCGCGAAGCCTCGAACGACCAGGTCGGACGGTCGCCGGTGGCGCTGGAGGCCTGATGGGCGCGCACCTGCGCCTCGTTCATGCCGGAGAAGAAGTCCCAGTGGCGATTATATTCCGCCGCATGCGGCTGGCAGAACCAGTAGTGCTCGTTGAGCATGGTCCGCGATTTCGGCGCCTTGGTCGCGCCGGCCTTACGGCAACCCGGATGGTCACAGGGTTTCTCGCCCGGCTTCAGGGCGTTCACATCCTCGGCGCGCCTGTCCTCATCCGCCTTTGGGGGGCGGACTCGGATGTCGACGAATTTGGGCTTGTATTGAAACGTCGTGCTCATCGGTTGAAGTATGCGGGGTAAGCTTTCGCTTTCAAGAATTGACAATAACGATTTGAGGGCCAATTTCGATGGGCGCCGTCACCGAAACATTGCGAAAAAAGCTTTCCGCGGCATTTTCGCCCGATCGGCTCGAGATCGAGGACGACAGCGACCGCCATCATGGCCATGCCGGCGCCACCCCCGGTGGCGAAAGCCACTTCAATGTCGTGATCGAGGCGGGAGCCTTCAAGGGCATGGGCCGGGTCCAGCGCCAACGCGCCGTCTATGCGGCCCTCGCCGAGGAATTGGCGGGACAGGTGCACGCGCTATCCGTGCGCGCCTTGGCGCCGGGCGAGACCGCCTGATTCGAATCCGGACATGCCCCACGACAGTTCTCCTGACGTAGTTGTGATCGGCGCCGGCTCGGCCGGGGTCGCCGCGGCTGCCCGACTGAGGGCCGCGGGCGTGGATTCTGTGCTGCTCGAAGGCTCGGATCGGCTGGGCGGGCGATCGCACACCCTGTCGCCGGAGGCCGGCGTGGTGCTCGACCTGGGCTGCAGCTGGCTGCATTCGGCGAAACAGAACGCATGGACGAAGATTGCGCCCACCCTGGGGTTCGCCGTCGACCCGTCGTCGCCGCCCTGGACGCGGCCGGCGCTGGGCGCCAACTTCCCGGAGCAGGACCAGCGCGCCTATCGCCAGGTGTTCCAGGCCTTTGAGGAACGGCTCGAAGCGGCGGCCCTGGAGGTCGACGACCAGCGCGCGTCGGACCTTATCCTCCCCGAGGAGCGGCGCTGGGCGCCGCTGCTGAATGCCTTCAGCGGCTACTACAATGGCGCGCCCTTCGATCGCATCTCGGTGAAGGATTACGCCGCCTATCAGCCGACAGACGACAACTGGCGGGTTCGCGAAGGCTACGGCGCCCTGATCGCCGCCTTTGGTCGGCCGCTGAAGGCGCGTCTGTCGACGCCTGTCAGCGCGGTGCGCCACGGCGGCGCCAAGGTTGAGGTTGTGACGCCCAGGGGTTCGCTGAGCGCCCGCGCCGTCATTATTTGCGTGTCGACCACCGTCCTGGCGCAAGAAGGTCTGCGGTTCGACCCGCCGCTGCCGGCCAAGCGCGAAGCGGCGCACGCCCTGCCCCTGGGCCATGTTGAGAAGGCCTTCCTGAAGATCGATAACGCGGAGGATTTCCCCACCGACAGCCGCGTCCATGGCCGCACCGACACGGCCGACACCGCCAGCTACGGACTGCGTTCCCTGGGCATGCCGATCGTCGAGGGCTTTTTCGGCGGCGATCTCGCCGGCCGGCTCTGCGCCGAGGGACCCGGCGCGTTGACCGCCTTCGCCATCGACGAGCTGGTCGCCGTGCTGGGGTCAGACCTGCGGCGGCGGCTGTCGCCCCTGGCGGAGTCGCGCTGGAGCCTGGACCCGCTGATCCGGGGCGCCTACTCCCACGCCCGCGTCGGCCACGCCGGCGCCCGCGCCATCCTGGCCGCGCCGGTGGACGAGCGGCTGTTCTTTGCTGGCGAGGCCTGTTCGCCCCACGCCTTTTCCACCGCCCACGGGGCCTATGAGACGGGCGTTATCGCGGCGGACGCGGCGATCAAGGCGCTGGCGCGCCCGGTCTGAAGGCAGCAAACCCCATGAACCTTTTGCGATCTCTGGGGTTTCTGTGCCGCGGAGGCCGCAAATCGCCGTTCCGCGACTTGCCTATTGGCAATTTCGTTCTAAGTAAGCGCCAACCTGTGCGCCGCTTGCGGCGACAGGGTTTTTATCCATCCGGGAAATGAATGAGCTATTCTAAACAAACCACCTTCGAAGAGCGCCTGAGCGCCCAAGCCGAAGCCAAGCGGGCCCTGCTCGCCAAGTTCAAGCCGAAACCCACCGTCATCGCGGCCGAACCCATCAACCGTGACGCCGAGCGCGAAGCCAAGCGCGAAGCCATTCGGTTGGAACGCGTGGCTGAAAAGGAGAAGCAACGCGAAGCGCGTGCGCTCCGTGAAGCCGCCGCCCGCGAAGTCCAGCTCGCCGCCGAACAGGCCGTGCTGGAAGCCAAGCGCGCCGAGCGCAAGGAGCGGAAGGCCAACGAAAAGATGGACGCCCAGTCCCGCCGGGCCGAGCGTCTGGCCGCCTATCAGAGCCAGGCGATCACCGACAGCCTCTAGCGCCACCGGATCGGCGGTCGCTCGACAGGGCGGCCGCGCTTCTGCGCCGGGTTTGCGTATCCGCCCTAAAGCCGGTGGATGCGGCCGGATTCCCGCGCCATCAGCGCCAGCGCCCAGTCATCCGGGATCAGCTTGGCCAAGGCCGCCAGCGCCTTGTTCGGCGCGCCGGGCACACAGATGGCCCGGTTGGCCTCCACCGCCTCATAGCCCGCCGCCGCCACCTCATCGGCGCCCATCCAGAGCCAGGCCGGCACGCCCCGCGTGACCTGGTCGCGGGTCTTGGTCACGTCGTGAAATTCCGAATAGGTAAAGCCGGGGCAGAGCGCGCTGACGTGCACGCCCTTGTCCATCGTCTCCAGATGCAGGCTTTGCGAGAAGCGCACCAGGAAGGCCTTGGTGGCGGCATAGAGGGTGTGGCCGGCCGGGCCCGGCGCAAGGCCCGCCAGGGAAGCCACATTGACGATGCGGCCGAACCGCCGCTCGATCATCCCCGGCGTGACCCGGTGGCTCAGCTCGCAGACCGCGATCAGCAGAACCTGCAGGAAGGCGCGCTGATCGCCCCAGGCCGTGGCCGCATAGGCGCCGGGCACGCCATAGCCGGCGTTGTTGACCAGGGCGTCGACCACCCGGCCATGGGCGTTCACCTCGGCCAGGATTTCCCCGCAGCCGTCCGGATCCGCCAGGTCGGCGGCGATGGCCAGGGTCTCGACCCCGTAGCGAAAGCGAATCTCGTCGGCCAGCCGCTCCAGCCGATCCCCCCGGCGGGCGGTCAGGGCCACGTCATAGCCATGGCTCGCATAGATGCGCGCAAAGGCCGATCCGATCCCGGAGGAGGCGCCGGTCACCAGGCAAAGGCGGCGGGTCATGGGCCGTTCACGATCTCTCAGGAATCCAGGCGCCCGAGAGTGGCCCGCGCCGCTTAAGCGTTCAAGCGACAAGCCTGACGATGTCCTCGGGAACGACGTGACAACGGCATGGTTGATGCGTGCGAGGAAAGAGAGTATCGCGCCGCGTTCTATTTGCGGTCACCCCGGTCTGTTAGTGTCGGGCGGCCCTGGAGATCATGCATGGCAAGCGAGGCGCCCGGCGCGACCTTGTCCCCCCCGGCCGGTTCGATCGAGCTCAACGACCACGGCGCCGCCGAGAGTCGAGCCGATCATCGCGGCCATATCCCGGGAACCCGGCGCACCTTCCTGGGCCTGGCCCTGGGCTCGGTGGGCGTGGTGTTCGGCGATATCGGGACCAGCCCGCTCTACGCCATGCGCGAAGCCCTCGGCCATGCGCGCCACGGGGGCGAAGGCGCCCTGGCGGTCTATGGCGTGGTCTCCCTGGTGCTCTGGGCGCTGATGCTGATCGTGACGCTGAAGTACCTGATGGTGCTGATGAACGCCGACAACAATGGCGAGGGCGGCGTGCTGGCCCTGACCGCCCTGGCGCAGCGGGCGCTGGGCCGCCGCTCCGCCCGGGTCTTCATCCTCGGCCTGATCGGCGCGGCCCTGTTCTATGGCGACAGCCTGATCACCCCGGCCATCTCGGTGATGGGCGCGGTGGAGGGTCTGCGCGACGCCCCCGGCGTCGGCCATGTGCTCAGACCCTACGTCCTGCCGGTGTCCGCCGGCATCCTGATCGGCCTGTTCCTGGCGCAGGCCAAGGGCACCCACCGCATGGCGGTCTTCTTCGGGCCGATCACGGCCCTGTGGTTTTTGGCCCTGGCCGGCCTCGGCCTGATGCATATGACCGAGGACTGGACCATCCTGCGGGCCATCAACCCCTACTATGCGGTCCGCTTCCTGTTCGAGAACGGCTTCGTCGGCTTCGCCATCCTGGGCAGCGTCTTCCTGGCGGTGACCGGGGCGGAGGCCCTCTACGCCGACATGGGCCATTTCGGCAAAGGGCCGATCCGCTTTGCCTGGGCCGCCCTGGTCTTCCCGGCCCTGGCGCTGAACTATCTTGGCCAGGGCGCCCTGGTGCTGCATCACCCCGCCGCCCGGCACGACCCCTTCTTCGCCATGATCCCGGCCTCGCCCTACTGGTATTGGCCGGTGCTGGCCCTGGCCACCTCGGCGGCGGTGATCGCCAGCCAGGCGGTCATCACCGGCGCCTTCTCCATGACCCAGCAGGCGGTGCAGATCGGGCTTTTGCCGCGCATGGACATCCGCCGGACCTCGGCGACCCAGGCCGGGCAGATTTTCGCGCCGTCGGTGAACCTGTTCCTGATGATCGGCGTGCTGATGCTGTTGGCCATCTTCCAGAGCTCGCACGGCCTGGCCTCCGCCTATGGCATCGCCGTGACCGGGACCATGTTCATCTCCACCCTGCTGGCCTTCGCGGTGGTGCGGCGGATGTGGAAGTGGACGCGCTGGCAGACCGCCTGTCTGCTGGTGCCGTTGATGGCCGTGGATCTGACCTTCATCTCCTCCAACCTGCTCAAAATCCCGCAAGGCGCCTGGCTGCCTCTGGTGATGGGCGCGGGGCTGATGCTGATCATGTGGACCTGGACCCGCGGTGCGCAGATCCTCGGCGAAAAGACCCGCAAGGATAGCCTGCCCCTCGCCGACCTGATCGAGATGCTCGCGGCGCGGCCGCCTTACCGCAGCCCCGGCACCGCCATCTTCCCCAC
>Ga0302314_10012676_pt1 | contig 14557 bp, 16 predicted proteins | sample III_Palsa_N2_3_FD_200533 | JGI IMG/M metagenome (GOLD analysis project Ga0302314, IMG submission 200533) | Peat permafrost microbial communities from Stordalen Mire near Abisko, Sweden - III_Palsa_N2_3 | ecosystem: Environmental > Terrestrial > Soil > Palsa > Peat permafrost | place: Sweden... | reverse complement strand
GGCCACGATGGCTCAGCCCGCTGTGCGTCAGCCGGCGGGCGCCGCGCGCCCGTCGGCAGCCTGGTGCCGTGATACTCCATTCCGCCCCCCTACCCTGCCGACCAGGCAGGATGCGGCTCTGGAGCATAGCAAAACATAACGTCTGCAACATTTCAGGCAAAACCGGGATTTAGCCGCGCTTTCGCGTGCTAAGGGGCCTAAACACCTCGCACCGGGTAACCGGTCGTTTACGGGACGCCAGGATCAGACCTCGAGATCGGCCTCGATCCGCTTGAGGTGGTGACGGGCGAGCGCCAGGTTGGCCTTGGCCCGGTCGAGCACCAGGTAGAGGAACAGGTTGTGCGCCCCGTCGGCGTTCCGCAGCAGCCGGATCAGGTGATACTGGCCGGTGAGGGTGATGAGGATGTCCTCGACCGAGTCGTTCAGCCGGAGCGTCTGGACAGTGCGCATCTTGGCCCTGACCACCTCGGTGTTGCCCGCCGCGGCGAGGTCAAGGTCCAGGTACTTGCCGCCGCCCATGGTGCCGAGCGCCATCCCGCTGTCCCAGTCGACGAGCGCCGCGCCGGTCGCACCGTCGATAGCCATTGCTTCCTTAAGCGCGGTTTCGATATTCATGACCAGTTTCCTCCGGTATGCCGCTAATGCCGAGTAAAGATCCCCAAGCAGAGGGTAACCAGTTCCGCCCTATTTCAGCGGGGAAACCGTTATGTTGGCCTAATTCCTTTACGTGGCTTTCGTGCCGGTGCAAATCGGGAGATAACGGCGTGAACTGCCGGTGCCGGGACTGACGAAAACCGGCCGGCCGGGTCAGCCGACCGCCAGCGCGATGGCATGCAGCGCCAGGCCGACCCCGGCGCCCACCACCGTGCCGTTGATGCGGATGAACTGCAGGTCGCGGCCGAGCAGCAGTTCGAGCTGAGTCGAGGTCTCGGTCGCGTCCCAGCGCTGGATGGTGCCGGTCACCAGGCCCGCCAGCTCGTCGTGGAACTGGTCGGCCAGCGTCCTGGCACCCGACTCCACCACCCGCTCGAGACTCTGCTGCAGCGCCGGGTCCGAGCTGAGGCGGCGCCCGGCCGCGGTCAGCGCACCGGCCAGCCGGCGGCGCAGCTCGGAATCGGGGTCGGCCGCCTGCGCCCGCAGCGTCTCCTTGGCGTTCTTCCACAGCAAGGAGGTCCAGTCCCGCAGCCCGGCACTCGCCAGCAGGTCCCGCTTGATGCTCTCACCGCGCTCGCGCAGCTCGGGCGAGGTCCGCAGTCGCTCCGGGAGGCCAGCGATCCACGCGTTGAACTGCTGCCGGGCCTCGTCGTCAGGATCGGCGGCCATCGCGGTGAGCCGCTCGCGGAGCTTGGTGTACAGCCGGTCGAAGGCGCGCCCGTAGACCGCGTCCGGCAGCCAGCGCGGTGCCTCGGCCTCGAACCGCACCCGGAGCTCCTCCCGGTGGTCGGCCAGGTAGCCGTCGGCAGCGGAAACGAAGCCGTCAAACAGCGCCTCGTGGTGGCCGCCGGCGATCATCACCCCGACCGCTCGCCCGGCCAGCGGCGCCACCTCGACCGTCGCCGCCGCCCGGACCACCTCGGCGGTGAGCGCGCTCTGCACGTCCTCGTCGCGCAGCGTCCCGGCCAGGGTGACCACCACGTCGGCGGCGTGACCGGCAAAGCGGGCGGCATTGTCCGGGTCGCTGAGCCACCCGGCGAGCCGGCGAGCCAGTCCGGCCGAGCGGATCCGCTCGGCGAGCACGTCGCCGTTGAGGAAGTTTTCCACCACGAACTGCCCCAGGGTGGCGCCGAACTGGTCCTTGCGCTCGACGATCAGCGCCGTGTGCGGGATCGGCAGGCCGAGCGGATGGCGGAACAGCGCGGTGACCGCGAACCAGTCGGCGACGCCACCGACCATGGCCGCCTCGGCGCCGGCCTGCACGTAGCTGAGCAGGGTCCCGTGTGCCCCGGCTACGGTCACCGCAATGAACAGCACGGTGACCGCCGCCAGCAGGGCGGTGGCCCGGCGGCGGGCGGCGACCAGGCGGCGCGTCCGCAGTTCCACCGACTCCGGCTTGAGCCTGGACACCGGTGCAGCAGACGTCGCGGCAGATTCCATCTGGCTCCCCGTCCCCGGTTAGGGATGCATGCGCGCACCCTTGATGACCTTATCGACGACGTTACGCGGGCCGTAGACGGCCATCCCGACGAGGTCCAGCTGGTTACGCCGCACCGCGAGCACCGCGGCCCGGTTGTCCCGGTCGTTGCCGGTGGCGAACAAGTCGGCGGTGAACACCGACACCGCGAGGTTTCTGCTCACGGCGCGCTGGTGACCCACGGCAAGCAGCTCCTTGCTCCCTTCGAAGACCAGCACCGGCTGGCGGAACATCGGCAGGTACTGCGTGCCGTCGGCGTCGGCGTAAGGTTCACCGATCACCTCCGGCGCCCGCCGCCCGATCCCGCTGACCAGGAACGCGGTGACGTTCAGCCGCTGCCACACTTCCAGGTCGTCGCGCAGCACGACCGCGATCTTGGTGTCGAACCGCAGGGGTTCGCTCGTGCTATCCGTATCCGTAACCGTCTCCGTATCCATGTCGTCGATCGAACACCACCGTCCGCCACCGGGTCTTGTACGATTTTTGCGTGGCCGATGACCCGCGGATCCGGGCGTGGCGACCGCAGGTTCCCGGCGTCGCCGAGGTGCTGCATGCGCAGATGACCAGCCACGTCTACCCGATGCACACGCACCAGGCGTGGACGCTGCTGATCGTCGACGACGGGAGCATCCGCTATGACCTGCACCGCCACGAGCACGGGGCACCGCACCAGGCGGTCACCCTGCTGCCGCCGCAGGTGCCGCACAACGGGCGGGCGGCGACATCGTCCGGTTTCCGCAAGCGCGTCGTCTACCTCGACCTGTCGCAGCTGCCGCCCGGGCTCGTCGGCCGTGCGGTGGACCGGCCGGTGTTCTTCGACCCGGTGCTCCGCGACCGCATCCACCAGCTGCACCTCGTCCTCGCGGAGCCAGGCGCGGAACTCGAGGCGGAAAGCCGCCTGGCGTTCGTCGCCGAACGGCTGCGGCGGCATCTGGGCAGGTGCGCCGAGCCCGCGCCGGTGGGCGCCGGCACCGACGTCGCGCACCGGCTGCGCGAGCTGATCGACGCCAGCTTCCAGGAGAAGGTGACGCTGCGGGGGGCGTCGGAGGCGATCCACGCGCACCCGGCTCACCTGGTGCGGATGTTCAGCCGGGAGTTTGGCATCAGCCCGCACCAGTACCTGACCGGGCGGCGCGTCGACCTGGCGCGCGGCCTGCTGCTCGACGGCATGCCGCCGAGCCAGGCCGCGGCTGCCACCGGCTTCTGTGACCAGTCCCACCTGAGCCGCAGCTACCGGCGGATTATCGGCACCAGCCCGGGCCGGTTCACGGCCGGCCGGCCGTGAACAAGCAGCGGGATCAGCCCGCGTCGCCGGCCAGCCCGCAGCAGGCCGCCGTGACCGGCCCCGCCGTGACCGTGACCGCCGGGCTCAGCCCGCCGCCCGGAACGGCACCGTCACCGTGATGGCGTCGGGGAACCAGTGGGCGCCGCCCGGGTGCTGCGGGGCCCCGCACGCCGTCTGCAGATACCGCATCGGCGCGCCGAAGCCGCCAAGCGTGTCCCCGGCCGGGAAGCCGTAGCTGTCGCGGATCACGTAGCTGAGCGAGCCGGTGTAATTCCCGTCCGCACGGTGGCCCGCACCAGTCACCGTCAGGCCCTGGGTGCCGCGGAACCCCCAGTACAGATCGCCGCCCGCCGAGTCGAACGGCACCGCCGGCAGCTGCGCGGCGGTCAGCTGCACCTGGCTGCGGCCGGCTCGCAGCTGGCGCGTCACCGCCGCCTGCACCCGCTGGTTGACCGCGGTGAACGCCGCGCTCGCCGCGGCCAGCCGGGAGATACGCGATCCGGCCGGGTAGCTGACCGCGGTCCCGCGCCCGGCCAGGAAATGCCGCAGCAGGTCAGCCGACGCGGGCAGGCCGCCGACCGAGAACCCGGCGGCGATCTCGTTCCCCAGGCGCTGATCGGCCGCGAAGGTGGCGCTGTCGCAGCTGGCGCCCGCCGCCTGCGCGTAGCTGTCCTGGCTGCCGTTCGGCAGCACCGGGTTGTCGCCGGCGACGGTGAAACCCGAAGAGGCAGCCGTACCGCGGTCCGGGGCGGGCGGCGACGGGTGGGCCGCCGCGGGAGTCGCGGCGCCCGTCGCCGGGGCAGCCTCCGGTGACCCGGAGCAGGCCGCGGCCACCAGCGAGCTGGTGATCGCAAGGGCGGCGGCGACCAGGACTCGCCGCATCATCGCCCCTCCCCGGGAAGTCGGCCCGCGCCGGTCATCCTGCTAGATCGTTTCCCGGCCGCCCGGCCGGTAAACGAGGGTCGCCCGGCCGGGTAAACGAGGTTTGTCCGCTGTGCGCCGGGTAGGCGGATTTCACCATGAGCGACGCCGCGAACACCTTCGGCGGCCCGCTCTGGGCAAGGCGGCCTGCAGCGGGGACGACACAGGAGGAAGGCCGATGAAAGACGACAGCCACATCGCCGGGCAGATCGAGCGGGCGCTGGCCGAGCACGGCATTCCCGCTGGGCCCGGCGTCCGCGTCGAGGTCGAGGGTGACACCGTGGTGCTGCGCGGCCAGGTGGCATCGGTGGAGCGGCGGCAGCTCGCCGCCCGGCTCGCCGCGGCGGCGGCGCCGGGCATGACCGTGCGGAACGAACTGGGCGTGACTGAGGTGCGGCTGCCGGAAACGCCGGAGATGCTGCCGCTGCCGGAGGAGGGCAGGCCCGTGCACGAGGTCCAGCCGCCGCGGTCTTTCTCCGGCGGGACGGGCAGCGAAGCCTGGTAGGCGCGATCAGGGCTGGTCACGGCGGCTAGCGAGCGGGACCGCGAACCACAGGGCGGCGATCATGACACCGATGAGCGCGGTGACAACGGCGCCCGCCGCAACGCCGGCCACGTACCAGGTCAGCAGCAGCACGGCCGCGAGCACCGCCCCGGCCACGGCAGCCAGGCCGAGTATCGCCAGCACGTTGGCAAACTTCACCAGGTGCTCCTTCATCCCGCGGCGGAAGACCAGCCGGTGGTAGGCGACCGGGCCGATCAGCAGCACGGTGGCCGTCGCGGAGAGGATCAGGCAGGCCAGGTAGAGAGCCCGCTGCGCGCTGCTGAGCTGTATGAACCGGGTGGTGAACGGCAGCGACAGCAGGAATCCGAACAGGATCTGCACGCCGAGCCCCGCCACCCGCAGTTCCTGGACCAGCTCGGACAGGTTGCGGTCGTCGCGCTGCGCCGGGCTCTCCTGCCGTGGATCCGGGACCTCACCGGGCTCCACATCGACCACCTCCTGAGACCCAGACGTTACCGTGATCGACCACCTCCGGGGGCCCCGACGCTACCGCGCAGGTGTCAGCCGCCAGGCAGCGGGTAGCCGCGGTTGATGGCAACATCGACGACGGAAGAATCAGCACCGGAAACGGTCCAGCGCAGCGTGGTGGCGGCTGGCCGCCATCGCAGGAGGTTCACCTGCGACTCGCCGGCCGGCGAAGTGGTGCTGGCTTACCTCAACGCCCAGACAGCGCGGCTCACCGCACTCGATGTGGCGGTCCGCCGGGACAAGCCGGACGCGGTGCACCAGATGCGCGTCACCGTCCGCCGGCTGCGCAGCACCCTGCAGGCGTACCGCGCGATCGTGTCCGGGCCAGAGACGAAGCAGCTGCTTGGCGAGCTGAAATGGCTCGGCGGCCTGCTCGGCGCGGCCCGCGATTCCGAGGTACTGGCCGAGCACCTGCATGCCGCCCTGGCGGCCGTGCCGACGGAACTCGTGCTCGGGCCCGCGCAAGCGCGGGTCACCGCCCACTTCTCCGCCCGTGAGGCCAGCGACCGCGGCGAGCTGCTCGAGGCACTCGACTCCAAGCGCTACCGGGCGCTGCTCATCGAGCTGACCCGGCTGCTCGACCGGCCGCCGCTGACGCCGGAGGCGGCCGAGCCCGCGGGCAAAGTGCTGCCCAGGGCCGTCGGGCACGAGTGCAAGCGGGTGAACAAGCGGATGCGCCGGGCCCGCCACGCGCCGGCCGGGCAGCGCCGCGACGTGGCCCTGCACGAAACGCGGAAGGCGGCCAAGCGCGCCCGGTACGCGGCGGAGGCCGCGGCGCCCGCGCTCGGCAAGAAGGTCGGACCCAAGGCCCGCCGGCTGGTCAAGCGGCTCAAGCACCTCCAGTCAGCCCTCGGCGATCACCAGGACGCCGTCATCGCCCGGGCGGCGGCCAGGGACATCGGGGTGCACGCGCACCTGGCCGGCGAGAACGCCTTCAGCTTCGGGCTGCTCCACGAGCGCGCCCACCACCAGGCGATTGAGGCCGAGCACGAGGCCCGCCGCGCCTGGCGGAAGGCACGCCGGGCGTCCAGCGGCGGCTGGCTGTCAGCGTCCTGACCGGAACCGGCTGGCGCCCGGCGGCAGCAGCGACCACGCCGGGCCGGCTGGCCGGGCGCGGCACCGATGGTATATGCCTATCAAGTTGATAGACATATACGCAGCGAAGGAGCCTCACATGGAGACCTGGGACGCCATCCGCGCCCGCCGCAACGTGCGCACCTACCGGCCCGACCCGGTTCCCGCGGCGGATCTCGACCGGATCGCCGAGGCCGGCTGGCGGGCCCCGTCGGCCAGCAACCGGCAGCACTGGAACTTCATCATCGTCACCGACAAAGACCAGCTGCAGGCGCTTTCCACCGTCTGGCAGGGCGCGCGGCACATCGCCGGGGCAGCCGCGGCGATCGCGCTGATCCTCCCGCAGCCGGCCGACGAGCGGACCAAGGTGGTCGACCAGTACGACCTGGGCCAGGCGACCTACGCGATCATGCTCGCCGCCGCCGACCTCGGCATCGGCACCGGCCACTCCTCGGTCGGCGACCAGGAGAAGGCGCGCGAGATCCTCGGCGTGCCCGCCGACTACGACGTCGCCTATCTCATCGGCGTCGGCTACCCGGACGACCGCCCGCTCAAGCCGCTGGTCAAGCCGAACCGCCTGCCGTTTGGTGAGGTGGTCAGGCACGGTCACTGGTAGGGCCAGGCGAAGCCACGCGTCGTTCGGGATGATTTCCCCGGGTCCGGTCCCGGACGAGCGCGGCTGACCCCAGCTCCGCCAGCGCCACCCGGGCCGCCTGGTAGCCGCCCATCCCGTGCACGCCCGGGCCCGGCGGCGTGCTCGCGGAGCACAGGTACACGCCGGGCAGCGGTGTCCGCCACGGCCGGCGGGACAGCACCGGGCGGCGCAGGAACTGCGTCAGCCCCGCGTAGCCGCCGGCGATGTCGCCGCCGACCAGGTTCTCGTTGTGCCGTTCCATCGCGGCCGGGTCGTGGGCCGACCGGGCGATGACCAGCTCGCGGAAGCCGGGCGCGAACCGCTCCAGCTGGTTCTCGACCGCCGCCGTCATGTCTACCGCCGAGCCGTTCGGCACGTGGCAGTAGGCCCACAGCACGTGCCCGCCGTCCGGCGCGCGGGACGGGTCGGCGGCGCACGGCTGGACCGCGAGTACGTACGGCCGCTCCGGGTGCTGGCCCGCCGCGACCTGTGCCTCGCCGCGGGCAATCTCCTCCAGGGTGCCGCCGAGGTGCACGGTTGCGGCCGCGCTGACCTGGGGGTCGCGCCACGGGACGGGCCCGGACAGCGCCCAGTCAAGCTTGAAGACGCCGGGGCCGTAGCGGTAGCGGCGGAGCTTGCGTGCGTAGTCCGGCGGCAGCCGGTCACCGCAGACGGCGAGCAGCTGCCGCGGGGTCAGGTCGAGCAGCATGATCGGGGCCGGCGGCACGTCGGCCAGGTCGCGCACCGGCTGCCCGGCCGCAGCCACCCCGCCGCAGGAGGTGAACAGGCCGACCAGGGCGGCGGCGAGCCGGGCGGAGCCGCCCCGGACGACTGGCCAGCCGACCTGGTGCGCGAGCGCCGCCAGCAGCAGACCGTAGCCGCCGGTGATCGGCTGGCGGAGGTCGACCATCGAGTGCGCGGACATCCCGGCGAGTACCGCGCGCGCCCGCTGGCCGCCGAAGACGCTGCGCGCCAGCACGGTGGCGGGCAGCGCGCCGAGCGCGCCGTACCGGGTCAGCCGGACCGGCGCGCGCGGCACCGACAGCGGTGAAAGCAGCGAGTCCACCAGACCGAACCCGTCGGCCGCGGCCGCGCCGACCGTTTGGCGCCAGGCGAAGGCGTCGCGGCGCGAGCCAAGGCCGGCCGCGGTCTGCGCGACGTCCCGGTGCACCAGGACCGCGTCCTGGCCGTCAAGCGGATGCGCCGCCTGCACCGCCGGAAAGGCCCAGTCGACTTCCAGGTCAAGCCCGCGGAACGCCGCCGACGCCATGGCCAGCGGCAGCACCGTGGCGCACATGTCGTGGGTAAAGCCGTCAAGCCCGGTCAGCGGCCCGCTCCGCAGGCCGCCGCCGAACTCGTCCGCCGCCTCGAGTAGCAGCACCTTCAGCCCGGCCTGGGCCAGCATGACGGCACCCACCAGCCCGTTCGGTCCCGACCCGACGACCACCGCGTCGAATCCGTCCGCCTGGTTCACCTGTGCCGCCTTCCGCTGCCCCCGGTATTGCCTCGTCACCTGCAGGTACCCGGTCCAGGCGGCTGGTCACCTGATATCGACCAGCATCACGGCCGCGGCCGGCGGCCGCCGTAGATGACGAAGTCCAGTTCCTTCCAGAAGACGTCCACGCCCTCGAAACCGGCCGCGCGCAGAAATCCGAGCTGAGGCTCCAGCGGGATCATGTACCTGACGTGGTTCTCGTAACGGAACTGCTCTTCGGCGGTGCGGTGCTGCCGCCGCTCCGCCGCCGCCGGGTCGCGCCGGTCCGCTGCCCGCAGCCACGCCTCCTCGACGACCAGGTCAGGTGCCAGCACCGGGTCGTAATTGAGGTACCAGCCGCCCGGCGCCAGGCGGGCCAGGATCTCGCCGAACAGCGACCGCTTGCGGTCGTCGGCCAGGTGGTGCACCGACAGCGAGCTGATCACCGCGTCCACCGGGTCGGGGATGGCCGCGGGCCAGGCACCGGCTGCGGTCAGGTCGAATTCGATGTAGTCGTAGCGCCCCGCGTACGGCGCAAGCTCGATCGTGCCCTGGGCCATCATCTGCGCTGAGAAGTCAGCCAGCACCGCGTGCGCGGCGGGGTAACGGTCGAGCACCGTCCGGGCGGCGGCTCCGGTCCCCGAGCCCAGGTCGACGAACGTGAACGGCTCGTCCACCCCGAACGGCAACAGCTCGGCCATCAGCTCGCGGTGCTCGGCGTCGCGCCTGGCCCGGTCGCTGTCCCGGGACTTCCAGAAGTTGACGCCGAGCTCTGACTTCCACACGGCGGCGTTGGTGTCGCCGCTCACCGCTGTTTGCGCGGCGACTGGGTCATCGGTGCCTGGCATGCAAGTGATGGTAACGCCGCCGACCGGTCCGGCTGGCGGGCAGCGGCCCGCTAGCCGACGTCCATGCTCTTCCTGACCTGCGGCATGGCCACGCCGCGCCGTTCCAGCCGGATCCGCTCGACCGTGCCGGTCGGCAGCGCGGGCAGCCAGGTGATGTTCCAGGCGGAGGCGTCGACCTTGGCCGAGTTCCAGATCTCGTAACCGATCCCGTTGAACGCGGAGGAGACTCCGCTGCTCACGCCCCAGCTGCCGGAGCCGACCACCGCGGCCACGGTCACCAGCGACGCCCACACCTGGCTGGCGCCGCTGAGGGTGGAGATCACCAGGTAGAGCAGCCCCCCCAGGGTGGCCAGGGCGATCACCAGCAGCGGCCAGAACCGGCGCAGGATGACCTCGCTGGTCATCCGGGCGGCGAGAGCGATGGAGGAGCCCGCCTCAACCCAGGCGCCCATGCCTGGCGTCACCGCGACCTCGGGGTCGGCGATGAGCACCGAGTGCCAGACCCAGCCCTGCACCCGCAGCGCTTTCACCACCACGTCGCCGTCGGTTGACCAGGTGTCCCCGGCCGGCGCCTTGATCCGGGCGCTGTTGACATCGATCCAGTCCGCCCAGTTGTCGAGTGACCTGGACACGATGGTGGCCGTCCCCGTCGGCAGCTGCTTGCCCGCGCCGCTGAGCAGCGTCTGCACGTTCGCCAGCTGCGAGCGGGCGAACAGACCGAACAGGGTGCTTGGCCGCCCGGCCCCGCCCCGCTGGCCGGGGGCGACGGTCGGCAGCCAGGCCAGGTCGCTGAGCGAGAGGCCGAGCTGGTAGGCGCTGAGCCGTTCCGGGTCGTCGGCGAACTCATCGAGGATGGCCTGGTTCAGCCCCGTTATCGCGTCGAGGAGCTCGGTCTCGGAGAACGCCGCGCCGGGGGCCGACGCCCTGAATGCAGGCGGCCCGGCCGTTTCCGCGGCGGCGGCAGCGGTCTGGGCCAGCGCGACGTCGTCGGCCGGAGCAGTCTCGGCGGCTTGCTCCGCGACCGGCCCTGCGGGTGGCCCGGGCGGCGCGGCCGGCTGCGCCGGGACGGCCAGCACTGCCTGGTCGGCGGCTCGCGCGGTGGCGAGGTTCTCGGCGGCGACGGTCGATTTCTTCTTGTTCGCCTGGACGGTAACCAGCCGCAGCGGTCCGGCCAGGCGCGGGAACCAGTGCAGGTACTCGGCCAGCTCGGCGGCGAGGAAGACCAGCTTCGGGTCCGCCGCCAGGTCGGAGACCTGGGGAAGCTGGGTGTCCGGGTCGAACGGCGGCTGGCGCACGGTGACGCTCACCTGCCGCCTCGGGTCAAACAGCTCGGCCATCACCCAGCCGAGTGCGAAAACAGCGCCGGCGGGCTGCTCCGCCCTGAGCATCGCGGCCCGCGCCGGCCCGCTTTCCTCGCCGAATATCCCGGCCGACAGCTGGCCGCCCTCCAAGAGCATGGCCGCTTGCAGCTGGCCGCTTTCTCCGGGCATCGTGGCCGGAACCTGGTCGCCTTCGTCGTTTGCCGACACGAAGAATCACATTAGCCGTTCCCGCTTGCCTTACGACGCTTTTCGCTGTGTGCGCCGGTGATCGCGCGCTGCTCGCTCCGGCTGACCGGGCGTTACCTGCGTCGTATCGTATAGATGAGCGGTAACGCGGGAAGAACAAGAGCTAGGCCCGCTGACCCAACCCCGAGTCCCCCCAAGGAGACGGATGCCTGAGCAGGTGGCACTGCCGTGCGCTCGCGACGCCAAGGTAGCCCGGTGACCGAGCTCGCGAGCACCATGACCCCGCGTGAGATCGCCAGCCAGGCGGCGCACGCGATCACGGTGCTGAACGAAGTCACCCACGGCGGCGGCGAGCTGTCCAACCCGACCGACGTGCGCGCCATCGTCAGAAGCCTTGAGCTCATCGGCCAGGAGCTGCCGCAGCTGTGCGAGCAGCTTTCCCGGTTCCTTGTCATCCAGCATGAGGACGGGCAGCTCAGCAATGCTGACGGCCTCGACCCGGATGACTCGGTGACCGAGGTGATCGAGGCGCTCTCGGCGGCCGGGCAGGCCGCGGACATGATGACCGCCGCGCTCACCGAGGCGCGCGCCGCCTCCCAGGTGCTCACCCCGGCCAGGCCGCGCGGCTGGGAAAGCCACTCGGAGACCGGCTAGGGTCGCGCGGCGCAGCAGCTGCCGTGCGGCGAACGCCCGCGCCGCACCGGCGAACGCCTGCGCCGCTACCGGCGGGCGCTGAGCCAGTCGCACCAGGCGTCGACGCCCTCGCCGGTGCGGGCGCTGACCATGAGGACCTTGGCCGCGGGGTTGACCTGGCGCAGGTTGCCGAGGAAACCGTCCATATCGAAATCGAGGTAGGGCAGCAAGTCCACCTTGTTGACCACGACGAGGCCGCAGGACCGGAACATCACCGGGTACTTGAGCGGCTTTTCCTCGCCCTCGGTGACCGCGTAGACCATCGCCCGGGTGTCCTCGCCGACATCGAACTCGGCCGGGCAGACCAGGTTGCCGACGTTCTCGATCAGCACCAGGTCCAGCTCGGGCAGCGGTAGCCGGGGCAGCGCCGACCGGACCATGGGCGCGTCCAGGTGACACTCGCCGCCGAACCCGTTTCCGGTGTTGATCAGCGCGATCTGCGCGCCCAGGCCCGCCAGCCGGTCGGCGTCAAGGCTGGTCTCGATGTCGCCCTCGATGATCCCGATGCGCAGCCGGCTGCCCAGCCGGGTGAGGGTCTCGCCCAGCAGCATCGTCTTGCCGGCGCCGGGCGAGGACATCAGGTTCACCACCCGGACCCCGGCGGCAGCGAAGTCCGCCCGGTTGGCCGCCGCGGTCCGGTCGTTTTCACCGAAGATCCGCTCGAGCACCTCTACCCGCTCGCCGCCGGTGGCGTAGCCCGAGTGGTCGCCCGCGCGCTCGTCCGGGTGCGCGGCACCGGAAGAGACACCCGTGGCCTGGGTGTGCGCGGTGCTGGGGGTAGCGCGGGAGACCCCCGTGTCGTGGGAGTGACCGGTGTCCTGGCTGTCAACGGTGTCGTGGGAGTGGGCTGTCCCGTCCTCATGCCGGTGGAATCGCCCCATCAGGCCCCTGTCCCCTCTCCGGGTGAACCCTTTGCTGCCCCTTGGTCCGTTGGCTGCCCGCGCCCGGCGTCATCAGCGGCCAGGGCCTCCAGCTCCAGGGAGGTGATCAGGAATTCCTCACCCGAGACGACCTCGACGTCAATGCCACCGCAGCCGGCGCACGCGAACAGCGGCACCTCGCCGACCTCCGTCACCTGCTCGCACGAGCGGCAGCTGATGCGCGCGGGCACGTACTCGACGCTGATCCGCGAGCCCGCGAGCGGCGTGTCCGCGCTGACCAGTTCCCAGCAGTAGACAAGCGTTCCTGGCACGATCTGGCGCAGCTGGCCGATGCGCATGTTGATCACCACGACCGTCCGCCCGGCCGCGCGGCGGGTCGTGATATCAGCAATCGACGAGCAGATCGAGAGTTCGTGCACCAGGGACCGGAACCAATTTCGTTGATCAGTATTTAACGGACATATGCCGTCGTACCCTGCCAGCTAGTCGCGCGGCCAGTGATATTTGCGCGCGATTCCAATAGGCGTTTCGCTTCCACGATAGACACTGCGGCGCCGCCGGCAATAACCTGCCCAGAGAAAGTTGCGGTCCAGGTTGTCAATGGCCCGTTAGAAGTTCATCGCGGCGCACCGGGGGGCCGGCCCGGGCGTGCCGCCGCGGCGACCGGCCGGGGGTCATGTAGCCATGGTGTCCGAGACCGGCCGCGCCCAGGTCAACCCGTCCGCCGCGTCTCCCGCGCAGCCGCCGTCCGGCGCACCGGCGTGCGAGCTGGCCGTGGTGGGCTGCGGTGACCTGCTGCGCGCCGACGACGGGGTCGGCCCCGTCCTGGTCCGGCAACTGCAAGCGGAAGGCGTGCCGCCCGGAGTCCGGCTGGTCGACGGCGGTACCGCGGGGGCGGACATCGCCGTCGAGTTGCGCGGCGCGAAGCGGGTCATCGTCGTCGACGCCTGCAGCACCGGCGCAGCGGCGGGCACGGTGTTCCGCATCCCCGGCGCCGAGGTCGAAGACATGCCGCCGCTGACCGGGCTGCTCACTTACTCGTTCCGCTGGGATCACACCCTCGCCTTCGCCCGCTGGCAGCTCGGCGACCAGTTCCCGGCCGATGTGACGGTCTACCTGGTCGAGGCGGGAGACCTCACGCCCGGCGACGAGCTGTCCCCGCAGGCGCGCGAGGGCCTGCACCAGGTGCTCGGCCTGATCAGGCGCGAGCGCGCCTTCCGGACCGCGGAGCGGTGAACCAGCGGTGGACCGCGGACCACTGAACCGGGCGGTTCCCGTCCGCCGGAGCGCGGCCAGCCAGCCGCGGGTGGCTTCCGCCGCCGCTGCACAGCGTCACAGGATTCTCAGAAGTTAGCCGTCCACTCATAGCCCGCGCGAACCTGCGGGGCAGGGGCCGCCCAGACCTGGTTCGCACACTCTGGGCATGAGTGAGACACCTCAGGTAGATATCGTCGTCCCGGTCAAGAACGAAGAGCACGACCTCGCACCGAGTGTCGTGCGGCTCGTCGGGTACCTCAGGGACGCCTTCCCGTTCACCGCCCGCGTCACCATCGCGGACAATGGCAGCAGCGACGGCACCTGGCCAGCGGCCTGCGCGCTGGCGGCGAGATTCCCCGAAGTGCGCGCTGTCCACCTGGACCAGCCCGGGCGCGGCCGGGCGCTGCACCAGATCTGGTCGTCATCCGACGCCGACGTGCTCGCGTACATGGACGTCGACCTGTCAACCGACCTGAACGCGCTGCTTCCCCTGGTCGCACCGCTGACGTCCGGGCACAGTGATGTCGCCATCGGCACCCGGCTGGCGCCTGGCTCGCGGGTGATCAGGGGCCCCAAGCGCGAGATCATCTCCCGCTGCTACAACCTGCTGCTGCGGACCACGCTGGGCGCCAGCTTCTCCGACGCGCAGTGCGGCTTCAAGGCGATCGGCGCACCCCAGGCCAGGCAGCTGCTCCCGCTGATCGAGGACCGCGGCTGGTTTTTCGACACGGAACTGCTCGTGCTGGCCGAGCGCGCCGGGCTGCGCATCCACGAGGTACCGGTCGACTGGATCGACGACGCTGACTCGCGGGTCGACA
>Ga0302314_10012675_pt1 | contig 14558 bp, 9 predicted proteins | sample III_Palsa_N2_3_FD_200533 | JGI IMG/M metagenome (GOLD analysis project Ga0302314, IMG submission 200533) | Peat permafrost microbial communities from Stordalen Mire near Abisko, Sweden - III_Palsa_N2_3 | ecosystem: Environmental > Terrestrial > Soil > Palsa > Peat permafrost | place: Sweden... | reverse complement strand
TTCAATACGGCTCTCTTTTTGGATGCTAGCGCGCATGGGCCCGACGTCGCCTCGGTTGATCTGGATGCTGCGGCGGCTCGGGGCCATGTCGATTCCCGAAGTCGGCCACCGGGTGGGGGAACAGCTAAAGCGACTGCAGGACCGCATAGGTGCAAGAGACTGGACGGTCTTCGGCGCCTTTGAAGGCGGGATGGCGGGGCTGCCCGGTTTGGACGTGACCTCGCCAAAGGATCCGGCGTGTCTGGCGCTGCTTAAGATCGAAGCGGAGGCGGCCCTGGCGGGGCTCTTCACGCTGCTGAACCAGCGTTGGCCGACGCCGACATGTCAGGGCCCATGGTGGCGCGCCCACGACATCTGGCGAGCCGATCCTGTGACCGGGGGCCTCTGGCCCGGGGCGGAGACCAGCGCATCTGCTGTCGACTACCGGCACGAGACGCGGCTCGGCGACGTGAAGTTCGTCTGGGAGCTCAACCGCCTGCAGATGCTGCCGCCCCTGGCGCTCCATGCGGCGCAAACCGGCGACGCCGACATGGCGGACCGGGTGTTCGACATCCTGCAGGGGTGGATGGCGGCCAACCCGCCCGGACGGGGCGTGAACTGGACCAGCGGCATCGAGGCGGCGAGCCGCGTCGTGTCGCTGCTCGCGGTCCTCGCCTGCGTGCAGCCACGAACGGCGCGACAGGACGCCGCCATGCGCGCCTTCCTGCACGCGCACATTCGATGGATCGCCCACTATCCATCACGCTTCTCCTCCGCCAACAATCACCGGGTCGCCGAACGCTCCGCCCTTGCGATCGCCTGCGCCTGCGCGCCCGGACTGCCCGGCGCCCGCGCGCTCCTCACGTCTTCCCGCCGGGCGCTTGACCGCGAGATGGGGCGGCAATTTCACCGGGACGGCGTCGGGGCGGAGCAGTCGCTTCACTACGCCGCCTACAGCCTGGAGTGGTTCGTCCTCGCCGCCGTCGCCTGCGACACAGCCCAGGCGCCCTTCGCGGCCGATTTCAGGACCCGCATGCGGCAGGCGACCCGCACCCTGCGCTGGCTGATCGACGTCGATGGGCGCACGCCCGCCATCGGGGACAGCGACGGCGGGCGGGCGCTGGCGCTCACACAGGCGGTCGAGTCGCGTTACGCGGCGTCGGTGACGGCGATGGCGGAGCGGTGGCTCGGCCAGAACCCCCGTCCTTGCGTCGATCAGGACCGGACGCTGCGGGATCTCATCCTGCCGATATCCGCAGTCAGCGGTCTTCCCGATACGCCCCGACCTGAAGGGGCGAGGACATTCATCGGCGGGGGCTTGACCGTCTGGCGCAAACCCTGCGCCGGCGGCCCGCTCCTGCTGGCGTTCGACCACGGCCCCCTCGGCTCCCTGTCCATCGCCGCGCATGGACACGCCGACGCCCTGGCGGTCTGGCTGCATCTAGGCGACGAGGCGGTCTTCGTCGGGCCGGGCACCTATCTTTATCACGGCGCCGACGCCGCGCGCGACGACCTGCGCGGCACGGCGGCGCACAACACCCTGAACCTGGACGGTGAAGACCAGAGCCGGATCATCGGGCCGTTCGCCTGGAGCGCCCACGCCCGCACCACGCTGCTCCAAGGCGACGAGGTTCAGGCGACGGCGGAGCACGACGGCTACCGGCGCCGGTTCGGCCTCACCCACCGCCGCCGCGTCGCCCTGCAGGATGACGCCATCCTTGTGGAGGATTTTCTGCTCGGGCGCTCGCGCAGGGCCGATGCGACATGGACGATCGGTTTCACGCTAGCGCCGGGCACAGCCGTCCGCCTTGCCGGCCAGCGCGCCGACCTGACGACCCCGCAGGGGCGGCGCCTGACGGTGTCCAGCGAAGCGCCTCACGGACAGGAAGAGGCCGACGCCCCCCATTGGACCCTGGTCGAGACCGACTACGCCCCGGCCTTCGGCGTCCGCCAACGCGCGCCGCGCCTCGTGATCCGCGGGCGGGTCGGCCCGCACGCCTTCATCGCCCGAACGCGGGTCGACCTTTCCCCAGAGCCGCCGGCGGACAGGACCCCTTCCAAACTCTCACGCCGGATGCTGATCGTCACCCGTGACCGCTATCCTCATTTTCGGGTTGATCTGGTGGAGTTGTTCGGTCGGTGGATGACGCCGCGTTTCGAGATCGATTGGGTGTCCGCCCGGACATCGCCCGGTCCCTCGAGAATGACCGGCGGATCAGGCGAACGCTTCCTGCTCAGCCGCCCGCACACAGGGTTCTGGATTGCGCTCCAGCTGCGTCAGTGTCTGCGCGTGGCGCGCGGCGGCGTTGATCTTGTACAGGTGCGGGACGCTGCGTTTTCGGCGGCGCTGTTCCTGGCCGCCGCGCAGAGCGGGCGACGGCCGTTCGTCTACTGGATGTCCTATCCCATCGTCGAAGGCTATGCGTATCGCGCCCGGCATCAGACGCCGCCAAGGGCGCGCCTGCTGAAATTCGCGCGGCTCGCCTACGGCGCGGTCGCGGGGCGGCTGCTCTACCGATGGGTTCTTCCGCGCGCCGCTCATGTATTCGCCCAGAGCGAGCGGATGAGATCAAACCTGATGGCTCGGGGCATATCGCCCGATCGGATCACCGCGGTGCCCATGGGCGTCAGCGTCTCGATCTATCATCCCGCCAAGATCGACCCAGCTGCCGATCCCCGGCTCGATCGGCGCAAGGTGCTGGCCTATGTCGGATCGCTCGATCCGGAACGCGGCGTCGAAATGCTGGCGACCGCCTTGGCCGGGGTGAGGAAGGCCGGGATGGACGCCGTGCTGGTCCTTGTCGGAGATAATCCGACTACGGACGTTCTTCGCTTGAAGCGCGCGGCTGATGCGGCGGGCGTGGCGCGCGAGATGATCTTCACAGGACATCTGCATCTGCCTGACGCCTTGGCCTATGTCAGGCGCGCCGATGTCTGCCTTGCGCCGTTTCCGGTCTGGCCGGAAATCTACCTGTCCGCCACGCCGACCAAGCTGGTGGAATATCTGGCGATGGGACGGCCGGTGGTCGCCGCCGATCATCCGGACCAGCGGGAGGTGATCCGGTTGAGCGGCGCAGGGATCATATCGCCTGCGACCGCCGGGGACTTCGCCGCCGCCGTCATCGAGCTGCTTGCGGACCCGGCGCGCGCAGAGGCCATGGGGGCCAAAGGCCCGCCTTGGGTCGCCCGCAATCGTGACTATGCCGCGATCAGCGCCGTGGTGGCGGGCGTCTACGACGACCTTCTGGCCAAAAGCCGATGACGCCGGTGCGGATCGATCAAGGCTCCGATGGCGCGCTCAATGCGGGGGTCGGCAATTTCGCGGCGCTCGGCAGGATCGCGGCGCGGTCGGTTCTGGTGCTGGCCTTGCTGGTCGCGGGCGGTGGGTTTTCGCTGCAGCTTTCGGGGCTGGACCCGCATGCGCCGGTGGGGCCGGACAGCGCCTCGCTGCAGTCCCAGGCGGCGGTCGGCGGCGCCTTCCTTGTGCTGGCGGCCTTCGCGGCGCCCAGGTTGCGGCGCATGGCCGAGCTTGTGATGGCGAACCTGCTCATGCTCGCCCTGCCCCTGCTCGCCCTTGTCTCGGTCGCCTGGGCGCCGGAGCAGGCGGTGGCCGCCCGGCGCGCCGTCGCCTTCACGGCCACGGTGCTGGCCGGCTTCGCCCTGGTCGCCGCCGCCCCGGCCGAGGCGGGGCTGCGCCTCCTGGCGCAGACGACCGCGACGGCGGTGGCGCTGAGCCTCGTCTACATCGTCGCCCGGCCCGCCTATGGGGTGCATCAACTCTCGGACGGGATGCAGAACGTCCATGCGGGGGACTGGCGCGGCGTGTTCGGTCATCGCACGGTGCTGGGACAGCTCTCGGCCCTGACCCTGGGGTTCGCGGTCCATGGCGGCCGGGCCGCGTTTCGCCGTTCGGCCGTTCGCAGGGCGGTGATCGCCGCATCCTGCCTCTGCCTGTGGCGGGCGCACTCGGGCGGCGGACTGATCAGCGCGGCGGTGCTGCTGGCCGCGCCGCCGCTCCTCGCCTTCGGGCGGTCGAGCGCCAGGCGCATGGGCGGGGCGTATGCGCTGCTGCTGGGCGGCGCGGCGCTGGCGACCCTGGCGCTTGCGGTCCCCTTGATGGCGCCCGCGCTGCTTTCCGCGATTGGAAAGGACCCGACGCTGACGGGGCGCCAGCCCCTCTGGGCGCTGATCCTGCCCGCAGCCAGGGCGAGGCCCGGTCTCGGCTACGGCTACAGCACCGGTTTTCGCGACGTGGTGGCCCGGCTGGTGTCGGACCACAGCGGGTTCGGTTACGTGCCCAACGCCCAGAACGGCTATCTCGACGTGGTGTTGAACCTGGGGCTCCTAGGGCTGGTCCTGACGTTGACGATCCTGGCGCTCGCCCTGCGCCGCGCGCTCGCGCTCGCGCTCGCCGCCGGGGCGGATCAGCCGGCGGCGATCCTGCCTCTGCTGGTGGTGCTCTTCACCGCCGTGATGAACATCGGAGAAGCCACCTTCATCGCCCCCAACGACATCTTCCCCGTGATCTACACGGCCGCCATCGTGGCGTCGGGCGAAATGCTCAGGCGGTCGCGGCGTATCGGTCCACCGCCGCCAGATGCGCGGCGATCCGGTCCGGCAGCAGGAACGAGCCGGTGAAGCTGTTCCGGGCGAGGGTGATCAGGCTATCCCGATCCAGTCCGAGGCCGCGCACGACCGCGCGATAGTTGTCGTTGAGATAGCCGCCGAAATAGGCGGGGTCGTCGGAGTTCACCGTCGCCTTCAGGCCGAGCGCCAGCATCCGCGCCAGGGGATGGGCCGTCACGTCCTCCACCACGCAGAGCCTGAGGTTGGAGAGGGGGCAGACGGTCAGCGTCATCGCGTCCTGCGCCAGCCGCCCCACCAGGACCTCGTCCTCCAGCGCGCGGTTGCCATGGTCGATGCGGTCCACATGCAGGAGGTCGAGCGCTTCCCAGACGTAGGCGGGCGGCCCTTCCTCGCCGGCGTGGGCGACGCCCTTCAGGCCGCGCTGCCGGGCCGCCTGAAACACCCGTGCGAACTTCGAGGGCGGATGGCCCATCTCCGAGGAATCGAGTCCCACCGCGACGAAGCGATCCAGCCATGGCTCGGCGGCCTTCAGGGTGGCGAAGGCGTCGTCCTCGTCGAGATGGCGCAGGAACGAAAGGATCAGGCTGGAGGTGACGCCGAGCTCGCGCTCCGCCTCGGCCATGCCCGCCAGCAGCCCTTCGGCGGCGACGGCGAAGGGCAGGCCCCGCGCCGTATGGGTCTGGGGATCGAAGAAGATCTCGGCATGGACGCCGCCGTCGGCCTTCAGCCGCCGGAAATAGGCCAGGGCGAGATCCCTGAAATCCTCCTCGGTGCGCAGCACGTCGGCGCCCTGGTAGTAGATGTCGAGGAAGTCCTGCAGGCGGGTGAAGCTGTAGGCCGCGCGAAGCGCCTCGACCGACTGGAACGGCAGCGCGATCCGGTTGCGGCGGGCGAAGGCGAACATCTGCTCGGGCTCCAGCGAGCCCTCGATATGCAGGTGAAGCTCGGCCTTGGGCAGGCCCGCCAGAAAGGCGTCGAGATCGTCGGGGTCGCTCATGGCGGGCATTTTACGGCGTGACGATCGGGAAGTCTCCCTTGGGCGCGTCGAGCCAGCTCACGAGCCTGGTCAGGGCGTCCGGATCGCCTTCGGCCTTCACGGATCCCGATTTGATCGCGCCGGCCAGGGGGACGCCCTGGAAGGCCGCCAGCAGGAAGCTTGTGCGGTTCAGGGTCAGGGTGGCGTCCACCGGCCCCGGCGCGGGGATGGCCTCGTGGATCAGGACGCCGTTCTGCACCGTCACATAGGCCTGCTCATGCCGCTCCGGGAAGATCAGCTCCAGCTTCACCCGTCCGTCGCCCGCCTTGTCGGCGTTCAGGCGAACCGCCATGAGATCGAGCAGCAGGGGCGTCGGCATGTTTTTGATCAGGTCGACAGCGCCGGCGCCCACGCCCGCGCCCCTCGCCTGCACGCCGTCCCGAAGCTCCTGCGCGCCCGTCAGGTAGATGTTGCGCCACAGGCTGTCCTCGCTCTGGTAGCCCAGCTGGTCGTAGGCGCGGGCCAGCAACGCCTTGGCGCCCGTGTTGGCGGGATCGGCGAACACCAGCCGGTTCAGAAGTTCGGCCGCCCAGGCGTAGTCCCCGGCGTCGACGGCGCCGTGCGCCATGGTCAGCACCCGCTCCGCGCCGCCCATGGCCTCGACGTAGCGCCTGCCCGCGTCGGCCGGCGCCATGGCGTTCAGGTGGACCGGATTGGCGTCGTACCAGCCCATGTAGCGCTGGTAGACCGCCCGGCTGTTGAAGCTCACATTGCCGTAGTAGCCGTGGTCGTACCACTCCCGCTCCAGCACGGGCGGCAGCTTCAGGCGGGCGGCGATGGCGTCGCCGGTCAGGCCCTGGTTCATCAGCCGCACCGTCTGGTCGTGCAGGTATTCGTAGGCGTCCCGGTGCTTGACGAGGAAGTCGTTGATGACGGCCTTGCCGAAGCGGGGCCAGGCGTGGCTGGTGATCATCACGTCCGAGGTCGCGCCGTAGAGGCGGATCGACTGGGTCAGATACTCCGACCACACCCGCGCATCTCGCACCAGGGCGCCGCGCGGCGTCAGCACGTTATGCATCGTGGCGTTGGCGTTCTCGGCCATGTCCAGGACGTGCAGATCGGGCATGTCGATGTTCATCTCCGCCGGCGCCTCGGTGCCCGGCGTCACCTGGAAGACGAAGCGCACCCCGTCGATGGTCATCTCCTGGCCGGTATGGTCGATGTCGACCGTCGGCGGGATCAGGCTCTGCGTTCCCACCGCCAGCGCCGGACCGATGCCGGAATTCACCTGCCCCGTGGGGCTCTTGGGCAGATAGACCCCGAACTGGTAGGTGGCGCGCCGCGCCATGGCCGTGCCGGCGATCACGTTCTCGCTGACGGCGCTTTCCAGGAAGCCCTTGGGCGCGATCACCTTGACCTTGCCGGAGTCGACGTCGGCCTGGCTCACCAGCCCGCGCGCCCCGCCGAAGTGGTCGGAGTGGCCGTGGGTGAAGATGATCGCCTCGATGGGCCGCTGGCCGAGCTTGGCGGTGACGAGGTCGTAGGCGGCCTTGGCGGTTTCGGTGGCGGTGAGGGTGTCGATCACGATCCAGCCCGCATCGCCCTTCACGAAGGTGATGTTGGCGAGATCGAAGCCGCGCACCTGATAGACGCGGTCTGTGACCCTGAAGAGGCCGTTCTTGGCCAGAAGCTCGGCTTGGCGCCAGAGGCTGGGGTTCACCGTCGCCGGCGCGTCGCCCTTCAGGAAGTCGAACGCGGAGAGGTCCCAGACCGTCTGGCCGGCGGCGCCCTTGATCAGGGGGTCGGCGCGGGCGCCGAGGAAGCCGCGGCTGGCGAAGTCGAAGTCCTGCCGGTCCTGGAACGGGTCGGCCTTCAGCACCTCAGCCTGGGCCTTCACCGTATAGGCGGTCGGAGGATCGGCGGCGAACGCGAAGCCTGCTGCAGCCATGGCCGACGCCAGCGCCGCCCCTGTCGCCAATGCCCTGAACGCCATCGAACGCCTCCCGTTTTGGGTGCGTTATGCGACGCCGCGAAGGCCCCGTACAGGCTGGCGGTCGATCGCCCAGGCGATGGCGGTGAAGACGAGGTAGATCACGAGGGCCTGCACGCCGAGCGCGGTCGGGTCCTTCATGCCGCCGCCGAGTCCGCTGACGATCTGGAGCACGGTCAGGAGGGCGAGGAAGATCGCGGCGGGCCAGGCATGGCGGCCTTCGGTCTTGCGTTGGGCGACCCAGGCGGCGCCGGCCACCGCCACCAGCCCCATCTCCAGCGTCAGTTCCGGCAAGGGGAAGTTCCAGAAGGCCAGCCCCACCTTCGCGCCGCCCGGCCAGACCAGCAGGTCCGGTCGGTGCACCAGAAGGTCGAGGATCCAGTGGGAGAAGACCGTCAGCGCCAGCACCGCCGCCGCCCGCCACGGCAGTCGAAACGCCCGCGCCGCGATCAGCGCGCCCGCAGACCAGACCAGCGCCGCGGGCAGGCTGTGGGTGTAGGGCATGGAGTAAAGGTCAAGGTCCGAACCCGGCAGGCTGGGGTCGATCCTGACCTTCTCCACCCCGAGCGCCACGAGGCTCGACCAGCCGATGTCCAGCAGCTGGCAGGCGCCGACGTAGGTCCACAGCGGCGCTCGCGGCTCATAGGCCTTGGCGGCGAGCGCGGCGGCGTAGTGTCCGACGAACATCGGCGTTCCCCCTATTCGGCGACGGGCGCGCCCATCGCCAGCGGCCATTCGGCCTTCAGACATCCCAGCGTGTCCAGTGCGCTGGCCACGGCCTGGTCGAGCGGCGTGTGCGGCTCCTCGCCAAGGAACGCCACAAGCTTGGCGTTGTCGAGCCTGAGGGACCGCTTCCAGAGGTAGCGCATCTCCAGAAGCTCCCGGAACACCGGCACGAAGGGCGACAGGCCGATCACCATGAACCAGGGGAAGGGGGCGATCCTGCCCCTGGGGCGCTCGGCCACCCGCAGCACCGCCTCGGCCAGCTCCACGCCCCGCGCGAACCAGTGACCGCCGAAGTTGAAGGGGGCGAAGGTCGGAAGCTCGTCCCGGCGCTCCACCAGCCGCGTCATCGCCTCCGCGAGATCGGGCAGGTAAGCCCAGGCGTGGCCGGCGTTGCGGTCGCCGGGATAGGTCACGCTGCGCACCGGCTTGCCGGGCTTGACGAACTGGGAGAACCAGCTGTTGGCCGTGGCGCCGGGGCCGAAGAAGTCGCCCGCCCGTACGATGATGGTCTGGACGCCGCAGGCCTCTAGCCGGCGCTCCATCTCCACCCGGATCGCGCCCTTGCGGGTCGCCGGCTTCTGCGGCGAGGTCTCCCGCACCATCGCGCCGCCGGGGCGGTCGTAGAGGTCGGGACCGTAGTTGTAGACCGTGCCGGGGAAGAGGATGGTGGCGCCGCTGGCCTTCGCTGCGGCGATGGTGCTGTCCAGCATGGGCAAGACGAGCTTGTCCCAGTCGCGGTAGCCCGGCGGGTTGGCGGCGTGAACGATCAGGTCCGCGCCCGAGGCGGCGGCGATCACGTCGGCGGCGATCATGGCGTCGCCCGCGATCCAGCTGACGCCGGCGAGCCCCTTCGCTTGCGCGGCGCGTTCGGGGTTCCGATTGAGGGCGCGAACACGCCAGCCTCGGGCGAGCAGGCTCTTGGTCACAGCGCCGCCGACGCCGCCGGTGGCGCCGATCACGAGGGCCGTCTTCGCGATGTGGATGTTGTCTTGGGTCATGGTGTCGTCCTCCATGACGTGAAGGTGCGCCGCACGGCGGATAAAGGAAATTGCGATAAATCGTAGGCCTGCTATTCATCTTTGAATGACTACGTCCGAGCCGGGCTGGGAGCTTTACCGCTCATTTCTCGCTGTCCTCAGCGACGGCAGCCTGTCGGCGGCGGCGCGGCGTCTGGGCCTCAGCCAGCCCACCCTCGGCCGGCATATCGAGGCGCTGGAGCAGGGCCTCGGCGGACTCGTCCTCTTCACCCGCTCACAGCAGGGACTGGCGCCGACGGACGCCGCGCTGGCGCTCGAACCCCATGTGCGCGCCATGGCGTCGGCGTCGGAAGCGGTGGTCCGCACCGCGTCCGGCGAGGCGGGCGAAGCGCGGGGCGTCATCCGCATCACCGCGTCGGACGTGATCGGCGGCGAAGTGCTGCCTGCGATGCTGGCGGATTTTCGCGAGCGGCACCCGGCGGTGATCCCCGAGCTGGTCCTCGCCAACCATACGGAGGATCTGCTGCGACGCGAGGCCGACATCGCCGTCCGCATGGTGCAGCCGAGCCAGGGCGCGCTGCTGTCGCACAGAATCGGAGCGGTGAAGCTCGGCCTCTACGCCCACCGCCGCTATGTGGAGCGCCACGGCCTGCCGGCCACCAGCGCCGAGCTCGCCCGCCATCCCGTGATCGGCTTCGACCGCCGCCCGTCGGTCAGGCCCGGCGCCGTCGCCGCCGCCTTCCCCATCACGCGGGACGTGTTCGCCTTTCGCAGCGCCAGCGACCTCGCCTGCATCGCCGCCCTGCGCGCCGGATTCGGCCTTGGGGTCTGCCAGGCGCCGATCGCGGCCCGCGACCCGGACCTGATCCCGGTCGATCCGAGCCTGCTCAGGTTCGAGCTCGGCATCTGGCTGGTGATGCACGAGGACCTGAAGGGCGTGCGCCGCATGCGCCTGATGTTCGACCACCTGGTGGAGGGGCTGAAGGCCTACCTGGCCGGCGCTTAGCGCCGCTTGGCGGCCCGGCGGTCCCGCCGGTTGCCGGTCGGCGCATCGCCCACAAGGGCGAGGTTGGCGCGGCGGAGCTTTGCGCCCGCCTCGTCGTAGAGAAAGGGCACGAAGGCGTAGCGCACCCCCCGGGTCACCGGCGTCGCCTCATGCAGGAGGGCGCAGGAGAAGACCGTCGCGCCGCCCGTCGGCGGCCTGTAGGTGCGCCGCCCGAACTCGGGGAAGCGCAGTTCGCCGCCCTCGTACTCGCCGGCGTTCAGGTTCAGGGTGACGGCGAACTTGCGGTGCGCGGTGCCGGCGGTGACGTCGTCCCGATGGGGCGAGAAGAAGCCCTGGTCGTGCTCGCCGTAGCGGGTGATGAGGTAGCGCTCGATCTCCGTCGCCTGCCAGCCGAACGCGCGCTTCACCATGGGCAGGAGGCGAGCCTCCAGCTTGGATCGGATGGCCGCGAGCATGGCGGCGTCCTCGACCGTCACATCCTGACGGCGCTTCAGGCGGGGGTTGATGAGATCGACCGTGCGCCCGCCCACATCGGCGGCGAAGCCCGATTCCATCGGCTCCCGCGCCTGGAAATAGTCGATCAGCGCCGTGCAGAACTCGGGCTCGAAGATGTTGGGCAGGGTCAGCAAGGGGGCGAACGGGCCGTCCGGCAGGGCGGGCTCCGCGGCCAGTTCCCGCTCCAGCCGGTCCAGCACGGCGCCCGTGTGCTCGATCGGCTCGGCGGCGGCGATGCGGAAGCTGCGGTCGATCAGAAACACGGCGGGCTTCAGGTGGCCGTCGTTGACGAGGCCGTAGAGGCGGCTGATCCGCTGGTCGAAGTCCCAAAAGTAGCGCAGGCCGAACGGCGCGTTGGCGAGACCCCGCTCGAAGCGGTCCTTCATGTCGACGCTCACCCCGTAGAAGGCCGCGTCCGCGTCATTGAACATCGCCCGGCGGGCCAGAACCGTGTCATGCGCCGCGCGGCAGGCCTCCGCGCCGAGGGTGGCGAACACCATCAGGACGATCCAGCGCCCGGCCGCCACCTCGATGGAATAGTTGGCGATCCCGTCCGTCTCGGCGGTGAAGAAGGGGGCGGGCTCGCCGAAGGCGGGGGGCGGCGGCTGGAGCGTTGGGGCAGGCATGGCGTCTCCGAATCACGAGACAGACGACCGTGCAAGTTTGGCGCGGCGATGTCGGCGTGGAAATAGCCGCGCGGTCAGGTAAGAGGAGGCGACACGCTTGCGCGAGACCGCCCATGACCGACCAGCCGCCTGAAACGCCGCCGAATTTCCCGCCGGTGATCCGCACCACCACCATGCCGGCCGACACCAACCCCGCGGGCGACATCTTCGGCGGCTGGCTGATGTGGCAGATGGATCTGGCGGCCACCAGCGTGGCCAACCTCCGCTCCCGCGGGCGGTGCGTGACGGCGGCGGTGGACGGCATGGCCTTCCTGCGCGCGGTGCATGTGGGCGACGAGGTCAGCCTCTACGCCGACTGCATCTCGGTCGGCCGCACCTCCATGAAGATCACGGTGGAGGCCTGGCGCCGTCCCCGCGACAGCGAGGAGCTGGACAAGGTCACCGAGGCGACCTTCGTCTCTGTGGCCGTGGACGACAGCGGCAAGCCCCGGCCGGTGGACGCGCCGAAACCCTGACGCGGCGGCTGGCTGCAACCCTCAAGCTTCCACCTCCGCCGGCGCGACATCGGTAAAGAGGTTGTCCAGGAGCAGCCGCCAGTCGTTGGCCGCCGCTGAGGGCTCAGCGACCACGGGCGGCGTGCTGAGGCCCGCCAGCACCGCCGGCGGCGACAGCTCCTCCGGCGTGACGAACAGGCCGAAGCGCTCGACTTTCAGGCCCATCGCCGGGTCCGAGGTCCAGCGCGCGATGGGGATGGCCAGGATCAGGCCGAGGATGACGGGCGCCATCCAGAGCGCCGCCATGGGCGAGGCGACGAAGGCGCCGACGCCCAGCACCACGCCGAACACCGTCTGCGGCATGTGCAGCATGCCCGCCTCCTTCCAGCTCAGGATGCGCTCGTCACGCTCCTGCGCGGACCAGCCGGAATCGCGACCGAGCATGATGTCGAACAGGGCTTTCACCTGGGCGGTCATCAGGATCGGAGACATGAGGGCGGACAGGGACGCCTCGGCCAGGACGCCGAGCACCAGCTTGGGCGCCGAGCCCCACTGGCGCCGCTCCCTGGACCGGATCAGCGCGCGGGCCAAGGCCAGGAGCCGGGGCGCGAACAGGCCGAGCAGGCTGATGGACAGGAGCCACTTCAACAGATCGAGGGTGTAGGCGTCGAACTGCTGGGCGCGCACATAGGTGGCTTCCGCCGAACGGGCGGCGCCCACCAGGAGGAACAGCAGCCAGACCGGCGGCATCAGGTAGGTGAGCACGCCCTGGGTCAGGTGCACCCGGCTCATCCAGTGCAGCCCCTTGGCGCCGATCAGCGGCATGTGCTGCAGATTGCCCTGGCACCAGCGGCGCTCGCGCACGATCAGGTGCGGCAGGGTCGGCGGACATTCCTCGTAGGAGCCTTCGAGCTGGGGGGCGAGGCGGATGTCCCACCCGGCCCGCCGCAGGAGCGCGGCCTCCACAAAGTCGTGGCTCAGGATCTCGCCGCCGAGGGGCCGGGGCCCCTTCAGGCGCGGCAGGCCCGCAGCGGCGGCGAAGGCGGCCGTGCGGATGATGGCGTTGTGGCCCCAGTAGTTGCCGGCCACGCCCGAAGTGTGGGCGAGCCCCTCGCTCAGCATCGGCCCGTAGAGGCGGCTGGCGAACTGCTGCATGCGGCCGAACACGCTCTGGCGGTTCACCAGGCGCGGCACGGTCTGGATCAGGCCGCTTCTGGGCTGCTCGTCCATGAAGCCGGCCAGACGCATCAGCGTCTCGCCGTCCATCACGCTGTCGGCGTCCAGCACCACCATGTAGTCGTAGGCGCCGCCGAACCGACGCACCCATTCGGCGATATTGCCGGCCTTGCGCCCGGTGTTGTCGGTACGCAGGCGATAGAACAGGCGACCTTCCTGCCCCGAAGATTTCAGGAAATGCTCGAACGCCGCCTGCTCGGCGCGGCGGATCTCCGGATCGCGAGTGTCGCTGAGGACAAAGATGTGGAACTTGTCCACCCCCGGGAAGACGCGGAGCGACAGGTCGATGTTGTTCAGGCGCCCGAACACGCCGTCAGGATCCTCGTTGTGGACCGGCATCAGGATGGCGGTGCGGCCCCTCGGCGCCGTCACGGGGCCTGTGGGCTGAAGGTCGGCGCTGGCGGGGTCGCCGTTTAGGCTGACGCTGAAGCCGATCAGGGCGCTGGCTAGCGCCCAGGCGATCCAGGCGAACAGGATCTGGAACAGGACGAGGTTGGCCACCTCTAGCCCGTTCAGCCCGCCGTCCTGCACCACCCCGTAGGCGCAGGCGCCGCCGAACACCGACAAGGCTCCGGCCATGGCGAAGACGCCCATCTGCCAGAAATCGGATTCGCCGAGCGGGGGCCGCGCCTTGCTGAGGGGGCGGGTCCAGAAATCCTGTTCGGGCATCTCCAGGCGCGCCTCATCGGGCAGCCAGGGCGAGGCTTTGGGCGGCGGGCAGGCGGCGTCGTGGGAGGCGGCTGGCGCTCCAGTCATCTCAACTATCCCCAAACAAATGCACGCTCATCGGGAGGAGGTTGTCATACTGTAACAGGTGAGCGGCCACATTAGGGCGCACGAGACCTGAACACGCGATGAGCGAGTCCGTTCATTTTTCCGGAAACAGCTCGTAGAGCCAGGTTTCGCTGAGCGCGCCGCCGTTCCGCCGCAGATAGGCGCGCACGTCCGTGGACGGCGCATCGGACGGCTTGATCTCGAAGATGAGGCGCCAGAGGTCGGTCCCGACCACGGGATAGGCGGCGATCTCGTCAATGCTGGCCCCGCTGGCGGTCACAACGGCGTCGACGCCGCTCTGCCGGGTCAGACCTTTCAACGAATCCCCGGTGAAGTCGATGGCGAATCGGCGATAGCCCGGCCGCGGGATCATGCCGGGTCGCCCGCCGATGCCCTCCCGCGTGGCGGTGACGTAGGCCGGGATGGGCGGGCCGAAGTCTCGCCCTGTCCAGTGGATCGTGTACTTCGCGCGCAGGACCGTTCCCGCCTTCACCGGCTCGCGCGGCGTCCAGAAGGCGCCGATGTTGTCGTCGCTCTCGGTGATGGTGGACATTTCCAGAAGGCGCACGCTGCCCGCGCCGAAGGGCGCATTGGGTTCGATCCAGACGCTCGGGCGCTTCTCATAGAAGGCGCCGTCGTCCTGGTAGTGGTCGAACACCCGGTCCCGCTGGATCAGGCCGAACCCCTTCGGG
>Ga0302314_10012674_pt1 | contig 14559 bp, 11 predicted proteins | sample III_Palsa_N2_3_FD_200533 | JGI IMG/M metagenome (GOLD analysis project Ga0302314, IMG submission 200533) | Peat permafrost microbial communities from Stordalen Mire near Abisko, Sweden - III_Palsa_N2_3 | ecosystem: Environmental > Terrestrial > Soil > Palsa > Peat permafrost | place: Sweden... | reverse complement strand
TGCCGCAATGGGTATGCGGCAGCGCACCACCGTATTCTGACGAGACGTCAGTTGTGCTGACTCGTCGGGTCAGACGGTCAGCAGTGAGGGGCTGGCGGCCTTGTCGACCGGCAGGAAGTCGTCCGGGACCGGGTACTGGCCGAGGACGAAGTTGAGGATGGCGGCGTGCATGGCCTCGACCGGGGCGATGCTGGCGGCGGTGGCGATGCCGCCGGCGCTGCTGACGTTGTAGGTCGCGAAGAGGTAGGTCTGCGCGGCCTGGTTCTCCAGCTCCAGGGCCAGGTTGGCGACGTCGCCGACGGTCGTGGCCGCGTCCAGGGCCTTGAGCGTGGCCGGCTGGTTGGTCAGCGGCACGTTGGTGATGGCGGGTTTGCCGGCGCCGGTGAGGATCGCGTTCCAGGCCTTGGCGTGGTCGGCGTGCTGGGCCATCGCGGTGGTGGCGAAGGTGGCCACGGCCGGGGGTACCGTCCCCAACTTGTTGGCCTTGGCGGCGGCCAGCGCCGCCCCGTACGCGCCCACCGCCTGGTTCTCCAACGCCGTGGCCAGCGCCACGATTTGCAGGTCGCCGGTGTACGTGCCGCTGGAGGCGGAGCCGGCAACCGGGCTGCCGGAGCTGCCCGGGGCCCCGACCGCGTTCTTGGTCGAACTGGAGCTGGAGCAGGCGGCCAGCGCCAGCGCGGCGGCCACCCCGCCCGCGCCGACCAGGAACCCGCGACGCGACGCCAACAGCGAGGCGCCCGCGCCGATGGCCCGGGTGTCGCGCAACTCCTCGACATGCTCGGCCGCGGCCGCGTGCATCCTCGGCAGGTACTCGCGGTGGGCCTGGTCCAGCTCGCTGGTGAGGCGGGACAGTTCGCCCTCGGAGATCGGCAGCTCCCAGCCGCCCTTGGGAGTGCTCACTGCACAGCCCCTTCACTGATCGGGGACGCCATCGTGGTCGGGTAGAAGGCGTCCGGGAAGCCCACGCTGCCCGCGGCCGCGGGCAGCTTCGCCACATCGGTCGGGATCGCGATCAGGCTCGCGTCGCCACTGGCCAGCAGCGCCTGCACGGCCAGCAGGACCGAGCGGTGCTGCGCCTCGACCGGCGCCACCGAGGCGAACAGCTTGCGCAGCTGGGCATCGGTGACCTGCGAGACGTTCTTGGTGTAGGTCTGCGCGGCGACGTCCTCCAGGGTGATCGCCAGCGCGACGACATCGGCCGGGGTCTTGATGGAGGGGAGCTTCTGCTTGACCACCGCCGCGTACTTGGGGTCGGGCGCGGTCTGCGCCTTGCCGCCGGCCTGGGTCGCGGCGGCGTTGAACGCCTGCGCGTGGGCCTGGTGCTGGGCGGTGGTCTTGGTGATGAAGGCCGCCACCGTCTTGTTGCCGTCCTTGATGAACGGCAGCCCGGCGGCGGTGGTGTAGACGCTCACCGCCAGGTTCTCGATCGACGCGGCGGTCTGCAACGCCTGAATGTCGTCACTCGACGCGGCCGCTGCCCGGGACATGCCCAGTAGTGCCGCACCACCGGCCAGCCCGGCCACTGCCCCTCCGCGCCGCCACCAATGCCGGGCCGACTCCTGCCGCGGGCCCTGCTGCCCGTACTCGACCAGTGCCCCACGAGTGATCCGCAACGCGTCGCTGTTCAGATCCTGCGACTGCTCGGTCAGCTCTTCGAGCCACCCAGTATCGAGGTTGTCCTCGCCCATCACGCCCCATCTCTGCTTCCACTGAAAACGTGGGACGCGCTGGCCTATTGCCGGCGCCTCCCAGGTCATGTTTCGGCACAGAGCGGTCAGAGGATGGGTGCAAACGGGCTCAGAGGCTGTTATTCATCCGATCGGGGGAAGATCAGGCGTTTCGCTGCCGGGCGGGCGGACCGTGCGGCATCGTCAGACACAGACAGCTCAGACACGGACGGCGTCGTCAGATCGTGGCGGCGTCGATCACGAAGCGGTAGCGCACGTCTCCGGCGATCACCCGTTCGTAGGCCTCGTTGATCCGGTCCGCCGGGATGACCTCGATCTCCGCGCCGAGGCTGTGCTGGGCGCAGAAGTCCAGCATCTCCTGGGTCTCGGCGATGCCGCCGATCATCGAACCGGCCAGTCGGCGGCGGCTGTTGATCAGCGAGAAGACGCTCAGCGAGACGGGGTGCTCCGGCGCGCCGAGGTTCACCAGGGTGCCGTCCACCCGGAGCAGCGACAGGTAGGCGTCCAGGTCGAGGTTGGCCGAGACGGTGTTCAGCACCAGGTCGAAGTGGTCGGCCAGGTCGGTGAAGGTCGCCGGGTCCTCGGTGGCGCGGTAGTGGTCCGCGCCGAGCCGCAGGGCGTCCTCGCGCTTGGCCGTGCCACGGCTGAGCACGGTGACCTCCGCGCCCAGCGCATGTGCGATCTTGACGCCCATGTGTCCGAGTCCGCCCAGGCCGACGATGGCGACCCTGCGTCCCGGTCCGGCCTGCCAGCGCTTCAGCGGCGAGTACAGGGTGACCCCGGCGCACAGCAGCGGGGCGGCGACATCCAGGCCCAGGCCCTCGGGGATGCCCAGCGCGTACTTCTCGTCCACCACGATGTGGGTGCTGTAACCGCCCTGGGTGCGACCGCCGTCGCCGTCCGGGGCGTTGTAGGTGGCGGTCATTCCCGCCGAACAGTACTGCTCGTCCCCGGCACGGCAGTTGGCGCAGTCGCGGCAGGAGTCGACGAAACAGCCGACGCCCACCCGGTCGCCGACCGCGTGCCGAGTGACGCCCGGTCCGACCTCGGTGACCACCCCGGCGATCTCGTGCCCCGGCACCATCGGGTACCGCGCGCCGCCCCACTCGTCGCGGGCCTGGTGGATGTCGGAGTGGCAGATGCCGGAGTAGCGGATCTCGATCAGCATGTCGTGCTCGCGCACCTCGCGCCTGCTGATGGTGGTGCGTTCGAGCGGGGCCTTGGCGGACGGGACGGCGTAGGCGGAGACGGTGGTGGCCATCGGCGGCTGCTCCAGAAGTTCGGTGGGACTGGGCCCGCGAGCGGGCCGCTGAGGCTTGCTGGAACCGAGTTCACTTCCCGGACGCAAACTTGTTGCACTCTACAGGTGTGCGAAAAGTCTCATCGAACGACCCGTCTTGTGATGATGTTCAATCATGAGGGAACCGGATGATGGTCCCAGTCGAGTTACCTGGTGGCGCAGTTGTCCTCGCACGGAGGAACCGCGCCACCGACGGCAGCCAACCCTTGGGCTGGCCGGCGCAGTGAGCGGGAGGAAGTACGCATGCAGCAGGCGGTGGGCTACCGGGTCGACCCTGTCCGGCCGGAAAACCAGCGGTCGGAGAACCAGCGGCCGGAATCCCAGCGGCCGGAGACTCAGGGGTCGCGGATCACCGCGGTCCGCAGGGCGGCGGCCCGGGTGGTTGTCGAGATCCACGCCACCGATCCCATATCCAGAGCCGGCGCCGTCCACCACCTGTGCCGACACCCGGGGATAGCGCTGGCCGAGGAGGGCCGGACCGAGGGCGTCGCCGTGGCTGTGGTGATCGCCGACTCGGTGGACGAGTCGGTCTTGCAGACGCTGCGCCGGTTGACCCGCGGCGGCCTCGGCACGGTCGTCCTGGTGGTGGGCCGGATCCGGGAGTCGCAGCTGCTGGAGGTCGTGGAGTGCGGCGTCGGCACCATCCTGTGGCGGCACGAGGCCGACGCGGCACGACTGTTGCAGAGCGTGCTGGCCGCCGCGCGCGGTGACGGCAACCTACCGACCGACCTGCTGGGGCGGCTGCTCACCCAGGTCGGCCGGATGCAGCGGAGCGCCAGCGAGGGCACCGCGGTCCCGGTCGGGCTGAGCGAGCGGGAGACCGACGTACTCCGGCTGGTGGCCGACGGCCTGGACACCACCGAGATCGCCGCCCGGCTGTCCTACTCCGAGCGGACCGTCAAGAACGTGCTGCACGGCCTGACCAGCCGACTCCACCTGCGCAACCGGGCGCACGCGGTGGCCTACGCGCTGCGCGAGGGCTACATCTGACCTGCCCGATGACTCGCCCGGACAGGCGGGGCACAGGACGGCTGCGGGAACGACCGGGAACGACCAGAGGACCAGAGGAACAGCACGGTGATCCACGAGATAGACGAGGTGCTGCGCGGCGTACTGCGCGGCGGCGGCCTGGCCGGGACCGAGGTCGAGGTCGCGTTCGACGCCCCGAGCCGCGAGTGGGCGGCCAGGCGCACCACCCCCACCCTCGACGCCTACCTGTACGACATCCGCGAGGACGTCAACCGGCGTGAGCGCGGACCGGTCGCGGTGCGCGACGAGCACGGGATCGTGGTGCGGCGGCGTCAACCGCCGCGCTGGTTCCGGCTGTCCTACCTGGTGACGGCCTGGACCAAGCGTCCCGAGGACGAGCACCGGCTGCTGTCGGCGGCGCTGACCACGCTGCTGCGCGGCGAGGCGCTGCCCGCCGCGGCGCTGACCGGCCCGCTGGCCGAGCTGGGACTGGCGATCCCGATCACGGTGGCCGTGCCGCCCACCGAGTCCCGTTCGTTGGCGGACATCTGGTCGGCGCTCGGCGGGGAGCTCAAGCCCTCGTTGGACGTGGTGATCACCGCGCCGATCCCGGTCTCCCCGGAGTACCCGGCCGGTCCGCCGGTCACCGAATGGACCTCGGTCAAGGTCCGCGGCACGGACGGCACCCTGGACGACTCGGCGCAGCGCACCCGCCGACTGCCGCCGCCCGCGCGGCCCGGCGGTCCCGGCGGCCCGACCGGTGCCGGGTCGTGAGCGGGGTCGTGAGCGCGGTGGCCGGTGAGGTCGTGACCCCCGCCGAGTCGCTGTGGGCCCGGCTGGCCGAACTGCGCGAGCGGACCGCGCTGCTGGTGGCCGCCCGCAGCGCGGGCGACGCCACCGCCGGTGACCCGCTGCGCGGGCTGCACCTGCCGCCGGAAGCCGTGCACCGGCTGCTGGAGGACGTACCGCCGGTACCGGCCGACGCCTGGCCGGACGGCATGGGTGCGGACGGCATCGGTGCGGGCGGCATAGGTGCGGACGGCATCGGTGCGGACGGCATGGGTGCGGGCGACGTGCCCGGGGATCGGTTGGGGGCGCTCGGGGCGCGGTTCGGGCTGACCCGGCTGGATCTGCGGCTGCTGCTGCTGGCTCTGGCCCCGGACCTGGACCGGCGCTTCGAACAGCTCTACGGGTATCTCAACGACGACGTCACCCGCTGCCGGGCCACCGCCGGGCTGGCGCTGGACCTGTGCGGGCTGCCCGCCCACTCGGTCCCCGGCCGGGCCCGGCTGCACCCGTCCGCACCGCTGCTCGCCGCCGGGCTGCTGACGGTGGAGCAGCAGGAACGTCCGTTCCTCAGTCGGACGCTGGCGGTGCCGGACCGGGTGGCGGCGCACCTGCTCGGCGACGACACGCCCGACGCGCTGCTGCCGGACGCGGTGCGGCTGCTGCCGCCGGACAGCGGGACGCCTCCGCCGCCGGACAGCCTGGCGGCCCGGCTCGGCGGCTGGATCAACGGCGCGACCGGCCCCGGTGCGGGCGCGTCGGCGCGGCCCGCGCACCTGCGTGAGCACCGGCCCGGCGCGGCCGTACCGGAGGCGGTCGCCGCGCTGCACCTGGCCGGTATGGACGCGCTGTACCTGGACTGCGGTCGGCTGCCTGGCCCTCCGCCCGGCGCGGCCCCGGACGCGGCCGAGCCGCCCGGCTGGATTCCGGCGCTGATCCGCGAGGCCCGGCTGCGCGACGCCGGGATCGTCGCCGGGCCGCTGCCCGCCCGGGGCGCGGGTCCGCTGGTCCGGGCTCTGGCCGAGGCGGCCGTACCGGTGCTGCTGACCGGGGTCTCGCCCTGCGACCCGGAGTGGACCGACCGGCAGGTGCTGCTGCTGGACGCCCCGGGGCAGGAGTCCGGGCCCGAGGCGCTGTGGCGCGAGGCACTGGCCCTGCCGGCCGAGGCGGGCTTCGACCTGGCGTCGGCGGTCGCCCCGTACCGGCTGTCCGGTGCGCAGATCCGCCGGGCCGCGCGGGCGGCGGTCCAGCTGGCCGCCTTCGAGGAGGTCCCGCTCGGACCCTCGCAGCTGCGCCGCGCCGCCCTCGGCCAGTCCGCCTCGGGGTTGGAGCAGCACTCCCGCCGGGTCCGCCCGGCCGTCGGCTGGCCCGACCTGCTGCTGCCCGCGCCGCAGTTGCAGCAGCTGCACGAACTGGCGCAGCGGGCCCGGCACCGGGACCGGGTGCTCGGCTCCTGGGGCCTGCGCGCGGGCGGCGGGCGCGGCCGGGGCGTGGTGGGCCTGTTCGCGGGCGACTCCGGCACCGGCAAGACCCTGGCCGCCGAGGTGGTCGCCGCCGACCTGGGGCTCGACCTGTACGTGGTGCAGCTGTCGGCGATCGTGGACAAGTACGTCGGCGAGACCGAGAAGAACCTGGAGCGGATCTTCAGCGAGGCCGACCGGGTGGACGCGGTGCTGCTCTTCGACGAGGCGGACGCGGTCTTCGGCAAGCGCTCCGAGGTCAAGGACAGCCACGACCGCTACGCCAACATGGAGAGCGCCTACCTGCTCCAGCGGCTGGAGTCCTTCGACGGGGTGGCGGTACTGACCACCAACCTGCGCGCGAACATCGACGACGCCTTCACCCGGCGGCTGGACCTGGTGGTGGACTTCCCGTTCCCCGGCCCGGAGCAGCGGGTGGCGCTCTGGCGGCACAGCCTGGGCCAGGTGCCCAGCGTGCCGGGGTTGGACCCGGACCGCTGCGCCCGGGAGTTCGAGCTGTCGGGCGGCTCGGTGCGCAGCGCGGTGACCACCGCCGCTTTCCTCGCCGCCGGGCGGGGCGGCCCGGTGACCGAGGCGGACCTGCTGGAGGGGGCCCGGCGGGAGTACCGGAAGGCGGGGCGGCTGGTGCTGGAGGACAGCTCGACCTGGTGAATCCCCGCCGGGCCCGCGCCGGTCACCCGCCCGTCGAGTGCACGTCGCCCGCCCGCCTCCCCCCGGGGATCACCGCGCGGGTCAGGGGGTGATCCGCTGCGGCGGCCACTGCGAGCTCGGGACACTGCCGGAGCCCGCCTGCCCCGCGTCCGCCACCAGGCCGGCCCCGAAGCCCTTGTTCATCAGGTCACCGTCGTCGCTGGCGGCGACCGCCTTGGTGTAGCCGGCCAGGGCCGTCTCAAAGGTGCTGTCAGCCAGTTGCTTGGGCTTGGCGGGGTTCTGACCGAAGGTGTGGATGTACGCCTGGGCCTGGAGCACCATGGTGTTCAGCAGCTGCGAGTTGAACTGGTCATTGGTCGCCCAGGTGAGCGCGGCGGCGGCGCCGTAGACGTTCCAGCTGTCCTGGCCCTGGGCGAGCTTTCCGGTGCCCTGGTCCAGGTTGTCGAAGGACCAGAGCGCGGTCATGGTCTCCCGGCCCAGCTTGCCGTACTCCAGCTGGGACAGCTCTCCGAGGCGGATCTTGTCGGTGACCCGTTGGAAGCACTCCAGCGAGGTGACGGTCTTCTGGTCCAGCACGCCGATCCTGACACCGGAAAGCACGAGCCGGCAGTCGTTGGTGCTGCCGAGGGCGCTGAGCCGGTACTGGGCGAACTCAACGAACAGGTTGGGCGCGTTGTTGGGCATGATCGGCAGTGAGATGGTGGCGTTCTGGCTCTGCGCCGCCGAACCGCCGGAGGCCGCGTTGCCACCCGCGTTGCCGGCCGAGTTGCCCGAGTTCGCAGGGCCGCCGTTCCCGGTGCTCGGGGTCGGGTTCGCGCTGCCGCCGGTCTGGCCGCCGTTGGACGACTGCCCGGAGGTCGTCGGCAGCGACGGCGCGGCCGGGAGCGAGGTGCCGCTCGGGGCGGGGAGCGGCTGGTTGTCGCTGGTCACCTCGGCGACAGCCTTGGTCTGGACCGTGGGGTGGACCGCGAACCACAGCGCCACGAACAGCACGACCAGCATCACCGCGAAGCTCAGCACCCGGAAGGTCCACCGGGGGAACAGGGTGAGCTGGAGGTAGCTGCCGTCCACCAGCTCCGGTTCGGCCCCGGAGCGCTGGAGCACGATCTTGAACGGCCTGCTCTCCTTCTGGCCGCTCCACATGATCCGGTTGGGTTTGATCCGCACCTTGCAGAAGGCCGCCCGGCCGGGCTCCACCTGCAGGCTGGACGGCCGGATGTCGAAGCCCAGCTGGTTGCCGTTCTCCCGGCCCGCGAGCGAGGCGGTGAGCTTGACGTTGCCGACGTTGTCCACGGCCAGGGTGGGCCGCCCGCGGAACCGGCCGCGGCTGGTGGGCGGCAGCAGTTCGGCGCGGATGTCGGTGAACGGGGTGATGGTGAGGTTGCCCTCGGGGACGGCGGTCGCCTCCGGGTGCTCGGTGGGGATGATCTGCACGCCATAGGCGTTGGGCCCGGCGGTGGCGTCCGGGGTGCGCGGCGGGCTGAAGGTCAGCTCGACGCTGCCGGTGGTGCCCGGGTAGAGCTTGAGCGTCGGCGGCTCCACCTTCACCCACAGTGACGGGTCGCCCACCGGGACGATCCGGTACTCCTCAACTACGTCGCCGGTGTTGCGCAGCCGCAGGGTCACCGATGTGCTGCCGCCGGCGTCGACTGTCGTGGACGCGGGTTCCAGGGATGTCCATATGCTCACCGCACGGACGGTATCGGCCCGCTGATCAGTAGTCACCGGACACAGGGGATCACTCCAGGGCACTCATGACTGCCCGTTCGGGCACAATCTTCTGCCCTTCGGCCTGCCCGGGTACCTCTGTCGGCGGGGGCCCGTAGTGGTGGACAGTTGTCAGATACTCGCCCAAACCATCTACCTGTCTACCCGGGCGTCTACCCATGGACCGGGCGCGGCATGCACGTTCACCGCGCCGTCCCGGTTTTCGCCCCGGGTTTTCGACCGAGCACACCAGCACAAGGAGAACCACGTATGCCGTCGTACCTGTCTCCCGGCGTCTACGTCGAGGAGGTCGCCAGCGGATCGCGGCCGATCGAGGGAGTGGGCACCTCGGTGGCCGCCTTCGTCGGGTTCGCGCCGGACGGTCCGCTGAACGACCCGACGCTGGTGACCAACTGGTCCCAGTACGTGGCCGTGTTCGGCGAGTTCACCGACGGGTACTACCTGGCGCACTCGGTCTACGGCTTCTTCAACAACGGCGGCAGCGCCGCCTATGTGGTCCGGGTCGGCGGCACCGAGGGCGGAGTGGCCGGCGAGCAGCGGCAGTTGACCGCCTCCGAGCAGCAGTCCGGCGGCGCCAAGGCGATCACCGCCGGAGAGCCCGCCCAGCTCGGCGGGTTCCGGGTGGCGGCCGTCGCGGCGGGAACCGGCCCGCTGACGGTCGAGGTCGCCGACGCCGATGGCGAGGGACCGGCGGAACGCTTCAAGCTGGTGATCAAGGAAGGCGACACGGTCGCCGAGTCCTTCGACGTCTCCGCCAAGAAGGGGGGCCGCAACTACGTGGTCACCCAGGTGAAGGAGCGCTCCAAGCTCATCGTCCTCGAAGAGGCGGCCCCGGCTGCCCAGTTGACGCGCCCGGAGAACCAGAGCGTGGCACTGCCCACCGCCCCGGAGGCCCCGGCCGCAGCGGGCGCCCCGGCCGCTCGCCCGGTCACCCCCGCCCAGTACCTCGGCGACTCGGCCGACCGCACCGGCTTCGGCGGCCTTGAGGCGCTGGACGAGATCTCCATGGTCGCGGTGCCCGACCTGATGGCCGCCTACCAGCGCGGCGCGATCGACCTGGAGTCGGTCAAGGCGGTGCAGTTGGGCCTGATCGCGCACTGCGAGCTGATGGGCGACCGGATGGCGGTCATCGACCCGCCGCCCGGCCTGAACGCCCGCGACATCCGCAAGTGGCGGCTGGAGACCAGCAACTACGACTCCCGCTACGCCGCGCTGTACTACCCGTGGATCAAGGTCTTCGACCCCTCCAGCGGGCAGTCCCGGATCATCCCGCCGAGCGGCCACGTGGCCGGCATCTGGGCTCGTAACGACTCCGAGCGCGGCGTGCACAAGGCTCCCGCCAACGAGATCGTGCGCGGCGCGGTGGACCTGGAGTTGCAGATCACCCGAGGCGAGCAGGACCTGCTCAACCCGATCGGCATCAACTGCATCCGCTCCTTCCCCGGGCGCGGCATCCGGGTCTGGGGCGCGCGCACCCTGGCGTCCGACCCGGCCTGGCGCTACCTCAACGTCCGCCGGTACTTCAACTACCTGGAGGAGTCGATCCTGGTCGGCACCCAGTGGGTGGTGTTCGAGCCGAACGACGAGGCGCTGTGGGCGCGGATCCGGCGCAACATCTCCGCGTTCCTGGTGAACGAGTGGCGCAACGGCGCGCTGTTCGGCTCCCGGCCGGAGGAGGCGTACTACGTGAAGTGCGACGCCGAGACCAACACCCCGGAGTCGGTGGACCTCGGCCGGGTGGTGTGCGAGATCGGCATCTCCCCGGTCAAGCCGGCCGAGTTCGTGGTCTTCCGGCTGGCCCAGTTCTCCGGCGGCTCGGGCGAGCTGGACGAGTAGCCCGCGCGTCCTCTCCCTCCGCTCGAACCTCTCAACTCCCGTTAGCAGAAGGACCCCTGTTACATGTCTCTCCAGCCCGGCGACGCGCTCGCATCACACAACTTCGGCCTGCAGATCGACGGCGTCATGGTCGAGTACCTGCAGGAGGTGAACGGCCTGACCATGGAGCAGGACGTCATCGAGTACCAGCAGGTCTCCGCCAACGGCAAGCCCACGGTGAAGAAGATGCCCGGCGTGAAGAAGGCCGGACAGGTCTCCGTGGTCCGCGGGATGACCCAGTCGGCGTCCTTCACCTCGTGGATCAACGAGTCGGTCGCCGGGAACATGGCGATGGCCCGCAAGAACGCCTCGATCATCATGATGGACTACATGAACAACCCAGTGAAGCGCTACAACCTGCGCAACGCCTGGTGCAGCAAGGTGGAGGCGAGCACGGTCAAGGCCGGCGACGCCTCCGCCCTCACCGAGTCGGTCACCATCGTCTTCGAAGAGCTGGTCATCGAGTAATGCGCCGCACTGCCAGCAACGTTCAGGCTCCGCCACCGGCCGTCACGCCGATGGCGGAGCCTGCTCCCACGCCCAATTCGGCCTCTGTTTCGGTCGCCGATCTGACGACACCTCAGAAGCTGCGCACCGAGTTCGAGTTCGAGCTGCCGAGGGGCTACGTCGACGACTCCGGCGTCCTGCACCAGCGGGGCGTGATGCGACTGGCCACGGCCAAGGACGAGTTGATCCCGCTCCGCGACCTGCGGGTGCAGGAGAACCCGGCGTACCTGTCGGTGGTACTGCTCGGACGGGTGATCACCCGGCTGGGTACGCTACCGATGGTGCACGACGGCATCGTGGAGAACATGTTCGCGTCCGACCTCGCTTTCCTGCAGGACTTCTACCGCCAGATCAACTCCGAGGGGCACACGCGTGCGGCGGTGACCTGCCCGCACTGCGAGGAGCCCTTCGAAGTCGAGCTGGGCGGGAGCCGCCTGGGGGAATGGTGACGTACGCGACCGACCTGATCCACCAGGAGGTCGCGTACCTCGCCTACCACTTCCACTGGAGCATGGAAGAGATCCTGGAGTTGGAACACCGCGACCGTCGCAGGTACGCGGACGAGATCGCCGCGCTCGTCGCCCGCGCCGGCGCAGAAGGCTGAGGTCGTGGCGATGGCCATACGGGATCGGTTGCTGCGCAGGGGCGCACGGACGGACAACGGACAGGACCGGCGGGGAACGGAGGCCGACGCGGCCACGGCGGCGCCCGCCTCCATCGCCGCGCCCTCGGCGCCGCCAGCGCCCGCGCGGGACTGGGCGGCGCTGCCGCCGCTCCAGCGGAGCCTTGGCGGCGACTCGGCGTCGGTGGCCGCCGCCGACTTCGGCAGCCACCTGGCAAGTTGGCAGAACCCTTCGCTGATGGGCGAGATGTCGCACTCGGTGCGGCCGGACGCCCCGAGCGGGATCACCCACGGGCTGCTGCGCCCCACGGCGGTCCAGCCCTCCCGGCTGGACCTGCCCGCGCTGTCCCTGCCGGTGGCCGCCCGCAACCAGCCCAGCGGCTCCGCAGCCGAGACGGGCGGCGTCACCCTGGGGCCCGGCTCGCCGCAGCCCACGATGACGCCTCCCGCCGGACGGCCGGCCGCGCGCGGCGGGACCGGGGCGGCCCAGCCCGTGCAACGGGCAGCCACCCCGTCCCGCACCGCCGCCCCCGCCGTGCCGATGCCGCAAGCCGCACCGGCGGCACCCGCGACCGCAGCCACGGTCGCGACCGCACCAGCGACCGCACCAGCGACGGCACCCGCAATCGCGGGTGCACCGGCGGCTGCGCCTACGGCCGCGACCGTCGGTCCCCTGGCCCCGCGCCCGACGGCCGCCGCGCCGCCGACCACAGTCGCGCGGGCCACGTCACCCGCCCCGGCTCCGGCTCGGGCGCTCCGGTCGGCCCCCGGCTCCGCTCCGGTCGCACCGCCCGCTCCCGCATCCCCGGCTCGGCCGGTCGCCCAGCCCGCCCCGGCCACACCGGCGGCCACCGGCCCGACCCCGGCCGTACCGGTCGCCCGGACAGATTCAGCCACCCCGACGGCCTCGGTCCGGACCGGCTCCGCTGCCGCCACGCCCGGACCGGCCAGGCCGGTGGCTCCGGTCACCGCCGCCCCAGCCCTACCAGTCGCGCGAGCCATGGCAACCACACCGACCCCCGCCACTCCCGGGCCTGCGGCGCCGAGCACCGCGCCGGCCAGCGCATCGGCAGTCCCGGTCGTCCCGATCGCGCGGGCAACGACGTCCGCACCCGCAGGCACCCCGGGACACTCCCCGGTCACGCCCGCACCGACCAGTTCCTCCGCAGCCGCTCCCAGGCCGGAGACCGCTCCCGCGCTACCGGTCGCCCGGGCAACGGGCACCCGACCGCCGACCGTCCCGAGCGGCAACCCCACCCCTGCGCCGATCAGCCCACCTGCCGCAGGCACCAGGCCGGTGGCGTCTCCCTCCGCGCCGACCATTCCGGTCGCACGGGCAACCGCCGCTCCCACGAGCACCTCCGGTGGCACCCCAGGAACACCCGCCGCGACCCCGGCCGCCGCACCGGCCATCCCGGTGGCACGGGCAATCGCCACCTCCATGGGCACGCCGGTCACCGCCCCAGGCCTGGCCGCTCCGGCCAGCCGGGCCAACCCCCCCGCTGCCACTTCCGCGCTACCGGTCGCCCGGGCAACAGGCTCCCAGGCAACAGGCTCCCGACCGCCGGCCGTCCCGAGCAGCAACCACACCGCCGCACCGACCAACTCACCTGCCACACCGGCCCTCCCGGGTACGCGAGCGGCAGCCAGTGGGCCAGCCGCACCAGCGGCTACCGCCTCCTCCCCCACAACCTCCGCCGTACCGGCGGGGTCGGCAGGGGTCCCGACTACTGGGGCAAGCCGTCCGATCGGCGGCTCGCGGCCGGTGCGGACCGGCGTCAGTCGCAGGCCCTCCCTGGTGGCCGCACCGGAGGTTCCGACGACGGTACGCAAGGTGTCCGCCGTGACGGCCACTCCCAATGCCGCGCCGAGGATCCAGCGCGCGGTGGCGACCACTCCGCCGCCCGCCCCAGCAACGAGTGCCGTGCCGCTCCCACCACCGCCCCCGGCTGCTGGGGCCGATCGGGCGGCAGCGCCCCGCCAAGAGCCGACCAGCACACCCGCCGCTCGGCTCGGTCTGGGCGCACCAGTGGCAGCAGTACCTGTGGCAGCGGTGCCTGTTCCGTCGCCCACGTCCACGTCCATGTCGGCGCTGCGTCCGGGGACGCGGCGCTCCGCGCTGGGTGCTCCGATCAAACCCCCAGCGGTCACCCACAGCCCTGCCGCAGCTTCGGTCTCAACACCCGCTCGTCCCAGCGCCCTTGGCGCGCCGCTCTCGCCCGGGACGGCAGCAGTCCAACGGTCGGCGGCGGTGCCAGCGCCCGTTGACGCGTCGTCAAAAATCGCACCTGCCGCAGTTCAGCGCACCGAGGTGGCAGCCCCGCCCTCGGCTCCACTTCGCCGAGTTGCCGCCGCCCCCATCTCCACACATTCTGACGGCCACTCAATTCCTACTCCAGCAAGGCAGACGGTACACATTCCGCTTGCCCCGGCGCGTGCGGTGTCCGCGCCGGCCCTCTCCGCACCAGAAACGGGAGCGGCAACGCGAGCGGAGAGCGCAGTCGCGCGGCTCCGGCCGGTCCAGCCGTCACCGCCGGTACGACGCGCTGCGGGCGGAGCGGGTGAACCGCCGGTGCAGCGGCTGAACGCCGCGAAGCAGTCATCGCCCGGCCCGGCCCCCGCCGCCGCATTCGCGTCCCCGTCCGCATCCGCATTCACGTCCGCATTCACGTCCGCGTCCGCGCAGAAGGGCCGCCCGCAGCCGACCCAGTTCGCGGCCACGACGACGGCCCCCACCGCCGCCGTCCGTCCGGTGCAGCTCAGCCGCCTCCCCGCGCCGATCCCCGCTGCGCCGAGCCCGGCCGCCGCGCCGCCCGCGCCGCCGCGCTTCCCGCAGGTCACGGCCGCCGCGTCCGGTGGCACTCCGCCCACACCCCCGCGCCCGCCGGTGTGGGCCGCCGCCGGGTCCGCGCGCCCGGCCGTCCAGCGTGCGGCGACGCCCATGCCGCCGCA
>Ga0302314_10012673_pt1 | contig 14560 bp, 9 predicted proteins | sample III_Palsa_N2_3_FD_200533 | JGI IMG/M metagenome (GOLD analysis project Ga0302314, IMG submission 200533) | Peat permafrost microbial communities from Stordalen Mire near Abisko, Sweden - III_Palsa_N2_3 | ecosystem: Environmental > Terrestrial > Soil > Palsa > Peat permafrost | place: Sweden... | reverse complement strand
TGGACGCGTTGAGTACCTTGATCCCAAGCCGCCGCCCGATCTTGAGCTGCCCGGGGTCGAACGTGGTATCCACCCCGTACCTGCCGCTCGCCGCCCAGTAGCGGACGGCGTCCGAGCCGTACTGGTCAAGCAGGGCAACCGGCGTGACCACGTTCCCCTTGGACTTCGACATCTTCTTGCGGTCGGGGTCGAGGATCCAGCCGGAGATGGCGGCATCGGACCAGGGCAGCGACCCGAACTCCAGGTGTGAGCGCACCACCGTGGCGAACAGCCAGGTCCTGATGATCTCGTGCGACTGCGGCCGCAGGTCCATGGGGAACACCCGCGAGAACAGGTCCTCATCGGTCCCCCAGCGCGAAGCGATCTGCGGCGTCAGCGACGAGGTCGCCCAGGTGTCCATCACGTCCGGGTCGCCGCAGAATCCGCCGGGCACGCCCCGCTGCGCCTCGACATACCCGGGCGCGGGCTCGAAGGAGGGGTCGACGGGCAGGGCGTCCTCGGCGGCCACGATCGGCGTGTCGTAGATCGGCTCGCCGGAATCGTCCAGCGGATACCAGACGGGGAACGGCACGCCGAAGAACCGCTGCCGTGAGATGAGCCAGTCGCCGGCGAGCCCCTCAACCCAGTTCTCGTACCGAACCCGCATGTGCGACGGGTGCCAGGTCAGCGACCGCCCGGCCGCGAGCAGCGCGGCCCGCAGGGCAGCGTCACGGCCGCCGTTGCGTATGTACCACTGGCCCGAGGTGACGATCTCGAGCGGCTTGTCGCCCCGTTCGTAGAACTTAACCGGACGAGACACCGGCCGCGGCGAGCCGGAGAGGTCGCCGCTCGCCGCGAGCAGTTCCACGATGCGCGCGCGGGCGCTGAACGCGGTCTTCCCCGCCAGCTCTTTATAGGGCGACTCCGGCACTCCCGTTGGCGGCTCAAGCAGCAGCCGACCGTTGCGCCCGATGACCGGCCGCGTCGCCAGGTCAAGCTCGCGCCACCAGATCACGTCGGTCAGGTCGCCGAAGGTGCAGACCATGGCGATCCCGGTCCCCTTGTCCGGCTCGGCAAGCCGGTGCGCGAGCACCGGCACCGGCACACCAAACAAAGGAGACTGCACCGTCCGCCCGAACAGCGGCTGGTACCGCGCGTCGTCCGGGTGCGCGACAAGGGCCACGCACGCGGGGATGAGCTCGGGCCGCGTGGTGTCGATCCACACCGGGCCGTCGGGCCCGTGAAAGGAGATGCGGTGGTAGGCGCCGGCCTGCTCGCGGTCCTCAAGCTCGGCCTGGGCGACCGCGGTCTGGAAGGTGACGTCCCACAGCGTGGGCGCCGAGGCCCGGTACGCCTCGCCCCGCGCCAGGTTCCGCAGGAACGCCCGCTGCGAGATCCGCCTGCTGTCGTCGCCGATCGTCGTGTAGAGCAGCGACCAGTCCACCGAGAGCCCGACCCGCCGCCACATCTCCTCGAAGGCCCGCTCGTCGAGCGCGGTCAGCCGCTCGCACAGCTCGATGAAGTTCCCGCGGGAGATCGGCACCTCGGTCTTGCCCGGCTTCTCCGGCGGCGTGAAGTCCGCCTCGTACGCCACCGTCGGGTCGCACCGCACGCCGTAGACGTTCTGCACTCGGCGCTCGGTCGGCAGCCCGTTGTCGTCCCAGCCGAGCGGGTAGAAGACCGTTTTGCCGGTCATCCGCTTGAATCGCGCCACGATGTCGGTGTGGGTGAAGGAGAAGGCGTGCCCCACGTGCAGCGACCCGGACACGGTGGGCGGCGGCGTGTCGATGGAGTAGACCTCGGCCCGGGGCCGCGAACGGTCGAACTTATATACCTGATCGGCCTCCCAGCGTACCGCCCATACCGCCTCAAGACCGTCGAGAACGGGCTTGTCGGGCACGGTAGCGGGGCGCTGATTCTGGTAGGCATCGGTCATGTGACAACCCTAATCCGTCGCGCCGCCCGCTAGTCTCGATGATGCTGTACCCGGCAAGCCAGGAAGGCCAGTTATCTCCCGGGGGGACGACCCCCCGTACCCCCCGCTGTCCGGGCTTGCGCGACCGATGGCAAAAACCGCCATCGTATCGGTCGCGCAAGCCCGCACGAAAGCTGCAGTTGAGTAGGCTCATCCAGGCGGATTTAGCGAGGCAGGAAGAACGTGACCAGCCAGATCATCGAGCCCACCGTCGATCCGACCAGGTCGATCATCAAACGGATCGCCGACGAGCTTGGCGTGCGGGAGAACCAGGTCAAGGCCGCCGTCGACCTGCTCGATGGCGGGGCCACCGTCCCGTTCATCGCGAGGTACCGCAAGGAGGCCACCGGCACCCTGGACGACGCGCAGCTGCGAACCCTCGACGAGCGCCTCCGCTACCTGCGCGAACTCGAGGAGCGGCGCGCGGCGATCCTGGCCTCGATCGGCGAGCAGGGCAAGCTCACCGACGACCTGAAGGCGAAGATTGACGCGGCCGAGACCAAGGCCCGCCTCGAGGACCTGTACCTTCCGTACAAGCCCAAGCGGCGGACCAAGGCACAGATCGCCCGCGAGAACGGCCTCGAGCCCCTGGCCGACCTGCTGCTCAGCACTCCTGACACCGATCCGAGGCAGGCCGCGGAGGGCTACCTCAACGACAACGTCCCCGACGGGGCGGCCGCGCTCGACGGTGCCCGCGCCATCCTTGTGGAGCGCTTCGGCGAGGACGCCGACCTCATCGGCCAGCTCCGCGAGCGCATGTGGTCCAAGGGCGGCCTCACCGCGAAGGTCCGCGATGGCAAGGCGGACGAGGGCAAGAAGTACTCGGACTACTTCGACTTCGCCGAGCCGTTCGGCCGGCTGAAGGCGCATCGCGTCCTTGCGATGTTCCGCGCGGAGAAGGAAGAGATACTCGATCTCACCCTTGACCCGAACGACGAGGGCTTCGACGTCACGGTCGGCCCCGCCCTGAGCGAGTCCTACGAGCAGCCGATCGCCGACCGCTTCGGCATCCGCGACCAGGGCCGCCCGGCGGACAAGTGGCTGCAGGACACCGTGCGCTGGGCCTGGCGCACCCGCATCCTCGTCCACCTCGGCATCGACCTGCGCATGCGTCTGTGGCAGAGCGCCGAGGCCGAGGCCGTCGACGTCTTCGCGGCCAATCTGAAGGACCTGCTCCTCGCCGCCCCGGCCGGCCAGCGCGCCACGATGGGCCTTGACCCCGGCTTCCGCACCGGCGTCAAGGTCGCCGTGATCGACCAGACAGGCAAGGCCGTCGCGACCCACACGATCTACCCGCACGTCCCGCGCAACAATTGGGACGAATCACTATTTATCCTGAAAAATATAGCGGAGCAGCATCACGTCGAGCTCATCGCCATCGGCAACGGCACCGCCTCCCGCGAGACCGACAAGCTCGCCATCGAGCTCATCGCGGCCAACCCCGAGCTCAACCTCACCAAGATCGTCGTCTCCGAGGCCGGCGCGTCGGTCTACTCGGCGAGCGCCTACGCCAGCGCCGAGCTCCCCGACATGGACGTCTCGCTGCGCGGCGCCGTCTCCATCGCGAGAAGGCTCCAGGACCCGCTCGCCGAGCTCGTCAAGATCGACCCGAAGTCCATCGGCGTCGGCCAGTACCAGCACGATGTCACCGGCTCCAAGCTTGAACGCTCCCTGGACGCCGTGGTCGAGGACGCGGTGAACGCGGTCGGCGTTGACGTCAACACCGCGTCGCGGCCGCTGCTCGCCCGCGTGTCCGGCATCACCGACGGGCTCGCGGGCGCGATCGTCGCGCACCGCGACGCCGCGGGCGCGTTCGCCACCCGCGAGCACCTGCGCGACGTGCCAAGGCTCGGCCCGAAGGCCTTCGAGCAGTGCGCCGGCTTCCTCCGCATCCGCGGCGGCGACGACCCACTCGACACGTCGGGCGTCCACCCGGAGGCCTACCCGGTCGTCCGCCGCATCCTCGACAAGACGCAAGCCGACGTCATCACCCTCATCGGCAACACCAAGACGCTCCGCTCGCTGAACCCCACGGAGTTCACCGACGAGGCCTTCGGCCTGCCCACCGTCAACGACATTCTCAAGGAACTCGAGAAGCCAGGCCGCGACCCGCGACCGGAGTTCCAGACCGCGACCTTCGCCGAGGGCGTGCACACCCTTGGCGATCTGGAGCCAGGCATGGTCCTCGAGGGCGTCGTCACCAACGTCGCCGCGTTCGGCGCGTTCGTCGACATCGGCGTCCACCAGGACGGCCTGGTGCACGTCTCGGCCATGTCCAAGAACTTCGTCTCCGACCCCCGCGAGGTCGCCAAGTCCGGCGATGTCGTAAAGGTCAAGGTCCTGTCCGTCGACATCCCGCGCAACCGGATCTCGCTGACTATGCGAACCGACGACCAGGCCGAGGCCGGTTCCGGCGACGCGAGGCCGCCCAGGGGCCCCCGTGGTCCCCGCCAAGGATCAAAACCAAAATCGCCACCATCAGGAGGAACGGTCCCGGCCGACTCAGCACCCGCACCAGCCTCCCAGCGCGGGGCCGGCCCCCGGGCGGCCGACGACCGTACCGGACAGCCAGCCGCCAGCCGTGGTGCCGACCGCAGGGGTTCCGGCCGTCCCGGCAGACCTGGCGGCGACCACCGTGGCGGGCCGAGCCGTGGCGGACAGCCCGGCGGCAGCGGCGCCACCCAGCGAGGCGGCGCGTCCGGCCCCGCCCCCGACCGCCACGGAACCGGCTCCGGCACCGATAGCGACCGCAGGACCGGTGGCTCCGGCACCGATAGCAGGGGCAACAGCTCTGGCACGGATAGTGACCGCAGGGGCAACGGCTCCGGGACAGGCAATGACCGCCGCGGTGGCGGCTCTGGCACGGGCAGCGACCGGCGAGGTAATGGCTCCCCCCAGGGCGGCGACCGCCGCGGAGCTCCCGCCGCCCCGGCCAACGGCGCGATGGCCGAAGCTCTCCGCCGCGCCGGCCTCCTCAACGACTCAGGCACCCCAGCCAAGAACGCCGCCAACCCCCGCCGCAACGACCGACCGTAGCGCCGGCCACATTGGCGAGCAGGTCGGGATCTTCCTGCGGCTGGGACTGGACTGGCGACATGACGTGGACGGCGAGTACCGGGTCGCTGGCGTTCTTGGCAAGATCCCGGGCGGAGCCGGCCAGGGATCTGGCCAGGATGAGATCGCCGGCGTCGAGCGCCGCCTGGCTCGCGTACAGCGTGATCTCCGCCTCTGCGGCGGGAAGCCCGGCGCAGTCTGCCCGCCGGATGGCTTCGGCGGCCTGGCCGCGGAGCAGCATGGCCGGGCCGAGCATCGCCGTGCCCCCGGCGTGTCGATCGCGCTCGTGGAGGGCATCGGTGCAGGCCCGCCAGTACCGCAGCAGGGCGGCCGTAACGGTGCGCCTGGCGGTTCCTCCGTCCAGCGCCGGACTGCCCGTGACATCGGGGTCGCCCAGCACGAGGGCCACCAGCGTGGCGCGCGGCATCCCCACCGCATCGGCGAACTTCAAGACGATCCGCACGTCGAACACAGCGTCCCGCTTGCCCCGCTCGTAGTAGCTGAGCACCGCCGGGGTCCAGCCCGCGACCTCGGCCATGTCCCGCTGCGAGAGCCCGCACGCCGCCCGGACCACCGCCACCACCGCAGGAACATTCACCTCGGCCATCACGCGCCGGAGCAGCGGCGAGTCCAGGACCCACAACGGTGACGGCGCCACCTCGCCGCCGCCGTTCTCCAGCCTCATGCTCCTGGCCCTCGCCTATGGGCGCGGCCCGCTGGGAGTCGCCGAGGAGGACATCGGGCCCGGTGATCTGGTCGGCGAAGCCTACGAGCGGCTGCCGGTCGAGGACCAGATGTCGCTGCGGCAGTTCACCACACGGCAAGCCGGGACACCGGCCACGCCTGCGACAACGGCCACGCCCGTGCGCATGACGCGGGCGGCTGCCCACGGCAACGTCATCGGCCCGGAATTCACCATGACCGTGCCGACCGCGCCGTTCGGCAACCCGCAGATCAGGCTGTTCTCGCTGTCGAACCCGCGGCCCGGCGAGCTGCTTGACCTGACGTGGGACACCTTCGGGCTGGGCATCGAGCGGCTGATCAGCCAGATCAGGAACCTCGGGTGGCGGCTGGAGGCCGACGCCTGCTTCGGCATCAACGAGGCCGGCCTGGTGATGGCGACGTTCCTGGCCTCCGCCGTGTTCGGGCGCTGCCCGGTCGGTTACCTCAAGTGCCAGAAGACCCGCGACGAGATCCGCCTGGATGACGCATCCTTCTACCCCGGCACCCGGCCGGCCCCCGCGATCGTCATCTGCGACTTTGAGGTCAAGCACGCCGACGTGGCCGGCTTCATCACCCGCCAGGTCCGCCAGCGGTACCCGGATGCGGACATCTACTTCGCGGTCTTCGGCGCGATGACGAAGGGCAGCACGCTGGAGGTGGGCTTCGAGGACCTGACCGGCGCGGGGATCATGACCAAGGCTGGGTTCAAGGGGGTGTTCATCGCCGCGACGATGAGCCCGCCTGGCATCGAGCCTCCACTCGAACTACGGTAGGCGTCTGCGGCCAAGGGAGGACTGATGGCGGACCAGGTCTCGTTTCCGGAGCTAGCCGGGCAGATCGGGGAGGTCGTCCGCGCTGTGATGGACGACATCCGGCCGAGGCTAGTGCGGGCCGCATTGTCCGGCGACCGCAGCGAGCGGGCAAACACCCGGCACGCCGATAACTTCCTCAGCAGTTACGACCTGTGGGCTCACGATCGCTACCGGCAGATGATCACGCCGCTGCTGCCCGCGGGCTTCGTGTACGCATCCGAGGAGGCCGAGCCCGAGGTCATCGGCGATGATCCCGACCCCGACCTCTGCGTCCTCGTCGATCCGCTGGACACCTCTGAACTGGCCGTACGCGCACTGCACGGCTACACGCACGTGCTGGTCTACTCCCGGGGCCTGCGCCGCCCCGTGGCCGCCGTGGTCGGGGACATCTACCACCACGTCCAGCTCTACCTCGCCGCCCGCCATGACGACGGCAGCGACCGCTCCAGTATCGTCACCCGCGACGGGGGCACTCACCCGCTGCGCTGCGACACCAGCACGACGGAACTGAGCCAGTCGCTGGTCACCAACTACCTCATGCGCCCAGCCGAGCGCTTCAGGCCCCTCGCCGCGCAAGGCGACTTCCTGGACGTCCTCAGCAGCCCCTCACCCGATGGCACCCGGCGCGGCCGGATCGGCGTCGACTTCGGCTCGGTCAGCCTCTGCCACGTCGCCGCCGGCTTCACCGATGCCGCGGTCGAATTCGCCAAGGGCTTCGCCATCTGGGACCTGGCCCCCGGCCACTACATCCTCCACGCCGCCGGAGGCACGACCCTCACCCTCAACGGCGAACCGCTGCCCCTCGACCACGCCCTGACCACCCTGGACGACATCGCCCGGGCCATGGCACCACGCTAGACGTTCGTCGCCGCCGCCAGCCCGCGACTCGCCCGGCAGATCCTCGATACCCTCCACGCCCCAGATCGCCATCCTGGACCTTGACCCGATCAACCTCGGCCGCGACCGTGCCGCGAGTCGCCGACTGATCCCTGGTGTTCTGCGCCATCCATGAACGGCTCGCCACGCGAGCAGGCGCTGGCTCGCCAGCCAGCGTTCACACCGATCTGCTGTGAACCGCTACGACCCGGCTAGTGCGCCCCGGCGCGGCGCCGATTCCGGTACGTTTGCCTGGCTTCGGCTCGCGCGGTGAACGATGCGGGAGCCGCGAGCCTGACGGATCGCCAAGCAGAAGGTGTGGCCGGCATGTCGAGAGCCTGGGGCTCCTTCTGGGTTGATCCGCGGCGGGCAGGGTGGCTGATGTCGGCCTACTTCCTGTTGTCACTGGTGACAGGCCCGGTCATCTACTTCAAGGTCGGCTATGCTCCCCTGGCGGCGGGGGCCGGGGCTCTCGGCCCGGTCTTCTCGGCGTTCTTCGCATGGCGCGTGTCCCGGGGCGGGCGCGTCTCGCGGGTACTCCTCTTCGTCGGCGCCGTGCTCTCGTGCCTCGCCGCGGCGTCCGTGGTCGCGCTCCGCTTCACGCCTGCGGCGCTCGGCGTGCTCGCGGCCGGCGGGGCGCAACTCGCGGTGCTGCTCAGCCCGGCGGTGTACCAGCGCACCAGGTGGGGAGGCGGGGCCGCCCGGACCGGCGAGCCTGTCGGGCCACGGCCGCGACGGCGCGGTGCCCGGTGGCTCGTAACAGCCCTGGCGGTCGCCGCCGGGCTCGGCCTGACCGGGGCGGCGGTCGCCGAAGCCGCCATCACCGGCCGCGTCGCCAGCTACAACTCCCGGACCGTGCACCTGCGCCCCGGCCAGCCGGCCCGCGTCACGCTCATCCCGGGGCGCTACTTCGCCTTTGTCGGCTGCGCCGACTACGTTGGCTGCCCGCCGCTCAGCCCGCGCCAGCTGACGGTTCACGGGGCCGACGACATCGCCGTCGCCAACGTCAGCTTCTCCGGCCCGCCCGACATGCGAAGCGAGGCCGGGCAGCCATTCGAGCCCGCGCTGGTCTTCACCGTTCCCGCCCGGGAACAGGTCCTGATCTCGCTAGACGCGAGCCCCGGCCAGCCCGTCATGGTCGCGCCGTCGGTGCAGGAGGCGCAGTACCTGATCCACTGGATCGAGGTCGCGGTTGTATCCGGGTTGCTCCTGCTAGCCGCGCTGGCCGCGGTGGACTTGATGCTTCCCTGGCGTGCCAGGGTCCCGCACGACGCAGCGACAGCGTAACGCCCGATGCGGCGATTACGTGCACCGTGCCGGCGGACGGCTCCCGGGCCACGGGAGACACGATTCTCCCAGCCCTCTCATGGCGCTCTCGACCGCACTAGCCGGACGTACCGCTCATGCTTCGTCGGCGTGTGCAGCGCGTCGCCAGGTAGTTTCAGCGACCGATCTACGAGCAAGGAGCAGACGAGTGCCCCACTTGCCCAGTACCGCCGATCCCGGCCAGGCCGACCGGCTGCGGGAAGCGATGACGGACAAGCTCATCGCGGGCGGCTGGATCACGTCGCCGGCGGTGGAAGCGGCGTTCCGGACGGTGCCCAGGCATGAGTTCACCCCGCCCGGCACGCCGCTTGAGGTTGCCTATAACGCGGACGACTCGGTGATCACCAAACGGGACGCCAGCGACGCGCACCTGTCATCGGTCAGCGCGCCATGGCTGCAAGCCCGGATGATCGACCAGGCAGGCATCGGCCCGGGCATGCGCGTCCTCGAACTGGGATCAGGCGGCTACAACGCCGCGTTGCTTGCCGAGGTCACCGGCGAGGGCGGCAGCGTGGTGAGCATGGACTGTAGGACACCGCTGATTTTTAGAGCTGTTCGAGGTTCTTTAGAGCACGTTTTGGAGCAGGTGCTTCGCACTTTAGAGCAGACCTATGAGCGGGAGTGGTCGACGGGCAGCCGGACGAGGGTGCGCCCCCTGTCAGCACGCGGACGGGATCGCCGGGTGCCGGTCTCGAACCGCCGGGCCGAGTCCGCGAAGTCGATGGTGCGGGTCGAACGAGAGCGGGTCCACGCGGCCGAGCCACCCGGTCAGTTCCGGGGGCAGGTCGTCTGCCAGGCCGCCACGGCAGTAGAGGAAGGCCGGGCGCGATCCAGCGTGAGCAGGCGCTCGCTTGTGCCAGGATGGGGCGGGTGAGCAGGATTGCGTACGTCTCGGGGAGGCTGGGGGCGGGGAAGAGCAGCCTTGCCGTGCCGCTGGCGGCGGAGCTCGGGTATTCGCTGGTGACGAAGGACCTGATCAAGGAGACACTGCACGACGCCCTGTTCGTGCCGGGCGACGGCGAGATCGACGAGGCATGGTCGCTGCGGCTTGGCGCTGCGTCGTTTGAGCTGCTGTTTGCGCTCGCGGCCCGCGCGGGCGACATGGTGATCGAGGCCAACTTCCACCCGCACAGTGAGCTGGAGCTGGACAGGCTGCGCGGTCTCGGCGACCGCACCGTCGAGGTGCACTGCGCGTGCCCGGCTGAGGTCGCGGTCGCCCGTTACAACGCCCGACCGCCGAGGCACGAGGTCCACTGGCTGAAGACGGCGACGCTGGCCAAGATGGACAAGTACGACCGGCCGGTCGGCATCGGCTCGCTGATCACCGTGGACACAACCGGGCCGGTCGACGTCGCGTCCGTCGCCGCCGAAGTCCGCCGCCTGCACGCCAGCCGAACAGGCTGACCTCCCGGCGGCGGGCGGGCACCCCCCGTTGCACGCGAGCCGCCGGGTGTGATCGCAGGCCGGCCAGCGAAGTCGTTTTCGCGAGTTTCACCCGCATGATCTTGCTTATAGTGAAATATTGGACGCGCTTCGTGACTGACGGGTCGGCCGGCAGGCCGGCCCGGATGGCAGTGGGGGTTCGGGGGGACGCGTGACGGGGAAAGCGCGGCCGTCTCAGGGCGGTGCGGGCAAGAGGAGCCGCGGGGCCGGCTTCGCCATGGTCCGCTACATCGACGCCGGCGGGGACGAGCACTACGCCGGCCTGGCGGAGGCGGCGGCGGTCCCGTTCGAGAACGGCCGGATGGCCCGCAACATCCCGGCCTACCGGGACATCGCGCATACGCCGGGCCGGTACTGGGCGGCGACCACGGGTGAGCTGGTGGAGTTCGAGAGCCATCTGGAGGAGAAGTGGCTGACCCTGCTGGACTTCGACGCCGGCATCACGGGGTTCTCCAGCCAGCCGATGGAGCTGGAGGCCGCGGACGAGCGCGGCCCGTGGCAGCACGTCCCTGACATCTTCGCCCGCCGGGGCGACGGCAGCGCCCTGCTGCTGGACGTGAAGAACCCGGCCCGGCTGGACGATGAGCCGGTCAGGTTGCAGGCCTCGCGGACGGCGGCGCTGTGCGAGCGGCTGGGCTGGGACTACGAGATGGTCGGCGAGCCGCCCGCCCAGCGGTGGGCGAACGTCTTCGAGCTGTCGGGCAAGCGCCGCCCGCTGCACATGGGCCAGGACCTTGTTCGACGGCTGCTGCAACTGGCCGCCGTCCCGGTTCCCATGGGTGACCTGCTGTCCTTCGTCACGCCGGATGACCTGGCGCGCGGGGTGCTGCTGCACCTGTGCTGGCGGCAGGCGGTCGTGTTCGACCTGGACCAGCCGCTGCGCGAGTCCACGCCGATGCACGCCGACCCGGACATGGCCTCGGCTGTCACCGCCGAGATGAGCGGCCGGTAAGCGACGGCCGGGACGACGAAGGGAGATGCCGGTGGCTCATTCCTTCCGGGCTGAGCACGGTGCGTGGGTGCGGCTGGACGGCCACCAGTACCAGATCCGGGCCCTGGCCGGTGATGCCAGCCTGCGGCTGATCTCGCCGACCGCCCCTGCCGACCGGCGCGTCCTCACCCTCCCGCTGGCCATGCTGATCTCGGATCCGACCTTCCGGCCCTGCACCGCGGATGAGGATCCCGGCCTTGACGACGAGGCCGCCCGGGTGCACCGGGAGCTGACGGACACGGTGGCCGCGATGGACGGGCTGGCCCGCGCCGACCCGGACGAGATGGAGCGGCTGACCGAACTGCAGGGGCACATGCTCGAGCTGACGACCGGGTACCGGTCCGGGGATCCGGCCGCCCCGGCCCCTGGGGAACCCCGCGAGGGGTTCGATCCATCGCTGCCGATGCGGCAGCGGGTCGCCGCCAAGGCCGCGGAGCTCGGCATCGGCACCAGCACGCTGTGGTACCGGCTGCAGAAGTGGCGGGCGGCCGGGTCCACGACATTCGGCCTGGTCGACAGGCGGTCCACCACGGCCCGGCTGTCGCACCCGCTGGCCGGTGCCGACCCGCGGGTCATCGAGGCGATCACGGTGCAGCACGGCATCGAGGTGGACGAGTCGACCGGCGACATGAACCGCTTCAATCGGCGGGTGCAGAACCGGCTGGACGCCGAGTACGGCAAGGGCGAGGTACAGCTCCCGGTGATGACGACGTTCCGCCGGTGGACGGAGGCGATCCTTCCGGGCCTGCACACCACCGGCTCTGCGGTCACCCGCCGCACCACCGGCAACCGGCCCGGGGACTCCTACGAGGCCGTGACCGCCTCCCGCGTCGGCGAGGCCGTCATGCTCGACACCACCCCGCTGGACGTGCTGTGCTACGACCCCGTCGAGGACATCACCTACACGATCGAGCTGACCATCGCGATAGACGTGGCTTCCAGGTCGATCCTGGCGTGGCGGTTCAAGCCCTTCGGCACCAAGGCCGCCGACGCCGGGGCGCTGATCGGGGACGCGATGACGCCCGAGCCGATGCGGCCCGGCTGGCCGGACAAGCTCCGCCACTCTGCCCTGAAGCTGGCGTGCGAGCCGCTGCTGTCGCTGGACGAGCGGTTCGCCGCGGCGGCCGCCCGGCCGGTTGTCTTTCCCGAGAAGATCATCATCGACCACGGGAAGGCGTTCGCCTCCCAGGCGGTCAAGGACGCCTGCCGCCGCTACGGCATCTCCGTCCAGGACGCCCGCGCCTACCGGCCAACCGATAAGCCGCAGGTCGAGGCCGCTTTCAAGACAATACGGTCTGGGTTCTCCCAGCACGTCGCCGGCTACAAGGGCTACAAGGTCGACCAGCGCGGGCGGCAGGCCGACCAGCATGCCCGGTGGACGCTGAGCGACGTCGAGTACTTCTTCGCCGAGTACGTCATCACGGTGTTCCAAAGGCGCCACCACGCCGGCCTCGTCCTGCCGGGGTTCAGCAACCTGAAGCTGTCGCCGAACGACGCCTACCGCATCCTGGTCCACAAGTCCGGCTACGTCGCCTGCCCCGCCGACCCGAACCTCTACCTGGAACTGCTGCCGATCCAGTGGCTGGCCATCCAGCACTACGGCATCCAGCACAACTACCTGCAATACCGCGACCCGGTCATCAAGAAGCTGGCCGGGGTGAAGTCCCCGTACCTGGAGATGGGCGGCAAGTGGCCCATCCGCGTCGACCCCAGCGACATCACCCGGGTCTACTTCCACGACCCCTACGCCCGGCCGCCGGAACCGTCCTGGCACGTCATCCCGTGGATCCACGCGCTCAAGGGCGTCGAGCCGTTCACCGACACCACGCTGCGCGAGGTCAGGAAACTCATCGCCGAGCGCGGCCGGGACGTCGCTGACCAGAAAGAAATCGCCCAGACGGTGATCGAGCTGCAGAACCGGACGGACGCCCCCGAGACCTGGCTGGCCCGCACCCGCAAGGCACGCCTGCGCGACAGCGAGCGCGCCCGCGCCGCCGCGCAGGACCGGGCCGGGACCGAACTCGGCGGTGCCGGGCCCGGTGACGCGAAGGCCGGCTGCCCTGCCGAGGCCGGCGAAGCGGACGCGCCGGCACCCGCCCTGCGGGCGGTCACGGCAGGCCCGGACGACGAGGAAGACTTCGACATCGACTTCGACAGCATCCCCGCTTACGAGGTATGGGGAGCAAAACCCGCCCGGCGGCCCGGCGACGGCAGCCCGCAGTAACCGGGCCGGGCGGCCGGGCCGGCAACTGAGCACGTGACCCCCAGGAGCATGATGCACAGCCCTGCCAGCCACCCCGGTGTATTCGAGCCGCGCAGGAAGGAGGAGTGGACGGACTACGTGCTCGCGACGGAACTGCCCCAGCTGGTCCTGCCTCCCTGGCAGGAGTACCAGGCGATGGACGAGATGACCCGCTTCCGGTTCAACAGGGACCGCGATGACCAGCACAGCGCGCTGGTCCTCGCCTGGACACCGCGGGTCGCCTACTTCGATCAGCAGATCAGCCTGCGCCTTCGCGCCAACAAGCGCGCCCCCGCCGGGGCCAGGCAGTGCATGCTGATCAGCGGGCCCGGCACCGTCGGCAAGTCCACGATGGTCAAGATGATCGCGCGCAAGTACGAGCTGGCACTCCGCCAGTTCGAGCCGGAACTGTTCGAGGAAAGGCCGGGCAACGACTTCGTCCCCGTCGTCTACCTCACCCTGGACGACAACATCACGCCCAAGAAGTTCTCCAAGGCGCTGGCCCGCTACCTGCACGTCCCCGTCCCCGGCGACCAGAGCGACATCGACGACCGGGTCCTGGACATGCTGAAGTCCACGGGCTGCCGTCTCCTGGTAATCGACGACGCGCACTTCCTCGACTGCACCCGCCGGGACGGCGCAGCCACCAACGACCACGTGAAGTTCCTGGCCGGCTGCTCCGGCGTCACCATAATCGGCACCGGCGTCGAGCTCGAGGACAGCGCACTGCTGGACGAGGGCACCGGCAACGCCCGCAAGAAGCAGACCGCCGGCCGGTTCAGCCTGCACAAGTTCACCCCGTTCTCCATCGGCACCCCCGGGGAAGCCAAAGAGTGGATCGGAATAGTCCAGGGACTTGAGCAGGCACTGGCCCTCTACCATCACGAACCCGGCAGCCTGGCCCGCCAGCACTGGCGCTACCTGCACGAGCGAACCCTGGGCCGGATGGCACCCCTCGCCGACATCATCAGGCAGTCCGCCGGACTGGCCATCAGCCGCGGCCCGGACACCGGCCGCGAGGAGATCACCCAGGAACTCATGGACGAAGTCATCCTGGACTACTGGAGCACCCTCGAATACGCCGAGATCCGGGAAGTGAAAGCCAGAAAGGCGCGCGCCGGCCGCCAGCGCAAGAAGGG
>Ga0302314_10012672_pt1 | contig 14562 bp, 14 predicted proteins | sample III_Palsa_N2_3_FD_200533 | JGI IMG/M metagenome (GOLD analysis project Ga0302314, IMG submission 200533) | Peat permafrost microbial communities from Stordalen Mire near Abisko, Sweden - III_Palsa_N2_3 | ecosystem: Environmental > Terrestrial > Soil > Palsa > Peat permafrost | place: Sweden... | reverse complement strand
GAACCGAGGCGACGGTTGAATGCGACAGGCGCGAAGCGGCGATATCGATAACGGCAAGCAGGCAACACGGCCGGCAGACAAGAGAGTAGTCAGTGAGCGGTCGTGTCTTGTCGAGTCGCGTAGCCGGTCACGGGCGAGCTCGCGATCAACGCTCGGTCGCCGAGGTGGCCGGCGAGCTCCACCCTGATCGACTACACCGCACAGCGGGACACGACCCGACCTTGCCGGATACAACAAGTTGGCGGACGAACTTGAGGGCGAGGCCATCCTCGAGAGCATGCGGCTGCCAGCGTGCCCACCAGGAAAAATCGCCGCTTCGCGACTGTCGCCATAAACCGGGTCCCGGCTCCCGACTAACTGCTGTCGCGTCGGCGGCCTGCGGCAGGGAAAGACACCGCTCCCACCGATCGTCCTCCACGGATGCGCGGAAAACGGGAAAACGAACATCCCCCTCGGGTGCGGGCCGAAGGGGACGTTCGCGGTATCCCTCACTCATTCACCTTGTGCCGCGGGGCGGCGGGACGGGACCCTCAAGCCCGTCCCACCCTGGTCCCCGCGAGCGCCGGGAGTTCCCGGCCGTCCACCCAGGTGCGTACCGGGTGGAAGTCTTCGGTCCAGTGGACCAGGTCGGCCCGCGCGCCGACGGCGATGCGGCCCAGGTCGGCGCGGCCGAGTGCCTCCGCGGGGACCTTGGACGCCGCCTCGATCACGGTGGGCACCGGCATGCCTAGGCCGAGCAGGTTGCGGACGGCCTGATCCAGCGTCAGGGCGGAGCCCGCGATGGTGCCGTCGGCGTTGCGCGGGACGCCGTCCTCGCCTAGCTCGACCGGGATGCCCGCCAGCACGTAGGCGCCGGGCGGCATTCCGGCGGCCGCTATGGCGTCGGTGACCAGGACGACTCTTCCGGGCGCGGCGCGGAAGATCAGGGTGCAGATCTCCGGGGCCACGTGGTGCAGGTCGGCGATGAGCCCGACACGGTAGCGGCTGTCCGACAGCGCGGCTCCGGGGACGCCGGGTTCGCGGTGCGCGAGTCCCCGCTGGGCGTTGAAGATGTGCGTGACCAGCGTGGCCCCGGCGTCGGCGGCGGCCTCGACCTGCGCGGCGGTGGCATCGGTGTGGCCGATGGAGACGGCCACCCCGGCCGAGCTCAGCCGCTTGATCGCCTCGAGGGCGCCGGGCAGTTCGGGGGCCAGCGTCAGCAGCGTCAGGATGTCGAAGCCCACGGCCGACATCAGCGCGTCCACCGCCTCGGGCGTCGGCTCGGCCAGGTGCCTGGCCTCGTGCACGCCCTTCTTCCTGGGCGCGAGCCACGGACCCTCCAGGTGCACGCCGAGGATCCTGGCGTACGGGCCGTCCTCCTGCCGGTCGCGCGCCTCGGTCGCGGTGTCGAGGCCCGCGATCAGCTGCGGCAGCGGGGCGGTGATCAGCGTCGGCTGGAACGAGGTGACCCCGGTGGACGGCAGCCGGGCCGCGACCGCGTCCCAGCCCGCCTCGTCCGCCGCGGCGAAGTCCACGCCGAAGGCGCCGTTGATCTGGATGTCCACCAGGCCCGCGGTGAGGATCCCGTCGTCGAGCACGATGTCCGCCTCGGGGTCCGCGTGCGGCTCGAGGGCCGTGATCAGACGGTCATCCACGCGGATCGTCACGGGGGTCAGCGCCCCGTCGACTACCGCGCTGCGGGCCGAGAGCCTCACGCGATTTCCTCCCCCTCGGGCGGTCAACGAACAGCGCCCATTGTGGACTAGACCACTGAGGGTTGTCCAGACCTCTCCAGGGATTGGTCTGGACCATTTTGCGGGTGCGGGATTCCGCGTAAAGCCTTCGAAATGCGGGCGAAATCGTCCTCGGTCAGGTCCGCGCGCGCCGTCAGCCGCAGCCGGGAACGGCCGTCCGGCACCGACGGCGGCCGGAAGCAGCCGACCCGCACGCCCTGCTCCGCGCAGCGCGCCGCGGCGGCCACCGTGCGGTCCGGATCGCCCAGTATCACCGAGGTCACCGCACCCGAGGGCGGCGAGGCGGGCAGCCCCGCGTCGAGCGCGATCCGGTGCAGCCGCAGGGCGTTGGTGTGGACCCTCGCGGCGAGTTCGGGCTCGCGGCGCAGGATCCGCAGGGCCGCGCGGGCCGCGGCGACGCACGAGGGGGCCAGCGCGGTGTCGAAGATCATGCCGCGGGCGGCGTCGACGAGATGGTCGATCACGGCCCTCGGACCCACCACGGCCCCGCCCTGCGTCCCGAAGGACTTCGACAGGGTCACAGTGAGCACCACGTCCTGCGCGCCCGCCAGACCGGCCGCGTATGCCCCTCCGCGCCCGTCCGGACCGTGCACGCCGACCCCGTGCGCCTCGTCCACCAGAAGCGCGGCCCCGTGCGCGCGGCAGACCTCGGCGAGCTCCGCGAGCGGGGCCACGTCTCCGTCCACCGAGAAGACCGACTCGGTCAGCACGAAGGCGCGGCGGTAGGCGATCGAGGTTCCGGCCAGCGCCCGCTCGACCGCGACGGGGGAGCGGTGCTCGACGACGATGCGGCGCGCGCCGGACAGGCGGCAGGCGTCGATCACGCTGGCGTGGTTCTGCGCGTCCGATACCAGCAGGTCCTCGGGCCCGGCGAGCGCCGTGACGACGCCGAGGTTGGCCAGGTAGCCCGAGGAGAACACCAGCGCCGCCTCGGCGCCGAGGAAGTCCGCGAGCTCCCGCTCCAGCGCCGTGTGCTCGGCCGTGGTCCCGGTCACCAGGCGCGAGCCGGTCGAGCCGGCGCCCCAGGCCCACACCGCCTCGGCTGCCGCCGAGCGCACCTCCGGGTGGGTGGACAGGCCCAGGTAGTCGTTGCCGGCCAGGTCCACCAGGCCGTCGCCGAGCTCACGGGTACGCAGCCGCCGCCGCAGACCCGCGGCCTCGCGTTCGGCCGCGCGAGTACCCAGCCAGTCCCACATCTCACTCATGGTCACGATCTTTCCGCACGAGGGGTGACGCACTTTAGGTAATACTGGGCGCATGCCCTCGATGAACGACCTCGTCCGCGAGCAGACCAGCCTCCAGCCCGAAGACCTGGAATGGCTGCATCTGATCGTCGCCGACTGGCAGATCATCGCCGACCTGTCGTTCGCCGACCTGGTGCTCTGGGCGCCCACGGCGGACGAGACGCAGTATGTCGCGGTCGCCCAGATGCGGCCGAACACCGGGCCGACATCCTATGTCGACGACCTGGTGGGCCACGTCGTGCCACGCGGCCGGCGCCCGCTCCTCGATCAAGCGCTGGACGAGGGCCGCATCGTGCGCGAGGGCGACCCGGAGTGGCGCGAGGCCGTTCCGGTGCGGGTCGAGTCGATCCCGGTGCGCCGCGGCGACAAGGTCATCGCGGTGATCGCGCGCAACACCAACCTGCTGACCGCGCGCACCCCGAGCCGGCTCGAGCTGACGTACCTTCAGACCGCCTCCGACATGGCCCAGATGATCGCCACCGGACGCTTCCCGCTGCCGAACTCGCGCAGCCACCTGGACGCGATGCCCCGGGTCGGCGACGGCATGCTCCGGCTCGACGCCGACGGCCTGGTGACGTACGCGAGCCCGAACGCCGTCTCCGTCTTCCATCGGATGGGCCTGACCAGCGAGCTGATCGGCGCGCACCTCGGCAAGCTGTGCGCGGACCTGGCGGTGAGCAGCGGCCCGACCGACGAGGCGCTGATCGAGACCGCGAGCGGCCGCAAGGCCAGGGACACCGAGCTGGCCAACGACCGGGGCAACGCGATGCGGCTGCGCTCGATCCCGCTGCGCCCGGCCGGGGAGCGGATCGGCGCGCTGGTGCTGGTGCGCGACGTCACCGAGCTGCGCCGCCGGGACCGCGAGCTGATGACGACGGACGCGACGATCCGGGAGATCCACCACCGGGTCAAGAACAACCTGCAGACGGTCGCGGCGCTGCTGCGGCTCCAGGCCCGGCGGCTCGACGAGCCGCGGGGCAAGGCGGCGCTGCAGGAGGCGGTGCGCCGGGTCGGCTCGATCGCGATCGTGCACGAGACGCTGTCGCAGACCTTGGACGAGCGGGTCAATTTCGACGAGATCGCCGACCGGGTGCTCAGCATGGTGATGGACTTCTCGGCCTCGAGCCTGAGCACCACCTACGGGGGAGTGGCCGCGGAGCCGGTGCGTCCGCGGCGGGTGGGCAGCTTCGGCGTGCTCGGCGCGACCGTGGCCACGCCGCTGGCCATGGTGCTGACCGAGTTGCTGCAGAACGCCTTCGAGCACGGTCTCGACGGCGGCGCGGGCACCGTGCTCGAGGTGACCGCGCTGCGCACCGGCGACCGGCTGATGATCACCGTGGTCGACGACGGCCGCGGCCTGCCGATGGGTTTCGACCCGCGCACGGCCGGGAATCTCGGCTTACAGATCGTCAGAACCCTGGTGCAGGGCGAACTGGGAGGCGAGTTCGACATGCGACAAAGAGACGGCGGAGGTACCGTCGTCTCTCTCGATATCGCGGCGGGCTAGGCGGTGATCGTGGCCGCCCTGCGCTTAGGTTGTCTGCCGGGTTCCGGCCCCCCGCCGGCGAGCGGTGGGCGCGCGGCGGAGCTGGGCCAGGCAGGTTCTTACGGGGTGTGCTGGTATCGCTGGGTACTGCTAGGAATCGGCAACTGCTGCGCCGAATCCCTTTGGAGGGTCATTGACAGGCTCTCGAGTCCCGTCGGGAGTCCCCGGAAGGCTCTTAGGCCATCCGGGAACGGGCACGCGCGGCGCGGCGCTTGAGGGCGCGACGCTCGTCTTCGCTCATTCCGCCCCAGACGCCGGCATCCTGGCCGGACTCCAGGGCCCACTGCAGGCACTGGTCGATCACGTCGCAGCGGCGGCAAACCGCCTTGGCGTCCTCGATCTGCAGCAGTGCCGGCCCGGTGTTCCCGATGGGGAAGAAGAGCTCCGGGTCCTCGTCGCGGCACGCGGCGCGGTGGCGCCAGTCGCTCATCGGTCCTTCTCCTTCGCAAAGTCTCAAGTGTGTTTGTGAAGTGCATTGGTCGGCGCGCGACCGAGGGTGCGGGGCGGCGCCGTGGTGCTGGTGTTGCGGGGGTGGTGCGGTTCGCGCGTCGTCGAGCTTTTCGACGCTCCATAGAAACGCCGACGCCGTCTGGAACGTTCCCGGTTCCACAGGCCCCCCGATCCGTCCCGGCCTCGCGGCCGTGGAACTTCGGTGGATCTTGTGAATGTGAACGCTTTCACGAGCGTCTGCGTTCCCCGGCTCCGGAAGCTGGACCCGCTGAGCACGGGAACCGCTGTCCGGAAGGACGACGCGCGGAGGCTGGTGGGCCGGAAATTCCGAGGGTCTGTGTCCACGCTCGGCGTTGAGCGATCACAGCCCACGTTTCAGGGCCGTGAACAAGCCTGTCAGGCACGCTCGCGGAGCACAAGGGTTTCCGGGAATCATTTTTTAATTCTCAGGTGTCGGTTGGGTCACACCTTGCCTTTGAAGGTCACCCCGCGAAGGGCGGCATGGGACTCCAAGGGCAAGCCGAGACCGCGACGAACCGTCCCGACGACTGTCCGGCCCGTCGAACCCAGTACATCACGCGAAGACGCGAAGCGCAGCGGGAACACTACGGAATGTCACACGTTCGCGTGGTCCGAGATAGTCGCCGTCCACCTGGAAGGGCACGGGCCGCTGCGCGAGCAGGGTGAGTTCGGGCAGATCGTGCCGTACTATCGCGCCCCGGCCGCCGGCCAGTTTGGGAGAACTCGCGAGCAGTCGTCCGACCGTCTGCCAGAACGGCAGCGGCGAGAGCGTCGTGACGCCGAACAGGTCGAGCCCCGTCTCGAAGCCCGCCTCCGGAGTCGCGATGATGGCCCGATGCCCCAGATACGTCCACGGTGAGGTGTTCGCGACACTCGCCATGAAGAGTTCCGGCAAAACGCTGCCGTCCGCGGTTTTCGCCGTGATCGGAGCGTTGCGTTTATCGGTGCGCCGGAAGTATTCCCGGAAAGCCGAACGTACGTACAGCGAGTGAGTGGACTTCTTTCCGGTGGCCCGCAGCCGCTCCACCTCGCCGACCACCGCCGCGTCGAAGCCGAAGCCCGCGGAGAAGGTGAAATAGCGCTCCTCCGGCTCGTCGTCCGGGCGCACCGCGCCGAGCGAGACCAGCCGGGTCTGCCCGAGGTCGTAGCCCTCCGCCGAGCCGCGGCGCAGCAGCCGCAGCAGCGAACCGGTGGACTCCACGGCGTGGTTGGGCAGGCCGAGGGCGCGGGCGAAGACGTTGGTCGAGCCGCCGGGCACGATTGCCAGCCGCGGCCGGTCCTCCGGGCCCGCGCCGTGCGCCATGAGACCGGTCACCACCTCGTTCACGGTGCCGTCGCCGCCGAAGGCGATCACCACGTCCACCCCGTCCAGGGCGGCCTGCTCGGCGAGGTCGCGCGCATGGCCGCGGTACGCGGTGTGCTCGTGCCGCAGTTCAAGTTCCGAGGAGAGCGCTCCGACCAGTACCTCGAGCGTGCCCTCGGACGAGGTGGTGGCCTTGGGGTTCATGATCAGCAGCCCGCGAGCCTGCTTGTCCGACATGCCCTTTAACGTACCCGCATCCGGTGCTTGTACGACGGGCGGCCCCGCCGACCGGGTGGACGGGCGGACGCTATACGCTCGTGGGGTGCCGAATGCCTCCGCCCCGCGACCCGCGACCGTGACCGGTGCGGCCTCCGCCGCCGCCCTGCCCGGCGTGTTCCTGACCGGGTACGGCGTGTACCAGCTCGTGGCTGGCTTCACCGGCGCGCCGATGGACCGGGCGATGGCCGAGACCCTCGGGGTCATCTACCTCGCGTTCGGCCTCGGCGTCTGCTGGGTCGCCCGCGGCCTGCTGCGCTGCCAGGCCTGGGCGCGCACCCCCGCGCTGATGACCTTTCTGCTCAACTTCGGGGTCTCCTACTGGATGATCCAGGGGGACTACTACCTCTACGCGACGCTCTCGATCGCGTACGGCGTCGCCGGAATCGTGCTGCTGTTCGCGCCGCCCTCGCACAAGGTGCTGACGCGCTGACAAAGACGATGCCCCGCACACCGAACGGCGTGCGGGGCATTCGCTTTGATCCGGGCTCTTACTCCTCGACCAGCAGCTTCTCGCGCAGCTGAGTCAGGGTCCGCGCGAGCAGCCGGGAGACGTGCATCTGCGAGATGCCGATCTCCTCGGCGATCTGGGACTGCGTCATGTTGCCGAAGAAGCGCAGCAGCAGGATCCGCTTCTCCCGGGCCGGGAGCTGCTCGAGCAGCGGCTTGAGCGACTCGCGGTACTCCACGCCCTCGAGCGCCTCGTCCTCGCTGCCGAGCGAGTCGGCCACCGCGGGGGACTCGTCGTCGCCCGACTCGGGGACGTCGAGGGACAGGGTGGAGTAGGCGTTCGCCGACTCCAGGCCCTCGAGCACCTCCTCGTCGCTGATGCCGAGGTGCACGGCGAGCTCGTTGACCGTGGGGGAGCGGCCGTTGCGCTGGGACAGCTCGCTGGTGGCCGCGGTCAGCGAGAGCCGCAGCTCCTGCAGCCGGCGCGGCACGCGGACGGCCCAGCCCTTGTCCCGGAAGTGCCGCTTGATCTCGCCGATGATGGTCGGCGTCGCGTACGTGGAGAACTCCACGCCGCGCTGCGGGTCGAACCGGTCCACGGACTTGATCAGGCCGATCGTGGCGACCTGGGTCAGGTCGTCGAGCGGCTCGCCGCGGTTGCGGAAGCGCCGGGCGAGGTGCTCGACCAGCGGCAGGTGCATCCGCACCAGACGGTCGCGCACGCCGACCCTGGCCGGGTCCTGCGCGTCCATCTCGGCCATCCGGCGGAACAGCTCCCGCGCCTCGGCGTGCGAGGCCGCCTGGGCGGCGCTGCGGGCCGACTGCTGGGGGGTGCGCTGCGGGCCGACCTCGGCGCGAGCCTCGGCGGCTACCTCCTCCACCTCCACGTCCACCTCCACGGCCTCTTCCAGCTCCTCGTCGGGCTCGCGGCCCGGCGGCTCTGTCGGTGTCGGCGGGGTCATCGGTCGCTGTGCGGTAGTCACGCTGCCGTCGTCTCCGCCCCGCCGCGCTGCTTGACCATGGTGATCGACACGAGGTTGTCCGGACCGCCCGCGCTCGCCTCCACCTGTCCGGCCAGCGCGGTCAGCACGGTCCAGGCGAAGGTGTCCTTGGCCGGGGCCTTGCCGTCCGCGGTCGGCGCCGAGACGGTGATCGCCAGCTCCGCCGGAGCCAGGTCGAACCGGCAGGTCAGGCTCGAGTGCGGAACGTTGTGCTGGAGCAGCATCGCGCAGGCCTCGTCCACCGCGATCCGCAGGTCCTCGATCTCGTCCAGGGTGAAGTCGAGGCGCGCGGCGAGGCCGGCGGTCGCGGTGCGCAGTACGGAGAGGTACGCGCCGTCGGCCGGGATGCTCACCTCGACGAAGTCGTCCGGAGACAACACCGCGGTTCCTCCTGCCTGGCCGACTTCCGCTGTCGATTGCTGTTCCACTGTGCCTCCCACGCGCGTGACCGGGCCCGGACGGACGATCGGCCGCACGCATCGTACGCGGTCGCCGCCGCTCCGTGAGTAGAAGTTACCCCGTTCGGACCATCTGTGTCTCGCACCTACGCCTCGGGGACCGGCGCGTCCGCGATGGACGGCACGGCCCCCGATGCGGCGCGGGCGTCTGACCCCGCCGAATGGGTCGATCAGGCCTTCTTGGTGTCCCAGAAGATCGTGTCGATCTCGGAGATCAGGTCCAGCAGCTGCTGGCCGGTCTTCGGGTCGTTCGAGCCCTTGGTGCCGCCCGCGCCCGCGGCCTTGACCGCGTCGTTGAACAGCGTGTGCAGCTGCGGGTACTTCTCGAAGTGCGGAGCCTTGAAGTAGTCGCTCCACAGCACGTCGAGGTGGTGCTTGACCAGCTCGGAGCGCTGCTCCTTGATCTGGATCGCCCGGGCGCGGAACGCCGGGTCCTCGTTGGCCTGGTACTTCTCCTGGATCGCCTTGACCGACTCGGCCTCGATCCGGGCCTGGGCCGGGTCGTAGACACCGCAGGGCAGGTCGCAGTGCGCTGAAACCGTGGTCTTCGCGGCGAAGATGCGCATGGGATGACTCCTTCTCACGCGTGAGCTCTTGTTGCTTCGGAACCGAGCCTACTGCCCGCTGATTCCCGCCGCCCGGGCAGGTGTGATCTAGAGTTGCGGCCATGCTGGGTGTCGCCGTGGTTCAGGGCGCGTCGATGGTGCCCACGTACTACGACGGCGACCGGTTGCTGGTCCGCTACGGCGCGCGGGTCCGTGCGGGCGACGTGGTGCTGGCTCGGGACCCACGGGTGCCCGAACGAATCCTGGTGAAACGTGCCGCGCGGCGGGAGCCCGGGGGTTGGTGGCTGCTCGCTGACAATCCCTACGCCCCCGGCGATTCGCGGCAGTTCGGCGCGGTCCCCGATGAACTGGTGCTCGGCCGCGTCGCACTGCGGCTCCGCAAGGCGAAACGGAACTGACGGCGGGGAAACTGACAGGATGTCGGTTCCCCCGCCGGCAGTTCCGCCGAGTTCACGGGTACTGCGATCGCCGTTCCGGTACCGGGCTCAGGCCGCCGAGCTTGAAGCCCCGGCCAGCGCGGCCTCCTTGCGCCGGGCCCGGTAGGCCGCGACGTTCGCCCGGGTGGCGCAACGCTCGGAGCAGTAGCGGCGGGAACGGTTCGTCGAGGTGTCGATGAACACGTCCCGGCACGGCGCCGCCTGGCACACCCCGAGCCGGTCGATGCCCAGCTCGGTGGCCTGCACCGCCAGGCCCATGCAGGCCTTGGCCGCGTAGGCCGCCGCGGTCGAGGGCAGGCCCTCGACCAGGTGCAGATGCCAGTCGCTGCCGTCGTGGCCGGAGATCTGCGGGCGGATCGGATACTGCTCGAGCAGCCCGTTGAGCACGTCCACGGCCTGCTGCTGGCTGCCCGCGTCCGCGGTGTCGAAGATGATCCGCAGCTTGTCCCGCAGCGTACGCAGCTCCTGGACGTCGGCATTGGTCAGTCGGCCGCAGGCACCCTGCCGCGAAAGCAGCGCGCGGGCGTCCTCCACGGTCGTCAGATCGTCCCTACGCCGGTAGGGGTCGAACGTGTTGACGAGGTGGACGGCGCGGTCCGCGTAGGAGGCGAGTTCCATGTCTGTTGCCCCCTCTGGGAAGGCGGTTTGGGTTATATCGGTCCGCACCAAGGTACGCGATACGCGTGTCCCCGGCTGCGATGTGCCATAACCGTACGCCTCGCCACGGGGTTGGCAAGGGTCTTCGCCGCTTCGTGTCCGCGCCGCGACGAGACTGTGGAATAGGGCGGCGCGCGCTTTGCGCAGACCGTACATATCCGGGTGGCGGACGTCGCAGTCCGATAACCGTGACCCGGTGCCCGTTCTGCCTTATGGTTACCACCAACCGCGTGCGGCGGTTCACCCCTCATCCCGTCGCGCGCAGCCACACGATGGCGTTGACCCTCGACCCTTGCGGTGCCTCGACGTACTCCCGGCGCGGGGACACCGGAAAACGACGCCTAAGGAATTGACGACCGACATGCCCGGTGACTCGACGACCATCGCACCAACCCCCTCCCTGATCCCGCAGCGGACCCTTTCCGCCGCCGACGGCCTGGACCTTCCCGCCATGGACAGCACTCCCGCAGCCGCGGAGACGCCCGTTTTCGCGCTGCACCGCGGCGGCAAGATGGAGATCGCCGCCACCGTCCCGCTGCGCGACCGCGCCGACCTCTCGCTGGCCTACACGCCCGGCGTGGCCGAGGTGTGCACCGCGATCGCCGAGAAGCCGGAGCTGGCCAGGGACTACACCTGGAAGTCGCACGTCGTGGCCGTGGTCACCGACGGCACCGCCGTGCTGGGCCTCGGCGACATCGGCCCGCTGGCCGCGCTGCCGGTGATGGAGGGCAAGGCGGTGCTGTTCAAGCAGTTCGGCGGGGTGGACGCGGTGCCGATCTGCCTGGACTGCACGGACACCGACGAGCTGGTCGAGACGATCGTCCGGCTCGCCCCGGCCTTCGGCGGCATCAACCTCGAGGACATCTCCGCCCCGCGCTGCTTCGAGATCGAGCGGCGGCTGCGCGAGCGCCTCGACATCCCGGTCTTCCACGACGACCAGCACGGCACCGCGATCGTGCTGCTGGCCGCGCTGCGCAACGCCGCCAAGGTCACCGGACGGACCCTCGGCGAACTGCGCGCGGTCATCTCCGGCGCCGGGGCCGCGGGCGTGGCCATCGCGAAGATCCTGGTCGAGGCCGGGATCGGCGACGTGGCGGTGGCCGACTCGCGCGGCATCGTGCACGCCGGGCGCACCGACCTGACCGAGGTCAAGCAGGAGCTCGCGTCGTACACGAACAAGGCGGGTCTGACCGGCTCGCTGGAGGACGCGCTGGCCGGAGCCGACGTGTTCATCGGCGTGTCGGCCGGAACCGTGCCGGAGTCCGCGGTCGCCACGATGGCGAAGGACTGCATCATCGCGGCGATGGCGAATCCCAACCCGGAGATCCACCCGGACGTGGCGAACAAGTACGCCGCCGTGGTCGCCACCGGACGCTCCGACTTCCCCAACCAGGTCAACAACGTGCTCGCCTTCCCGGGCGTGTTCGCCGGCGCGCTGGCCGCCGGGGCGCGGCAGATCACCGAGGAGATGAAGCTGGCCGCGGCCGACGCGCTGGCCGAGGTGATCGCGGACGAGCTGAGCCCCGACCACGTGATCCCCTCGCCCTTCGACCCGCGGGTGGCCCCGGCGGTCGCCGCCGCGGTGGCGGCGGCAGCGAAGGCGGCGCAGGCGTAGTCACCGGGGGTACCCGTATGGGGTTACCCGTAAGTAGGGTGAGGGCTATGTACGCGGTCTACGCACAGAGCATCGAGAAGGACGAGCCGCTCAAGGGGCTCGCGACCGGCGAGCTGCCCGAGCCCGAGCAGCTCGCGGCCCGGCCCGGCTGGACCACGGTCACGGTCCGGGCCGCCGCGCTGAACCACCACGACCTGTGGTCGCTGCGGGGCGTCGGCCTGCCCGCCGAGCGGCTGCCGATGATCCTCGGCTGCGACGGCGCGGGCGTGGACGAGGACGGCAACGAGGTCGTCATCCACGCCACCGTCGGCGAGGACGGCCGGGGCGTGCCGGAGGGCGAGCGGCAGTCGATCCTGACCGAGCGCTACCCGGGCACCTTCGCCGAGCGGGTCGCCGTGCCGCGGTGGAACCTGCTGCCTAAGCCCGCCTCGCTGAGCTTCGCCGAGGCCGCCTGCCTGCCCACGGCCTGGCTGACCGCCTACCGAATGCTGTTCACCCGTTCGGGCCTACGTCCCGGTGACTCGGTACTGATCCAGGGCGCGGGCGGCGGCGTGGCCACGGCACTGATCGTGCTGGCCCGCGCGGCCGGCTTCCGCGTCTGGGCCACCTCGCGCAGCGAGGCCAAGCGGGTCCGCGCGCTAGAGCTAGGCGCCCACCAGGCCTTCGAGTCCGGCGCGCGCTTGCCCGAGCGGGTGGACGCCGTAATGGAGACGGTCGGCGCGGCGACCTGGGCCCACTCGGTGGCCTCGGTCCGCGAGGAGGGCACGATCGTCATCTCCGGCGCGACCTCAGGCCCCAACCCGCCCGCCGCCCTCACCCGGATCTTCTTCCACCAGCTCCGCGTAGTCGGCTCGACCATGGGCTCGCGCGATGAACTCGCGGCCCTGCTCCGCTTCTGCGAGAACGCCGGCGTCCGCCCGGTGATCGACAGCGTTCTGTCCTTGCGCGACGAGGCTGAGGCCGGGTTCGCGAAGATGGAGGAGGGGGACGTCGTCGGGAAAATCGTCTTCGAGGTCTGAGTTGGGTGTCGGGCTTGCTGCTTGCGGTTTGCGGTCGGCCCTGCCTACGTCGCTGGCGCTCCTCGTTCGGGCCACGCTCCGCTATGAGGTCGCTGCGCTGGCTTATCCCGCCCACCCGCCCCCTGCCCTACGTCGCTCCGCTCCTCGGGACTTCACGCCTCCAGGCCGCACGCTTCGCGACCACCCACGTCGCTCCGCTCCTCGGGCGGCCGCTACGCTCACGGCCTTACGGCACGCGTGTGCAGGGTGGCGCCTGGCGAACCGCCGGCGGGAACCGGGAGCGGGCTACCTCATACTGGTGAAGTTCGTTGAGGGTCGGCGTCATATCGCACTGCGGTAGGCGGCCCAGCGTCGTGAAGCCTCAACCATCGGCCGCCGCCACCCGCCCGTCGGGTCACCAATACATCAGAACTGTTCCGGGAAACCCGGGAACTGGCTGGTTCCATGGCAAGGTCGCACAGGTTACCCCGGAGGCACGCGAAGTGGTGGGTCAGTGGCCGACCACGCGGGCGTGATTCCGGATTCTGGGCACGGCCAAGGCCAGGTGACATGCGCCGCGGTCCCGCTTGGCGTGCTATCGATTCTTGCTTTCTTGCAAACGCTCACTGACGTGATCTCAGCAAGATTCACGCGATCATCTTGTGTTCGAACTGGGTGAGTACGAGGGCTGCTCGGGCGAGGTCGGTCATCCTCGATGGGCTGATCTTGACGTGCCGCAGGATCTTCCAGCGCCCGACGAGCAGGGCGAATCCTCGTTCCCCGAGGCAGCGCAGTCCTCGCAGGAGCCGGTTGTAGGTGCGCTGGTCAGCGTGCAGCGGCAGGCCGTCCGTGCGCTGGGCGACGGGGGTGAGAACGCCACAGCCTGCACCGACGTAGCCGCCGTCGGCCAGTACCGGCATGTCCTTTGTGTACGGCCACAGGATCGCCAGGACCAGTTCGCGCGCGACGGTCAGATCGTGCTCGGAACCGGGAAACACATCGGAGATCCACCGCGGCACGCCGTTCGGGCCCATGAGCGCCTGGACGTTGCCGCCGAAGTCGTGCGTCTTTCCGCTGTACGATGCGCCGATCTCCTTGCCCTTCTTCGAGATCTTCGTCCCGGCCACCCGGTCGCACTCAACGACCTTGCCATCCAGGATCAGGTACGCGATCTCCTCGTCCTTGGCCTTCTCGAGCGCCTCTTGGAGGTCGGGTGCCTGATCCGACAGGACCCGGATCGCCTCGTCCCGGTACCGGCATGCGGTGGCGCGCGAGAGGCCGAATCCCGCCCCGAGGCGTTCGACGTCGCAATTATCACGGAACCAGGCCAGGACGAACCGGGCCTGATGAAACGGGGTGAGCAGCCGGGTTTCCCGGCGGGTGCCGAGCCTGCGGCGCTCGCCGGCGAGCAGGCGCGCGACGTACCACACCAGTTCACGGGAGACATCGAGTGCGCAAGAATAGGTCACGCGCGGAGCCCTTCGACAGGAAGATCTTCTGTGGTAAGAGCTCTTCTATCAGGGCTCCGCGCTCTACGGCGCCGCCGTCCCCATCCTCGGCGAACGCCCGATCCGCCCGCTATGTGTCGCTGAGATCACCTCACTGAGATCGACTGCGGGTATCCAAATGTATTCGCGGCCCTGCTTGGTTCGGTTCAGTAGGCCTCGAATTTCTAGGGCCATGAGATCTTGCCGCGCGGTCTCGTATGCGACCCGATGGCTTGTGCTGTGAGACTTGGCCGTAAATTCAGCGTCAGGATTTTTCGACGCGTGCTGAAGTAGGGCAATTTGCCTGTGATTGAATGTGC
>Ga0302314_10012668_pt1 | contig 14564 bp, 9 predicted proteins | sample III_Palsa_N2_3_FD_200533 | JGI IMG/M metagenome (GOLD analysis project Ga0302314, IMG submission 200533) | Peat permafrost microbial communities from Stordalen Mire near Abisko, Sweden - III_Palsa_N2_3 | ecosystem: Environmental > Terrestrial > Soil > Palsa > Peat permafrost | place: Sweden... | reverse complement strand
TCTACCCGGAAACTGGGCGAGCAGCCCGTAACGCTTCCTGTCTGACCTTGCTCCGGGCGAGGTTTACCCAGCCAGCCCGATCACTCGGGCTGCTGGTGGTCTCTTACACCACCGTTTCACCCTTACCCGGGACACGGATGCCCCTGGCGGTCTGCTTTCTGTTGCACTTTCTCGCGGATTGCTCCGGGTGGGTGTTACCCACCGCCCTGCTCTGTGGAGCCCGGACGTTCCTCGGTGGCCATTGCTGGCCCACGCGACCGTCTCATCGACCCGTTTGCACGGCTAACGCTACTGGAAACCGTGCGCTACTCGAACCGGACGCTTCGCTTCTCGTGTCCGGCGGTCCCCCGAACGAAAGACAGTTTCTTGTCCATGACCTCGTTGGCGACCCGGTCGGCGCGCGAGTTCTCGGCGCGGGGCATCCATTCGAAGCTCACCGGTGTTCCGGTCAGCAGCTGGCGCGCTTCGGCGGCGAGGTCGGCCATGTCGGGGTGCTTGATCTTCCAGCGGCCGCTCATCTGCTCGATGACGAGCTTCGAGTCCATTCGCACATGCAGGTCGGCATTGGGGTCGATTTCGAGCGCCTTACGGATGCCGGCGATGAGTCCCCGGTATTCAGCCACGTTGTTGGATGCGATACCCACGTAGGTTCCGACCTCGGCCAGCACCTCGCCCGTTGCGGCGTCGATCACAATCGAGCCGCTCCCCGCAACGCCGGGGTTGCCGCGCGAGCCGCCGTCGGCCTCGACGATGAGTTCGCGAGCCATCAGAGGCCGGACTCCCCCGTGCGGACGAGGATCGCGTTCGAGTCCGGGCAGAGCAGCACGTCGTCGGGTGCTGCGGCGCGGATGGCGACCATGTCGTTTTCGTTGAGCTTCACGCCGCTCGCGAGTGACACTCCACCGCGCAGCAGGGATGCCCCGCTTCCGTAGCGCTGGCGCTGCTTCTCGTACAGCGCGAGAAGGTCGTCTGCCACGTTCGCGACGAGCGCGCTGCGGTTGGCGCTGGCGTTGTCGCGTTCCTCGTCGATGAGTCGGGTCGCAGAGTCGCGCTCACCTTCCAGGTCGGCCATGCGGCCCTGCAACACGCCTGCCTGCTCGCCCAGCTGCCCGACTACCGCATCCTGCTGTTCGACTTTCTCCATGACGGTGAGTTCGATCTCTTCGAGGTCGAACTGGCGTTTGCGGAGGGCTTCGAGCTCCTGTTCGAGGGCGGCGACGTCTTTGACGGACGAGGACGCTTGAAGCCGGGCCGAATCGCGCGAGATGCGGGCCTCGACGACTTCGACGTCGGACTCGACCCGCTTGAGCTCGATGCGGGCGTCTTCGAGCACGCCCTTCTGCTCGGCGAGCGTGACCAGCAGTTCGGAGTTGTCGACCGCCAGCTGCTGCAGCGCAGAGTGCTGCGGCAGGCTCTTGGCCCGATGGTCGAGCTGCTGCAGTTTCGTGTCGATCGCCTGGATGTCGAGCAGTACCGCCTGCTCAGATGGTGAGGCCTTCAACGCCATGTTTGTTTCTCTTCCCCGAAATTCAAGTGTGTGCTGGTGTTCCCGGTCATTGGACCACCAGGAAGTCCCACGGATCTGTGCGAAGCTCGCTCACGGTTATGGTCACGCCGGGTAGCGCCGCACGCAACTGTTCTGCGGCGATATCCAGCCAGAGCCACTCGCTCGCCCAGTGTGACACGTCGAGAAGCGCGGGGCCGCCCCCAATTGTGGCGTTCTGTCGAAACTCGGAGGCGGGATGGTGGCGCAGGTCTGAGGTGATGTAGACGTCGGCGCCGAGAACGGCCGGGTGCCCCAGCAGGGAGTCCCCGGCGCCCGCGCACAACGCGACGGTGCTGACGGCGGCGTCGTAGTCACCGGCCGCGCGGATCCCGCCGGCCGTCGGCGGCAGGATGTCGGCGAGTTGCCGTGCGAGGCGGCCGAGTGTCGTCGGGGCGGGCAATATGCCGACTCGTCCGATGCCGCGCCGACCGCTGGGGTCGGGAACGAGCGGCTGCACGCCGGTGAGTCCGAGCCTCGCGGCAAGCGTCGCGGATGTTCCCGACTCGACCACATCGGCGTTGGTGTGCGCGGCGAGCAGTCCGCAGCCGGCACGGATCAGGCGCGCGAGCACGGCGCCCTTGTAGCGATCCTCTGCGACGGTGGTGACGCCGCGAAGCAGCAGCGGGTGGTGCGTGAACAGCAGGCCGGCGCCCGCACCGGTCGCCTCTTCGACCGTGTCGAGCACCGCATCCACGGCGAGCAGGATGCGGTCAACGGTCGCAGCGGCGTCCCCCGACACCAGGCCCACGGCATCCCAGTCCTCGGCGCCCGAGCTTGGCCACAGTCGCTCCGAAACAGCGAGGACGTCAGCGAGGGTGGTAGCCACGCGTCCAGTCTATTCGGGGACCCTAACAGCCCTCTCCTGCCGCCTGATGGCCCCTCGCCCGAAAGCTACCGGCACGATGAGACCCAGCGCCAGCGCCACGAGCACGCCGAGGTCGCTGGTTGCCAGCTGGCTGTTCAGCGCAACGCCGAATACCGGGTAGAAGTAGCCTTCCCAACCCAGTCCCGACGCGGTGGCGCTGAGCAGCCCGTAGCCGATCGCGCTAATGACGACCAGTGCTCCCAGGTTGAGCCATCGCGCATCCGCATACACACCGCCGCGCTGCAGCAACGACTGCGAGTCGAACCGGCGACTGCGGATCATGATCTCCGACCCGAAGATTCCTGCCCAGGCCGCAACTGGCACAGCGACGGTCGTCGAAAGGTCGCGGAACAGCTGGCTGAAGTCTGTGATGCTCAGCGAGACACCGACCGCGAGCAGCAGTACGAGAAGCCCGACGACGAGGATCGACAACGGTCGTCGAAGCTGAAGCCCGGCCGACTGCAGCGCGAAGCCTCCCGAGTAGATCGCCAGTACGACTCCAGACAGCAGGCTGAGCACCGTGGCCGCCAGCAATGGGACCGGGTACCACCCGGGGAGCAGCCGCCCCAACGCGTCCAGGGGGTCCACAGCCATGCTCGCGGCGAGTTTCGTGCTCGACGCAGCCAACAGCGCGCCGTACGCGATCAGCACGAAGCTGGGCAGCGCCGCACCGAATGTCGCCCACAGCATGGATGCCGCCCCAGACGTGCCCGGCCGCTGGTAGCGGGCGACATCCGCACTGCTGTTTGCCCACGCGAGGCCGACGAAACTGAACACGAGCACGGCGCCGGTGACGACGAGGATCCAGGGACCGTCCGGCACCGAGAGTGCCTTCGAGAAGTTCACGTGCTGGAAGGTCAACGCGATGAAGCCGAGGATCGCGATACCCGAGACGACGCTGACGACCAGCTGCACGATCGCGATCAGCCCGTAGCCCCCGTAGGCGATGACGACGGCGAAAACGAACCCGATCAGCATTGCCCCGAGTGTCAGCTGGGTTCCGCTGAACCCGTCGGTGAGCCGGGCGCCGACCAGGATGTTCGATGCGCCAGCACCCAGCACCCAGAGCAGAGCCGCCGCCCAGAAGAGCCGGCTGAAGAGTGAAATGAGGGCTGGGAGGATGTTGCCGACGACTCCGAAGGTGGCTCGCGAGATCACCATGGTCGGTTGGCCACTGCGCTTGCCGGCGAGGGTGCCGAGCCCGAGCGGGATGAACGACAGCGCGACCCCGGCCAGTGTCGCAACTATGGCCTGTCGCAGGCTGACGCCCAACGCGAAAATGATTGCGCCGAAAACAACCGCTGCGATGGAGGAGTTCGCCGCGAACCAAAGCCAGAACAGCCGCGCGGAGCGGCCGACTCGCTGTTCCATTGGCGTCGGCTCAAGGCCTACCTTCTCGGCAGTGTTGACCGGCGGGGCAACGAGGGAATCCTCATCGTAGGGCGGACGCGATTCCAGAACGCTGATCGGCTGCGATTCGACGACGATGTACTCGGGTGCTGCCGCAACGCCGACATAGTCGACGGTGATGGGTGCACCAGGTACACCGAAGATGCTGTCTGAGGGGTCAACCGCTGCGTCGCGTTCGACCCCTTCTCCAAAAGGGCGTCTCTCCCCCGTTGCGGCATCGATCTCCGGTTCGGTGAAGGGGTTGGGTTCCGCCGCGCTCCAACTCTGACCCGGAGGTTCGAGGTTTGGCGGCGGGGGCCCGACGGGTGGTGGGCCGGGGTCGACCGCGGAGCCCGTCAGCAGGTCGTCGAAGCCGCCCGGGGCAGCGATCGGCGCGGACGCGGGCGCTGCAGGTGATTCGGTGCTTCCCGGAGCCACCACGGAGGCCGGCTCGGCCGATGGCGCGGCCCAGGTCGGAGCCACCGGGAAGGGCTGGTCAGGCGACGCGAATGCCTGGTCGCCGGCAAGGCTCGGCTGCGAGGTCGGATATGCGGGTGGCTGCGGCACAACCTGTTCGGGAGCTGGCTGCTGTGCATCCGTCACCGGTTGCGATGCTGGCGCCGGTTGCGCCGGTTGCGCCGTCTCCGCCGGTTGCGCCGGCCAGACGAACGCTGTCGTCGGTCCCGATGGCGAGACGGGCTCCTGTGAGGCAGCGCGCCAGAGGTCGGCGACCCCGTCGGGGGCCGGAGGTTCCACCAGCACCGGCAACTCGTGCACCACTGACCCGTTCGAGTCGGGAGCAGACGGCAGCGATGCGGGTGAATCGACCGACGGCAAACGAGGAGCGAATGCGGCGGGGGGCTCGACGGGCTCGATGAACACTGGCGAGTCGCTGAACACTGGCGAGTCGCTGGCTGGCGGAGCGGGATCGAAGGTGAGTTCATGCGGGTCCGACGGCGGAGCAAAGTCGAACGTGGACGCGCTGGTCGGAGGAGCGAAACCAGGGAAAGTCGAGCCGGCTTCGGTAGGCGTAGGTTCCGCCGTGGTGGGTTCCGTCGGGATGGACGCAGGCGCGCCGTCGATGGCCGCCCCGAAGATGTCGAATGGATCGTCTTCGGGTGGCGCAGGAATGCCCGCGGTCTCTCCAGTGGGCGGCGCGAACGAAACGAACGGCTCATCGGCCGCCACGGACGGCGAGTCCGGTGCCGCAGGGGTCAGAGGTGCGAAATAGGACGCCGGTTGCTCTGCGGGTGCGGCAGGCGGCGACGCGGGCGGAGCGAAGATCGACTGCTCTGCCGTGGTGGGCGGGTTCAGCTGAGTGGGAGCCTGTTCGACGGGCGGAGCGTACGACGCCGGCACCTCGACGGGCGGAGCGTACGAAACCGGCACCTCGACGGGCGGAGCGTACGAAACCGGCTCCTCGACGGGCGGGGCGAACGAAACCGGCTCCTCGGCCGGGGCCGGTGCGAAGGCGGAAGACTCGGTGGCGAACCCGAATGGCTGCTGAGCGGGCGTCGGCGGCTCGACTGTCGGCGGCTGGTAGCTCACGGGCGCTGCCGGCTGCGGTGGTGTGTAGCTAAAAGGTTGCTGTTGCGCAAGAGGCGTGGACTCCACCGTCGGCGGTTCGGGAGGAGCGAGGAACGAATCAAACTCGGTTGCCGGGGGCGCAGCATCGGCCACCGGGGCTGCAACCTCTGCGACCGGCTCATCGACGGGAGGTGGCAGGAACGCTGCTGGTTCTTCAGTCGGCGGCGCGGGAGCCCAAACGGAATCCGGCACAGGCTGCGGGGCTTCGGGGACCTCGGTGCGCTCCGAGCGCGCATCATCGACCGCGGCAAGCGCTTCCGGTGTGCCCACGTCGACCATCGACGATTCCCATGCTGCATATTCGCGCGCGTCTCGATCACGCTGGTCGAGGTGCGCCTGCAACTCCTCGATCGCACTCAGAGTCTCGGATCCAGCGGGCTCGGGTGTGGGTTCGACGGCTTGCGCCGGCGCCGCAGGGTCGTAGCCGGGTGGTGGTGGAGCATCTGCGGCGGGAACAGTCGGTGCAGGCGCAGCCGAGTACAGTGCGCGCAGTGCGTCCGGATCAGATGTGGCCAGCCGTTGTGCATACGGCGACGGCGGTCCGAAGGTGCTGGGCGTCGGTTCGGCCGGAGAGTCACCGGGCGGTGGGAATGGCCCATTCGACGGCGCGAACGACGGGGCGCTCGGAGCGAACGGGTCGGACTCGGGCGCGGCCTGCTGCTGCGACGGCGGTGCTTCGTGGTCGGATGGTGGCCCGAAGAGCGGAGTGGCCCAGTCTGGTGGTCCCTGAGGCACGGCGGCCGGAGAGCCGGACGCAGTCGGCAGCGGTGCCGAGTCAGCCTCCGCCTGCCCTTCCGGGGCCTGGTCAGTCTCTTCCGGCGAGTCGGCTACCGCCCGTGGCGCAAGCTCGGCCGTGGCCTCGGCGGCCGGGGCCGGGAACGTCGGCGACGTTCCCCAGGCCGGTGGCTCGCTGGCGGGTGTCCCAACAGCAATGGGGGTCTCATGCTGCTCGGCCTGTTCAGGCTGCGCGGCCTGCTCGGGCTGCGCGGCCTGCTCGGGCTGCGCGGCCTGCTCGGGCTGCGCGGCCTGTTCGGGCGCCGCTGGCGCAGGAGCAGGCACGCTGAGCCAGGGGTTCTCGTTTGCGGCGGAAGAATATGCGGGATTCGTTTGCGCGGGCGGCACGACCGGGGGCGGAGCGAACGTCGTCGGCGCGGTTTCGACCGGGAGAGCGGCGGGTTCGGTTACGTGCGGCTGCTCCGCGACAGGCTGCTCTGCGACAGGCTGCTCTGCAAGCGGCTGCTCCGCAACAGGCTGCTCGACGACAGGCTGCTCCGCAACAGGCTGCTCCGCAACAGGCTGCTCGACGACAGGCTGCTCCGCAACAGGCTGCTCCGCAACTGGGACAGCCGCCACTGGCTCGGCCTGATCGAACTCCTCGAGCGGCCATTCCGGCTGCGCCGCTGCCGGACGCTGGATCGGAATGGGGCCCGATGCGACGCGTGACAACTCGGCTGCCATGGCGGCGGCAATCTCGTCGTCGTCGAAGACCCTCGCCGCAGCCTCGAGCGATTCCGCATCCGTCGGAGCGGGCGTGAAGCTCGAGCGGCGCGGGCCAGTGGGAGCGAAAATGTCTCCCACTCCGGGCGCACCTCGAGCGTCGTCGTCGTCAGCCATTCCAAAATTCTACGGGCGTGACCCACTTTTATTGACGAACCGGGCCGTGAAGGTTTCAGAACCGCGTCGCCGAGTTCCTGACCCGTGTTGACAGCGACAGGTTACCGATATATCGTTACCCTGTCGCTGACTAATACGCGATGTTTTCCAACACAAACTTACAAAGGACAAAGAATCATGAGAAACGATTTCCCACTACGACACCACCACGATCATGATGGCCACGACGGCCACGACGGCGGCCGCGCCGGCCGCGCCGGTTTCCGAGGCGGCCCCCGTGAAGGCTTCGGCTTTCCCGCGAGCGCTGCCGGGTTCGGCGGTTTCGGCCCCCGCGGTTTCATGCCGCCCGGCCCGCAGCGCAAGCGGCGCGGCGACGTTCGCATCGCCATCCTGTCGCTGCTCTCCGAGCAGGCGAACAACGGCTACGGGCTGATCAAGGAGATCACCGATCGCTCCGGTGGCACGTGGTACCCGAGCCCCGGCTCGATCTACCCGACCCTTCAGCAGCTCGTCGATGAAGAACTCATCGAACCCACCGGCGAAGGCAAGCGCACCGACTTCCAGCTCACCGCGAGCGGCAAAGAGTGGGTCGAATCCCACACTGCCGAACTCGCGGCGGTCTGGCAGGGCGCCGATGCCCGCATCCAGGCAGACGCCGGGCTGCACGAGAGCATCGCCAAGCTGATGGGGGTAATCCACCAACTGCGCTTCGCCGCTACCGACGCCCAGCGCGCCAAGGCGATCGAGACGCTCGATGAGACTCGCCGCGCCCTCTACGCGATCCTCGCCGACTGACGAGCCGCCGACCTGGTCGAGCATCCAACAAACACCCGACTTTTGATTAACGTTTGGTAACAAAAACCCTTGTAGTCGGGCTTCACGCCGGAGTAACGTCCGGAATGGAGCCCGACAACGACGCCGGGCACGAGAAGGAGTAGAAATGACCGCTCTTAATAACTCTGATCCAGCCCCGGTCGCCGCCCGCTTCGCCAATCCTGGCGCTCTTGGACTCGGCGCCTTCGCCCTCACGACCTTCGTACTCAGCTTCGCGAACGCGGGCTGGGTTCCGGGTGCCGGGGGCGCCGTTCTCGGTCTCGCGCTGTTCTATGGCGGTATCGGGCAAGTCATCGCCGGCATCTGGGAGTTCGCCAACAAGAACACCTTCGCCGCGACCGCGTTCACGTCGTACGGCCTGTTCTGGATGGCGGCCTGGTTCCTCAACATCTCAGGCGTCAAGGTGGATGCGCAGGGCGTGGGCATCTTCTTCCTGGCGTGGGGCATCTTCACCCTCTACATGGTGTTCGCCGCCATCAAGGTGAACGTGGTGGTGTTGCTCGTCTTCATCGCCCTGACCCTGACCTTCGCGTTCCTCGCTATCGGCGAGCTCGCGAATTCGGTCAACATCGGCCACATCGGTGGCTATCTCGGCATCCTGACAGCTGTGCTGGCCTGGTACGGGTCGTTCGCGACGGTGATGAACGAGACCTGGAAGCGCACGGTTCTTCCCCTTTGGCCGGCCAGCTGACCGAGGGTTTCACCAACTGAGACCGTAGTGAAATGCAATGCGGGAGGGATTAAGGTTCCTCCCGCATTAGCGTTTACCTGAGCCCCCAAATTGCCGTGGTTGGCTTCGCCCTGCCTCGGCCAGTACACAAGCAAGGGATACGCAGTTCAACGATGACTGACACAACTGAAGCCGCACTGTCCAACCTGTCGAGGGAAGAACGCCGGTTCCCCCCGAGCAAGGAGTTCGCGGAACACGCGAACGTCAAGGCGGATGCCTATGCCGAAGCGGCAGCGGACCGCCCCGCTTTCTGGGAGAAACAGGCCGAGCGCCTCACCTGGGCGAAGAAATGGGACCAGGTACTCGACTGGTCGAACCCGCCGTTCGCGAAGTGGTTCGTCGGCGGTGAACTCAACGTCGCCTACAACTGCCTGGATCGTCACGTCGAGGCGGGCCTGGGAGACCGCGTGGCGTACTACTTCGAGGGCGAACCGGGCGACACCCGAACCATCACCTACCAGCAGCTGACCGATATGGTCTGCCAAGCGGCGAACACTCTCGAAGAGATGGGCGTGAAGAAAGGCGATCGTGTCGCCATCTATATGCCGATGATCCCCGAGACCATTGTCGCCATGCTCGCCTGCGCGCGCATCGGCGCACCCCACACGGTCGTATTCGGCGGGTTCAGTGCGGACGCCCTTGGAACTCGCATCGACGACTGCCAGGCCAGGGTCGTCATCACGGCCGACGGCGGCTATCGTCGCGGTTCGGCCTCGGCGCTCAAGCCCGCCGTCGACCAGGCGCTGTCGACTCGGCCGGAGGTCACGACGGTCCTGGTCGTGAAGCGCACCGGGCAGGATGTCGACTGGACCGACGGTCGCGACCACTGGTGGCACGACACGGTCGAGAAGGCCAGCCCAGAGCACCAGGCCCAGCCGTTCGATTCGGAGCATCCGCTCTACGTGATGTACACGTCGGGGACGACGGGTAAGCCGAAGGGCATCCTGCACACATCGGCCGGCTACCTGCTCGGCTGCTCGTACACCCAGTGGGAGGTCTTCGACCTGAAGCCCGAAACAGACGTCTACTGGACGGCCGCCGACATCGGCTGGGTGACCGGCCACAGTTACATCGTGTACGGACCGCTGTCGAACGGCACCACATCGGTGATGTACGAGGGCACGCCCGACACACCGCATCGGGGTCGCTGGTGGGAGATCATCGACAAGTACAAGGTGACGACCCTGTATTGCGCCCCGACGACCATCCGCACGTTCATGAAGTGGGGCAACGAGGTGCCCGCCGGTTACGACCTGTCGACCCTGAAGCTCATCGGGTCGGTCGGTGAACCGATCAACCCCGAGGCCTACATCTGGTACCGAAAGAACATCGGGCACGACAACACGCCCGTTGTCGACACCTGGTGGCAGACCGAGACCGGGTCGCTCATGATCAGCCCGCTGCCCGGCGTCACCGCGGGCAAGCCGGGCGCCGCCATGACGCCGCTTCCCGGTGTCGCCGCGGACATCGTGGATGCGGCAGGCAACTCCGTGCCGAACGGAGGCGGCGGATACCTCGTCATCACCGAGCCCTGGCCGTCGATGCTCCGCACGATCTGGGGCGATGACGAACGCTACAAGGAGACCTACTGGTCGAAGTTCCCCGGCAAGTACTTTGCCGGAGACGGCGCGAAGAAAGATGAGGACGGCGATTTCTGGCTGCTCGGCCGAGTCGACGACGTCATGAACATCTCGGGTCACCGGCTTTCCACGACCGAGATCGAATCCGCCCTTGTGTCGAACCCGAAGGTTGCCGAGGCGGCTGTGGTCGGTGCCAGCGATGAGACGACCGGGCAGGCCGTGGTCGCTTTCGTCATCCTGCGCGCCGAGGCCGGCGACGGCGGCGAGCACATCGTCAAGGAGCTGCGCGACCACGTCGCGACCCAGATCGGTGCGATCGCCAAGCCGCGCCAGATCATGGTTGTCGCTGAGCTGCCCAAGACGCGATCCGGCAAGATCATGCGACGACTGCTCAAGGACGTCGCCGAGAACCGCCCGGTCGGCGACGTGACGACATTGGCAGATTCCGGCGTGATGGATGCGATTCGCACCGGAATGGAGTCGCACTCCGGCGCGGACGACGAGTAAATTGTCGGTTGGGCGGGCCTTTCGGGCCCGCCCAACCCCAGTACGTGGAGCGACCATCAATCCCGCACCCGCAATCCCATGGCGAACAGTCGCCCGCTGGGTGTGGCGCGCGTTCCTGCTTGCCGTGTTGGTCTTGGTCGTGCGATTCGTGCTCGTCCCGCAGTTCGCGGACGCACGGGTTGCGCTCGCCTCGTTGAGTTCGATCTCGACCCCGCTGCTGCTTCTGGGCGTCGCGCTCGAGCTGGGGTCGATCGGCTGTTACAGCGGGCTCAGCCGGGCGACGCTGAACCGGTCAAGTCGGCCGAGTTACCTCACGATCCTCCGGATCGATGTCGCCACCGAGGGCGTCAACAACACCGTCCCGGGCGGCGGACCAACTGCCACCGCCGTGAAGTTCCGCATGCTCACTCTCGCGGGGGCGACGCCGGCCAACGCGCTCACCGGAACGACGGTCGAGGTTGCGACTTCGGTGCTCACTCTCGGCGGACTGTTCGGGGCTGCGATCGCCCTGTCGGCCGCCGCAATGCGAGGGAATCCCGAATACATCGTGGCGGGAGTCGTGGTGACCGGCGTCGCCCTGCTCTCGGGCCTGGCCCTGATGCTGCTGAGTCGGCACCGCATCGCCACGATGGCGCTGGTTGGTCGATTCGCGCGTCGCATCCCCTATCTCTCCGAGGATGCCGCGATCGCGTTCACCGGACACGTCGCCGACCACCTCGACGAGTACCACGCCAAGCGCGGACGTCTCGTAACGGCGGTGGCCTGGGCCGCCGCAAATTGGCTACTCGACGCCGGCGCACTGTGGGTTTTCCTGCTCGCCTTCGGCTTCGGCATCGACCCGGTGCACCTGCTGGTCGGTTATGGCCTCGCCTGCCTGGTGGGCCTGGTACCGATCACGCCCGGCGGGCTCGGCATCATCGAGGGCGTTCTGGTGCCGGCGATCGTCGGGTTCGGCACGCCCCATGGAATCGCCGTGCTCGGTGTGCTGACGTGGCGACTCGTGCAGTACTGGATCCCCATCCCGCTGGCCGTCGTCGCTTACGCATCGCTCAAGGCAGCTCCCCTGCGCCGCCACCAGCGCGAGCCAGCGAGGTCACGGGTTACTGCGGGCTGATTCTGGCGACCTGGGCAGCATCACTCAGGCGAGAATCCACTCGCGCTCGAGCGCACGCGGCCGAACTGGCTTCACACTCGTCGGTTTGAGAGCTCGCGCAAAACTCGCGTCGGACTGCAGACGCTTCAGACAGGCTCTGAAAGATCGGTCGAGCCGCGACTCGGCCGCACTCGAACTCGTCGCCTCGACAACTACCAGGAATTTGATCTGCCTGTCACGAACCGACGACAGTACGACCGCTCCGGTCGTCTCGGCACGGCTCCAGACGATCTGGGAAAGCCGGCCCTCCAGCTCGCCGAAGCGGCGCGAACTGACCCCTTCGACCGTGAACGAGACGCTGGCCTCATAAATACGGGACACGTCTACCCCCAATCCCCTACACAGGGAAACAACCCTAGCTGGCCCCTGATCGTGGCCGGCAGCACCACGATACCGCCCATTGTGGGCACGCAGACGGTGTACCCGTGCTTTGTGCATTCGCAAATGTAGAGCGAGTCCTGGAACCTCACGGTCCACCTGCAGAACGTCCTGAGCGTCTGGAACAGGGATTCCATTGCCGGATCGGCGTGCGGAATATAGATGTGCATCGCCTCCCAACCGCGCATCGTATTCGGATGCACGTGCGGGCTGCTCCACTCCTCCACAGGTCATGCTCGTCAGCTGCCCGGGCGGACGCGCCCGGCGTCGGGGTGTCGGGGCAGCGCTCGGATGAGCCGGCAGGGGCCGCAGCGTCGATGGCGCTCGTGATGACAGCGGGGTCGGGGGTGGTGTGCGCGACCATGGTGATTGCTTCGAGCAACCGGTCGCGGACTCGGCCAGCGAACCTGAGGGGCACGACACAGTCAACAGCCGGGCACTCACCAGCCGGGCACTCACCGGTGGGCCCTACCGGGCTCGAACCGATGACATCCACGGTGTAAACGTGGCGCTCTACCAACTGAGCTAAAGGCCCGTCGTTTGCTTCGAACGACGCGCAACAATCGTAGCGGCTTCTGTGACATGAACAGTGGGTGAATCACGACACGCCGCGTGTTTCGCCATTGCGAAACCTGATGATGACTCCTATTGTTAGTCCTGATCACGATCGCTCCCCGAAACGGCGATTTTTCTGATCCGCTGTCGGAAACCCTACCGACCAGCGCAGCGACGTCGCTCAAGCCTGCTGGCTTTCTCAGCGGGCTGTTTGGGCGACGCTGCTTACCCGCAGCAGTACCTGTAACCCCGAAATGCAGGCGCAAGTGAACCCGAACATTACAACCGAACTGACCTTCGCGTTGCCTCCGACAGGGCCGAACTCCCCGACCAGGCAATGTTTTGCGATCCTGGCCCCAAGGCCGGCAGTGATCGCATGACGACATCACAGGGTCCCGTCGGAGATACATCACCATTTCTCGCCGGTTTCACGCTGGGGTCGTCCAGCCGAACCGACACCGATTCGGCGCGCGTGAGCCGGTCCGGCAGGGCGACGTTCGCCCGATACGGGACCGGACTGCTGCTGACTGACGCTGCCATCCTTGCGGCGGTCGCGATCGGCGGTGTGATTTCACTGCAGTCGAATCCCGCGCTTCCGCCTTTCATCGTTGCGGCAAGTGTTGCGCTTTTGGTCGCGCTCACGGTCAACCGTTCGCGAAGTCGGCGCATCATTGGAACCGGGCTGCGTGAATTCAGTCGAATTCTGGTCGCCGGGTTGTTCACTTTCGGCCTTCTGGCGATTTGCATCCTGTTGGCGAATGTCAAGGGTGCGCACTCGCTGTTCACTGGCGTTCTGCCGGTGGATGTCGTCGCGCTGCTGTTCGGTCGCACAGTGTGGCGGTGCTGGTTTGTACTGCAGCGTGCGCACGGCCGCCACCTCTCCCGCACCCTGGTCATTGGTCCTGCCGCGGAGGTTGTCGCGCTCACCAAGCGCCTCGGCACCGATCCTGCCAAGAACTTCGAAGTCGTCGGTTTCGTGCTGGACGACTCGGAATCCGATTCGATGGAACTGGATGGCCAGACCATTCCGGTGTTCCCGGTGCTGACCACCATCGCCACCATCGTCGCCGCGACGCGCGCCGACCTCGTCATCGTCGCCGGGCAAAGGGCTGCAGACCAGGACTTTGTACGTGAACTCGGCTGGTCGCTCGAGGAGACTTCGGTTGACCTCGCCATTGCGTCGGGGCTCGACAACGTCGCCGACGCTCGTATCCACGTGGAATCGGTTGCGGGCCTGCCATTGATGCACGTGCAGATTCCGACCTTTGCGGGTGCCAAGCACGTGGTGAAGCGGGGTTTCGATGCATCGCTGGTCGCGGTGGCCCTTTTGGTGCTCGCACCAGTCTTCGCGGTCATCGCGATCGCGGTGAAGTTCGACAGTCGAGGTCCGGTGCTCTTTCGGCAGGTGCGCGTCGGCCGCGATGGGCGAACATTTGAGATGCTCAAGTTCCGTTCCATGGTGCAGACTGCCGAGCGCGATCTCGCCGACCTGATGGACCAGAACGAGGGATCGGGGGTTCTCTTCAAGCTGAAGAATGACCCTCGCATCACGACGGTCGGCAAGTTCCTGAGAAAATACTCACTCGACGAACTCCCGCAACTCTGGAACATCCTCGTCGGTGATATGAGCATCGTGGGGCCACGGCCTCCACTGCCCCGCGAGGTCTCGCAGTACGAGGAGTACGTCAACCGGCGCCTCTTCATCAAGCCCGGATTGACGGGCCTGTGGCAGGTGAGCGGTCGCTCCGACCTGTCCTGGGAGCAGAGTGTTCGGCTCGATCTCTACTACGTAGCGAACTGGTCGCTGGCGGGAGACCTGAACATCA
>Ga0302314_10012663_pt1 | contig 14565 bp, 17 predicted proteins | sample III_Palsa_N2_3_FD_200533 | JGI IMG/M metagenome (GOLD analysis project Ga0302314, IMG submission 200533) | Peat permafrost microbial communities from Stordalen Mire near Abisko, Sweden - III_Palsa_N2_3 | ecosystem: Environmental > Terrestrial > Soil > Palsa > Peat permafrost | place: Sweden... | reverse complement strand
ACGTGCAGTACGTCTGGGCCCAGGAGGAGCCCTCCAACCAGGGCGCGTGGCCGTTCATCGCGCTGAACCTGGTGGACCACCTGGACGTGGTCGTCGGCCGCAACGCCAACGGCTCCCGGCTGCGCCGCGTCGCCCGCCCGGCCTCCTCCGCCCCGGCGGTCGGCTCGGCCAAGCGCCACGCGGTCGAGCAGGCCAAGCTGGTCGAGGACGTCTTCTCGATCTGACGCCGAGCCACACCGACGGAGCCGGGTCCCCTCGCTGAACCGAGAGGGAACCCGGCTCCGTCGCGTACGCGCCTCAGAGTTCGGACAGCGCGCGTCAGAGTTCGCCGGGCGCGGCGGCGTTCACGCCGGGCAGCCCGGCGAAGGCCGCGGCGTTGTCGGTGCTGACCAGGGTCCGGCCGGTGGCGGCTGCGGTCGCGGCGATGATCAGGTCGAAGGCTCCCCGGGGGGACCCGCTGGTCCTGACCCGTACCAGCAGGTCCGCGTGCTTGAGTGAGACCAGATCGGTGTACGGCAGCACCTCGAAGGCCGCTGCGGCCCGCGCCACGGCCGCCTCCCGGCCCGGTCGGCGGGCCGCGTCGGCCAGCAGCGCGCCCACCCGCAGTTCGGTGAGCGTGATCGCGGCCAGCGCGACATCGTCGTCCGGGGTGATGAAGTCCCCCGGCCTGAGCTTGCCGCGCTCGAAGGCGATCAGTACGCAGGTGTCCAGGATCAGCCTTCGGCCCACGGGTCCCGTGCCTCCTGCGGAGAGTTCAGCTCGCGGTGTACGGAGTCGAGTGCGTCGGCGAACTCGGGGTCGGGCTCGACCGACGCATAGGCGTCCAGGATCGCGGCACCGTTCGCGCGGACGGGCGGACTGATGGTGCCGACGAGTTCCCCGCCTCGGGTGATGTTGATGGTCTCGCCTTGGGAGGCCAGGTCGAGCACGGCCGAGAAACTGCGACCGACTTCAGTGGCAGTCATCGTTATCATGGAATCAGAGTACCTGAGAGTCTGATTCCCCGCCCGCCGCCCGGTCGCGTACGCTTCGCGGCAGTCAACGTCAGGTCCGTCACTGGAGAGAACAGATGTACTTCACCGACCGCGGGATCGAGGAGCTGCAGAGTCGGCGCGGCGAGGAGGAGGTCAGTTTTGACTGGCTGGCCGATCGGTTGCAGGAATTCGTGGACCTGAACCCGGAGTTCGAGGTTCCGGTCGAGCGGCTGGCCACCTGGCTGGCCCGGCTGGACGACGACGAGGACGAGTAACGGCCGGCCGCTTGTTCTTCCCGGGGACGCGATATATCGTGAGTGTCAGCGAACGCGATACATGACGTGTTCACCGGTCTTCGGGGAGTCAGGCATGTCCGAGTGGAGCATCGACGCACCGCACACCCTCACCATCGAGCAGCCGGTGGACCGGCTCAAGGTCCGGACGATCACCGGGGCGGTCAACGTGGTGGCCGTCGACGGGCCCACCCGGCTGGAGGTCAGTGAGATCGAAGGGCCGCCATTGAAAATCTCACTGGAGGACGGTGAGCTCACGGTCACCTACGAGGACCTGGTCTGGAAGGACTTCCAGTGGAAGAACCTGTCCGCCGCCATCAACCGCTGGCGGACCAAGCGCCGGGCGGTGGTCTCGCTGGCGGTGGCTCCCGGCACCCGGATCGAGCTCGGCACCGCCTCGTCGGACACGGTGATCTCCGGGATCACCGCGCCGGTCACCGTGCACAGTGCCAACGGCGCGATCACCCTGGTCCGGCTGACCGGGCCGGTCGAGGCCAACACCGTCTCCGGCAACGTCCAGGCGCAGTCGGTCTCCGGTGACCTCAAGGTGGGCACCGTCTCCGGCGAGCTGACCGTGTTCGAGGGCACCAGCGGCAAGCTCAAGGCCAACTCGGTCAGCGGCGCGATGACGCTCGACCTGGCCCACGGCAGCGGCACCGACATCAGCCTGACCAACGTGTCCGGCGAGGTCGCGGTCCGGCTGCCGGCGCCCACCGACGCCCAGGTCCGCGCGAACACCACCAGCGGGGACCTGTCCAACGCCTTCGACGAGCTGCGGATCGGTGGCACCTGGGGAGCCAGGCAGGTCACCGGCACGCTCGGCAAGGGCACCGGCACCCTGAAGATCACCACGGTCTCCGGCGCGGTGGCCCTGCTGCGCCGCCCGGCCACCGAGGACGACACCCCGGCTGACGCCCCGCGCGCCCTCGACTTCGGCAAGACCGAGAGGGAGGACCAGGCATGAGCCCCGTTTTCGCCCACGGCCGGCTGCGGCTGTACTTGTTGAAGCTGCTGGACGAGGCCCCCAGGCACGGCTACGAGGTGATCCGGCTGCTTGAGGAGCGCTTCCACGGCCTGTACGCCCCCTCCGCCGGGACGGTCTACCCGCGGCTGGCCAAGCTGGAGCAGGAGGGCCTGGTGGCCCACACCGTCGAGGGTGGTCGCAAGGTCTACCGGATCACCGACGCCGGACGCGACGAACTGGCCTCCCGCGCCGGGGAGATCGACGCCCTGGAGGCCGAGATCCGCGACTCCGTGTCGCAGCTCGCCAACCAGATCCGCGACGACGTCCGGGACTCGGCGCAGGACCTGCGCGAGGAGATGCGGCGGGCCGCAAAGGAGTCCCGGCGGCAGACCAGGAACACCGACAAGGGCTGGGGCCCGGACCCGGTCTGGGAGCGCGGCGACGGCCCCTGGCCCGGCATGGACAAGGAGTCCTGGCAGCACGCCAAGGAGGAGTGGCGGCAGGCCAAGGAGCAGGCCAAGGAGCAGACCCGGCAGGCCAAGGAGCAGGCGCGCAGCGCCCGCGAGGAGGCCAGGGCCGCCCGGGAGCAGACCCGGGCGGTACGCGACCAGGTCCAGGCCGAGGCGCACCGGGTGGGCGAGCAGATGCGCGCCCACGCCAAGAACGGCGACTGGCCCACCGGCCTGGCCGAGGGCCTGGCCGAGCTGACCCGCACCCTCAGCGGCCTGGCCGACCCGGCCCGCTGGGGCGCCCCGACCGAGCCCCCGACCGAGGCCCCGACCGACGCCCGGCCGGACCGCGCCGACGCGGAGCGGGTGGACCTGGACCCGGACCTCGACACCGACCCGGATCTCGACCGGATCGACTTGGGCAAGGGCAGCGCGGCGCAGGAGGACCTGCCCTCCTGGACCGAGACCAACGAGTCCGGGGACCCGCTGCGGGAGCTGCTCGGGCTGCTGGACCGGTTCCGGGACGAGGTCCGCGACCACGCCCGGGACGAGGGCGTCACGCCCGGCACCCTGGCCCGGGCCCGGGCGGTGCTGGCCGCCGCCGCCCACCGGCTGCGCGACTGAGGCACACTCCCGGCGGGGGGCGGGAGCGCGAGTGGGAGGGGCGGCCGGTCGCGATGACCGGCCGCCCCTCCGCGCTCGGCGGGCGCGCTCAGCCGGGGTGCGCCGCCAACGTCACGGTGCGGGCCCACCCGCCCGGCGCCTCCGACGAGGGGCGGGCGTCGGCTCCGTCCCCTGGTCCCTTGGCGTCGGCCTGTCGGGCTCAGGGCGTGAGCACGACCTTGCCGAAGAGATCCCCCTTGGCCATCCGCTCGAAGCCCTCGCGGGCCTGCGCCAGCGGCAGCACGGTGTCGATCACCGGGCGGACGCCGGTGGTGGCGCACAGCGCGAGCAGCCCGGCCAGCTCCTCCTTGGTCCCCATGGTCGAGCCGACCACCCGCAGCTCCAGGAAGAAGATCCGGGTCAGCTCGGCCGGCGGGTTGGGGCCGCTGGTGGCACCGGAGATGACGATGGTGCCGCCCGGGCGCAGCGACTTGACCGAGTGCGCCCAGGTGGCCGCGCCGACCGTCTCCATCACCGCGTCCACCCGCTCGGGCAGCCGCGCCCCGGAGCTGAAGACCGCGTCCGCGCCCAGCTCCAGTGCCCGCGCGCCCTTCGCCTCGTCCCGGCTGGTGGCCCACATCCGCAGTCCGGCGGCCTTGCCGAGGACGATCAGCGCGGTGGCCACGCCGCCGCCCGCGCCCTGGACCAGCACCGTGTCCCCTGGCTTGACTCCGGCGTTGGTGAACAGCATCCGGTAGGCGGTCAGCCAGGCGGTGGGCAGGCAGGCGGCCTGCTCGAAGGAGAGTTCGGCCGGCTTGGGCAGCAGGTTCCAGGTCGGCACGGCCACCCGCTGGGCGAAGGTGCCCTGGTAGCGCTCGGTCAGGATGGAGCGCGGCTCGTCCGGGCCGACGCCGTGGCCGGTCTGACCGACCACGGAGTGCAGCACCACCTCGTTGCCGTCCTGGTCCACCCCGGCCGCGTCGCAGCCGAGGATCATCGGCAGCCGCCCGGCGGGCAGGCCGACGCCGCGCAACGACCACAGGTCGTGGTGGTTCAGGCTGGCGGCCCTGACCGTCACCACGCTCCAGCCGGGGCGCGCCTCCGGTTCCGGGCGCTCGCCCAACTCAAGCCCTTCGAGCGGGTCTTCTGCGTTGATCCGGGCAGCATAGGCAGCGAACATGGCCCGACCCTAGGGCGCGCGGGCCACCCGGCGGAACCTCGACGCGGTGTGACATACGTCGGCTGGCGCGATGCCGGGATCCGTGGGCAGGCACGCCCACGGAGCCCGGCATCGCGGCCATGGTGGGAGACCCTAGCGCCGGGCGACGCCCTCCGCGCGGGCGGCCGCGGCGACGGCCCTGGTGACGGCCTCGGCGACGCGGGGGTCGAACGGGCTGGGGATGACCTCCGCGGCCGACAGGTCGTCACCGACCAGCCCGGCCAGGGCGTCGGCGGCGGCGATCTTCATGCCCTCGGTGATCCGCGCGGCCCGGACCTGGAGCGCGCCGGCGAAGATGCCCGGGAACGCCAGCACGTTGTTGATCTGGTTCGGGAAGTCGCTGCGCCCGGTGGCGACCACCGCGGCGTACTTGTGCGCGACGTCCGGGTGGACCTCGGGGTCGGGGTTGGCCATCGCGAAGATGATGCAGTCGGCGGCCATGCTGGCGACCGCGTCCTCGGGGACGGTCCCGCCGGAGACGCCGATGAAGACGTCGGCCCCGGCCAGCACGTCCACCAGCGAGCCGGAGAGCCCGCCGCGGTTGGTCAGCTCGGCGATCTCCCGCTTGACGTCGGTCAGGTCGGACCGGCTGACGTGCACCGCGCCCTTGCGGTCGCACAGGACCACGTCCCCGATGCCGGCGCCGACCAGGATCTTGGCGATGGCGATCCCGGCCGCGCCGGCGCCGGAGATCACCGCGCGCAGGTCGGCCAGGGTGCGGCCGGTCAGCTTGGCGGCGTTGCGCAGCGCGGCCAGGGTGACCACGGCGGTGCCGTGCTGGTCGTCGTGGAACACCGGGATGTCCAGCGCCTCCTGCAGGCGGCGCTCGATCTCGAAGCAGCGCGGCGCGGAGATGTCCTCCAGGTTGACCCCGCCGAAGGAGGGGGCGAGCCGGACCACGGTCTCCACGATCTCGTCCACGTCGGTGGTGTCCAGCGCGATCGGGATCGCGTCGACACCGCCGAACTGCTTGAACAGGATCGCCTTGCCCTCCATCACCGGCAGCGAGGCCTTCGGACCGATGTCGCCGAGGCCGAGCACGGCGGTGCCGTCGGTGACCACCGCGACCACGTTGGCGGTCCAGGTGTAGTCATGGACCAGTTCCGGGTCCTCGGCGATCGCGGTGCAGACCCGGGCCACGCCGGGGGTGTAGGCCAGGGAGAGGTCGTCCGCGTCGCGCACCGGCACGGTCGCACTGATCTGCATCTTCCCGCCGCGGTGCAGCGCGAAGGCAGGATCGATCGGGTCCTGCTCATTCAGGGAACGGGGGCTGATGATCTCGGCTGCCACGATGACCTCTTCGTCGTCGTCTGGTGGAGGCCGTCACCGCGCTGGAGCGGTGTCGACCCCGCGTTGAGGGTGGGTTGAGCTGTGCTGTTTCCGGTCGGTGCCGGTCCCGACACTAGCCGGGACGCCGCCGCCACACCTTCGTCTTTTCGTCTGCCGGGAGCAGGCTCAACGGGCCGCGTCCTCGTTCGATCCGCCCGCACAGGCGGTGACAAGTGCACTCGGACGAGGGATGCGGCGTAGGGGCCGCTGAGAGCTGCTGGCTGCTGAGGAGTCGGGCGACAGGCGGCACTGCGGTGAGCAGGCGGACTGGGCAGCGCTTCGGCTCCGGAGCCTGTGTGCCGGCTTCCGGTCCTCGACGCCTCCCGGATCGGTCCCGATCCGGTGGCCTGCTCGTGCGACGGGGGTCACCCGTTACAGGATTTTGGCACAGATCGCTCCCGGTGCGGGAGGTGGGGGGTGGCTTGTCCTGATTCCGGACACGTGTGCGATGCGTCTCACTCACCCCGGCTCAGCGGCGCCGACCGGCTCTGGAACACTGGCCCGCGTGCCGTCGACCTGGGTCCCGGTCCCTCCACAGTGGGGACCGGGATCCGGTCTTCGTTACGCGGACCCTCGGGAACGAAACGATGCCGTCATAGGCTTGTGCCATGGTCGGTCGTTACCGTTCCGACCATCCGGCACTCATCGAGGATCAGCCTGTGGAACTCGCCTCCTACGCGGAGATGGCCGTACGCCTGGTGAACACCGAGGAGCCCAAGCGGCAACGGGACGGGCTGACCACCGTCGAGGCCATCCGGGCCCTGTTCAGCCGGGGCAGCCGAGGGCTGCGCCTGGCCGACGAGTCCGACCTGCCCCGGCTGCGCTCGGTCCGGCTGCGACTGCGCGCCGTCTTCGAGTCGGCCGCCGAGGGCGACGACACCCGTGCGGTGAACCTGCTGAACGAGCTGCTCACCGAGTACCCGATCAGCCCGATCGTCTCCGGCCACGGCCTGCTGGACGACTCCGGCCGAACCAACTGGCACCTGCACATCGCCGAGAACGCGAACACCGCGACCGCGCTGTACACGGCGCTGGCCGGAATGGGCCTGGCAGTGCACCTGACCGAGCACGGCGTCGACCGGCTCGGCATCTGCCAGGCCGCGCCCTGCCGCAACGCCTACCTGGACACCTCCACCAACCGGTCCCGCCGCTACTGCTCGGACCGCTGCGCCACCCGTGCCAACGTCGCCGCCTACCGCGCCCGCAAGCGCGAGGCGGCCACCGCCGAGCAGTAGCGCGCCCGCGGCTCGGGGTCGGGGTCGGGGTCGGTCTTGGGCTCGGGGTCGGTCCCGGGGGCTCAGGCCGGCGGTAGCGCGCCCAGTCGGCGGGCGACGGAGTACGGCGCGCGCCGTAGCAGCGGCGACCACCAGCGGGCCGGGGCCAGCCAGGCCGGGCGCGGCCGCAGTCGGAGCAGCACCCGCCCGAGCACCAACTCGTCCGGGACCACGCCAAAGTCCCGGCTGTCGCCCTCCACCCGGCTGTTGTCGGAGAGCAACCACCAACCGTCACTCCGCCGTTCGGCGGCCCGCTTGACCAGCAGCAGCTCCTGCCGCAGCGGATGCCGGGCGACCACGATCGCGCCGGGGCGCAGCCGCGCGCCGTAGCGGCACAGCAGCCGGTCGCCGTGGCTCAGTGTCGGGGCCATCGACGGGCCGTCAACATCCAGCAGCCCGTACACCCCTGGCGTGCGCCCGCCCTCCGGGGGCTCCTGCGGCAGGGTCCCCGGGGCAGGGTCGTTCGTCTGTTCCGCCATGCCGTTCACCCTCGCCTGCCTCCGTGCGCCCTGACCCGTCAGTTCCATCTTCTCCGACCGGGGCCCGAAGTCCACGCTTCCTACGGCTTTTGCCCTAGGACCATCGGCTGGACAGGATGCGCGGCGGGAACGGGGGTAATCTCGTCCCCGGGAAGACGATCACAGGAAAGGGACTCTTCATGTTCTCTCGGCTCTTTGCACCTCGGGTCACTGTCCACGCCCACTGCGACCTGCCGTGCGGTGTCTACGACCCCGCTCAGGCCCGGATCGAGGCGGAGTCGGTGAAGGCCACCCAGGAGAAGTACCAGGCCAACGACGACCCGCACTTCCGCGCGCGCGCCACGGTCATCAAGGAGGAGCGCGCGGAGCTGGCGAAGCACCACGTGTCGGTGCTGTGGTCCGACTACTTCAAGGCCCCGCACTTCGAGGCCTACCCCCAGCTGCACCAGCTGGTCAACGACACCCTGAAGGCCCTCAGTGCCGCCAAGGCGTCGACCGACCCGGCGACCGGCCAGAAGGCGCTCGACCTCATCGCCGAGATCGACACGATCTTCTGGGAGACCAAGAAGGCCTGACCTTCTCCCAGGTTTCGGGCCGCACCCGGTCCGCGGGCCCCTTCGGGGGCGTCGCGGGCCGGGTGCGGCCGTTTCTGGTTCAGCGTCCGTTTCCTGCTTCATTCGTCGTCGTGGTCCACCAGCGCCTCCTCGAAGTCGAGCCGCCGGATCAGGGTGCGCAGCAGGTCGTCGTCGATCCGGTCGAGGTCGCGGAGCCGGACGAAGACGTCCCGTTCGGCGGCGATGGTCTGCCGGCCGAGGCGGCGGTAGACGGCGTCCGCCGACTCGCCGCCGCCCTCCCGGACGTCCGCGCCGAGGCGCTCCCAGACGGCGTTCTGACGGCGGTCCAGCACCCGGCGCAGCCGCTGCTCCAGCGGCTCGGGCAGCTGGTTGCGCGGGTCGGTGAGCAGGTCGTCCAGCCGGGCCAGGGCCGCGGCCGAGGCCTCGTGCTGGGCCTGGGCCTCGACCAGCACCTCCCGCCGGGGATCGGTCGGCGGCAGCGGCAGGGCCCGGACCAGGGACGGCAGGGTGAGCCCCTGGAGCAGCAGGGTGCCGATGACCACGACGAAGGTCAGATAGAGGATCAAGTCGCGGTCGGGGAAAGGCTGCCCGCCCTCGACGGTGCGCGGAATCGAGAACGCGACCGCGAGCGAGACCACGCCGCGCATCCCGGCCCAGGCGACCACCAGCGGCCTGGTCCAGTGCGGCCGCCCCTCGCGGGCCCGGATCCGGGCGCTGAGCATCGGCGGCAGGTAGGTGGCCGGCCAGCACCAGACGAAGCGCACCACGATCACCGCGGCCAGCGTCAGCGCCGCCCAGGACAGCAGGTCGGCGGTCGAGTACTGGCCCAGCGCCTTCAGCACGACCGGGAGTTGAAGGCCGATCAGGGCGAACACGGCCGACTCCAGGATGAACGCGACCATCGCCCAGACCGCGTCCTCCTGGAGTCGCAGCGCGAAGTCCACGGTGTGCGCGTGGTGGCCGAGGTAGAGGCCGACGACCACCACCGCGATCACCCCGGACGCCTCGAACGCCTCCGCCGCCGCGTAGGCGGCGAAGGGCACCAGCAGCGAGAAGGTGTTCAGCAGCAGCGGGTCGCGGATCCGGGTCCGGGCCCACTGCAACGGCACCATCAGCGCCAGTCCGACCGCCACCCCGCCGAGCGCGGCCAGCGCGAACTCGCCGAGGGCCGAGCCCCAGGAGAAGCCCTCGCCGACGGCGGCCGACAGCGCCACCCGGTAGGCGGTGATCGCGGTGGCGTCGTTGGCCAGGCTCTCCCCCTGGAGGATGGTGACCAGCTTGGACGGCAGCCCGACCCGGCGGGCGATGGCGGTGGCGGCGACGGCGTCCGGCGGCGCGACGACCGCGCCGAGGACGAAGGCGGCCGGCGCCGGCAGCCCGGGGACCACCGCGTAGGCGATCAGCCCGACGGCGAGCGTACTGAACAGGACGTAACCGAAGGACAGCAGCGCGACCGAACGCGCGTTGGCTCGAAGTCCCCGGTAGGAGCTGTCCAGGGCGGAGGTGTAGAGCAGCGGTGGCAGCACCAGCGGCAGCACCAGGCCCGGTTCCAGCGCGTAGTTCGGGACGCCCGGCAGGTAGCCGACCGCCAGTCCGGCCGCGACCAGCAGCAGCGGCGCGGAGATCCTGGCCCGCCGGGCCAGCCCGGCGACGGCGGCGCTGCCCGCGACCAGCAGCAGCACGGCACTGGTGGACATGGGCTCCCTTCGGTTCGGCCCGGCGCGGTTCGGCCCGGCGCGGTTCGGCCCTGGCACGGTTCGCCCCGGCGAGGCGCGGGCGGGGCCCCCGGGTCACCGAAGCACAGCGGCGCGCGGCGCGGCGGGCGGCGCGCGGGAGGGGCGCGTACGCTGGCTGACATGGCCGGAAAACCCGGATGCTCGCACACCTCAGCCCTGCCCTCGCCCGAGCCCGCTCAGCAGAGCGCCAGCTGCGAGCGCTGCGTCGAGCTGGGCCAGCGCCCGGTGCAGCTGCGGATGTGCCTGACCTGCGGCCGGGTCGGCTGCTGCGACTCCTCGCCGGGGCGGCACGCGACCGAGCACGCCGACGAGTCCGGGCACCCGGTGATGCGGACGATCGAGCCGGGCGAGTCCTGGCGCTGGTGCTACCAGCACCAGTCCTTGGTCTGACTCCTGTCGGTGCGTGCCCCTAGGCTTAGGCCCATGATTCGCCCCGCCACCGCCGAGGACATCCCCGCCATCCACGCCATGGTGCGTGAGCTGGCCGACTACGAGCGCGCCCTGGACGACGCCGAGGCCACCGAGGAGCAACTGCACAGCGCGCTGTTCGGCCCGCACCCGGCCGCATTCGCACACATCGCCGAGGATGACACGACCGGGTCGGTCGTCGGGTTCGCCCTGTGGTTCCTCAACTTCTCCACCTGGAAGGGCGTGCACGGCCTCTACCTGGAGGACCTGTATGTGCGCCCGCAGTCCAGGGGCGGCGGCCACGGCAAGGCGCTGCTGACCGAACTGGCCCGGATCTGCGTCCAGCGGGGCTACGGCCGACTGGAGTGGTCGGTGCTGGACTGGAACGAGCCCTCGATCGGCTTCTACAAGTCGCTGGGCGCGGTACCGATGGACGAGTGGACGGTGTTCCGGCTCACCGGTGAACCACTGGCCGTCCTCGGGGCGAACTGAGGGCCGGTTCACGCCAGTTCGCGCCAACGGAAGGTTTCGGCCATCCCGGGCGCACACGCTCCGTGCTCATGGATCTACCATGAGTAACCAGCCAAGGACAGAGCGGTCACGGCGTCCGCCGGAGCGGCCACATCGCGGCTCGGATCACGGTAGCGTCACCCGGGCATACAGCAGAGCACAGCACTGTGAGAACCGCGACGGCGGCGACGCCCCGTTGCGGCGCAACACCATTCGGAGGTGAGGGTGTCCCAGAACGACGGCGAGCCCGACGCGAAGGACTTCGTCGAAGTCCGGCTGCCAGCGGCGGGGGCCTACCTCTCGGTCCTGCGTACCGCGACCGCGGGACTCGCGGCCAGACTCGACTTCACCCTGGACGAGATCGAGGACCTGCGGATCGCGGTCGACGAGGCCTGCGCGATCCTGCTCCAACAGGCGGTCCCCGGCAGCGTGCTGGTCTGCGTGTTCCGCCTGGTCGGCGACTCGCTGCGGGTGACCGTGTCGGCCCCGACCACGGACGGCCGGGCACCGGAACGCGACACCTTCGCCTGGACGGTGCTCTCCGCACTGGCCGGCGAGGTGGAGGCGACGGTCGCCGAGGACCGGACGGTCAGCATCAGCCTGCACAAGAAGCGCGGCGCCGGCCCCGGCCAGCCCTGAGGAATCCGCATGTGAGGAACACCGCCGCGTGTCCGACGCGTTCCGCGATCAGGCACCGGTAGAAATCAAGACTGATCCCGGAACGGAACGGAGCGGGGGATCGCCGTGAGTGATCTTGAGCGCGCGAGCGGTGCGGGGCTGCAGGCCGCCGGACCGGGGTTCGGCACGGGCAGACCCGTCCTGCCAGGCCAGGTGGGTATGTCGTCATCCCCGGAGTCCAGGCACACCGGGGCCGAGCAGGCGGAGGACAGGGTGTTCGCAGACGATCCCGACCGTCCCGACCAGGCGGCGTCGGCGGTGGTCGGCGAGACCGACGGCCTCGACAAGGCGGACAGCCCCGACCAGGCACTCGGCACCTCGGCGGCCGACCCCGCCGCCGACCCCGCCGCCCCTGGGACGGACGACGGGGCGACGGACCAGCCGGACACCGAGGCCGGACCGCAGGCGCAGGCCGGACCGCAGGCCGAGGCGGACCCCGAGCACGGCGTCGCACCGGAGCCGCACGTGTGGGGCGGCGGCCGTCCGGTCAGCTCCCCGCGCCACGGCGCGCCCGATCGGGAGGCGGCACGCGCGCTGTTCGTCCAGCTCTCGGCGCTGCCCAAGGAGTCCCCGGAGCGGGTCGAGCTGCGCAACCAGCTGGTCCGGATGCACATCCCCCTGGTCGAACACCTGGCCAGGCGGTTCCGCAACCGGGGCGAGCCGCTGGACGACCTGACCCAGGTCGCCACCATCGGCCTGATCAAATCGGTGGACCGGTTCGACGTCGACCGGGGCGTGGAGTTCTCCACCTATGCCACCCCGACCATCGTCGGCGAGATCAAGCGGCATTTCCGGGACAAGGGCTGGGCGGTGCGGGTGCCGCGCCGGTTGCAGGAACTGCGGCTGGCGCTGACCACGGCCACCGGCGAGCTCTCCCAGCAGCACGGCCGCTCCCCCACCGTGCACGAACTGGCCGAGCGGCTCGGCATCTCCGAGGAGGAGGTGCTGGAGGGCCTGGAGTCCGCCAACGCCTACAGCACGCTCTCACTGGACGTCCCCGACACCGACGACGAGTCGCCGGCTGTCGCCGACACCCTGGGCGCGGAGGACGACGCGCTGGAGGGCGTGGAGTACCGGGAGTCGCTGAAGCCGCTGCTGGCCCAGCTGCCGCAGCGCGAGCAGCGGATCCTGGTGCTGAGGTTCTTCCGCAACATGACCCAGTCGCAGATCGCCGCCGAGGTGGGCATCTCGCAGATGCACGTCTCCCGGCTGCTGGCCCGGACGCTGGCCCAGCTCCGCGACCGGCTGCTGATCGAGGAGTAGGTCGAGGAGCAGACCGAGGAGCAGTCGTCCGGGCCGGCGGCGGGGGTCAGCCCCGGTCGCCGCCGGGCTGCGGCTGCTGCCGGCCGTCCTCCGGCCACAGCGCCGCCGTGGTCCTGGGGTGCAGCAGCAGGACGATGCCGGCCACGCCGAACACCGCCGCCAGGATGCCGAGCGGTACGTCGGCGCCGCTGCCCCGCAGCGCCACATAGGCCACGGCCAGGCAGAGCGTGTCCATCATCACCGCCGGGCTGCGCCCCCAGCGCCGGGCCTGGAGCAGCGCCCGCCCGGCGAACAGCGGCAGCAGGCCCATCAGCACCACGATGCCGCCGCCGAAGGCGGTGCTGCCGAGGTCGGAATGGGTCTTCGAGGTGATCGCCGTGACCATCAGATACACCCCGTAGAGGCAGATCGCCAGCCCCTGGACCATGGCCAGGACGGCCCCGGCCGTCAGCGTCCGGGGCCGGGCGGCGCGGGTGTCGGGGGGCGTGGGCAGGGCGGTGTCAGCAGTCACCCGACCAGGCTAGCCGCCCCGCCGCCGACCGGTCGGCGGCGACCCACCCCGACGGCCCGCCCGACGGCCCGCCCGGCGACCGCGCGGCACCCGGCGGCGTCCGCGAAAGCGCCGGCGAGGCGCCCGTAAAGTGCCCGCTGAGCGCCCGAAAAAGCAGCAAGCCTGCCGGTAGGTAAGCTGAACCCATGCGCGCGCTCCTGGTCTTCAATCCGAAGGCCACCACCACCAGTGGACGGACCAGGGACGTGCTCGCCCACGCGCTGGCCAGCGACCTGAAGCTGGAGGTCGTCGGCACCGGCTACCGGGGCCACGCGCGCGACCTGGCCCGGGAGGCGACCGCCTCCGGCAGCGTCGACCTGGTGGTCGCCCTCGGCGGCGACGGCACCGTCAACGAGATCGTCAACGGGCTGCTCGCGGAGGGCCCGAACGAGGAGCTGCCACGACTGGCGGTGGTCCCGGGCGGCAGCACCAACGTCTTCGCCCGCGCGCTGGGCCTGCCGAACGACCCGGTCGAGGCCACCAGCGTGCTGCTGGACGCGCTCGCCGCGCGCCGGGAGCAGACGGTGGGGCTGGGCGTGGCGAGTACCGAGGGACTGCCGGACCGGTGGTTCACCTTCACGGCCGGCTTCGGATTCGACGCGGGCGTGGTCGGCCGAGTGGAGCAGCACCGCCGCAGCGGCCGCAAGTCCACCCACGCGCTGTACGTCAACCAGGCGGTGCGGCACTACTTCGGGGTGAAGGAGCACCGCAAGGCGGGGCCGATCACACTGAGTGTGCCGGGGCAGGAACCGGTGGACGGTCTGGTGGTGTCGATAGTGTCGAACACCTCTCCATGGACCTTCCTCGGCAACCGTCCGGTCTACGCCTCGCCCGACGCCACGTTCGACACGGACCTGGACATCTTCGGGCTGACCCGGATGTCACTCGTTCAGACGCTGCGCACGATCCCCCAGCTTCTGGACGCCTCCGGGGCCGGTCCGCATGGCAAACACGTGGTCGCTTATCACGACCTCAGCGAATTCACCTTGCATTCGCAGGAACCGCTGCCATTTCAGGTCGATGGAGACCATCTTGGAGAGCGTAACCAAGTCAGGTTCTCAGGCGTACGCCGCGCACTGCGTGTGATTGTGTGACTGGAAGGGCCTCCCAACCTTCTTCTCGAACGCACACCCTCCTTCACTCCATAGAAGTACAGGGTGTGACCTAGCCGACACCAAGGAATCAAAATTTACTTCCCGAAGGGGGTTGTATCCGGGGTCGAGGTTTGCGAACCTTTACCTGGCGATCGGGACAGTCCGTC
>Ga0302314_10012662_pt1 | contig 14565 bp, 10 predicted proteins | sample III_Palsa_N2_3_FD_200533 | JGI IMG/M metagenome (GOLD analysis project Ga0302314, IMG submission 200533) | Peat permafrost microbial communities from Stordalen Mire near Abisko, Sweden - III_Palsa_N2_3 | ecosystem: Environmental > Terrestrial > Soil > Palsa > Peat permafrost | place: Sweden... | reverse complement strand
GACCGCCTGACCCAGGCCCTGGTCCGCCGGCGGCGCCACGGAGGCGAGGTCGTCGTCTGCCACATCGGATTGGAGAACCTGGGCGAGATCAACCTCGATCTCGGCTACACCGTGGGCAACACCGTGCTGTCCGAGATGGCGCGCCGGCTGACGGCCGTGATCCGGGCGGAGGACACCATCGGCCGGGTCGGTGGGAGCGATCTGGTTGTCGTCCTGACCGTGACAGACGAACAGGTGGTGGGGCCAGTCATCCGCAGACTGCAGCACACGCTTGACGAGCCGGTCGCCGTCGGGGGCCGGGACGTCCGCCTCCATGCCTCGCTGGGGGTCGCCGTCGCCGACGACACCGAGTCCGCCGAAGACGTCCTGGCCAGGGCGGACCGCTCCACCCGCGTCAGCCGGCGCTGACGGGAGGGGGCGTTATCGGGTCGCCCGTCGGTCCGATAGGGAGTTACGGCCCTATAGGAAACAGGAGTATCGGCCCTATTGGCGGAACCCAATTCCGGCAAAATTATGGGTGATGTCTATGTACAGCGAATTGCTTGCGGGGCTATGTGCTGACGTGGACCCCTTGCCGTTGCCCGTCTCCCAGGACGAGCTGGTGGTGATTCTGCTGCAGTTCCGCCGGCGCATGGCCGGGCACGGAGCCGAAGGCGAGCACATCATGGCCGAAGACCTGGCCCTCGAGCTCGATCACGACCGCATGCTGCTCCGCCTGTGCACAGCGCTGGGCATCGAATCCGAGCCGGACCGGTTTGCGAACCCCCTGGCCGAGCGGGAGCGGCTGGAGGCCCGTCTGCGGGGCGCCGGCGTGGACTTCCGGACGCTCGACGACAATCGCCGGGTCGAGGTGGCCTAGGACGCCAGCCGGGGTCGGGTGCTCAGGACCTGGGATTGAAGGCCTTGCGCTCAGCCAGGACGGCGGCGTAGACGGCCGCCTCTGTGCGCCGGCGCATGCCGAGCTTCGACAGCAGGCTCGAGACGTAGTTCTTGACCGTGGCCTCGGCCAGGAAGAGCTGCTCGGCGATCTGGCGGTTCGACTGGCCCTGGGCGATGAGCTCCAGGACCTTGCGCTCCTGGGGCGTCAGGACGGTGAGGCGTGATTCGGCCTCCTGGTCCTTGCGCAGGCGGTCGAACAGCTCCTGGGTCAGCACCGGATCGAGCAGGGACATGCCCTGACTGACTCGGCGGATGTCCCCGAGCAGGTCACCCCCGCCGACCTCCTTGAGGACGTACCCCGAGGCGCCCGCCATGATCGACGAGAAGAGGGCGTCGTCATCGGAGTACGACGTCAGCATCAGGCACCTGACCTGAGGGGTCAGGGACTGGACCTCCCGGCACACCTCGATGCCGTCGCCGTCCGGGAGCCGGACGTCGAGGATGGCCACGTCGGGCAGGAGCTCGCGGATCTGATGCAGTCCCTCGCCGGCGGTTCCCGCCTCGCCGACGACGTCCATGTCGTCTTCGGACTCGAGCAACGTGCGCAGCCCCGTACGGACCAATTCATGATCGTCGAGGAGGAACACCCGAATCGTCATTTGCCCCAATATTGCCACGCCACCGTCGGCTTTGATGCTTCGGAGGTGTTGCGCAACCGACTTGCACCCCTCCTCCGCCGCACGGGCGATTGCTACCCCTCTATCCTGACTGCCCGTGCAGCCCTTCGACAGGATCGACGATCCCGCCAGGCTGCGCCGATTGGTGCAGGCGATCCTCATCCTCGATGCCGAGCTGAACCTCCCGGTGGTGCTTCGGCGGATCAGCGAGGAGGCCCGCGACATCGTCGACGCGCAGTACGGGGCGCTCGGGGTCCTGACCGAGGACGGCCGGGCGTTGGACCAGTTCCTGACGGTCGGCCTGAGCCACGAGGAAGAGCGGGCCATCGGCGCCCGCCCCACCGGCCGGGGCGTGCTGGGCACCCTGATCGCCGAGGACAGGCCGCTCCGGCTCTCCGATATCGCCTCCAGCCCGCAGAGCTTCGGGTTCCCCGCGGACCATCCCGCCATGACGTCGTTCCTCGGCGTCCCGATCCGGGTGCATGGTGAGGTCTACGGGATTCTGTACCTCACCAACAAGAAGACGGCTCCGGACTTCTCCGACGACGATGAGGAGCTGGTCCTGGCCCTGGCCATGGCGGCGGGCATCGCCATCGAGAATGCCCGACTCCACGGCATCGTCCGGGACCGGGCCCTCACCGAGGACAGGGATCGCATTGCCCGTGACCTGCACGACTCGGTGATTCAACGCCTGTTCGCCATCGGGCTGTCGCTCCAGGGGACGGCCCGCCTGGTCGAGCGGCCCGAGGCCGTGATGCGGATCGGGGAAGCGATCGACAAGCTGGACGAGACGATCCGGCAGCTGCGCAAGGCGATCTTCGACATAGAGCTCACGATCAACAAGGAGGGGCTGCACCCCAAGGTCCTGGACCTGGTGCACGAGCTCCGCCCCGTGGTGGGCCTCCTGCCGCGGGTCTCGTTCAGCGGCCCGGTCGACGCTGTCGTCAGCGATGCGCTCGCCGAGGAGGTACTCGCCGTCCTCCGGGAGGCGTTGACCAACGTTGGCAAACACGCCCGGGCCTCGCAGGTGGTGATCACGATCGCCGCCGGTGAGGAGCTACGCCTGGTCGTCGCCGACGACGGGATCGGCATCGGGGAGGCCAAGGCGACCGGGCTCGGCCTGAAGAACCTCCGCCAGCGGGCCGAGCGACTGGGCGGGAGCATCGATCTCGGGAGGTCCCGCGAGGGCGGGACCCGGCTGACCTGGCATGTGCCGCTCGGGTCCGTCGAGGCGGGGACTGCCCCCACCCGCTGACGCGGGTTGGCGTGCCTGCAAGGGCCCCCTCGCACAACAGACGCACAACTTTGGATCGCAAGGCTGGCGCTCAAGTTCCGTTGTTTCTACGTCGATCTATTGCTCATCGTTTGTTGACAACGAAAAGGCAAACCGCCCGTGAGGGTGGGGCGCAAAGCTACGGGACTCGTTTGAGTTTGCCGGGCCGCCGAATCAGCAATGAGCGCGCCGCTCGTCGCCTCGGCGATCCGTGGTCCGCGGGTCCAAGGGGGAAAGACGATGCGGCGATTGCAGCGGAGTCGGGCGCTACCACTGGTTTTGGCACGAGCGATCGCGCCCTTGGCGGTGGTCGCCACCCTTGCCTTCGGAGTGCTCGGTGCGGCCACCGGGTTCTCGCCGGGCACGGGCTCTGCCGGCGCGTCCAGCGCGCACCCCTCGAACGCCTACAGCGGCGGCATCATGATGGCCGCCGATCCGACCGGTGGCTATTGGACCGTCACGCCGGCGGGCGCGGTGACGCCACACGGCGCCGCTCCGGCCCTGGGGTCGCCCGCACTGTCGAATCTGCGGCTCGCCCAGCCGATCGTCGGCATGACGGCCACGACTGACGGCAACGGCTATTGGCTGGTGGCGTCCGACGGCGGCATCTTCAGCTACGGCGACGCCACGTTCTACGGCTCGACCGGCGGCATGCACCTGAATAAGCCCATCGTGGGCATGGCGACGGCCAACGACGGCAACGGCTATTGGCTGGTGGCGTCCGACGGCGGCATCTTCAGCTACGGCGACGCCACGTTCCACGGTTCCACGGGGTCGATCGTCCTGAACAAGCCTGTCGTCGGCATGGCCGTGACCAACGACGGCAACGGCTACTGGCTGGTGGCGTCGGACGGCGGCATTTTCAGCTACGGCGACGCCCAGTTCTACGGCTCGACGGGTTCGATCCGTCTGAATCTGCCCATCGTCGGCATGGCTCCCTCGACGGACGGTCGGGGCTACTGGCTCGTCGGGTTCGACGGCGGCGTCTTCAACTTCGGCGACGCCGGCTTCTACGGCTCGACGGCGGGCTGGGGCATGTACGCCTACGGCATGATCGTGAATCCGGCGAGTGCGGGCTACAACGTTGTGACGGCGAATGGCGCGTCGGTCGCCTTCGGGCCGGGCTTGCATCCGAACGCCGAGTCCGGGGGTCTGCAGCAGGGGGCATACGACTCCAACCCGACGCCCTCGGGCATGGCGGCCTTCGCGCAGGAGACGGGGACCTCGCCGACCCTGGCCACCGCCTACCTGCCCGGCAGCGGCGGATGGGCGGACATGGACGGGTCCGGGGGGACCCTCAACGGGGTGCTCTCGCCGTACCGCGGGACTGGCTACGCGCTCTCGCTGGGTGTGCCGATCATCCCGACCTCGAACGGGTCGCCCGTCGGCACCCTGGCCCAGGGGGCGACGGGAGCCTTCAACTCCTACTTCGTCACCTTGGCGCAAACGCTCGTCAGCGCCGGCGAAGCGAATGCCTACTTGCGTCTCGGCTGGGAATTCGACGGCACATGGTTTGCGTGGGCCGCCACCACGCCCAGCGCCGAGGCCAGCTACGCGTCCTACTTCCAGCAGATCGTCACGGCGATGCGCTCCGTGTCCGGCGAGCAGTTCCGGTTCGTCTGGAACCCCGATGCCGGGGCCTTCACGCAATCGGGGTACTCGGTCGCGGCCGCCTATCCGGGGAACGCCTACGTGGACGTGATCGGGCTGGACGACTACGACCAGTCGTGGGCGACTCCGCAGACCCCGGCCAACGCCTGGTCCTCGACCCAGGTGCCCGCCCTCACGGCCGCGCAGCAGTTCGCCTCGGCCAACGGCAAGCCGCTGGCCTTCTGCGAATGGGGTGTGGCCATCCGGAGCGACGGCCACGGGCTCGGGGACGACCCGTATTTCGTCGACCAGCTGGTGTCGTTCATGCAGAGCAACGACGTGACCTACGAGAGCTACTTCGACGCCAACAGCGGCGGCGTCAACTCCCAGATCACAAGCGGCTCGTTCCCGAGCAGCCTCGCCGCGTTCTCGGCCGCTCTGGGTTGATCGACGCCGGACGGTCGGTGCACTGCACCGGCCCGGACTGACGTCCAGTCGTCCGCCGCGTGAGCGGCGCGCTGCGGGAAAACAGCAACCGCACAATTCGCGTTCAACACAATTTGCGCAAATTGTCCTCATTCCCTTGCTTGGGGTCGGGCGCTCCGGCCATCGTTCGCTCGGAACGAAAAGGCAAACCTCCCGTGAGGGGGGGACGCAAAGCTACGGGACTCGTTGAGTTCGCCGGGCCGCCGAATCAGCGATGAGCGCACTGCGCCTCTTCGCCGCGCGGCCGGGCGCGCCGGCGGGTCCGGAGGGGGAAGACGATGCGCCTGTCCGGACCGAGCCGGTCCCTGCCACTCTCTCTGGCCAGAGTTGTGGCGCTGTTGGTGTTGGTCCCGGCCCTCGGCTCGGGTCTGGCCCTCGCGCTCTCGTCCGGAGGTGGCGGCATCGACGCTGCAGCAGCAGCGCAGTCCCGGACCAACGGATACGGCAGCGGCCAGATGATGGCGGCCGATCCGGCCGGTGGCTACTGGACCGTGACCGCGGCCGGCGCGGTGACCCCCCACGACGGCGCCCCGGCCCTGGGATCCCCGGCCCTGTCCGGACTCCAGCTGGCCAAGCCGATCGTCGGTATGGCACCCACGCCCGACGGCGGCGGGTATTGGCTCGTGGCCTCCGACGGGGGCGTCTTCAACTACGGAGACGCGGTGTTCTACGGCTCTACGGGGGCCATCCACCTCAACCGGCCCATCGTCGGCATGGCACCCACGACCGACGGCCGCGGGTACTGGCTCGTGGCTTCGGACGGTGGCATCTTCAACTACGGCGACGCCGCGTTCCACGGCTCCACAGGGTCCCTGCAGCTCAACCGGCCCATCGTCGGCATGGCGCCCGCCAGCGACGGCGCCGGGTACTGGCTCGTGGCTTCGGACGGCGGCATCTTCAACTACGGCGACGCCGCGTTCCACGGGTCCACCGGGGCCATCCACCTCAACCAGCCCATCGTCGGCGTGGCACCCACGCCCGGCGACGCCGGCTACTGGTTGGTCGCCGCCGACGGCGGCGTCTTCACCTTCGGCGACGCCGGGTACTACGGGTCGACGGCGGGGACGGGCGTCGGCGCCCTGGGCATCGTCGTCGATCCGGCCGCATCGGGCTACACCATCGTGACGACCGGTGGCTCGGCTTCCTTCTTCGCCCCGCCATCGCGGAGCGGCTCCACCCGGCCGCCGTCATCGTCCACCCCCACGACGACAGTGCCGCGGCACACCACCCCCACCCAGCAGCTGACCACCACCACGACTGTCCCACCGACGACCACGACGACCACGGTCTCTTCGACGCCGGCCACGCTTCCGGCCGGCAGACTCCAGCAGGGTGCGTATGTCGCCTCGGCCAACCCGTCGGGGATGGCGGCCTTCGCCGCCGAGACAGGGACCTCGCCGACCGTCGCCACCGACTACCTGCCCGGAAACGCCGGGTGGTCCGGCATGGACGGCTCGGGCGGAAGCCTGGGTTGGCTGCTCGGGGCCTGGCAGGGGAGTGCGTACACGCTCTCTCTGGGCGTGCCGATCATCCCGACCACCTCGAGCGGGGCGGCCGTCGGCACCCTGGCCCAGGGTGCGAGCGGAGCCTTCAACCTGTACTACGTGACGCTGGCCCAGTCTCTCGTCAACGCCGGTCAGTCCGATGCGTACCTGCGCCTGGGCTGGGAGTTCGACGGCTCCTGGATGCCATGGGAGGCCACCACGCCCAGCGCCGAGGCCAGCTTCGCCTCGTACTTCGAGCAGATCGTGACGGCCATGCGCGCCGTTCCCGGCGAGAATTTCCGCTTCGTGTGGAACCCCGATGCCGAGGCCTTCACGCAGTCGGGGTACTCGGTCGCTGCCGCCTACCCCGGCAACGCCTACGTCGACGTGATCGGCCTCGATTCCTACGATCAGACATGGGCCAGCCCGCAGACACCGGCCAACGCGTGGTCCTCGACCGCCCTGCCGAGCCTCACCGACGCCCAGGAGTTCGCCTCGTCGCACGGCAAGCCCCTTGCCCTGACCGAGTGGGGTCTCGCCATCAGGAGTGACGGTCACGGGCTCGGCGACGATCCCGATTACATCGACCAGATGGTGTCGTGGATGGACAACCCCTCCAACGACGTGACGTACGAGACCTACTTCGACGACAACAGCGGCGGCGTCAACTCGCTGCTCACCGGCGGATCGTTCCCCCAGAGCCTGGCGGCCTTCACCGCCGATCTCGGCTGACCCCTACCAGGAGATGGTGTGCGGCGCACTGTCGTCGAACGTCGTGCTCCCCGCCGGGTCCGCGACGTGCCAGGTCGCGGCCGGTATTCGTGCGCTCGGCACCACGGCCATGGAGCCGTGGGCCCCGGGCAGTACGAAGGTGAACGTGATGTGCTGGGTCGCCCCGGCCAAGATGTCCATCGTCGCCCCCTCCAGGATGGTCGGCCCCTCGGGGCCGCTGGTGACGACGGAGTGCGCCGACGGCGACGCGATGTCGCGGGCGTCGCCCGGCAGGTTGACCGTGGCGATCCCGGCGTACTCCCCGTAGACAGTGCCGAGACCCGGGTAGGGCCCGGCGATGAAGGGGGACTGCCCGGGCGGCGTGCGATTGGCGAACCTCATGGTGAGGCTCCCGTCGGTCTGCTGACCCTGGGGCGTCAGCCGGAGCGAGACGGTCTCCGACAGGTACTGATCAAGCTTGTTCCCGCCCCGGTTGATGATGTCGGCCATCAGGGAAGACGGCTCCAGCTGGCCGGACACGCCGGCACCCCGCCAGGCCGCCTCCGTGCGCGGCGTGGCCGACCACAGGAGAACGTGGCGCCCCTCGGCGGCGGCCGAGAGCGCATCGGCCATGACATGCAGCTTGAGCGGCCTGTTCTCGAGCGCGTGCAGGGTGGCGGAGGCGAGCGTCGACAGCTCGTCGACCCGGTTGGTCGAGTCTGAGCTGTAGGTCTCGCCGACGTACTGGTCGTGCAACAGGAGCTGGTCGACCGTGGCCGCGCTCACGACCTGACCGGTCGAGGTCGTGACGGGCCCTGTCACCTGGAGGAGCTCCTGGAGACCCTGGACGTCGATGGCGAGCACCCCGTCCACGGTCTGGCCCGTGTTGGCCTTCCACATGCTGGCGGCCAGGGGGCCGTTGACGTCGAATTGCGGCGTCAGCCCCAGGTTTCGCCAATCGACCCCGGGGAGGAGCCAGCCCCAGCGGGCTTCGAGATCCCCCCCCACCGACACAGCGCCCTGGGGGAGGGTGAGGGAGGTGGTCGGGACCATGTTGGAGAGGTGGAGCTCGCCGCCGGCCGTGGTGACGATCCCCGCCTCGAGGAAGGCGCCGGAGCCCGAGCGCATCTCGGCGTTATTGCCCGCCAGGAGGAGGTAGGTCGCCGGCCCCTGCAGGATGTCCGCGGCGGAGGATGCGGCTTCCGAAGTCCGCAGCAAGGTCGTCTGAATCTGCGTGACGTCGGCCTGAAAGGTGTTCCGTTCATGCTGCAGCGGTCCGATCAGCCCCTGCACAGGGCCTAAATTGACTCCGGAGAGGGCGCGGTGGGTGGACGCGGCCAGGGAGGCGAGCTGCTGGAGCACCGCCACCCGTTGCGGTCCCGCCGAGTGCGGGAGCCGGAGGAGTGACTGAGACCGGCCCACCGCCCCGATACCCGTGTGGGCGACATGTTCCGCCGCGGCCGACAGGTCCTGCACCGAGCGCAGCTGGCGACCGGCGACCGGAAGGACGTCCACCGGCCAGAGCAGGGGCGACGACAGGAGGCCGTGTGCGCTGCTGAAGCTCGCTTCGGCGGAGCGCAGGTATCCCACCGGTGCGCCGGACAGGATGGCGTCCGCGGACAGGCCCTGCCGGGCCGACTGGACGGCCGCCTCGCCGTGGTGGATGTGGTCGGCCGCCACCACCACGTCGATGACGACGGCGACCGCCCAGACCAGCACGACGGCCGCCACGACGGCTGTGATCCTCCACCGTCTGGTGAAGCGTCGGCGCCCTGTCGCGTGGGGGCGCTCGGAGCCCTCGGGGACCTGGGCGCGCGGTTCCCCGGGCTCGCCGCTCTTCACCGGGGGCAGCGTACAGCGGGACTCCTGTAATATCGGGGCGCTCGGACGGCTCTCGCGCCAATTTTTCACACCGGCGTCACGATTTGCCGTGCCGGCGTTCTTCCTGGAAAACGGGTGTTCTGGGGCAATTGTCTGGCCGTTGTGCCCTAGGTGCCGGGCATTGTGACCTTTGGCTCTGTCCTCTCTGACGAAATCCCTGGGATGATGAATGCGGCGGCTTGGCGCCCTCCGACTGAAGGATTTGCGGGAAACGGTCGAAGGGTTCAAGTAGCTCCTGTATCGACCCGCTCGGTGAGCGGAACCAGTGGAGGAGATCAAGATGAAAAGGACTAAGGCACAGCGTGTGCTCGCCGCAGCTTGCGGTCCCGCTTTGGGCGTGCTGCTCGCGGTGCCGCTCGGCGGGCTCGTGGCGGGCGCGGCCGGGGCGAACTCGTGCTACACGGGTTGCACGTCGCCGAGTAGCGGCATCACGAACACGCCGGCGGTGACGACGTCAGACGGAGGGTCGACGACCACTCCGACGTCCAGCGGACTCGCCTTCACGGGAGCCGATATTGAAGAGATGGCGATCATCGGTGTCGTGGCGATCGGTGTTGGCACCGTTCTCGTCCGCGGTCGCCGGCGGACCGCCTGAACCACACACACGCTCGGCGAGGGAGCAATCAGCATGTCGTCGGTCACGATCGGCAGAGACGTTCAGAGCTGGCGGTGGGGCCGGCCGGATTCCGAGTCCGGCCCCGTCGCGGGCGTGCGGCGCCGGTTCGCGGCCCACACCAGCGGTCAGGTCGTGGCCGGGACGGACCTGCTGGTCCTGGCGGTGGCCGTGGTGGCGTTCGCGCCGGCGATCCTGCAGTGGCCAGTGGCGGTCTTCATCCTGGGCGTCCTCGGAGTCTGCGCATTGCGGCGTCAGTACGCCTCGCGCATCTCCTTGAACGTGAGCAAGGACATCGGGACCCTGGCAGCGGCAGTGGCGATTCCGCTCACCGTGATCGCGGTCTTCGACGGCTTCGGCCGGCAACCGCGGTCATTCGTGCTGGTGGGACTCTCCACGCTGTGCCTGCTCCTCCTCGGCCGGGCTTGCGCCTACGTCGGTATCCGGCGGGCCCGGACCAGGGGGGCGCTCGGGCAACGGGTGCTCATCGTGGGGGCCGGACCGGTGGCGGAGCGCTTTGCCGATGCCCTCGAACTGAACCCGAGCTACGGGCTGCACCCGATCGGGCTGTTGGACGACTGCGCCGACGACACGCTCTCCCGCCCGGTGCTCGGTGGGATCGATCAGCTCGATCGCGTCCTGCGCGATCACCGCATCGATCGGGTGGTGATCGCCTTCGGCGTGAACCGTGACCCCGACCTCGTGCGGGTGGTCCGCTTCTGCGAGAACGCAGCAGTCGACATGTACATCATTCCCCGCTTCTTCGAGCTGGGTCTCCAGGCCGCGCCCCGCGACGTCGACATGGTGTGGGGGTATCCCCTGGTGCGGCTGCGGCGCTCAACCGTGCGATCCTCGGGACGCCTGGCCAAGCGTGCTTTCGACTCCGCCATTGCCGCCCTGATGCTGCTGGTGTTGGCACCGCTGTACGGCGTGCTCGCGCTGGCCGTGAAGCTGACCAGCCCGGGCCCGATCTACTTCCGCCAGCGCCGCATCGGCAAGAACGGGCACGAGGTGGAGATCCTGAAGTTCCGCTCCATGCGGGTGAACGGTGAGTCGGACACACAATGGAGCGTCAACGACGACAGCCGGGTCACGAGGATCGGCGGCATCATGCGCAAGACCTCGCTGGACGAGCTGCCGCAGCTCTGGAACGTCCTGCGCGGCGACATGTCACTCGTGGGACCACGTCCCGAGCGGCCCTTCTTCGTGGAGCAGTTCGAGCAGGAAGTTCCCCGCTATGGCGACCGGCACCGGGTTCCCGTCGGGCTGACCGGGCTGGCCCAGGTGAATGGACTGCGCGGTGACACGTCCATTGAGGACAGGGCGTGGTTCGACAATCACTACATCGAGAACTGGTCAGTCGGCGGAGACCTGGTCATCTTGGCCCGGACGGCCGGGGCCGTCATCAAGCAGGTCCGGGAGTAAGCTCCTCTCACTTTGCGTTGCCACATGCAAGTGGGGGGTACTGCACGACTCTCGGGCGATGATGGCGAACACCCTCGTTGACGTAGCCGGGCCCGCGGCGGAGCAAGCTCCCGAGCCCGACGTGGGCATGACGTCGCCGCAGTGGCGGCTTGCCGTCGTCGCGGAGCTGGTGCTGGGGGCGATTCTCGGCTCGCTGTTCCTGGGCACCCACAGCCTCTTCCTCGACGAATCCGTCAGCTCGACGCTGGCCACCGCGCCTTGGCACCGCTTCACGCAGGTCGTGACGCATCGCGAAGCCAACATGGGGCTCTACTATCTGTTGCTGCGGGGGTGGGTCGTCTTCGGCCACGGCGAGATCGCGCTGCGCAGCCTGTCGGTTCTGCTGGCCGTTGGGGCGCTGTGGGTGGTGATCATGCTGGCGCGCTCGTTGTTCGGCCGCCGCGTGGCTCTTCTCGCCGGTCTGCTTCTGGCCGTGGACCCGCTCTACGTCCAGTTCGCCCAGGACGTCCGTGGGTACTCGCTGGCGCTGCTCCTCGTGAGCGCGTCCTGCTTCTTCTTCGTCCGCGGCATTCGGCAGGTCGACCCACCGTCCCGTTTCTGCTGGACGGCCTACACCGCGGTCACCGCCCTGGCCGCCTACACCAACTTCTGGGCCGCCCTCGTCCCCCTCGCGCAGGCACTGTCGCTCGCCTTCCTGCCACCGGGACGGATCCCGTGGCGACGGGTGCTGGCGTCGGCTGTCGCGCTGGCCGTCCTCCTGATCCCCCTCGGCTTGCTGATCGAGTCGACCGACAGCGCGGGAGTGAATTGGGCAGCGGGATCCTCCGCCGGCCGCCTGTTCACCCGGATCCGGGCCGACGTGCCCCATGCCGCGTTGGATCTGCTCGTTCTGGTTGCCGTCATCGCGGTCGTGGCGATCGTCGTGCTGGCGCGACGGCGCCCAGGCGTCGAGGCCGTGTTCGGGCGGCAGTGGCCGCTGTGCTTCACCCTGTGCTGGCTCGTCGTGCCCGTGGCTGCCGTGGTGATGCTGTCGCTGGTCGACAGACCGCTCCTCGTCGTGCGCTACCTGATGGTGAGCCTTCCCGCGGCGGTGCTGTTGGTCGCGCTGGTGATCGACCGCCTGGCTTCCCTGGCCCGCCGTGGCGCGGGTGTCGTTGCGGTCGTGTTGCTCGTCATCGTCGTGGCCGCGTCGGCCGTCGGCGCCGCACAGTGGTACGCCAAGGGGGGACCGCAGGACTTCCGGTCGGCGGTCGCGTTCATTGCCGACCGGTCCCAGCCGGGCGACGGCGTGCTGATCTTCGCGGCCTACGAGCGCATACCGGTCGAGTGGTACATGGGCGAGCGACCCGGCGCCGAGCGCGCCGTGCATCCGGTCTACCCGGCGACGGCGTGGGGCGTGGATCCGCTGGCTTTCGACGGCAGCGTGGCCTTCGACCCCAATGCCATCGAGCGGGCCGCCACGCGGTACCAGCGCATCTGGCTCCTGAGCGCAACGGCCGACCTGTTCCTGTACCCCGGGCAGGCCGCTGCGGTCGACGGCGCACTCCGGCGCGCGGGCTTCACGCCGGCCGGCACGACGCACTTCCGGGGGCTGGACGTCACGGAAGAGGTGCGGCAGTGAGCCGGCCTCGCCCGGGGATGAGCCTGCTGGTGGGCGGCCTGGTGGCGGCAGCCACGGCGGGCCACCTCCTCTATCCGGCCTGGCTGGCCTGGCGCACCCGGGGCGGGCGCAGCCGGGTGGCGGTGGACGCCGGCGCGGGAGCACCGGGAACTGCACCCGACCTGACCGTCGTGGTCCCGGCCTACCGCGAGGCGGGCGTGATCGCTGCCAAGATCGAGGACCTGCGGGCCAACGGGTATCCGGGCTCGCTCGACATCCTGGTCGTGGCCGACGGGGACCCCGAGACGGCAGAGGCGGCCGAGCGGGCCGGCGCCCGGGCGCTGACCGGACCTGACCGTCTCGGGAAGTCCCAGGCCCTCAACCGGGGCTTCGCCGAAGCGACGACGCCCATCGTCGTGATGAGCGATGCCAACAACCGCCTGGCGCCCGGTGCCCTGGCGGCGGTGGTGGAGCACTTCGTGGACCCCGCCGTCGGTGCGGTCGCCGGCGAGAAACTGGAAGACGACGGCGGAGGAGGGGAGAGCCTGTACTGGAGGTTCGAGTCCTGGCTCAAGCAGCGCGAAGACCGCCTCGGTACGACGATCGGGCTCGTCGGCGAGCTTTCCGGCATCCGGGCCGAGGCTTGGCGCCCGATTCCGGCCGACGTCGCCATCGATGACCTGTGGGCCGCCCTCGACATCATCGAGCAGGGGTACCGCGTGGCGTACGAGCCGCGGGCCCGCGCGCTCGATCCGGCGGTGGCGTCACTGGCGGTGCAGTGGGAGCGCCGGACGCGCAATGTATCGGGAGCGCTGCACGTGCTCGTGCGACGGCGGCATCAGCTGCGTCCCTCGGCGGGACTCGTTGCCGCCGAGTTGTGGGGGCACCGCCTCGTCCGTTTCACGGTGAGTCCGCTGGCCCATGCGGCCCTGCTGGTCATCGCCGTGAGCAAGGTGCGCTCGAGCACGCTGGCCCGGGCGTTCGTGCTGGCCAACCTGGCCGCGGGCGCGGGCCTGGTGGCGGGCACCCGGGTGGGCGAGTCGACAGAGGACGCCGCGGCGCTGCCCCCGACCCGGCATCTGCTGGCGGCGGCGGCGGCGGGGGCGGGACAGGTCATGTTCCTGCAGGGCGTCGCCCTGGGCGGCATGGCGCGCTATGTGCGCGGTGACCGGCCGACCATGTGGTCCACTGTGGAGCGATGAATGGGACAGTGGCGCAGCCTGCACCCCATGTGCCGCGCCGGCTGCGGGTCCTCTTCGTCTCGACCTCGCCCCAGGTGTGGGGCGCGGAGCGCAGCCTGCTCGGCCTGGCGCCGCTCCTCGCCGAGCGCGGCCTTGCGCTGACGCTGGCGTCGCCGTCCGGCTCCTTCGCCGAGGAATGGACGGCCTTGGGGCTCCCGCACGTGGCCTTCGACGCCCCGTCCCGCCTCGGGTTGCGGTCGGCTGACGACGGACGGCCGGGGCTGCGGGCGCTCGGCACCGAGGTGGCCATCACGGGCCGCAGCGCGCGACGACTGGCGCGACTGGCCCGGGCGGCGGACGTCGTGCATTCGAACAGCTTGTGGGCTCACCTGGACTGTGCCCTGGCGGGCCGGCTGGCCCGTAGACCGGTCATCCTCGAGCTCCACGATCTCGTACGTCCGGGAATGGGCCGCACCGTCTTGAAGGCAGCCATGCGGCTGGCGTCGCGCACCGTCGCCATCAGCCAAGCGGTGGCGGACACGGTTGGCAGTGACCGCGCCCGCCTCTGCGTCATCCCCCAGGCCGTCGACCCCGAGCGGTTCCACCCGGGCCCGCCGGACGTGTCATGGAGAGCCCGGTTGAGCAGCCGGCCCGACGAGCCGATCGTCGGGATTGTCGGCCGCGTCGACCCGGAGAAGGGGATCGGGACGCTGGTGCAGGCGATGACGATGCTGCGCGGGCCGGCGGAACGGAGCCACCTCGCCG
>Ga0302314_10012659_pt1 | contig 14566 bp, 18 predicted proteins | sample III_Palsa_N2_3_FD_200533 | JGI IMG/M metagenome (GOLD analysis project Ga0302314, IMG submission 200533) | Peat permafrost microbial communities from Stordalen Mire near Abisko, Sweden - III_Palsa_N2_3 | ecosystem: Environmental > Terrestrial > Soil > Palsa > Peat permafrost | place: Sweden... | reverse complement strand
GGGTGGCCTGGACTTACGCCCGGCCATGACGTTCCTTTTTGGTCAGGGCTCGGCCCAGCGCGTCCGAGCTCAGGTTGCCCGCTGCGTAGCCATGGGGTAGCGCTGGAAGATGGCGGGGCGGGTGATCCGGGTCGGGACGAGAGGATCGAAGCTGGCGCTGATCCAGGCGGGGCATGTGCGCGACGCAATCGCCCGGGCCGTCGGACGCGAGTCCGCAGCGGAGCTGGTGCGCATCACCACCTCGGGCGACCGTATCCAGGATCGCCGGCTGATGGACATCGGCGGCAAGGGCTTGTTCACCAAGGAGATCGAGGAGGCGCTGCTGGAAGAGCGCATCGACTGCGCCGTCCACTCGCTCAAGGACATGCCGGCGGAGGGTCCGCCGGGCTTGGCCATCGCGGCTATCCCGCAGCGAGCTGACCCGCGCGACGCCTTCGTCAGCGCGCGCTTCGAGCGCTTCGAGGATCTGCCGCCCGGCGCGCGCCTCGGCACCGCCAGCCTGCGCCGTCAGGCCCAGGCGCTGCGGCGGCGCCCGGATCTGACCGTCTTCGCCTTGCGCGGCAACGTCGACAGCCGCCTGGCCAAGCTGGACGCCGGCGAGGCCGACGCCATCCTGCTGGCGGCGTCGGGCCTCGACCGCATGGGCCTGGCCCACCGCGTGCGCGAGTTCGTCGATCCGCGGATCGCGCCGCCCGCGCCGGGGCAGGGCGCGCTGGCGGTGCAGACCAGGGTCGCGGATGTCGACGAACCCTGGGTCGCGGCGCTGCGCGACTTGCCGACGACGGTGGCTGTGGCGGCCGAGCGCGGCGCTCTGGCGGCGCTGGAGGGCAATTGCCGCACCGCCATCGGCGCTCTCGGCTGGATCGAGGGCGGCCGACTGACCCTGGTGGTGGAGGCGCTCACGCCAGACGGACGCCGGGCGTTCCGCGAGACCGGCGAGATCACGGTCGCGGGCAAAGGCGCGGAGCAACAGGCCCGCGACCTCGGCCTGCGCCTGGGCGGCGCCGTGCGCGCAGCGGGCGGCGAAGCGCTGCTGCTCGCTTGAGCCGGATCTGGGTCACCCGGGCCGCTCCCGGCGCGCAGGTCACGGCGGCGCGGCTGCGCGCGCTCGGCCACGTGGCGATCGTCGCCCCGGTGCTCGAGGTGCGCGGCCTGGACACGCCCCTCGATCTGGCGGGCGTCCGCGCCCTGGCCTTCACCAGCGCCAACGGCGTGCGCGCCTTCGCCGCGCGCTCGAACGATCGCGACCTGCGCGTGTTCGCCGTCGGTGCGGCGACAGCGGCCGCGGCCAAGGCCGAGCGCTTCCGGACGATCCTCTCGACGGAGGGCGATGTGGAGGCGTTGGCCACGGCCATCGCCACCCGCAAGCGCGAACTGGACGGGCTGGTGTTGCATCCCGGCGCGGCCGAGCCGGCGGGGGACCTGACCGGCGCCCTGGCGCGGGCAGGGGTCTTGGCGCGCGCGCTGGCGCTCTACGAAACCGTGCCCGCTCAGCTCGCGCCCGAGGTGTTCGAAGCGATTCCGACGATGGATGGTGTGCTCGTCCACTCGCCCAGCGCCGGCCGGCGGCTGGCGGATATCCTGGCGGGTGTCGACGCGCCCGGCCTCACCGCCTATTGCCTCTCGCCCCAGGTGTCGGCGACACTGGCCGGACTGCCCGCCGTGGCGGTGAAGGCCGCGACTTTGCCCAATGAGGATGCGCTGTTAAGTCTCATCGCCCCATAGTCCGTCGAAAGACGCCATGACCGCCGTGCCCGATCCCGCCGAGCTTGCCCCGACCCGCGACCCCGCGGCGTATCGGCGTCGGCCGCTGCTGGGGCCGGCGTTCTGGCTGGTGCTCGCCTTCAGCGCTCTTTGCCTGCTGGCCGCGGTGGCGGTCGTGACCCTGGCGCCACGGCTACTCGCGGTTCGCCCCTCCCCCTCGCCGGCCTCGCCTGCGCCGCCGGCGCCGCTGCCTACGCCCTATCCGCTGCAACTCCCGGCGACACCGGCGCCGGCCCCGGCCGGCGCCGATCTGACCCTTCTGTCGGCGCGGGTGCAGCGCCTGGAAGCGAACCAGGACCGGGCCCTGGAAGCCGCCGCCGAAGCGCTGGCCGCCGCAACCCTGAGTGAAGCCGCCGCCCAGCCGCGGCCGTTCCTCACTGAGCTCGTTGCGTTCGAGCGGCTCTTGCCGCGGTCTGGCGACGCCCTCGCCCTGGCGCCGCTGGCCCAGCAAGGCGCCCCTACCCGCACGGAACTGGCGGCGCAACTGGCGGACATCGCCGCGCGGGTGTCGGTGGCGGCGCACGCGCCGGGACGCCACGCCAGCGTGCTCGACCAGATCGCCTACGCCGTCTCACGGGTGGTCACCATTCGCCACGTCGATCCAGGGGGCGCCGGCCCCGACGCCGCCCTGGCGCGCGCGGTCAGACGGGCCGCGGACGGTGACCTGGAGGGTGCTGTTGGTCTCCTCGACAGCCTGCCACCCTCCACCCGGGCGACTGTGGCGCCGTGGCGCGAGCAGGCTCTTCGCCGGATCGAGATCGACCAGCACATCGCCGGCCTGCGCGCCCAGGCGGTGGCCGATCTGACGGCGGCGCAAGCGCCGCCCAACATTCCCGCGAACGCGCCATGACCCGCATCGCGCTGGCGATCTTCATTGTCTCCGTGGTGATCGTGGCGGCAATCTCGCTGCAGGGCGACCCCGGCGTCGCGAGCCTCACCTGGCTCGGTTGGCGGGTCGACACCACGGCGGCCGCCGGCGTCCTCATGATCGGGCTGCTGGCGCTGCTCGCGACGGTGTTCTGGCGCACGCTGATCTGGTTCCTGCAGGCGCCGGCCCGGGGCGCGCGCGCTCGGGCCGAGACGCGCCGCAGACAGGGCGTGGAGGCGATCACGCGGGGTTTCCTGGAGGCGGCGGCTGGCAACGGTTCCGAGGCGCGGCGCCTGGCGCAGAAGGCCTCAGAACTGGCGGACGACACGCCGCAACTGGTGAGGATCCTCGCCGCTCAGGCCGCCGAAGCAGCCGGCGATCGCGCCGCCGCACGCGCCGCCTACGGGGCCATGCTCGGCTTCCCCGAGATGCGCCTCGCCGCTCACCGCGGCCTGATGCAGATCGCCGCCGCGGCGGGCGACGCCGCCGAGGCCGAGCAGCACGCCCAGGCGGCCTACAGCCTTGCCCACACCGCGCCGTGGGCCTGGCGCGCGCTCCTGGACGCCCGGCTGGCTGACGGCGACTGGGCGGCGGGACTGGCGCTGGCCCAGGGGGCGCTGGAGCGCAAGATCGTCTCACCGCTGACGGCCGAGCGCGCCCGCGCGGCGCTGCAATCGGCCAGCGCGGCCGCGCTGGAGGCGCGCGCAGAGGGCCTCGCCGAAGCCACCGACCTCGCCCAATCGGCCGCGAGGGCGCGGCCCGATTTCACACCTGCCGCGGTGATCGCCGCGCGACTGCTGGCGGCCGACGGCCGTGGCGGACGCGCTGTCCCCATCCTCGAAACCTCATGGCGGGCTCGGCCGCATGCCGCCTTGTGGCTCGCTTGGCGCGACCTGCGCACCGACGAGACGCCCAGAGAGCGTGCCGAGCGGCTTGCCGCGCTGGCGGCGCTCAATCCTCAGGCGCGCGAGAGCCGAATACTGATGGTCGAGCAGGCGTTGATCGGCGGCGACGCCCAGGCCGCGCGCGCGGCGGCGCAGGCCCTGGAGGCCGAACCGACCACCCAGCGTCTGGCCGGCCTGATGGCGCGCGTGGCCAACGCCCAGGGCGATCGCGACGGCGCCCGCGCCTGGATCGCGCGCGGCGCCGCGGCGCCTGAGGAAGCGGAGTGGTCGGACATCGATCCGGCTGGCCGAGCCTTCGCCTACGGCGCGGCGGACTGGGCCCGAGTGATCCGCGTCTACGCCGACAGCGGTGAGCTTGTGCACACGCGTTTCGAACGTCACGAGGCCTCGATCAACGATCTGCCGGCGATCCCGGCCGCCTACGCCGATAGCGCGGCTTTCATCAGCGCCGTCGAAGCCGGCGCGCCGTTCCCGCCGATCGTGGATGACGGTGACTTCGGCGAAGCCCTGCAACCCAGCGGCGGGCCACAAGCGGAAGTGTGGCGCCCGCGCGCCTCCACCGGCCGAAAAGGCCTCTAGGCAAGGCGAGCCGCCTACCCCGCCCTTACGGCGGCGTGCGCAGGCGCCTAAATCGCGTCGATGACCACCGAGACGCTCAGGCCGGGGCCGCGGGGCGCCATGCTCGATATCGGCGGGCGGCGCCTGCACGCCGTGCGCGCTGGGCCGCGCCAGGACGCCGGGCCGCTCGTGCTGCTGGAGGCCGGCGCGTTCGGCTTCTCCGCCGACTGGGCGGCGGTCCAGGCGCAGCTCGCGGCCGCCGGTTACGCATCGCTCGCCTATGACCGCGCGGGCCTCGGCCTGTCCGAGGCGGGCCCCAAGCCACGCGACGGCTTGGCGATCGCCGCCGATCTGGAAGCCATGGTGGCGGCCGAGGGCCGCGACGGGCCGCTGATCCTGTGCGGCCACTCCATGGCCGGGCTGCACGTGCATCTGTTCGCTCTGCGCAATCCCGGCCGCGTGCTCGGGCTGGTGCTGGTGGACGCCACGACGCCCGCCTCGATGGATTCGAAGTTCGTGAGCACCTTCGTCGGCCAATTCGCCAACGCCGCGCGCCTGGCGGCGTGGGGCGCCGGCGCGGGCTTGTTCAAGCCCCTGGCCGGTACGGGCTTCGGCGATCGGATCGGTCTGGAGGGCGCCATCGGTGGCGAGAAGCGCTGGGCGTTCGCCGACGCCGATCACAACTTCTGGGCGGCGGAGGAGGTGGCGCACTGGCCGGGCGCCGCACGTCAGGCGCGCGAGGCCGGCTCGCTCGATCCCGCCTGGCCGGTGGCCGTGATCCTGGCCGGTTCGGCGGATAGCCGCAACGGCCTCAAGGCCTTGCAGATGGCGCCGGCGCGCGCATCAGCCCACGGGATGGTGGAGCATGTCGCGGGCGCCTCGCACGCCTCGATCCTCAGCGGTGTTCACGCCGCGGCGGTGGTGCGCGGCGTGGAGCACGTGCGCGCGGCGGCGCACGCTTGAGAGGCGAGCCTAGGCCCGGACGACTTTCTTGGGAGCGGGCAGCAGGCCTTCGCGCTGGGCGCGCTTGCGGGCGAGCTTGCGGGCGCGGCGCACGGCCTCGGCCTTCTGGCGGGCACGCTTTTCGGAGGGCTTTTCGTAGTGCACGTGCCGCTTCATTTCGCGGAACGAGCCTTCGCGTTGCATCTTCTTCTTCAGCGCCTTGAGCGCCTGGTCGACGTTGTTGTCGCGAACGAAAATCTGAACCACCGATGCTCCTGCGAGTGTTTCCGAAGCAGCCCTCCGGAACGAGGGTGCGGCGATACCAGAGAGCGCTGCTTTTGTCCATCCGCCGGCGGCGGTGTAGGGTGAAGTCATGAGCGACGCGGGCGAGAGCGCTTCCGACTGGGCGGACGAGGCTGAGGCGGCGCTGCTGACAGCGGCGTTGGCGCACGCGCCGGGGCTCGGCTGGACGCACCGCCTGCTGGCGGCTGCGGCGCGCGACGTGGGTATGAGCGAAGCTGAAGCGGAGCTCCTGCTGCCGAACGGCGCACGCGACCTCGCGGCTCTGCTGGCGCGGCGGCACGACGACGCTGCGCTGGCCAGGCTCGCCATCTATGACCCAACGCAGCTCAAGGTGCGCGAGCGCATCCGCATCGCCGTCCTGGCCCGATGCGACGCGGCCGTCGAGGACGAAGCAGCGGTGCGGCGCTGGTGCGGCTTCCTGGCGTTGCCCGGTAACGCGGCGCTCGGTCTGCGCCTCGCCTGGGCCAGCGCCGACGCCCTTTGGCGCTGGGCAGGCGACACGGCGGCCGATGAGAACCACTACACCAAACGCGTTCTCCTCGCCGAGATCCTCATTGCGACCCTGGCCATCCGCCTGGCGTCGGGCGCCGACGCCGCATCCGCCCATCTGGACCAGCGCATCGCCGGGGTGATGGCGTTCGAGCGCTGGAAGGCCGGCGTGCGGCCAGCCGACCTCGCCTTGCGCGCGGCGTCCGCGCTCGGACGCCTGCGATATGGCCGCGCCCGGCCCGGCGCAGCCTAGAGCGCCATCAGCCGCCTGATTCCTGGACGCAGTCGGCGAGGCGGTCGCGGCGGACCGTGCCGGCGCGGACGTCGATGCGGTCGGTGCGCCGACGCACATAGGCCCCAGGGGCCGCAGCCTTCCACTTCAGCGGGCTGGGGAGAATTGCCGCCAGCCGCGAGGCCTCCTCCGTCGTCAGGTTGTCGGCGTCAGCGCGGAAGTAGTAGCGCGATGCGGCCCCTACGCCATAGACGCCCGGGCCCAGCTCCACCGTGTTGAGATAGACCTCCATGATCCGGCGCTTGCCCCATAGGGACTCGATCAGCACCGTGAACCAGGCTTCGGCCCCCTTGCGCACCCACGACCGCTCCGGCCACAGGAAGACGTTCTTGGCCGTCTGCTGGCTGATGGTCGAGCCGCCGCGGATGCGGCTAGGCTTCTCCTCGTTGTGCTTGATCGCCTTGTCGATGGCGTTGAGGTCAAAGCCGTGGTGGTGGCAGAAGCGCGAGTCTTCCGAGGCGATCACCGCCCGGGTCATGGCCGGCGCGATGCGCGAGAGCGGCGCCCAGCGGTGATCCAGGCCATAGCCCTGCGTCAGACGCTCGATCATCAGGATGGTGATCGGCGGGGGAATGAAGCGATACGCCAGCACCCACAGCGGCGGCCCGATCAGGGCCACCAGCAGCAGCGCCACGACGAGCCGCCGCAACCCACGCAGAAAGCTGCGAGGCCTCGATCCTGACGGCCGCGACGGCGCGATTTTCGGCATCGCCTCCTTCCAGTATTTGCCTAAGGGTTGCGTTGGTCCGGCGACCCTCGTCAAGCCGGCGCGTACGGGATGAGCAAGCTATGGATGTCACTGAGGCCGTGGCGCGGCGCATGTCGGTGCGCGCCTTCAAACCCGACCCCGTGCCAGGTTCGGTGGTTCGAGAGATTCTCGAGACCGCGCATGGCGCGCCTTCCGGCGGCAATCTGCAGCCGTGGCGGGTCTACGCATTGGCCGGTTAGCCGCTGGCGCGGTTCAAGGCGGTGATCGCGGCCACGCCGATGGAGACGCCGGAGTATGACGTCTATCCGCCGGACCTGTGGGAGCCGTTCCGGACCCGGCGGTTCCAGTGTGGCGAAGATCTCTACGCCTCGATCGACATTCCCCGCGAGGACAGGCCCGCACGCCTGCGCCAGCTTGCGCGCAACCTGGAATTCTTCGGCGCGCCGGTGGGCCTGTTCTTCTGCCTCGACCGACGGATGGGGCCCCCGCAGTGGTCGGACGTGGGCATGTACATGCAGAGCGTGATGCTGCTGGCCGTGGAGCGGGGCCTGGACACCTGCGCCCAGGAATTCTGGGCCCGATATCCGAAGACCGTGGCCGCCTTCGTGAACCTGCCCGATGACCATATGGTCTTCTCCGGCATGGCGCTGGGCTATCGCGACCACGCCGCGCCGATCAACAACTGGCGCACCCGCCGCGATCCGTTCCAAGCCTGGTGCGCGATGCGCGGCTTCGAGGGGTGAGCCTCCCTCCCCAAGTGGGGTGGGACAGGCCGCGAGAGCGGCCAGGGTGGGGCTCTGCGAGATTGAGCGCGGTCCGACCCCACCCCGGACTTCGTCTCGACCCTCCCCATGAAGGGGAGCGAGGAAGCGCTCTACAACGCCGGCAGGCTCTCGACCCCCGCGCCGCCCGCCTCGTCGCCCCAGGCGACGCGGCCATCGGCGATGGCGAGTGCGGTGATCGGCGGGCCTTTTTCAGCCTTGAGGATCTCCACCTTCTGCGATGTCAGATCGCACGCCCATACCCGCCCGTCGTCGAGCCCCGCGGCCAGCGCCGAGCCGTCGGCCAGAGCGGCGACCCGAGCCACCAGGCTCGACTCGTCGAATCCGATCTCGCGCGCATCCTTGCCCATCGGCCCGCTCGCCCCCGAGAAGGGCCACAGCACCACGCCGTTCGCCCCGCTGGTCGCCAGCCAGGCGCCGCCGTCCAGGAAGGCCATGCCACGCACCTTGGAGGGATAGCCGCTCATGCGCATGTCCTTGGCGTCGGCAAGGCGCCAGCCGTGCAGCGCCCCCTCCTGCATGGATGAGACCAGGAACCGACCGTCCAGGCTGAACACGACGCCCACGTGCGACCCGGCCCAGCGCAGCATCACCGGCCTCTGATCGGCGATCCGGGCGTACCACAAGGCCACGCCGCCGTAGGTGGCCACGGCGAGGCGGCGGCCGCGGGGATCGAAGGCGACCGCGGCGACGGACTTCTCATGCTGGAACAGGCGCGCGAAGCTGATGTCGGCGGCGTCGCGCACGTGCAGATCTCGACCGGCGCTGAAGGCGATCAGGCCGGATGCGCGCGAGGCCGCCAACGTGTCGATCCAGCGTCCCGGCGCCTCGGCCAACGTTTCGGTGCGCCCGGCCCTGGACCAGACGAGGCGCCCATCGTCGCCGCCGGTGAGCAGACCGTCTTCCGATGGATGGCGGGACGCGCACAAGATCGCGCCATCGTGGGCGACCACGGCCTCGCCGTCCTCCCAGCGGATCTGGCCGTCGCCGAGCGTGAAGGCGGCGCGGGGGCCATCGAACAGGACGTCGGTGATGTAGGCGTCGAAAACGAATTGCATGGCTGCGCGGCTTAGCGCGAAGGCGCCCGGCTTGGCGAGGCGCGCGGTTCGAGCGGCGCCGAACGGATGGTCTTTACAAGCGCGGACATCCGCGCGATGGGTCGAGGGCGAGGCCGGTCCCCCGTGGGCGCCGGCGCCTGGGAGTGATGCATGGCGGCGAAACTAACCGGCGGCGGCGGCGGCAAATTCGACCTCGGTCAGAACAGCGACATGAACGTCACCCCGTTCGTGGACGTGATGCTGGTGCTACTGATCATCTTCATGGTGGTCGCGCCGTTGGCGACGGTGTCCATCAGGATCGACCTTCCGCCCGCGGTCCCGCCCAAGAACGACACCTCCAAGCCACCGACGTTCATCTCGATCCAGGACAGCGGCGAGATCTTCGTGTCGTTCGGCAAGACCGAGATTCGTCCCTCGGCGATGAATCGCCTGGCCGTGGACCTGCCGGCGTCGCTGGGCGTGGCCAATCCCACCAATGAACGGATCTTCATTCGCGCCGACCGGCATGTGAGGTACCGGCAGTTCATGGACGTGATCAACCAGCTCCAGCGCGACGGCTACTACAAGATCGGCCTGATCGCCGAGAACCTCGGCGGCGGCTAGCGCCCTCCCTCCCCGGGGCGGGGCTCTCGACGGAAAGCGCTCGGCCCCGACCCCACCCCGGACTTTGTCTCGACCCTCCCCATAAAGGGGAGGGCGGATCAGCTTCTGTCTTCGCAGGGAGCGGGCGCCACCCTCAACCCAACATCTTCCACACGTCGTGGGCCGCCAGGGCGATGAGCGCCAGCGTGCCGAGCACGTGGAGGGCGAAGCGGACCATGACCACGTTGATCGTGGCCTGCACCAGGCTGTGGGCCACGCGCGTGGCGACATAAGCCCAGGCGAGCGCGAGGTTGAGGTCGTCCGGCCAGAATGTCAGATAGGTGTAGAACACCAACGCATAGAAGATCGTCGGCTGTTCCATCAGGTGGTTGTAGTTGTAGGCGACCTGCCTGACCTTGAGCGGCAGGGCGTCCAGCGCCGCCGGCTCGCGCGCCGCGACGGGGTCGATGCGCGCCTTCTGGATCGCTGGGATGCGGGTGGCGTACATCCAGATCCAGACCACGAAGGTCCACGAGACGAGGGCGAGGACCGGCGTCAGCAGAGACTTGGCGGCATGCATCAGGGCTGGTCTTTGAGGCGAAAGGGATCGGCCTCGAACACGCCCAACACCTCGAAGTGGTCGCTGAAGAACGACAGCTCCTCCAGTGCGCGGGCGAGCGGGGGATCGTCCGGCCGACCGTCGACGTCGGCGTAGAAGAAGGTGGCGGTGAAGACGCCGTTCTCCATGTAGCTTTCCAGCTTGGTCATGTTCACGCCGTTGGTGGCGAACCCGCCCAGCGCCTTATAGAGCGCCGCGGGAATATTGCGCACCCGGAAGGCGAAGCTGGTCACGCAGCGCGCGCCCTCGGGCGGCGGGGCGACGTCCTGGCCGTCCGACATCACGAGGAAGCGGGTGGTGTTGTGGGCCTCGTCCTCGATGTCGCGCACCAGGATGTCGAGGCCGTAGAGGGAGGCGGCGAGCGCCGGCGCGATGGCGGCGCGGGTCCGGTCCGGCGCGGCCGCGAGGGCCTTGGCGGCGCCGGCCGTGTCGGCGGCGGGCTCGGTGCGCACGCCCAGACGCCGCAGCGCCCGCCGGCACTGGCCAAGCGCGATGGGCATGCTGACCACCGTGGTCACGTCTTCGAGGCGGGTTCCCGGATTGGCCATCAGCTGGAACCGGATTGGCTTGAACCGCTCGCCGACGATCTTGAGGCCGGCCGACGGCAGGAGGTGATGCACGTCGGCGACGCGGCCGGCGATCGAGTTCTCCACCGGGATCATGGCCAGCGCGCAATCGCCGCGCTTTACCGCCTCGAAAGCATCCTCGAACGAGACGTGCGGCGTGGGCGTCCAGCCCGGGAAGTAGGCGCGGCAGGCCTCGTCACTGTTGGATCCCGGCTCGCCCTGGAAGGCGATCCTGCGTGGCTGGGTCATCGGGCGCTCCGAGCGAGGGACGTGGCGTAGAGCCGCGCGGCTTCGAGGTCGGCCGGCGTGTCGACCGAGATCGGCGCGTCCGCCACGACCGCGGCCCAGATCGAGAGGCCCAGCTCCAGGGCCCGCAGCTGCTCGAGCTTCTCGCGCCGCTCCAGGGGCGACGGCGGCGCGGCGCAAAACCTCGCCAGGGCGGCGCGGCGATAGGCGTAGACGCCGTAGTGGCCCCACACCGTGCCGTCGCCGAACAGGGTCGAGCGCGTGAAATAGAGCGCCCTGCCGGCGGCGCCGTCGGGACGCATGGCAAGGATCGCCTTGGGCAGGTGCGGGTTGGCCAGGTCCGCCCGGGCGGAGACCTGCGCCACGACGGTGCCGATATCGCAGGCGGGCTCCTCGCCCAGCAGGGCCACGCAATCGGCGAGGAGGCGCGCGGAGACGAACGGCATGTCGCCCTGGAGGTTGATCACCACGTCGTGTCGGCCGCCCGGGTCCAGCTGGTTCAGGGCGGCGAGGATGCGGTCGGAACCGGACGGCAGCGCCGGATCGGTCAACACGGCCGTTCCGCCGGCGTCGGCGACGACGCTCATGATCTCCACATCCCCGGCGGCCACGGCCACGGGACCCAGGCCCGCATCCGCCGCGCAGCGCAGCACGCGCACGATCATCGGCGCGCCGGCGACGTCGGCCAGCGGCTTTCCGGGCAGCCGGCTGGCGGCCATGCGGGCGGGAATGATGACGATCGGGTTCATGGATTTAGTGGGCTGAGCGGGGCCACGGCCGGGGGTGTTTAGGGCTCTGTGACGATGGCCAAAGGGCGTTTGCGCATGCGGCGGTAGCGTGTAAGAGACGCCAACGCAACAAGACGCGGGCGTCTGGGGCAAGTCTGACGCCCTCCAGCGGCGCGCCTGTCTTCAAGAGACCTCAAGGCAAGAGATGAGCGACCTCTCGACCAATAAGATCCTCGGCGCGACGCTCGCGACCGCTTTCGCGCTGGCGGCCTTGGGCATCATCACTCCGAGGTTCTTCCAGCCGATCCCGCCGGCTCACCCCGGCTACAAGATCGCCGTGGTGGAAGAGGCCGAACCGGGCGCCGCCGCGCCGGAGGTTCCGCCCGACTGGGGCACGGTGCTGAAGACGGCCGACGTCTCGGCGGGCGAGGGCAAGACCGCCATCTGCAAAGCCTGCCACAGTTTCGATGCCTCCGGCGCCAACAACATCGGTCCGGGCCTCTATGGCGTGCTCGGCCGCAAGCCCGGCACCCATCCCGGCTTCGCCTATTCGCCGGCGATGGTCGCCTTCGGGGCCAAGCAACCCGTCTGGGACTATCAGCACATCTATGAATTCATCGCCGGCCCTCAGAAATATATCGACGGCACCAAGATGACTTTCATCGGCATGAAGGACACGCAGGACCGCATCAACGTCATCGCCTATCTCCACACCCTGGGTTCGAACCTGCCGATCCCCGCGCCCAACCCCAAGGCCGCGGCGCCCGCCGCCAGCGCCACGGCGCCCGCCAGGAGCGCTGGCGGTCCCACCGGCGCCCCCGCGTCCGGCCAACCCGCCACGCCCACCCCCTCCAAGCCCGCCCAGCCGGGAGGACCCGCATGACGCGCGCGGTCGCGTGTCTCGCCGCCTTGGCGCTGAGCGCCGCCGCGGGCGCGCTGGCCGCCCCGGCGCCGCACGTCCAGATCACCTCCCTGGCGCAGCTGCCCACGCCGCTGCCTCTCCCCTACGACCCGGTCGCCGATGCGGACGCTCAGGTGGCCGCCGGCAAGGCCAAGGCGGCCGCCAGCGGCAAGCTGCTGCTCATCGATCTGGGCGGTAACTGGTGCGGCGACTGCCGGGTGCTGGCCGGCGTGATGCGCCAGCCGGAGGTGGCCGCGTTCGTCGAGGCCCACTACGTCGTCGTACCGGTGGACGTCGGCCGCTCGAACCGTAACTTGCAGATCCCGTCCCGTTACGGCGTCAAGCATCTGGAGGGGGTGCCGAGCCTGCTGGTGGTGGACGCGCACGGGAGGCTGCTGGACGCGGGCCACGTGAACGCGCTGGCGGACGCCAGGTCCATGACCCCCCAGGGGCTCGCCGACTGGCTGGCGCGCTGGACGAACTGAGGGCCCGGCGCCGGCTGCGAGGAAAGCCCTGTTCAGAGCTGGGCGAGCATGTACTCGGCGGATGAGACCTTGAACTCGCCGCCCTGCTCGACGTTGAGCTCCGTCACCACGCCGTCGTCGACGATCATCGAATAGCGCTGCGAGCGCTTGCCCATGCCAAAGCGGCTCCCGTCCAGCTCCAGGCCCACGGCGCGGGTGAAATCGCCGTTGCCGTCCGCCAGCATCAGCACGTCGCCGCCCACGCCCTGGCTCTCGCCCCAGGCCTTCATCACGAACACATCGTTCACCGAGACGCAGGCGATAGTGTCCACGCCCTTGGCCTTGAGTTCGGCGGCGTAAGCCTTGAATCCCGGTAGGTGCTTGACCGAACAGGTGGGGGTGAAGGCGCCCGGCACCGCGAACAGCGCCACCTTCTTGCCTTTGACCAGCTCTTCGGTGGTGAGGGGGCCGGGGCCATCGGGGCCGAAGGTCGTGAAAGTGGCGCTGGGAACCTTGTCGCCGACTTTGATGGTCATGGGAGGCGTCTCCTTCGGGAGGGTTGCTGAGCTCAAGTCGCCCGCAGATAGCGACCGCGCCGCATCCCGCCAAGGGTCCGCGCGGCCAGGCGTCCTTGAAACAGCCGTCATGAGCGCCGATCATGGGGCATGCCCGCCGCCCCTCACTACCTGACCGGCCGCCTGCTGGTGGCCATGTCCGGCATCGATGATCCCCGGTTCGAGCGCGCGGTGCTGTTCATCTGCGTGCACGACGCCGATCACGCCATGGCGCTGACCCTCAACCGGCCCGTGGAGGGCCTCACCGTCGCGCGGCTGATGTCGCGCCTGAAGGTGAAGGCGGGACCCAAGCCGCCGGACGACCTGGTGCTCATGGGCGGCCCGGTCGAGCCCGAACGCGGCTTCGTGCTGCACACCGACGACTACGCCTGCGAGCCCGCGACCACGGTGATCGGCGGCGGTGTGGCGCTGACCGCCACGCATGAGATTCTGGAGGCCATGGCTTCGGGCGGTCCTCACCCGCGCAAGGCCGTGCTGGTGCTGGGTTACGCCGGCTGGGATGGCGGCCAGCTCGAACGCGAGATCCGCCACAACGTCTGGCTCACCTGCGAGCCCGACGAGGACCTCCTCTTCGGCGACGACCACGAGCACAAATGGTCCAGAGCGCTGGCCAAGATCGGCGTCGCCGCGGAGCATCTCTCGGCCCAGGCCGGGCGGGCGTGATGTGACGCGCGCGTCTTGACACGGCATGGAAGCTGAGCTTTCCATCTTGGTTGAACGATCAACCAAGAGGTCGGAGCCGATAGGGAACCTCTCGTCCTCGCCGCGATGAAACCATCCCGGGGAGCCACGGCTCAACCGGCAATCGACCGCTTCCTGAGCGCAACAATACACAGGGGAGTCCAGACATGCGCGCGACACTTCCATCGATCCTGGGCCTGATCGCGCTGGCGGGCGCCGCCAGGGCCGCGGAGGGAGTGCTGGACACGTCCTTCACCGAACCGAACGGCGAGCGCGTGCTGCAACAATCCATCGAGGTCGACGCCTCGCCGGCCTGCCCATGGCGCGCCATGACCGACGAGGCGGCGATCAGAGCCTCCGGCGTGCCGATGGCGCATGTGGACCTGCGAAATGGCGGGCTGATCGAAGAGGGCTTCACCGCCGACGCGAAACCCGGCGGACCGCAGGCCATCCGCCACCTGATCATTGCCTACCTGCCCGAGCGCCTGCTGGTCTTGCGCAATCAATCGGCGCCGGCCGGTCTACCCGGGGTCG
>Ga0302314_10012657_pt1 | contig 14567 bp, 14 predicted proteins | sample III_Palsa_N2_3_FD_200533 | JGI IMG/M metagenome (GOLD analysis project Ga0302314, IMG submission 200533) | Peat permafrost microbial communities from Stordalen Mire near Abisko, Sweden - III_Palsa_N2_3 | ecosystem: Environmental > Terrestrial > Soil > Palsa > Peat permafrost | place: Sweden... | reverse complement strand
TGGGACCTCGCTGGCGCCACAAGCCGCGAGCGGGAAGTCCTCACCCTGATCGCCACCGGCCTGTCCAACGCCGAGATCGCCAAGCATCTGCACCTCAGCCCAGCCACCGTTAAAACCCACATCGCCCGCCTGCTCGACAAGCTCAGCGCCCGCGACCGAGCCCAGCTCGTCATCACCGCCTACGAAACCGGCCTCGTCTCACCAACCCCCCAACAACCGTAGCCAGGATTATTCAGTCGGCACTCAGGCCAGGGGCGCGTTAGCGTGTGGGCATGCACTCGTCTTGGATCACGCCGAAAGCGCGCAAGGGTGTCAGCAGCGCCATTGCCGGACGTGGGCTGTTCGCAACCGAGCGGATCAGTGTGGGCGAGGTCGTCGCCGTCAAGGGCGGCCACATCGTGACCACCGAGGCCTTGGCCGCTCTGGCGGACCCGCTGCCGAACTCCGAGATCCAGATCGCCGACGGGCTGCACCTGGTGGCCTTGTCGCCGGAGGAGTACGAGCCGGTGATGTTGTTCATCAATCACTCCTGCGAGCCCAACGTCGGGTTCGCGGGCAACGTGGTGCTGGTGGCCATGAACGACGTCGATCCGGGGCAGGAACTGACCACCGACTATGCGCTGTTCGACGACTACGACGGTCACATGACCTGCAACTGCGCGGCCGCACCGTGCCGAGGCGTGATCGACGGGCACGACTGGAGGCGCCCGGAGCTGCAGAGCAGATACCGCGGTTACTTCTCCTGGTATCTCCAGCGCAAGATCGATGCGCTGAACAACGCCGTGTCAGGCAACGCTGGCCCGAAGTAGCCCAGCGCCCCGGTCCAGCTCAATCGGCTCGCGCGATCAGGTCGGGCACCAGGCGGCGCAGCAGCTTGCCGGTCTCGGTGCGCGGGAGGGCGTCGAGGAACCAGCAGCGGTCCGGGGTCTTGCTCGAGCGCAGCGCCTGGCGGGCGAAGTCGCGCAGCTCGACGTCTCCGACCGCCATCCCCGGCCGGGCGACGACCGCCGCCTCGATCCGCTGCCCCCATTCTTCGTCGGGCACCCCGAACACCACCGCGTCGAGCACCGCCGGGTGTCTGAGCAGGACGTCCTCGATCTCGGCGGGGGCGATGTTCTCGGCTCCGCGGATGATCGTGTCGTCGGTGCGGCCGCTGATGAACAGGTAGCCGCCGGAGTCGAGGTAGCCGTCGTCCTTGGTGTCGAAGAAGCCCCGGTCATCGACCGCGCGGCCCACCCCCGCATACTCGGCCGACACCTGCTCGCCGCGCACGCAGATGCGGCCGGTCTGGCCGGGGCCGAGGACCTCGCCGCCGGGGCCGCGGATTTCGAGCTCGATCCCGGGCAGCGGCCGGCCGATTGAGGAGAGCCGGGCCCGCACCGCCGGGTCCGGTGACTCAAGCGCGGCGCGGTGATCCTCCGGCCCCAGCAGCGCGACGGTCGAACTGGTCTCGGTCAGCCCATAGGCGTTGACGAAATCGACCCGCGTCCACTCTCGCAGCGCCCGCTCGATGAGCGCGGCCGGCATCGGGGCGCCGCCGTAGGACAGTGACCGCAGCGAGGGCACCGACTTGTCCTCGTCGCTGTCCATGATCCGGGCGAGCATGGTCGGGACCACCATCGCGCTGGTGACCTCCTCCTCCCGGACCGCGCGGAGCCACTCACCGGGAGTAAAGGCCTCGAGCACGAGGGTGCGGCGTCCCGCGTAGAGATTGGTGATCACGTTGGCGACGGCGGCGATGTGATACGGCGGAACGCTGACCAGAGCCGCGTCCGTCTCGTCGGCCGAGGCGAACTCGACCGACCCGAGCACGTAGGAGACCAGGTTCTCGTGCCGCAGCAGCACGCCCTTCGGCTCCGAGGTGGTGCCGCTGGTGTAGATAACGATCGCGACCCCGTCCTGGTCCGCCCCGGTATCGCCCGCGCCGCGGTCAATGCCCGTCTGCGCCAGCCACTCGTCGGTGGTCATCGCGTCCAGCCCGGCCCGCTTGAGGTGCGGGAGCGAATCGGGGTCGGCGATCCCCAGCGCCTGCGGGTGCCGGGCGAGCAGCGCGTCGAGCTGGCGCTGGCCCAGCCGGTAGTTGACGGGGACCAGCGGCACCCCCGCGCGCGCGGCCGCGAACAGCGCGACCGGGAAGGCCGGGCCGTTCACGGCCAGGTAGACGACGGCGTTGGCGCCGCGCTCGCGCACCAGCGCGGCGCCGGAATGCGACCGCGCCGCGAGCTGGGCAGCGGTGATCCCGGCGGACGCGGGCCCGGCCACGACGCGGTCACCGAATCCGTCCACGGCCATGTCGAGCAGCAGCGTCAAGTGCACCGGGAGGTTCTCGCTCAGTCCGAGGCCGGCAGCGGCTTAGCCGCCTGGATCACCAGCGGCTGGCCGTCCAGCGCCAGCGTGCCGCCGCCCGCCTTGGTGCACAGCACCTGAATGGTGTCCCCCTGGTCGACGTACCGCTTGCCGATCTGGGTGCCGCCCATCAGCGATGGATCGGGTTCGGCGGCGCAGACCTGCTCGCCGGCCGTCGTCATCGCCACGCCGCCGCAGGTCAGCGTGCCCTCCTGGGCCGGCGCCTTGATAACGATGACAGCGGTGCTGTCCACGGCGCTGACCAGCTGCTGCCCCGCACGAAACGTCACAGCCATTCGCCGCCCTCCCTTTATCTTATCGATTATATCAGTATACTGTTTCTGCTCACAGGCCGCGCCATACCGGCGCCCGCTTCTCCGCGAACGCGGCCGCCCCCTCCCGGGCGTCCTGGGAGTCGAAGACCGGCTTGTACAGGGCCGCCTGGCGCTGCCAGCCCTCGGTCAGCGTCCAGTCGGCCTGCGCCCGGGCGATCTGCTTGGTGACGGCCACCGCCAGCGGCCCGTTGGCCGCGATGACGTCGGCTAGCGCCAGCGCGCCGTCCAGCGCCGCGCCGTCGGGGACGATCCGGTTGACCAGCCCGAGCTCCGCCGCCCGGCCGGCCGTGATCGCCTCCCCCGTCAGCAGCAGCTCCATCGCCACCGGGTAGGGGATGCGCCGGGGCAGCAGCAGCGCGGCGCCGCCGGCCGCCACCAGGGCGCGCTTGACCTCGGGCACGCCGAACTTGCTGCCTTCCGCGGCCACCACCAGGTCGCACGCCAGCATCAGCTCGAAGCCCCCGGCCAGCGCCCAGCCTTCCACCGCGGCGATGAGCGGCTTGCGCGGCGGGGTGATGGTCATGCCGCCGAAGCCCCGGCCCTCGATGCTGGGCTTGTCGCCGCGCTGCCACGCCTTGAGGTCCATCCCGGCGCAGAACGTGCGGCCGGCCCCGGTCAGCACGCCGACGCGCAGGTTGTCATCGGCGTCGAGCTCGTCGGCGGCGGCCGCGAGCGCGCGGGACGTCGCGCCGTCGACGGCGTTCTTCACCTCGGGGCGGTTGATGGTGATGAGCAGGGTGAAACCGCGCCGCTCGATCAGGACTGACTCTGTCACTCGTCTCCTCCGGTGGAAGGGCTGGTCCGGTAAGGGCCGTCAGGGCGCAACGCGGATGACGACCTTGCCGGTCGCGGCGCGATCGGCTACCCGCCGCAGCGCGGTGCCGACGTCGGTGAGTTCGTGGACTTCGGAGACGAAGGGGCGCATCCCCTGGGCGACCAGGTCCGTCAGCGCCGCCCCGGCCCGCGCCGTCTCGGCCGGCAGCCGCTCGCCCCAGGTCCGCAGCTCGACTCCGCGGACGGTGATGTTCTTGAGCAGGATGACGTTGAGCGGGATCTTGGGAATGTCGCCGCCGGCGTACCCGACCGTCACGAACCGCCCGCCCCACCGGATCGCCCGCAGCGCCGCCTCGGCCCAGCGGTCGCCCACCGGATCGATCACGAGGTCGGCCCCCTCGCCGGCGATGTCCCTGATCCGCCGCTTGAGGTCTTCCCTGACGTAATCGATGCCCGCCTCGGCCCCCAGTTCCGCGCAGACCGTGAGCCGCTCCGGCGAGGAGGCGGCCGCGATCACCCGCGCCCCCAGCCTGACCGCGACGTCGACCGTTGCCGTGCCGACGCCGCCCGCCGCGCCCAGTACCACGACCCACTCCCCCGGCCGCACTCCCCCGGCCGTGACCAGCGAGTGATAGGCGGTCAGGTACGTCACCCGAAACGCGGCCGCCTCGACCATCGACAGGCCAGCGGGGACGGGCGCGATCGCGCGGGCGAGAACCAGCACCTGCTCGGCCATGGCGCCGTTGAAAACCGAGCCGTAGACGAGATCCCCGACGAGGAGCCCCGTCACTCCCTCGCCCACGGTCGCCACCCGGCCGGAGAACTCGCTGCCGGGGGTGAAGGGAAGCGGCGCCGACACCTGGTAGCGGTTGGCGATAAGGAGCAGGTCGGGGTAGTTCACCGCGGCCGCCGCCACGTCCACGACCACCTGGCCCGCAGCGGCCTCCGGCTTCGGGACGTCGCGGATGACGACGTTACCCGGGCCGCCGTACTCCTCGCAGCGGGCTGCCCTCATGCGTGCTCCCTGATCTGAACGAGCGATGCGATGACCGACTCCGAGTCGGTGATGGTCGCCAGCAACGGCAGGTGCTGGGTGATCTGCAGGTGGTGCGTCTGCGCGGTCGCGCCGGCGGCGCAGTCCTCGGCCAGCACGACGCTGTAGCCGAGCGCGACCGCCTCGGTGCACGCGCCGGGCAGGGCGATGTTGGTCGACACGCCGCTGAAGACCACCGTGTCGATGCGGTAGCCGCGCAGGGTGGCGTCGAGCTCGGTGCCGGTGAACGGCGCCATGCCGTGCGAGCGCTGGCTGACGATGTCGGACGGGGCGACGACGAGGTCGTCGTGGATCGCGCCGGTCCTGGTGCCCGCCACCAGCAGCCCCTTGCGACGGATCCGGGCCGCCAGCGCGCAGTTGACCAGGAAGCCGTCGAAGTCGGGGCTGAGCGCGGCGATGGTGGCGAAGATCACCGGCGCGCCGACCGCGCGGAACGCCGCCGTGAGCGTGTTGATGCCGGCCACGATGCCCCGCTCGGTCACCTGACGCGACAGCGGGGTGTCATCGTAGGACGGGTTGGCGATGCCGTTCTGCACCTCGCTGACGATCAGCGCCGCCCGTTTCCCCGGCTCGAGCCCGCGTACCGCTGGCATGGGCCTGCGCTCCCCTGCGGTTCCGGCGGACGTGGTCAGAGCCGCTCGATGATCGTGGCGTTGGCCATCCCGCCGCCCTCGCACATGGTCTGCAGGCCGTAGCGCCCGCCGGTGGCTTCCAGGTAGTTCAGCAGCGTGGCCATCAGCTTGGTGCCGGAACCGCCGAGCGGGTGACCGAGGGCGATCGCGCCGCCGCGCGGGTTGAGCTTGTCGGAGTCGGCGCCGAATTCCTGCGCCCAGGCGAGCGGGACTGGGGCGAACGCCTCGTTGACCTCGTACGCGTCGATGTCGCCGATCGACAGGCCACTGCGCTTGAGGACCTTCTCGGTCGCGGGGATGACCCCGGTCAGCATCAGCAGCGGGTCGCTGCCGGAGACGGCGAAGGCGTGGAACCGGGCGCGGGGCCGCAGTCCGAGCGCGGCCGCCTTCTCCTCGCTCATGATCAGCGCGGCCGAGGCGCCGTCGGTCAGCGGCGAGGAGCTGCCGGGGGTGATCTGCCAGGTGATCTCCGGGAAGCGTTCGGCGTAGGCGGGCGTGTAGTAGGCGGGCTTGAGGCTGGCGAGCCCCTCGGCGGTGGTCCCGGGCCTGATGGTCTCGTCGGTCGTGTGCGCGCCGCCGTCGGGGAGGCTGACGGCGATGATCTCGTTGTCGAATCCGCCGCTGGCGGCGGTCGCGGCGGCCCGCGCGTGGGACCGGGCCGAGTAGGCGTCGAGCGCCTCGCGGTCGAGCTTCCACCGCGACGCGATCAGCTCGGCGCCGATCCCCTGGTTGGCCAGGCCCTCGGGATACCGGTCGGCCAGCGGCGCCATCGGGTTGCGGCCGGCCCGCGATGAGCCGATCGGCACCCGGCTCATCGATTCCACCCCGCAGGCGATGACGATGTCGTAGGCGCCGGCGATGACGCCCTGCGCCGCGAAGTGCGCCGCCTGCTGGCTTGACCCGCACTGCCGGTCGACGGTCGTCCCCGGCACGCTTTCCGGGAACCCGGCCGTCAGCAGCGCCGTCCGCGCGATGTTGAGCGACTGGTCGCCGACCTGCCCGACGCAGCCGGCGATGACGTCGTCGACCAGCGCGGTGTCCAGGCGGTTGCGCTCGACCAGGGCCGTCAGCGTCTGCGCGAGCAGGTCGGCCGGGTGCACGCCGGAGAGGGCGCCGCCGGGCTTGCCCTTGCCCGAGGGGGTGCGGATGATGTCGACGATGACGGCTGTGGTCATGGCTCCTCGCGATCGACGAGTTAACTGCGCTATCAGTAAGCTAATTTATCTACTAAGAGGATGTCATGAAGTCAGGTAGCGGGCAAGACCGGCCGCCGCCGTGGCAGTGCCGGTGGAGCCACCGTACGTTACGGATCAGCGGTTTTGGAATTTTGCTTGGGGCGCGACCGGGTCAGGCACGGCCGTCGCGCCGCAGCGGCTCGGGGACCCAGCGGGGCGACCGTTTCTCGATGAAGGCGGCGAAGCCCTCCTTGGACTCGGGGCGCTGCAGGCTGTCGAACATCGCGATCCGGTCCTGCAGCCCGATGTACTGGTCGAGCACCCGCTTGATGTCGCGGCGGGCCTCGGGCGCGGTCTGCACGATCTCGATCAGCGCGCCGGTGGCCGTCTTGAGCAGCTCGTCGTGCGGGACGACGCGGCTGACCAGGCCCCAGTCGAGCGCCTCGGCCGCGCTCAGGCGGCGGCCGGTGAACATCAGGTCGCGCGTGCGCACCGGGCCGATCAGGCGCACCAGCAGCTGCGCGTAGTAGGTGTCGGAGATGCCGCGCAGCAGCTCCGGCACCCGGAAGGTGGCGCGCTCGCTGATCACGGCGAGGTCCGAGCACATCGCGATCAGCAGGCCGCCGCCCTGGCAGATCCCGTTGACGGCGCAGACCACCGGTTTGACGCTCTGCCGCAGCGCATCGAATGGCAGCACGTCGAACGCGCCGGGGGCGGCGTTGAAATCGGCCCACGTGTCGTCCACCTGGTGGCCCAGGTCGCCGCCGGGGATGAACACGTCGCCGACGCCCGTGATCAGCAGGCCCGCCAGCTCGGGGTCGGCGTCCACCCGGCGGACCGCGTAGCGGACGCCGAAGTACATCGCCTGGGTCAGCGCGTTCCTGGCCTGCGGGCGGTCGACGGTCAGGTGAGCGAGCGGGGGGCGGCGCTCGAACCTCAGGTACGGCGTGCCGAGCCAGTCGCCCTCGGGCGGGCGGGGCGCGGACCCGTCAGCGGCGTCGGGCATGAGACCTCCTTGAGTAAAATCGTATAACTAAATAATCTACTCTAGGCAGCGCTATGGGGCGCGGCGACGCAGCGGCGCCGTGGGGCGCAGCGGGACAGGAGACAGCGGTGGAGTCCTCGCGTATCGGTTTCGTCGGCGCTGGGCGCATGGGCCTGGCGATGGTCGAGCGGCTCGCCGCGGCCGGACACGACCTCGTGGTGTACGTGCGGCGGCCGGAGACCCGGGCTGCCCTGGAACAGCTCGGCGTCGCGCCCACCAGCGAGCTGGCCGCGGCCGCGGCCGGCGCGGACGTGCTGCTGATCTGCGTCTTCAACGACGAGCAGCTGGCCCAGATCGCCGCGCCGCTGGCCCGGGCGCTGCCCGCGGGCGCCGTGCTCGCGTCCCACGTGACGGGGCGGGAGTCGACCTTGCGGACGGTCGCGGGCCGCTTCCCGGGCATCGAGGTGGTAGACGCGCCGGTGAGCGGCGGCCCGGGGGAGATCAAGGCGGGACGGCTGACCGTCCTGCTGGGCGGGGCGCGGCCGGCCCGTGCCCGCGCCGCCGCCGTTATCCGGGCGTACGCCGACCCCGTCATCGAGACCGGCGAACTCGGCAGTGCGATGGCGGTCAAGCTGGTCAACAACCTCCTGTTCGCCGCGAACGCGCAGCTGGCGGCGGAGGCGGTCCGGCTCGGCGAGGCGCTCGGGCTGGCCCCGGAGCCGCTGCTGGCGGCGCTCAACCAGATGAGCGGCGGCAGCCAGGCCAGCCGCCGCGCCGGCGAGGGTGGGAGCATGGCCTCGTTCGGCCCGCGGATCGCCCCCTACCTCCGCAAGGACGTGGCGATCTGCCTCGAGCAGGCGGCCGAGCGGGGCGTCGACCCGGGCCTGCTGATCGATGTCGCCCGGCGCGGGCCGCTGGCGGTCACCTGACCCGGGCTCACGCGGCAAGCTCCCGCAGCAGCGCGTCAGCCGCTGACGATGCGAATGGCTTCTTGAACGAGCCGTGGCAGTTCCGGCTGCATCCGGGCCATCGACGGCTTCAGCGGCCGGCCAAGCTTACGGGCTCGTTTGAGCAGCAGCCCGGTAACGCCGGCTTCCTTGTAACGGGTGAGGGCGTCGAACCAGCCGAGCTCGGGCACGGTCGCGCCGAGCGCGTCCTCGTACGCCGCCACGATCTCCCGGCCGGCCGGGGTGCCCGCGACCGTCCCCGGCGCGACCGCCGGGTGCCCGGCGTCGTCGGTGAAGAAGGTCAGCCAGGCGAGGTCGATGCGCGGATCGCCGACCGACCAGATTTCCCAGTCGATGACGGCGTTGACCTTCATTCCCGTGCACAGGGTGTTTCCGAGGCGGTAGTCGCCGTGGTTGACCACCGGGGGCAGCGGGGCGGGCAGGCTCGCCCGCAGCGCCTTCGCCGCCCGCTGATAGTCACCCGCGAGCTCCGGTGGCAACGTGGCGAACGCGCGGGTCCACCGGTCGACCTCGTCCGCGAGACCGAGGGCGGGCTCGTCGCCGAGGCCGGCCTCGGCCGGGGCGACCCGGTGCAGCAGCGCCAGCACCTGCACGGCGTCGAAGAAACGAGCCTGTACCTGGTCGGGCGCCGGACGGTCGGCGTCATCGCACAGCACCGGCTCCACGCACTCCCCCGGGACCAGGTTCATCGCCATGAACGGGGGAACCTCCGGCGGGTCGCCCGGGTCGGCGAAGAGCACGTCCGGCGCCAGCGCGCGCGGGGCCCCCTGGACGGCCTGCTGCAGCCTGGCCTGGCGCAGCACGTCCCGGTTGCGGAGCGGCGCGAGCCCGGGCGGCGCGACCTTGAGCACGACCGGGGTCTCCCCCGCGCCGACGCCGGCCAGCTCGACCAGGAAGGTCAGGCTGGAGGTGCCGCCGGTGAGCGGGGCCAGGTCGAGGACCTCGGCGCTTGGACGCCACTGCGTCACCCGCTCCGCGACGCGGTCCCGCAGCTGCACCAGCAGCGCCTCGTCCACCTGGCTGGCGGCCATCCGACCTCACCCCTATGCCACTCAAACAACTATCTTCTAGTATTTAGTAAACCATTCACGGGGCGGAGCGGCGGGAGCAGCGCATGTGGGAGTTCTTCACCGAGCCGGAGTTCCAGCAGAAGCTCGACTGGATGGCGACGTTCGTCCGCGCCGAATGCGAGCCGCTTGACCTGCTCTTCCCGCGCCCGGGTGACCCCTATGACGTGCATAACAAGGCGTCACGGGCAATCCTGGCGCCGCTGCGGGAGCAGGTGAAGGAGCAGGGTCTGTGGGCCTGTCACCTCGGCCCCGAACTGGGCGGCCAGGGGTACGGGCAGCTCAAGCTGGCGCTGATGAACGAGATCCTCGGCCGCTCGACCTGGGCGCCGACCGTGTTCGGCACGGCCGCGCCCGACACCGGCAACGCCGAGATTCTCGCCCTGTACGGGACTGACGAGCAGCAGGCGCGCTACCTGCAGCCACTGCTCGAGGGAAATATCGTGTCCACCTTCTCGATGACCGAGCCGCAGGCGGGCGCCGACCCCAAGGAGTTCGTCTGCAAGGCGACGAGAGACGGCGACGAGTGGGTGATCGAGGGTGAGAAATGGTTCTCCTCCCACGCGCGCTACGCGTCGTTCCTCATCGTCATGGTGGTGACCGACCCCGACGCCCGGCCGCACGAGCGGATGTCGATGCTGATCGTGCCGGCCGAGACGCCCGGCGTCGAGATCATCCGCAACGTGGCGACCATGAACGAGCGCGACGACCTGGACGAGGGCACCGAAGGCTACCTCCGCTACAACCAGGTCCGGGTGCCGCTTGACGCGATGCTGGGGGCGCCGGGCGAGGGCTTCAAGGTCGCCCAGTCCCGGCTGGGCGGCGGCCGCGTGCACCATGCGATGCGGGTGGTGGGCAAGTGCCAGCGTGCGTTCGACATGATGTGCGAGCGCGCGCTGTCGCGCCGCACCCAGGGCAAGGTGCTGGCCGAGCACCAGTTTCGGCTGCTGGTGCTGCAGACCGCGTGGATCATCGACAACCAGCCGCACGGCGCCGCGCGCACGCACATCGCGATGTGCAAGGTCGCGCTGGCCCAGGTGCTGCACGACATCCTGCAGCGGGCGGTGCAGCTGCACGGGTCGCTCGGCACCACCCAGGAGACGCCGCTTGGCCCCTGGTGGGCGTACGCGCCCCAGCTCGCGCTGGCGGACGGGCCGACCGAGGTGCACAAGGCCGCCATCGCCAAGGGCATGCTGCGCGGGTACCAGCCGGCCCCGGGCCTGTTCCCGACCGAGCACATCCCCACCCGCCGGGCGCAGGCACGCGAACGGTACGCGGCTGTGCTCGCGGAGTACGGGCTGTGAGCGACGCGCAAGGGGGGCCGACCGCGCTGTTCGACCTGACCGGGAAGGTCGCGCTGGTGACCGGCGGCAGCCGCGGGCTGGGGCGGGAGATGGTCCTCGCCTTCGCCGGCGCGGGGGCCGACGTGGTGATCGCCAGCCGCAAGCTGGACGCCTGCCAGGCGCTGGCGCAGGAGGTCGAGGCGTCCGGGCGGCGGGCGCTGCCGGTCGCGTGCCACGTCGGCCACTGGAACGAGTGCGACGAACTGGCCGACCGCGCCTACGAGCGCTTCGGCCAGGTGGACATCCTGGTCAACAACGCGGGCATGTCGCCGGTCGCGCCGTCATCAGAGCAGACCTCGGAGGAGCTGTTCGACAAGGTGATCGGGGTGAATTTCAAGGGCCCGTTCCGGCTGTCGGCGGTGATCGGCCAGCGGATGTACGACGGAGACGGCGGCTCGATCATCAACGTCTCCTCAAGCGGCGCCCTGTTCCCGGCCCCGCGGTTCGGGCCTTACGCGGGCGCGAAGGCGGCTCTCAACGCGCTCACCACCGTCTTCGCCCGCGAGTTCGCGCCCAAGGTCCGGGTCAACACGCTGTCGGCCGGGCCGTTCCTGACCGACATCTCCAAGCACTGGCCCGAGGAGAGCAAGCGGACCTGGCACAACGCGGCCGGGCGGGCCGGGGAACCCGAGGAGGTAGTGACCACCGCGCTCTACCTGGCGTCGCCCGCCTCCAGCTACACGACTGGGTCGCTGATCCGTGTCGACGGCGGCCTGTACTGAGATCGTGGGTGGATTAGCTGTCGTAGATGGTGGGGTGGGTGGTGTGGGTACGGCCGTTGGGGAGGGTCCAGCGGATGGTGCCGGGCTCCGGCTGCTCCACGCACCAGCCGGGTGCCTGCTTGGCGCGGTGGTGGCGGCGACACTTGGGACCGAGGTTGCACTCGTCGGTCGGGCCGTCGGGGTAGGGGATGGTGTGGTCCTGGTCGCAGTAGGCGGCCTGGGCGTTGCAGCCGGGGGCGTCGCAGGTGACGGTGCGGGCGCGGAGGAGGTCCCTGAGCTTGCGGCTGGGGGTGTAGCGGTCCTCCGCGTGCCGGTGGTCGCAGCTGCCCTGGGCGATGGGCTGGCAGGTGATGTTGAGGGCGCGGGTCAGGTCGCGGAGCCGGGCTAGCTGGTCGGCGTTCGGTGGTGACGTTCCGGGAGCGGACTGGCGGGGTGGGGTCTCGCGGGGCGTGGGGTCCCAGGGGTGCTGGCCGCGGGCGCGGCCATGGGCGATCGCCCGGCCGGACGGGTCGGTGAGGGTGACGGACCAGCGGGTTCTGGGGTGCCGGGACGCGGCCGCGGCGAGGGCCCGGGTTTCCTCGGGGTCGAGCAGGCCGTAGCCGTCGGCCTGGGCGGGCGCGGTCGACCAGCCGAGCAGGGTGCCGATGGGGATGATGAGGTTGAGGTTGGCGGGCGGGGGCGCTGACTCCCCGGGGCGGAGCGGTCCGCGCCGGGGAGGGAGGTCTTCAGGCTGGTTGGGGTGGCCGTAGCGGGCGTTCTCGGCCTCGTCGGCGGTCCAGGCAGGCGCGCCGTCCGGGCCGGCGTAACCGGGGACAGGGACAGCGGGATCGTCGAAGTCCTCGGGACCGCCGAAGCCATCGAATTCGGCGAGTTCGTCAAGGTCGCCGGGGTAATCGGGGCCAGGGTCGTCCGGGTCCGGGTCGGCGAGAGGCGGGTCAGCGTTGGGGGTGCCGGGGTTGACGCGGGGCCGGGGCCTGATGAGGTTCAGGGGGTTGCGGCCTTGGAGAAGCTCGGTCATGACGCGGGCGCGGATGGCCGGCAGGGTGGCGTCGATGAGGCCGGAGTTGCGGACCCGGACGGCGAGGGCGTCGATGTAGGCCTTGGAGGCCAGCGCGGTGGCGGTGTCGAGCTCGCGGCCGGCGATGGAGGCGTTGCCGGAGTCCTCGCGGCGGACCTCGACCCGCTGTCGGGTCTGCCTGGCGTGCTCCTTGCGGGCCTTGACGCCTTCGGGGTTGAGCTTCATCTCCAGGGCGGCGGCCTTGCGGGCCAGTTGGTCGATCCGCAGGCTCGGCGCGACCAGGGCCAGGACCTCGTCGGCGTAGGCGGCGTCGGCGTCGGAGAGGCTGGCGGTGCAGCGAGCGATGACGTCGGCGCGGTCGCCGCTGATCAGCCCGGCGCCCATCCCGGCCAGCGTCTGCGGGAGGCGGGCGGTCAGCTCTAGGTCGTGCTCGATCCGCATATCGGCGTAGTTCCCGGAGGCGACCAGCTCGATCGCGAGCTCCTCGGCCGGGAACTCCCCCGGGCGGCGCCCGGCGGGGACCTTGCGGGCCTTGGCGTCCTCGAACCGCGCGGCGCGGCGGCGGGCGAACTCCGCGACCACGACCGTCCGCACCCAGGCCGCCCGGTTCTCCAGTCGGCGGGCCGCCTGCAGAGCGCCGGTCAGCTCGTCATCGGACAGGCGGCCGATGCCGGCGATCGCCTGCTCGATCAGCGCGGCCAGGACCGGGCCTGGGCGCAGCGCGTCCCCGGCGGCGTCCTGCCCGAAGGCGGGGCTGAGGGCCTGCCCGCCGAGCCCGTCCGGGCCGGTGATGGCCGCCAGCAGCGCCGGGTCGAGGTCGCAGGCGTCGCCGAGGCTGATCGAGACGGCCGGGCCCTCCAGCTCCCACGGCTCGGGGATCCGCTCCCGGCCCGCCTCGATGTCGGCGACCCACCGCGCCATCTCCGCGTCCGGGTCGAAATCGTCGTCGGGCAGGCCCGTCGGCGGCTCGTCCCAGTCGGCAGCGGAAGGCCCTGGCGCCGGATAGGGCGGCTCGTGCTCGTCCACTGCGGCCTCCTCCTCGGCGTGCGCTGTCCGTAATCGGATTATACGAACATTCTATCGTCTATTGGAAGATCAACTCAAGGCAGACATCCATATTTACGAAGATCTTTTTTCAACTGGAGACCGCCCTGGCGGGCCAGGCGGGCGGGGTCGGGGTTGGGCGGCCCAGATGGGCGGGGTTGGGCGGACGGGCGGGGGCCGTGGTTGGGAGCGCGGGACGGGGAAGGCGGAGCCACGCGTGCGTTAGGGATCGGAGTTTGGTTTTTGACGGGCTCGTGTGGCGTACGCTGCCTCAGCGGGTCTGGCCGTCCCAGAAAAGAGATGGTGAGCCGAGCTGCAATGGGCGCGCGTACGAGAGGTCGCCGGTGTCCCAGGTGCCCTTGGGGAAGGTCTCGCTGATCTTGTTCTCTGGCCACTTCGCGTCGCCCTCGACTTCCACCTCGATCGAGGTGCGACGGACCAGGATCCGCCACTCCCCGCCGCGCCGCTCCAGCCGGTCGAGGTAGCGGCCGCTCACGAACTTGGCCCGGCCGGGGGCGGACCGGGGCAGCAGTGCCCCGATCACGTAGGTCTCGCAGTGCGCCGTGTCGCCGTCGATCTCGCACGTGTGGTTGGTGATGTTGTGCATGTGGAGGAAGAAGCCGGCCGTGTGAGTCTTGTTCGCCCATTCCCCGTATTCGGGCCCCGGGGTGACGAACTGGCCGTGCTCGTCGACGCCGTCGTCGGTGAAGCAGCTGTTCATCAGCTCGGTGTCGTGACGATCGTGGCCGCGGGCGTGGCGCATGATCACGTCGAGGATCGCCTGGCGGTCCTTGAGGTACTGCACGTCCTTCAGGAGCTGCTGCAGTTGGTCGTCGGTCATCGCTGCGTCCTTCCTTGATAGCTGACGGGCGCCACGCGCATCCACTGGCGGACCGACGGCGGCTGGCGGCCCGCTCGATCGGTGATCCCGTACTGTCGCGCCGCTTCCGCGCCGATGAGGGTGCGCCCGCTCACCGCGAGGACGTCCGGGTCGGCGGCCAGCGCGGCGATGACGTGCCCGGTGAACTCCGGCGTTTCCGCGATGTCGTCGAGGTGGGCGAACTCGGGCCCGCTATCGATGATCTGCTGCAGGCGTTCGGTCAG
>Ga0302314_10012654_pt1 | contig 14568 bp, 14 predicted proteins | sample III_Palsa_N2_3_FD_200533 | JGI IMG/M metagenome (GOLD analysis project Ga0302314, IMG submission 200533) | Peat permafrost microbial communities from Stordalen Mire near Abisko, Sweden - III_Palsa_N2_3 | ecosystem: Environmental > Terrestrial > Soil > Palsa > Peat permafrost | place: Sweden... | reverse complement strand
CCCAAGGTCGCCAGGACCGCGCCGATCACGACGCCGGCGATGGTTTCCTGACTTGCATTCGATACGGCATGCAGCGGCCCCGACATGTCTGCCCCTCCCCGAGGCGTTCAGCTAGCCACGAAGACGACGCCGGTTCCACCATTCTTCGGCCTTGGCCCCGCCGGATAACGCCATCCCGACTGTTATTTGATGCCATTTCCCCAAGCTAAGTTGACATTCACTACCCCCCGCCCCCACTTTCCGGCCTCCTGAAAGGCCGCCTCTGCGCGTCGCCACCTCGAAAAGGCTCTCCATAGTCCGCATGAAAGTCGTCGTCGTCGAAAGCCCGGGCAAGGTTAAGTCCATCAACAAATACTTGGGTGACGACTACAAGGTGCTGGCCAGCTATGGCCACGTGCGCGATCTGCCGTCGAAGGACGGTTCGGTCCAGCCCGATGACGACTTCGCCATGACCTGGGAGATCGAGGCCAAGGGCGCTAAGCGGATCAACGACATCGCCGACGCCATGAAGGGCGCCGACACCTTGATCCTGGCCACCGACCCCGACCGCGAGGGTGAGGCGATCAGCTGGCACGTGCTGGAGGCGCTGAACCGCAAAAAGGCGATCAAGGGCGCCAAGGTCGAGCGGGTGGTGTTCAACGCCATCACCAAGTCCGCCGTCACCGAGGCGATGAAACATCCTCGCGACATCGATATGGAGCTGGTGGACGCCTACCTGGCCCGGCGCGCGCTGGACTATCTGGTGGGCTTCACCCTATCGCCGGTTCTTTGGCGCAAGCTTCCGGGGTCGCGTTCGGCGGGCCGGGTGCAATCGGTGTCGCTGCGGCTCGTGGTCGACCGCGAAATCGAGATCGAACGATTCAAAACCCAGGAATACTGGTCGGTGGAAGCGGACGTCACCGCCGGTTCGGATCCCTTCCTGGCGCGGCTGGTCAAACATGACGGCAAGCGGCTCACCAAGTTCGACCTGAACAACGAAGTCAGCGCCACGGCCGCGCGGGCCGCTGTCGAGCGTGCGACCTTCAAGGTCGCCGCGGTCGAGAAGAAGCCAGGCCAGCGCTCGCCGGCTCCCCCCTTCACCACCTCGACCCTGCAACAGGAAGCCTCACGCAAGCTCGGCTTCTCGGCTCAACGGACGATGCAGGCGGCGCAGAAGCTGTACGAAGGTATCGACATCGGCGGCGAAACCGTCGGCCTGATCACCTATATGCGGACCGACGGCGTGCAGGTGGCGCCCGAGGCTCTGGATGATGCGCGCCAGGTGATCGCCGGGCGGTATGGCGCAAATTATGTTCCGGAAAAGCCTCGTATCTACAAGACGAAGGCAAAAAATGCTCAGGAAGCGCACGAAGCAATTCGTCCGACCAGCTTGGCGCGTAATCCTGGCTCCTTGCGGCTCGAGCCCGACCTTGGCCGGCTGTATGAACTGATCTGGAAACGGATGATCGCCTCTCAGATGGAGGCCGCTCGCATCGAGCGCACGACCGTCGATCTGGATAGCGCCGACGGCAAGACTGGCCTGCGCGCAACCGGTCAGGTCGTGCTGTTCGACGGCTACCTCGCCGTCTACGAAGAAGGCCGCGATGATGCGGATGACGAGGACGGCGGCCGCCTGCCAGTAATCAATGAAGGCGCCGAGGCCAGGGTTCTGGCCGCCCGCGCCGATCAGCATTTCACCGAGCCGCCGCCGCGCTATTCGGAAGCCTCGCTGGTCAAGAAGATGGAAGAGCTGGGCATCGGCCGCCCCTCGACCTACGCCTCGATCCTGACTGTGCTGCGTGACCGTGAATACGTGCGGATGGACAAAAACCGCTTCATCCCGGAAGACAAGGGACGGCTGGTAACCGCCTTCCTGGAAGAGTTTTTCCACAGATACGTCGAATACGATTTCACCGCCGATCTGGAAGAGAAGCTCGACCTGGTGTCGGCCGGCGAGCTCAACTGGAAGGCGCTGCTGCGCGAGTTCTGGACCGCCTTCCACGCCGCCGTCGGCGAGATCGGCGAGCTGCGGGTCTCCAACGTGCTGGACGCCCTGAATGTCTCCCTCGGCCCGCACATCTTCCCGGACAAGGGCGATGGGACCGATCCGCGCGCCTGCCCGACGTGCGGAATCGGCCAGCTCAGCCTGAAGACCGGCCGCTATGGCGCCTTCATCGGTTGCTCCCGCTATCCCGAGTGCCGGCACACCCGGCCCATCGCCCAGCCCGACGGCGACGACTCGGCGTCAGACTCCGGCGATCGCGAACTGGGCGTCGATCCCGACACCGGCCACGCCATCTGGCTGAAGAACGGCCGCTTCGGCCCCTATGTCGAAGAAGCCGCAGGCGAGAAGCCCAAGCGCGCCAGCCTACCCAAGGGCTGGCCACCCGCCACCGTCGACCTTGAGAAGGCGCTGCGGCTGCTGAAATTGCCGCGCGAGGTTGGCGATCATCCAGAAGATGGCGGCAAGATCCTCGCCGGCATTGGCCGGTATGGCCCCTACGTCCAGCACAATGGCACCTACGCCAATCTGGAAAGCGCCGACGAAGTCTTCGATGTCGGCCTGAACCGGGCTGTTGCGGTGTTGGCTGAAAAGCGGGCTGGCGGATCGCGGCCTGGACGCGGCGCGGCCGCTGCGGCGTTGAAGGAGTTGGGCGCCCACCCGGGCGACGGCCAACCTGTTCGCGTGCTCTCAGGCCGCTATGGTCCTTACATCAAGCACGGCGCAACCAACGCCAATGTGCCGCGCGGATCGGATCCACAGGATCTGACGCTGGACCAGGCGGTGCTTTTGCTGGCGGAACGCGAGGCCAAGGGCGGCGGCAAAAAGCCGGCCAGGGGCCGGACAGCGGCCAAGGCGAAGCCGGCCGCTGCGGCCAAAAAACCTGCGGCGAAGAAGAAAGCTGCGCCGAAGAAGAAGGCCGCCGCCAAATAGTCTTCCCCTGAAGGCTAAGGACGCTATTACCGGCCATGGCCGAGCTTGCAGTTCCATCGCCCACGCGAACGATCCTGACGCTCTCGCACGCGCTGTTGGCGCTGGCGGTGATGATCGTCTGGGGCACGAACTTCGTCGTTATCCGGGTGGGGCTTCTGCATCTGCCGCCGCTGCTGTTTGCGACTCTACGCTTCACCCTGGTCGCGGTCCCGGCGGTGTTCTTCCTGAAGCGCCCGGCTGTCCCCTGGCGTCTGCTGATAGCCTATGGCGTCCTTATCGGCGCCGGTCAGTTCGGCCTTCTCTACATCGCCATGAAGTCCAGCATTACGCCGGGACTGGCCTCCATAGTCGTCCAGAGCCAGGCCTTCTTCACTATCGGCCTGGCTATGGCGATCGACCGGGAGCGGGTGCGGTCGTTCCAGGTCGCAGCCCTGGTCCTGGCCTTCGCCGGGATTGGCGTGATCCTGGCGCACGCCGGCGGTACGGCGGCCACGCCTCTGGGCCTTTGTCTGACCCTCGGCTCCGGCGCAAGCTGGGCGGGCGGCAACATGATTTCCAAGGCGGCGGGAAAGATCAACATGCTGGCTTTCGTGGCCTGGTCCGCCCTGTTCGCCGTTCCGCCGCTACTGATCTTCTCGCTAATGTTCGACGGGTGGGCGGCGATCGCTCAAGGGGTCACCCACGCCACCCCCGCCGCATGGGCGGCTGTCGTCTGGCAATCCGTTGGCAACAGCATGTTCGGCTACGGCATCTGGGGCTGGCTGCTGGCCCGTTATCCGGCCGCGACCGTCGCGCCAATGTCGCTGCTGGTGCCCGTGTTCGGCATGGCGGCTTCGGCCTGGCTACTGGCCGAGCCATTACCAGGCTGGAAGATCGGCGCCGCCGCCCTGATCATGGCTGGCTTGGTGCTGAACCTGATCTGGCCACGACTGACCGCATTGAGATCAGCGGGTTAGGCTGAGATCATCTGCAAACCAGCAGAGTCCAAAACCGCCTGCATATCCGCCGGAACCGGCGCCTCGAGCCGCTTGCTCCCGCCGGCCGGGTGGGGAAATTCCAACGCCAGCGCGTGTAGCATCAGGCGCGAGACCGGCGTGTCCCCCAGCCTCAACGTCCCGCCATAGCGCGCATCGCCGGCGATAGGGCTGCCGATTGAGGCCAGGTGAACGCGGAGCTGGTGCATGCGTCCAGTCTCAGGTCGAAGTTCCAGCAAGGCTGCGCCATCGGTTGACGCCAAGGTCCGATAGCGCGACCGAGCTGCCTCCGCGTCCGGATGATCCGGCTCACAGACCCGCATGAAGGCCTCGCGGCCCTGCTCGTCCCGGCGCAGCGGGGCCTCGATCAAGCCGGTTGCTGGCGAAGGCGGCGTGGCGACAATGGCAAGGTAGGTTTTTTTTACCCGCCGTCCCATCATCGCCTTGCCGAGAAATCCGGCGGCCGGCTTGGTCCGCGCGGTGAGGATGACGCCCGAGGTATCGCGGTCCAACCGATGAATCAGCCTGGGCCGATTGCCGCTGGAGCGGGCGAAGACAGCCAGCATTTCGTCCAAGGTGTTCACCTGCCCTCGCCCGCCCTGGCTGGACAGGCCGGCAGGTTTGTTCAGGGCCAGGATGTGGTCGTCCTCAAACAGAACGATCGATTTCACCAGGGCGATTTCGGCAGGTGTGAGCGGGGGCTTCGGCGTCATCTAACGTCTCCCGACCCTCACGACCGCCCTCGCTCGGCGCGCAGCGCCGCCCAGCGGTCGAGGCGATCCTTTACGCGGGCTTCGACGCCCTCGCCCTTCGGGGCATAGAAGACGCGTCGCTCCATGCCTTCCGGGAAGTAGTTTTGGCCAGAGAAACCGTCCTCGGCGTCGTGGTCGTAGTTGTAGCCCTTACCATAGCCGAGATCCTTCATCAGCCGGGTCGGGGCGTTGCGGATGTGCGCGGGCGGCATCAGCGACCCGGTCTCGGCCGCAGCTCGGCGGGCCGCTCCAAAGGCCTTGTAGACAGCGTTGGATTTGGGCGCGACCGCCAGATGCACCGCTAGCTGGGCGAGCGCCAGGTCGCCTTCCGGCGAGCCCAGGAAGTCGTAGGTGTCTTTAACCGCGATCGCGAGCACCAGGGACATCGGATCGGCCCCGCCGATATCCTCGGTGGCCGCGCGGACCAGGCGGCGGGCGATGAACAGCGGATCTTCACCGCCGGCCAGCATGCGCGCGAGCCAATAGAGGGCCGCGTCGGGGTCTGACCCCCTGATCGACTTATGCAGGGCGGAGATGAGGTTGTAATGCTCCTCCCGGTCCTTGTCGTAAGCGGGACTGCGTTTCTGCAGGACCTGACCGAGCTGGCGGGTCGACAGCGGCGCTTCGCCCTCGATGTTGAATAGGGTCTCGGCCAGCGTAAGCAGGTAGCGGCCGTCGCCATCCGCCAGGGCGACAAGGGCCGTGCGCGCCTCCGGCTCCAGAGCCAAGGTGCGATTCTCATGCGCCTCCGCCTTGTCGAGCAGTTGCTCCAGCGAAGCGTCGTCCAGACGCTTCAGGACGTAGACCTGACAACGCGACAGCAACGCGCCGTTCAGCTCGAAGGACGGATTTTCAGTCGTGGCGCCCACCAGGGTGACAATCCCCTCCTCCACAAACGGCAGGAAGCCATCCTGCTGGGCGCGGTTGAAGCGGTGGATTTCGTCGACGAACAGAAGGGTGGCCTGGCCAGTAGCCCGGCGCACACGCGCGGTCTCGAAGGCCTTCTTCAGGTCGGCGACGCCGGAGAAGACCGCCGATAGCTGCTGGAATTCATACCCCGCCGCCTTGGCGAGCAAACGGGCGATGGTGGTCTTGCCGGTGCCGGGCGGGCCCCACAGGATCATCGAGGATAGCCGGCGCGCATCGGCCATCCGGCGGATCGGGCCTTCGGGGCCGAGAAGATGATCTTGGCCGACCACCTCGCTCAGGGCCTGCGGCCGCAGGCGGTCTGCCAACGGGCGCGGCGCCTCGGGTTCGAGGCCGGCAGCGGAGAAGAGATCAGTCATCCCGCACTGTTAGCAGAGGATAGGCCTTGCGTCCTTCGAGGCTCGCCTTTGGCTCGCACCTAAGGATGAGGGAAATATGGGTACTCCCAAATATCCTCATCCTTAGGCGTCCCGCATGGCGAGGCTTCGAGGGACGATTTGAACCTACAGCCGCACCCTCGCCGCGATCGTCTGCCCCCGGCGCTGGATAGTGATCTGCCAGTCGTGGCCGCCGCCGGCCAGAACCGCTTGCAATGCTTTCACCGTGCCGACGGGTTGGCCATTGACGCCCTTGATCATATCTCCGGGCTGGAGGCCGAGTTGGGCGGCGAAGCCCTCGCCGATCTTGGTCACCAGCACCCCGCCGCCGCTGACCGCGAACGGATCGACGCCGAGCTGTTCGGCGGCGGCCGGCGACAGGTCGATCACCGCCGCGCCATCCAGCGGATTTCGGCCGGTGATGTGCACCTCGTTCACCGAACCGCCGCCGGGCGGCGGCTCCACGCGAACCCTCACGGTGCGGACAGCGCCCTTGCCGCTGCGGACCTGCAGCGAGACCTCGTCGCCGGCCGCGCGGGTGGCGACATGGTAGTTGAGGCTGGCTTCGTCGTTGACGGCCACGCCGTCGATGCTGGTGATCAGGTCGCCCTGCTTCAGGCCGGCGCGGGCCCCGGGACCATCCGGGTAGATGTCGGTGACCAACACGCCTTGGGGCAGGCTCATGCCCATCGACTTGGCGATGTCCTGGGTCACGTCCTGCGTCTTGATCCCGAGCCAGGGCCGGCTGGCGCCCGCCGAGGCGCGGCCACCCAGCGCGGTCTCCACCACCCGCTTGATCAGCGGCGCGGGAATGGCGAAGCCGACGCCGGACGAGGTGCCCGACTGCGACAGGATGGCGGCGTTCATGCCGATCATGTCGCCATTCATGTCCACCAGGGCGCCGCCGGAGTTGCCCGGGTTGATCGCCGCGTCGGTCTGGATGAAGTAGGAGGCGTCGCCAACGCCCACCCCCGTCCGCGCCAGGGCCGAGACGATACCGTTGGTCACCGTCTGCCCGACGCCGAAGGGGTCGCCGATGGCCAGGACCAGATCGCCGATCTGCGCGTCGTCGCGATCGTCCAGCGCCAGCGTCGGCAGGCTCTCGTGCCCGACATCGATCTTCAGGACAGCAATGTCGGAATGCGCGTCGGCGAGCAGGACCTTGGCGGGGAATTCGCGCCGATCGCTCAGCACCACGCGGATTTCCTGGCCGCCGGCGATGACGTGGTTGTTGGTGACGATCACCCCGTCGCCGCGCACGATGACGCCAGAGCCGAGGGACTGGGCAACCCGCTCGCGCGGCGCCATGCCACCGCTGAACATTTGCCAGAAGGGATCGATCTGCTGGCGCACCACGGACCGGCTGAAGACATTGACCACCGCCGGCGCGACCCTTCGGACGACCGGCGCGAAGGATAGACGCATGGTCGCAGCGTCTCCCGGAACCTTGCGGCCAGGCTCCGGCAGCGGCGCGCCACCGAGCGACGCTGTGGCATCAGGCGTCTGGGCGCTGGATTGGGCCGCGGGCTGAGAGCAGGCGGCGAGCAGGCAAAGGGCGGGTATCAGAAGGCGATAGGCGCGCATAGGGTCTCCAAAGGGTGGCGTCGGCATTCTGACAAGGTTTCCGGCGCAATCATGGCGCCGCCCCTATCCAGCCTGGCTAATAGCCTCCGCCGCCGGTCGCGACGAGGCGGCGAGGAGTAACGCCAACGCCATGAGCGCCGCCGCCAGATAAAAGGGCAGGCCCGCCGGCGCCAAGACCGACCAGGTGGTGATGGTATGGGCGAAGACCTGGGTGAACAGGATCGGGCCAAACATGCTGGCGATCGCCATCAGGCTGGAATTGGCGCCCTGCAGCCTGCCTTGCTGGTTGGCCGGGATGCTCCGGCTCATCAGGCCCTGGACGCCCGGCATGGTCAGACTCATCAGCGAGAAGATCGGAATTCCAGCGATGAACAGCCAGCCGGTGGGGGCCGCGCCGAAGATGGCGAAGCCGGCCGCGCCAAAGACCAGCCCCGAATAGAGGGCCCCCCGCTCGCCGAACCGTTCCACGAACCAGCGGATGACGACCATCTGCACCACCACGCTGGCCACACCCACAACGGCCAGGCTGACGCCGATCATTCCGGGATGCCAGTGATAGCGGTAGGCGCCGTAGAGGGCCCAGGTGCTCTGCAACACCTGGTGCGCCAGATAGTAGATGAAGATCACCCCGGCGAGGTTGAGAAGGCCCGTGGCGGACCGATAGAGGCCGAGGGAGCCGATCGGGTTGGCGACCTTAAAGCTAAATGGCGACCGGTTCTCCGGGGCCAAGGATTCCGGCACGACGAACAGGCCATAGAGGCCGTTCGCGAAACACACCGCCGCGGCGCCCCAGAACGGCAGCCGGGGATCCACCAGCGCGAGCAGTCCTCCCACCGCCGGACCAACGACAAAGCCGATGCCGAAGGCCGCTCCGAGCAGGCCAAACCGCGCCGCCCGCTCTTCCGGCGGAGTCACGTCGGCGATGTAGGCGTTAGCGGTCGACGAGGTGGCGGAGGTAATCCCGGAAATGACGCGGCCAATGAACAGCCAGCCGATCGTGGGCGCGAGCGCCATGACCACATAGTCGGCGGCGAGACCGAACATCGACGCCAGCAGCACTGGCCGGCGCCCGAAATGGTCGGACAGGGATCCAATGATCGGCGAGGCGAAGAACTGCATCACCGCCCAGATCGCCGCGAACACGCCGAAGTAGCCGGCCGCCTTGGCGGCATTGCCGTGAAGCAGCCCAGTGATCAGTCCAGGCAGCACCGGTGCGGTGATGCCCACGGTCATCATGTCCAACGTGACTACGACGAACACGAAGGCGACACCTGGACGTCGGGGCCCGCGAGATGGAGCTTCGATGGTCATGGCGCCCTACTCCGCTGGACTGAACACGGCGTCGGGGACGGATGTCGCGACCCGCAAACCGACGCCGAAGGCGACGATCAGCAGGCCAGCTGAAATCAGAATGGGGAGCCCCGACATGTGCCAAGCCGCGTCGTTGCGGACGGCCCAGGCGAAGGTCAGGCCATAGAGTAGCGGGCCCAGAATCGAGGTGATGCCCTGGATACTCTGGTTCGAGCCCTGGAGACGTCCCTGCTCCGTTGGCAGGACGCGGCGGGTCATGAGGCCGAGCAGACCCGCCTGGAGGAAGTTGGCGAAGGCGCCGAAGGGCATGCCGATGAAGTAGTAGAGGCCTGTGGGCGCTAGACCAGCGATGATCATGTTGATGGCGCTGCAGGCCGCACCGATCAACAACACGCCGCGCTCGCCAAACCGTTTGGCGGCTGGGCCCACCAGGAACATCTGGGTAAGGATGCCGCTGCCGCCGGTGACCATCATCATCACGCCGATCATCGCGGTGTTCCAATGGAAGCGATAACTGGCATAGAGCACGAAGACATTCGGCCAGACGCTCTGCGATAGCATGAACAGGAAATAGATGCCGGCCAGGCCCAACAGCGAGCCATGCTCGCTGAGGAAGCGCAGGGAAGCGATCGGGTTAGCCTTGCGCCATTCGAAGCGGGGAGTCCGCCGTTCCGGCGGCAAGGACTCCGGCAGGATGAAGAAGCCATAGAGTCCGTTGGCCAAGGCCAGGGCGGCGGCCACCATGAACGGCAGCCTGATATTTATCAGCGCCAGCGAACCGCCCAGAACCGGGCCCACCAGAAAGCCGAAGCCGAAGGCGGAGCCCATCATTCCGTATCGCCGGGCGCGGTCTTCAGGCGGCGTTACGTCAGCGACGTAGGCGTTGGCGGTGGAGAAGCTGGCGGCGGTAAGGCCGTTCAAGATGCGGCCGACCAGCAGCCAGGCGATCGACGGCGCAAACGCCATCACCAGGAAGTCGACGCCCAGCCCGAAAATGGAGATCAGCATCACCGGGCGGCGGCCGAACCGGTCGGACAACAGGCCGAGCACCGGGCCCCACAGGAACTGCATCGTCCCCCAGGTCACCGCGAACAGCACATTCCAGTCCGCCGCCCTGGCCGTATCGCCGCCGACAAAGGCCTTGAGCAGGGTCGGCAGCACCGGGATCATCAGGCCGAACGAGATCGCGTTCATGGTCGCGGACGCGAAAATGAACCCAAACGCGGCCGTCCGCCCCGGGGCGGTCTTGGATGTGATGTCGGTCATTGAGCCTCCCCGGCCAACCGCATCTTGAAGGAGCCGAGCAGGGATTGCCACCACTCGGCGTGCCGTTGGAGGATGACGGTGTTGGGGAAGCCGTGGCGCGCTACATGGTCCTGCGGCACCGAGTCCCAGCCGCGATGCTCAACGGTGACGCGGGTTTCATCGCCTACCGCCTCGAACCGCACCTCGACCTCGGTATCCTGATCGGGCGTGAACGCCGCCTGGCGCCAGCCGACCACCAGCCGATGCGGCGGCTCCCAGGCACGGACCTTGCCGATCTCGAACACCTTGCCGTTGCCGAGGGTCTCAGTCAGTCGGCCGTTTTCGCCCGGCTCGAGCGCGATCACGCCGGGGCTTCGCGGCGTGAAGTGGAACATACCGTTCGGCCGCCACCACTGGCCAATCTGGGCGGTAAAGACGGAGAACGCCCGCTCCGGCGTCGCCTTCACACGCAAGGCGACCAGCACCTTGGAACTCAACTGTCCTGTCCCTCAATATGCGCCTTGAACGCCAACAGCTGGTCCGCCCAGAGACGTTCGGTCGCTTCCATCCAGGCCTTGAGTTCCTCCATCGCCCCCACCTTCAGCCGGTAGATGCGGACGCGGGCGTCGAAGCCGTCATGATCGTCTTCCACCAGCCCGCTCAGTCTCAGGGTCTTTAGATGGCGGCTCATCGCCGGAGGCGAAAGCCCCATGGCCCGCGCCAATTCGCCCGCTGGCCGCGGTTGCTGCCCGAGCAGCTCCACCGCACGCCGACGATTCGGATCGGCCAGCGCCGCGAGGGTACGATCGACGGCCGCGCTCATGCGGGAGGGTGCGCCTTGGCCAGGCTTTTGGGCGCGACATTCCGCCAGGCTGCCCAGAGTGCGCTGATGGCCGTCGCCTCGTCAGCCGCATCGACGACGAGCCGGGTCCAGCCCACGCGACCCCAATAGCCCTCCTCCCGCGCGAACAGCAAAGGCTCAGCCTCGCACATCATCTCCTGTTGCTCTGGCGTAAGCTTCAGGATCGCCCTTCCCCGCGCGCCCGCCGGCCCCGCGAAAATCTTTCCACGCACCCGGATGTCGGCATTGCCCATGTGGCTGCCCAGGACTGTCTCGGGCAGGCCGAGCGCAAGGGCCAGAAAAGCGTCGGCGTCCATCAGGGCCGCGTCTTGGTGGTCACGCCCGCAACCTTGTCCCATGCCTCGGAACTCATCACCTCGACGGTCTGGCCAAAGGTCCAGATGTGACCCTCCGGATCGCGGGCGCGATAGGCGCGGTCGCCATAGAACTGGGTCTCCGGCTCCTGCAGAATCTCCGCGCCGACGGCGCGTGCGCGTTCACAGTGGTCGTCTATGCCTTCGTCCATCTGGACGTGGATGGTCTGGGTGTTCTTGCCGCCGATGTTGGCTGGACTGCGGTGATCCGGCGACCATTCATTGCCGACCATGATCATCCCGTCACCGAACCGCATCTCCGAATGCATCAGGCTGCCATCCTCGCCGAGGATCACCATGGTCGGTTCGAACCCAAAGGCCTTTTCCAGCCATTCGAGGGCCGCCCTCGGATCACGATAGCAGGGGCAGGAGGCCAGGGACGGTCGTTTGGCTTCGCTCACGCTTTCACCTCATCCAGGCTGGTGCTGAACTTCAGGCCGGTGGCCTGTTCCATCTCCGCGAAGCTGACCGTCTTGATTGGCTGGGCGAAGACCCAGACGTGCCCTTCCGGGTCCAGCGCCCGATAGATCCGCTCGCCATAAAATTCGTCCAACGGTTCCTGTGTGATCCGCGCGCCGGCGTTGCGGGCGCGTTCGCAATGCTCGTCGATACCGCTTTCGACCGCAACTCGGACAAATTGACATGATGCTCCGCCCAGGGAGGCGGGACTTTTCAACTGGGCGGGCCCGAGCAATTCGGGGCTGGAAAACTCCGGGTGCACGCTGAGCACGGCCCCCCGATAGCTCAGCTCGGAATGACCTACCCTACCCTTGTCATCGGTGACGAGGGCGTCGAGATCAAAGCCAAAGGCCGCCTCCAGCCAGCGGATCGCGGCGATGGGGTCGCGGTAATAAAGGGTTGGAATGAAAATCCGCGTGGTGTCCGCCATGGCTCTCATCCATTTCTGTATGACGCAATATTTAACGCATATCGCAATCATATCGTCAAGGCGACCGCCGGGCCCGCGAGGAGCCCGGCGGAATGGAAGCCTACTTCTGATCCAGATAGACGATCGGCAGCACCAGGGCCGAGGGATGGTCCTTGTCGTAATAGACGGTGTTGACCGCCACCCGGGGCTTCATCGTGTGCTGGCCGGTGGGCTCGCCGGTGTTGGCGTTGACCTCGAACCGCGGCGCGTTCGACGAGGTAATGTGCAGGGCGATGCGGTGGCCCTTCTCGAAGGTCAGCGCCGTGTTCCACAGATCGATCGTCAGCTTCTCTGGCGCCCCGGGCGTCATCATCTGCACGTCGTCGGGCAAGCGGCCGTGGCGATAGCGAGCGCGGATCGGCGCATCCAGCACCAAGGCTTCGTAGCCGTCGGGATAGACGTCCACCAGCTTGGCCTCGAAGTCGGTGTCCGGGCCGTCGGTGGCGGCATAGAGGTCGACGCTGACCGGCCCGGCGATCTGGACATCGTGGTCGAGCACGGGGGTTTGGAACCGCAGATAGTCCTGGCGCTGGCCTACCTGACGCTGATCCTCGGGACCGCGCTCAAACGTAAGGTTGGCGCCGCCAAAGGTTTTGACCGGATTGGCCGGATCAAACCGATAAGCGCTTTTCGCCTCCGAAGCGGTGGGCGCCTTGGTCGTCAGACCCAGGTCCGGCGCGAGATAATAGTGCATGGCGCGGTAGGCCAACGGCCAGTCGCCGGCGCTCATCAGCTTGTTCTTTGGCGAATAGGCGCCCTTTTCGGCCGAGGCCATCATGAAGAACTGCACCGGCGGCTCGTCCATGATGCCGTTGTCGATCCCCTTCAGCCAGTAGTTGAACCAGCGGATGTCCTGGCCATTGTCGCCGCTCATCACGCCGCGCAGGCTGTCCATGTTGGGATAGGCCAGGTTCCCAGACAGATCACCGTGGCCGAACGGGCCCATGAACAGCTTCTGGTTTCCGCGCGCGCCATTGGCGCCGTGGTTCTGCAGATAGACGAAGTTGTAGACCGAGCCGGTGTTGAAGATGTCGTACCAGCCGCCGACGTTGTAAGTCGGGATGCGGACGTATTTCAGCTCGTCACCCGGCCCCTGCCGGTCGTGAAAGACGCTCCGTTCGATGCGGCCCTGGTCCTCATCGATGACCGACTGGGCGACCTTCTGGTCCCGCAGCCACTCGGTGTTGTCCTTGTCTTTCGGCACGCCGCCCAGGAAGGAGGTGTTGAAGGTCTCGTTCGGCGCAACGATGACAAAGGCCGCCTTCAGGTGCGGCGGATCGGCGATGGCGGCAAGGTTGGAGGTTATGCCCATGGCCGAAGCGCCCATGACGCCAATTTTGCCGTTGCTCCACGGCTGTTTGGCCAGGCCCTCGACGGTGTCGTAACCATCCTCGATGTCGTTGTTGAAGGCGTCGTAGAAGCCTTCCGAATGACCCTTGCCGCGAACGTCCTGGACCACATAGGCGTAACCGGCCTTGGTCCAGCGTTCAGAGTCCTCGCCGAACATGCGCCCGTCCTTGAGATAGGGCGTGCGCGTCAGCACCACCGGCCAGGGACCAGGCCCGTCAGGCAGGTATACGTTGGCGGCGAGCTTCACCCCGTCGCGCATGGCGATAAAGACCTCGGAATGCTTGACCTGCGGCGCTTCGGCCGGGGCTGGCGCAGTCTGGGCGAACACGGGGCCGGCGAAGGCCGTCGAGCCCAGCAACGCCGCCATCAACACAAGCTTGGTGAACCGCCCCGTCATTTCCATCCCCCCGGCCATCTTCTGGCGCTTAAAGTATGGATCAGCTTAGCCGCGGAGGCTGCGCTCGCAATGACAGGTTTGAAACGCGCCGAGCTTTCGTGGGCCAGACATAGCAAAACGGCCGGGATTGCTCCCGGCCGTTTCAAATACTGTCGCGATCAGGCGGCTCAGTCTTCGGCGAAGACCTCGACCGGACCGGAGTCCTTGCCCTTTTCGGCGGGGTCGCGGTCGACGAACTCGATCACGGCCATCGGCGCATTGTCGCCATAGCGATGGCCGGCCTTCAGCACGCGGATGTAGCCGCCGGCGCGCGCCTTGTAGCGCGGGCCCAGCGCGGCGAAGAGCTTGCCGACCTGATCGACATCACGGACGCGGCTGATGGCGATCCGGCGCGCATGCAGGTCGCCCCGCTTGGCCAGGGTCACCAGCTTCTCCACGAAAGGCCGCAGCTCCTTGGCCTTCGGCAGGGTCGTGATGATCTGCTCGTGCTTGATCAAGCTCGCGGCCATGTTCGCGAACATGGCGGTGCGGTGCGCGGTCGTGCGTCCAAGTTTGCGGTGCGCGGAACCGTGGCGCATGAAAGTCTCTCCTTAA
>Ga0302314_10012653_pt1 | contig 14568 bp, 14 predicted proteins | sample III_Palsa_N2_3_FD_200533 | JGI IMG/M metagenome (GOLD analysis project Ga0302314, IMG submission 200533) | Peat permafrost microbial communities from Stordalen Mire near Abisko, Sweden - III_Palsa_N2_3 | ecosystem: Environmental > Terrestrial > Soil > Palsa > Peat permafrost | place: Sweden... | reverse complement strand
TCTCGACCGAGTTCGCAGCCGCTGGCACCCGCGAACTCGGTCGAGATCGGGCCGGCCGCAAGCGGGGTGATCGGGCCGAAGCAACCGCCAGCATGATAATAGCCCGACGATCCGGTGTGGCCGATCACGCCGCGGAAGGCGAGCGTCGAACCGATCGGCACGTTGACCGATGCCTGCGGGATGAAAGTGCCGAAACTGCCGCCCTGGACGCGACCCTCCACCTCGAACTTGCCTAGCTCTGGACGCTTGGTCTTGACAACGACTGCGCCACCCGTCGTGTTCTTGCCGAACAGCGTACCCTGCGGGCCGCGCAATACTTCGACCTGCGACACGTCGAACGTGTCGAGCAGCTGCGTCTGCACCGACGGCACGACGAAATCGTCGACCAGCACCGCAACAGGCGGCTCAAAATATACGACAATGCTGTTCTGCCCGACGCCGCGGATCGAGAATGACGCCGCGTTAAAGCCGGTGATAGTCGCCGCCGAGAAGTTGGGGACGAATGCGGCGAGATCGCCGATGTTGCGCGGGCTCGACTGCGCGATCAACTTGGTGTCGACCGCCGAGACCGCGATTGGCGTGGTCTGCAGGTCGGTCGAACGACGGGTCGCTGTGACGACGATCTCGCCGAGCGCGCTCTGCGGCTGGCCCGCGCCCGGTTGCGTATTCTGATCCGGAATGGACTGCGCTGCCGCTGGCGCCGCCAGCGCCTGCGTGCCTGCAGTGGCGGCGGACTGCGCCAGTGCCGGACCGGCCGCGATCGCCGCTGCCAAGACACTGCACGCACATCCAAAGCTCAACCGAGTTTTCATAATCCCCTCGCTCCTTAGTCCCCGCGGCGAGGCTTCACTGTCCCCGCTCATCAAGCGCCCTCAGATTAGCCGGCATTTTCCAAAACGCAATCATGCATGAATGTTTTATTTCGGGTATGACCCCTGCTTGTTTGGCCCTTTTTGCAATGCAACAAGGATCCCTCGGCAAGAAAATATTCCTTGAAAAGTCAGGCATGATTGTTTTCTATGGCTGGGGGGTCGATACGAAAAATGCGCTCATCGATCGGAGAGGACGAACGTGGCTTACAGTTTCCTGTCTCGCTTCCGTATAAAGCCCGAGAGCGAGGCCGAATTCGTCGCCACCGCCCGGCAGATGGAAGGGCTGGTCGATCGCGAGCCCGGCACCCTCGCCTTCCAGTTCTTCCGCCTCGACGAGCCCGGCATGTTCGCGGTGTTCGAATCGTTTGTCGATCAAGCCTCCGATAAGGCGCATATGGAAACCGATCACGGCAAGCCGCTGATCGAGAAGATGATCGGCTGCATGGCCGGCGGCTACGAGCGCGAGATGCTCTACGACTTGGAACCCGCCCGATGAACGCGCCGATCTACACTTATGGCGCGCTGCTCCGCGAGAGCGCCGCCGCGCATGGCGACGGCGACGCGCTGGTCTTCCCCGATCGCCGGCTGAGTCACAGGAATCTCTACCGATCGGCGCGGGCCTGGGCGAAGACGCTGATCGCGATGGGCGTCGAGCCGGGCCAGAATGTCGGCATCCTGCTCACGACGCGCCCCGAGTTCGTCGAGCTGATGTTCGGCATCGTGATGACCGGCGCGATCGCGGTGCCCGTCAATGCGCGCTACCAGGCGCACGAGCTCGCCTTCGTCGTGCGCGACGCCGATCTCGTCATGCTGTTCACCACCGGCAAGGTGGCTGACCAGCTTAATTTCGCCGAGCGGCTCGAATCCGCCTTCCCCCCGCTCAGCACCGCCAACCCCCGCGACCTGCAGCTCGATGCCGCACCCATGCTGCGGCGCATCGTCTGCCTCGATCCGCCTTGCTCGCCCTTCATGCTGTCGCGCGAGACGGCGCTGGCGAGGGGCGCGGACGTGATGGATACGGAGGTCGACGCGCGGATCGATGCGGTCGACGCGCAGGACATCGCGCTGATCCTCTACACCTCTGGCACCACCGCCAATCCAAAGGGCGCGCTGATCAGCCACCGTGCGATCATCGGCAACAGCCGCAACCTCGGCGTCCGCTACAAGGTGACGGCCGCGGACAAGGTATGGTCGCCGCTGCCGATATTCCACATCGCGGGCATATTGCCGCTGACGATGGTGATCGATGCGGGGGGCGCCTACCTGACGGTGCCCCATTTCGATGCGGGCACCGCGCTCGCCATGCTGGGCAATGAAGGGGCCACCGTCGCCTATCCGAGCTTTGTTACGATCATGCAGGACCTGATCACGCACCCGACCTTCGCCAGCACCGATCTGTCGAAGCTGCGCTTGATGAATTCGAACTTCGCGGTGCAGCCCGCCTGGATCAAGGCGGCCATGACCAAGGCCATGCCGCACACCGTCCAGGTCGGCACCTATGGCCTGACCGAGGGCGCGGGTACCGTCTGCACAAGCAACATCGACGACAGTTTCGAACTGCGCACCGGCCGGCTTGGCGTCCCGCTCGATGAGTGGGAGGTGCGGATCGTCGATATCGAGACGGGCCGGGACTGCGCGCTCGGCGAACGGGGCGAGATCGTGACGCGCGGACCCAACATGCTGCGCGGCTATTACAAGTCGCCCGAGAAAACCGCCGAGGCGCTGCGCGACGGCTGGTTCTACAGCGGCGACATCGGCTCGTTCGATGATAGCGGCCACATCATGTTCCACGGCCGCACCAAGGACATGCTCAAGGTCGGCGGCGAGAACGTCGCTGCGGCCGAGATCGAGGCGATGCTGCAGAGCCATCCGGCGGTGAAGCTGGCGCAGGTCGTCGGCCTTCCCGACGCGCGCTATGTTGAGGTGCCCGCCGCCTTCGTCGAGCTCGCCGACGGCGCCACGACGTCGGAAGCGGAGCTGATCGCCCATTGCCGCGGCAAGCTCGCCAGTTTCAAAATCCCGCGGCACATCCGCTTCATCAAGGATTGGCCGATGTCGACCTCAAAGATCCAGAAATTCCGGTTGCGCACCGAACTCATCGACGAACTCGGCCTGGGCGAGGCGGCATGAGCGGCAAGAGCTTCATCGCCGAACTGCGCACCAAGCCCGACAAGCGCGACGAAATGATCCGCCTGCAGGCCGAGCTCAAGACGCTGGTGTTCGCGCGGGAGCCCGATGCGCTGGTCTACGAGCTGTTACAGTCCGACGAGGACCCGGACCTGTTCCAGATCGTCGCCACCTTCTGCGACGATGCGGCGTTCGACCATCACATGCAGATCGACTTCCACGACCGGCTGGTGCCGCCGATCCTGGATTGCCTCGCGGCGGACATGAAGCTGGCGTTCTACCGCTCGCTGTAGGGAGCGCAGCCGCAATATTTCTCCATCATCCCGGACTAGATCCGGGACTTAGGGCTTTGGGCGGCAGGGCCTACGCCTCTTGATCCCGACGTTCGTCGGGATGACGGAACGCGACGGCGTTCGCCTAGCCCAACAGTTCCGGCTTCTCGATCAGCCGCGCCAGCGCCGCCATGAAGCGGCCGCCATCGGCACCGTCGATCGCGCGGTGGTCGCAGGAGAGCGAGAGGTGGAATACGGGCACGATGCGAATCGCGCCGTCGTCATCGATCGGCTCGGGTCGCGCGTTGCCGACGGCCAGGATCGCGCCCTGCGGCGGGTTGATGATCGCATCGAACTGCTCGACCCCGAACCCGCCCAGGTTGGACAGCGAGAAGCTGCCGCCGGTGAATTCCTCGGGCTTGAGCTTGCCCGTTTTTGCTCGCTGCACCAACCCCGCCATCGCCGTCGAGATATCCGCGACGCTACGGTCGTCGGCTGCGGTGATGATCGGCGTCACCAACCCCTTCTCGGTCGCGACGGCCACCGCGACGTCGGCGGATCCGAAACGGTGAATGTCGTTGCCATGGACCTGGATGTTGACCTGCGGCACCTCCATCAGCGCGAGCGCGCAAGCGCGGACGAGATAGTCGTTGACGCTGGGCTTGGGCCCCTGGACCGCGCCGCGCAGAGCGAGCAGCCGGTCGGCGCGCACCCGGCGGCGGACGTAGAAATGCGGGATCGTCTGCTTGGCCTCGGTGAGGCGACGCGCGATCGTGCGGCGTATCGAGGACATGGCGACGATTTCAACCTCGCCAGACGAAACGCTCGACGCCGGTGCGGCGACGGGCGTCGGCGCTGCGGCAACCGGAGCAGGAGCAGGAGCAGGAGCAGGAGCAGGAGCAGGAGCCGGCACGATCGCCGGCGCGGGGATCGCCGCCAGAACGTCCGCCTTGCGCACACGGCCGCGCGGCCCCGATCCGGTTAGCCCGTCGAGCGCCACGCCGTGGAGCGACGACAGCCGCCGCGCCATCGGCGTCGCGAACACGTCGCCAGCGAGCGTAGTCGGCAGCGGGCCGACCATCGACGGCGATGCCGCCGGGCGTAGAGCCTGCTCGACATCCTGCGCGCTGATCCGGCCACCACGGCCGGAGCCAGCGAGCGACGTGACGCTCATGCCTGCCGCCAGCGCCTTCTCGCGCGCAACTGGGCTGATCGCGATGCCGTCGGGAATGGAGGCCACCACCGGCGCGGGAGCCGCCACGGCGGGCGCAGGGACCGACGGCGTATCGTCGTCGTCATCGAAGCTCGCCACGGACGGCGTAAACGCCGCGATCACCGCGTCGATCTCCGCCGCGCTCGCCTCACCGCCATCCGAGAGGACCGCGATCAGCGCGCCAACCGGCAGCGTCTCGCCGGGCTGCCCGATCAGCCGGACGAAGCGGCCGTCGGTCTCGGCCTCGATCTCGTTGGTTATCTTGTCGGTCTCGATCAGCGTCAGCACGGTCCCGCGCGCGAAGGGTGCGTTTTCTGCGACCATCCACTCGGCGATCATGCCTTCGCTCATCTCGATGCCCCATTTGGGCATGGTAAATGCGGTCAGCTTGGCCATCCAATGGTCCTCAGCGATATTCGAGGGCGCGCCGGACGGCGGCCTCGATCTTCTGCGGCGAGGGAACCCAGGCGCGCTCTAGCTCGCGCGCGAAGGGAATGGGGGAGTGCGGTCCGGTCACGAGCTCCGGCGGCGCGCGCAGGCTGCTGAACGCCTTAGTCGTCACCAGAGCTGCGATATCGCCCGCCAGGCTGCAGCGCGGCGGGCTCTCATCGACGACGACCAGGCGGCCAGTCTGCTCGACCGAATCGAGGATCGCTTCCTCGTCGATCGGGCTAGTCGTGCGCAGGTCGATCAGGTCGACGCCAATCCCGTCGGCGGCGAGCTTGTCGCAGGCCTTCTCCGAGAAGCTCACCATCCGGCCGCAGGTGACGAGTGTGATGTCGCCGCCCTCGCGCACCATCCGCGCCTCGCCGAAGCGCTGGCGATAGTCGCCGTCAGGCACCTCGCCCTTTACGCCGTAGAGCGCCTTGTGCTCGAAGAACATCACCGGGTCGTCGCCGCGCAGCGCTTCGGTGAGCAGGCCCTTGGCGTCCATCGGCGTGACCGGCAGCACAACCTTCAGGCCGGGCATAGCGGTCAGCATCGCATAGACCGACTGACTGTGTTGAGCCGCCGTATTCATGCCCGCACCGTAGATCAGGCGGACGACCGCGGGGCATTTGGTTTTGCCGCCGAACATGTAGCGGAACTTAGCGATCTGGTTCCAAAGCTGGTCGAGGCTGACGCCGACGAAATCTGCGAACATCAGCTCGGCGACGGGCCGCTTGCCCGCCAGCGCCGCGCCAGCCGCCGCGCCGACGATTGCGCTCTCGGAGATCGGCGTGTCGATCACGCGGTTGGGGCCGAACTTCTCGAACAGGCCGCCACTGGTACCCCAGATGCCGCCGATTGCCTCAGGTCCGCCTGCGGTACCGTTACCGCCGACTACGTCCTCGCCGAGCAGCAGGATATCGGGATCGCGCTCCATTTCGGAGTGGAGCGTCGAGACGATCGCGTCCCGGATTGTCATCACAGCCACGAAGCGCGCTCCTCAAACATAGTCGACATAGACGTCGTCGGCGACCGTCGCCGGATCGGGGGCGGGCGCCGCGCGCGCCTCGACTACCGAGGCTTCGATCAGGAGCGCCACCTCGGCATCAACCGCGTCGAGATCGGCCATGTCGATCAACTTCGCCTCGCCCACTCGCGCACGGAAAGCTTTAAGGCAATCTCGATCCTCGCGGATGCGGTCGAGCTCTCCCTTGCCGCGATAGCGCTGCGGGTCGCCCTCGAAATGACCGAAGAAGCGCTCGGTATCGAGCTCTATGGCGGCCGGGCCGTTGCCGGCGCGGACGTATTCCAGCAGCTCGCGCATCGTATCGTAAGTGTCGAAATAGTCGCAGCCGTTGGCGCGCCAGGCGGGCATGCCGAAGGCCTCGGCGCGGCTGGCGATGTCCTTGGCGGTGCCGACCGCATAGTCGACGCCGGTATGTTCGGAATAATGGTTGTTCTCGAACACGAAGATCGCCGGGACCTTAGTGACTACCGCCATGTTCATTGCCTCGAACGTGGTGCCCTGATTGCATGCGCCGTCGCCCGAGAAGGCGATCGCGACGCGGCCCTTGCCGTCGAGCCTGGCAGCCATCGCGGCGCCTACCGCCTGCGGCGCACCGCCGCCGACGATTCCGTTGGCACCGAGCATGCCGACCGACAGATCGGCGATGTGCATCGACCCACCCCGACCCTTGCAGAGCCCGCCGGCGCGACCGAAGATCTCCTGCATCATGCCCTTCACGTCGCACCCCTTCGCGATGCAATGGCCGTGGCCGCGGTGGGTCGAGACAATCATATCCTCGATCGTCAGATGATCGCAGATGCCGACCGCGACCGCCTCCTGCCCGGCATAGAGATGCGTGAAGCCAGGAATCTCGCCCGTCTTTATCTCGTCGTGCAGCCGATCCTCGAACATGCGGATCGTCTGCATCCGGCGATAGGCGGCGAGAAGCTCGTCCCGGCTCAATTGCATGATGAAACTCTCCTCAAAGGTCACTCGGCCGTTTGCCGTTCGAATAGACATATTGGTCGAGTACGTGGTGGAAATGGCGGATGCGCAGTTCCTGGTCGCCTATCCACAGGCCGGGGAAGGCATCGCTGTGCATGCCCGCCTGCACAGTCGGCAGGTTGAACGCGTCCTGGTCGAGCACCTGGCCGATCGTCCGATCGCCGTGCTTGAAGCGCTTGTGTTTAGGTCGCTCGGGCGGCTGCTCACCCTCGGGCAGTAGCTCGAACATCCAGATGTCATAATACATTTTGTTCGGGTCCGTCGCGTGCGGCCGCTGGCGGAACATCATGATGTCGTCGGCATGGACATTGAGCGAGACGTTGGGGAATATCGTATAGTGATAGTCGTCGGTCAGTTGATCGTCGTTGAGATCGCTATAGTCCTTGCCTTGCGAGGCCCCGTGTGTGCGCTTGAAAATCTGCACATCGCGGCGGATGTCGCTTACGCGGCCTTCATAGTCAGCCGGGTCCATCCCCGCTTTAACCATGATCTCGTAGATGGCGGGCGGAATCGCCGACGGCATCGCGACGCGCGGCGACACCGTCGCGAACGGGATCAGGTAGCGGCTGTGCTTGCCGTAACAGTCGATCTGGACGTTGATGTCGTCGAGATACCATTGCAGCTGCGGGTGGATGCCCTGCACGTGATAGGTCTCGTTGAAGGCGTCGACCGACGCCTTCCAGTTGCAGTCCCACTCGACGGTGATGTCGCGTGCCCAGACCATTCGCTCGGCATGATAGGGAGCGATATGCTGCTGCATCGGATCGAGGAACTCGCTGAGCGGCTCGACGTCGGGGTTGAGCGAGAACCAGACGAAGCTGCCCCATTCCTCGCAGGGATAGGATTTGAGCTTCGCGCCGGGAGGCCCGCCCTGCGGGAAGGTGTCGAGATCGGGGATCCGCTCGATCGCTCCATCCAGGCTGTAGGTCCAGTGGTGGTACATGCAGCGGAAATTTTCAGCGTTGCCGTGGCCCTCGGGCCTCAGCTTGTTGCCGCGATGCAGGCAGACATTGGGGAAGGCGCGCACCGATCCGTCGTGCTGGCGGACGATCAGCACCGATTCCTTGCCGATCTCTGTACAGATATAGTCGCCCGGTTCCTTCATGTCGTCCGAGCGGCCGCCGAGCAGCCAGACCTTGGTCCAGACGCGGTCCCACTCGAGCTTCATGAAATCGTCTGACGTGTAGCGCTTGGCCGGAATGATGTCGTAGCCGAGATCGGGATCCTCGGCCTTCCACGCCGGCGTGCCGTCGGGCCAATCCTGCGGATTGACCCGGATCACATCCACATGCCGCTTCACGTCCATTACGATCGCCTCTTAGAAGTGGGTCCGGTTGGTGAAGCCACCGTCCACCACCAGATGCGATCCGTTGCACCAGCTTGCCGCCGGGCTGGCAAGGAACACGATGCAGCGCGCGACCTCCTCGGGCGTGCCGAGACGGCCGCTGGGCTGCTGGCGAAGCTGCGCGTTGTAGAACTTCTCCATCGTGCCCTTGATCATGTCCCAGTTGCCGCCCTCGAACTCGATCGGACCGGGCGACACGACGTTGACGCGGATGCCGTCCTTGCCGTGGAACAGCGCGAGCTGCTTGCCCCATGTAACCAGCGTCGCCTTCATCGCGTTGTAGGCCTGCGGGCCACCCATCGCCTCGCCCGCCGACGTGGTGGCGATCAGGATTATCGATCCCGACTGCTGCTCCGTCATCGTCGGAATCACTGCCTCGACCGCGCGGACTGGGCCCATTACGTCGACCTCGAACGCGTTGTTCCAGTATTTCTCGCTGCCCATGCCGCCGCCGGCGGACGTGATCGGGATCAGGATGTCGCAACCGCCCAGCGCCTCGATTGCCCATTCCAGCCAGGACTTGTAGTCCTCGGCCTTCTTCACGTTGGTCGCCTTGCCGACGATGTTGGTGCCGTATTTCTTGAGATTGGCGACCGCGTCCTTGACGCCGTCTTCGGACCGCGCGGTGATCGCGATGTCGCAGCCTTCGCGTGCCAGCGTTTCCGCCACCGCCATGCCGATGCCGCGCGCCGCGCCGACGAGAATGGCCTTCTTGCCCTGTAATCCGAGATCCAACGTCTCTCTCCAGCTATGCCCGCGGTCGGGTGACCCGCCGCCGTCAATAGCCGCTTTTTAGGACCAACCGCCGAGCAAGAGCAAGGCTGAAACATGCATGTATGTTTTTTTTAAAAAGCACGTGCACCGGCCGCAGTATCGACATAAGCTATGCTATCGACGCGCTTAGCGATCCGCACGACGGGTTGACTTAAAAACAAACATGCATGTTTCGAAGGATCGTTCCCGCAATGGCATTAGCAGCAGTCCGCTCCGGATCGACCCCCCGCCAGACGCGCGAGCGTGCCACCGGCGGACAGACGCAGCAATCGCTGAAGAGCGCACAGACGCGAGCCCGGTTGATCGAGGCGACGGTCCGCTGCATCGTCAAGGTCGGCTATGCCAACACGACGACCCCGCAGGTCGCGGCCGAGGCCGGCCTGTCGCGCGGCGCGATGCTGCACCATTTCGAAAATGGCGCAGCGCTGATCAAGGCGGCGATCGTCGAGCTGCACGAAAAGCGGCTGCGCGCCTTCCGGCGCGCAGCCGACACCGAGAATCACGATACCTCGCAGCTTGTCCGCACCTATTGGCGGCAGGTGCAGAAGCCCGCCTTCGTCGCCTTCCACGAGCTGGCACTGGCCGCGCGGACGCATCCCGAGCTGGCCCACATCCTGCAGCCGCTGCAGATCGAATTCCGCAACCGGTTCAATAACCAGGCGGTCGCGCTCTTTCCCGAATGGCAGAAGGATCGCGTCGGCTTCAACCTCGCCATGACGCTGTCGCAGACGATGACCGAGGGCATGGCGATCAACCTGCTGACCGGCGCGATGGACGAAGCGATGGTCGAGCCGATGCTCGACCTGCTCGAGGGCCAGATCCGCGCGATGAACCCTGCGCTACCTCATCCCGGCAAGGCACGGGCCAAGCCCGCCGCGGCAAAGCGCGCCGCGCCGAAGAAGCCGCCCGCCAAGGGTCAGGCGGGTTGAGCCCGGCCCCATCGGATCGCGCGGCGCAGCAGCTCGTAATAAACCGGGTAGTTCCACGCGCAGCGCTGCGGATGCGGCCAGAAGGGTGCGATCGGCTGCAGGTCGTAATGGCCGCGGCAATGCCCCAGCGTGCAGTAGAGCACCGACCCCGCCCCGACCTTGCGCTCGTACAATACGGGCACCTCGGGTTCGTCCCATTCGGAGTCGCGGAATTCGGGGCAGGATCCGGTGAAGCTCGTGTGCAGCAGCACGTCGATCTCGGCGGTGCGGTGGGTGAGGTAAAGCTCGTCCTCGATGCGGAAGTCGCGCAGCCCCGCGGTCAGCGGATGGTCCGGCCAGGTGACGCTCACCTTGAACGGCGCGATCGGCGGATGGCCGGCGAAACGCGTGCCGAGCAGGCGGGTGAAGGCGGGCGCCGCATCGGGCGTATCGACCACGCCGTCGTCAGCGAAGCGCAACGTCGAGTTGGTCCCGTGAAGCGCGATCCAACGCCCGCCGCGTTCGAGAAACGCCGCCAGCGCAGCAGTCTGCGTGTCGTCGGGCAGCACGTCGCAGGTGTAGGTGATCAGCAGTTCGGCGGCCGCGAGGCTGGCGGTATCGGCATAGTCGGTCGCAACCGAGGTGCGGATGTCAGCATGCTCGGCGAGCAGTTTGAGCAGTTCGAGCCGCGCGAAATCGATGTCGTGAAATGTGCCCGATGCGATCAAGTGCGCCCGCATGACCGGTCCTCCCATGTGCGTGTACACACGAGGCTATGGACCGCCCGGCGGCATGCAAGAGGAATGATGGAATGAGCGGAAAGCTGCAGGGGCCGCTGGCCGGCGTGAAGGTGATCGATCTCACCAGCGTGCTGATGGGCCCCTATGCCACGCAGATCATGGCGGATCTCGGCGCCGACGTGATCAAGGTCGAGAGTCCCGACGGCGACACGACCCGCTACCTGCCGCCCGGCCCCGATCCGAGCCGCGGCGGCATGTTCCTCAACGTCAATCGCGGCAAGCGCAGCATCGTGCTCGACCTCAAGCAGGCCGCTGCGAAGGAGGCCCTGCTACGGCTGATCGAGGGCGCCGACGTGTTCATCCATTCGATGCGGCCGGGTGCGATCAAGCGGCTAGGGCTCGACTATGCGTCGCTGCAGGAAGCAAATCCTCGGCTGGTGTACTGCAACCTCTACGGCTTCGCACGTTCCGGCCCCTATCGCGATTATCCGGCCTATGACGACATCGTCCAGGCGGCGTCTGGCCTCGTCGACCTGCAGGCGCGCCTGTCGGGCGGGCAGCCGACCTATCTGGGCACCGTCGTCGCCGACAAGGTGGCCGGGCTGACCGGCGCCTATGCGGTGATGGCCGCGCTGTTCGGGCGCGAGCGCAGCGGCCAGGGCCAGGAGATCGAGGTGCCGATGTTCGAGACGCTCGTCTCCTTCACGATGATTGAGCATCTGTGCGGTTCGCTGTTCGACCCGCCGCAGGGCCCGCCCGAATATTCGCGCGTCACCGCCGCCGCCCGCCGCCCCTACAAGACGAAGGACGGCTTCATCGGCGTGATGATCTACAATGACAAGCATTGGCGCAATTTCTTCCATGCGCTGGGCGACCCCGAATGGACGCGCGATTCGATGTTCGCATCGATGCGCAGCCGCACCGAGAATATCGGCGTCGTACTCGCCAAGCTCGCCGACGTGATGGAGGAGCGCACCACCGCGGAATGGGTGGAACTGTTCCGCATCGCAGAGGTGCCCGCGATGCAGATCGCGACGACCGAGGATTTGCTGCACGATCCGCATCTCGAGGCGACGGGCTTCTGGAACGAGCGCGAGAGCGAGTTTGGCACGCTGCGCTTCCCGGGCATCCCGACGCGTTTCTCCGCGACGCCCGGCGCGATCGGCGATGCCGGGCCCGCGCTCGGCGGCGATACGCGCGCGATCCTGGCCGAAGGCGGGCTAGACGCGCAGGCGATCGAGAATCTCGTCACGAGCGGCGCGGCGCGAGCTCAGGCATGAGCGCTCACGGCCCCGCGCGTCAGTGGCGCGACGCGCTCGCCAAGGGCCGATTCCTGCTGCAGCGCGTGCGGTCGAGCGGCGCGGTGATCTTTCCTCCGCGCCTCGCCGAGCCCGGCGTCGGCGACGAGGGGTGGGACTGGATCGAGGCGGGCGGCATGGGCACCGTCCATTCGGTCACGGTCATCGGGGGCAGGCCGCCCGAGCCCCCCTACAACGTCGTGCTGGTCGATCTCGACGAGGAGGCACGGATGATGAGCCGCGTCGACGGCATCGCGGCCGACGAGGTGCGGATCGGCATGCGGGTGCGCGCGCGGATCGTCGAGGAAGACGGCACGCCGTTGATCGTGTTCGAGCCGGTCAGATGAGCGGCGGCCATTTCCCGCGCGGCAAGGCGTCGATCGCCGGCCTCGCCACCTTCGGGCTGGGCGAGCAGCCCGGCTGGACATCGATCGAGCTCGCCGCGCGCGCCGGGCTCGATGCGATCGCGGATGCGGGGATGCGGCTGGGGCAGGTCGACGGGCTGTTCGTCTGCCTGCCCGACGACGTCCTCGGCGGCCTCAGCCTTGCCGAATATTTTGGCGTGACGCCGCGCTTCACCGACTGCAACCGCACCGGCGGATCGGCCTTCATGAGTCATGTCGCGACCGCCGTGACGATGCTGGAGGCGGGCTATATCGAGACCGCGCTGATCGCCTACGGCTCGAATCAGCGCAGTGGCGGAGGCAAGCTGTCGACGCCGGTGAAGAGCAATGCCTATGAGGCGCCCTACCGCCCGCTCTTTCCTCTTTCCTCCTACGCGCTGGCGGCGGCGCGGCACATGCACGAATTCGGCACGACGCGCGAACAGCTTGCCGCCGTCGCGGTCGCCGCCCGGGGCTGGGCGAACACCAACCCCGAGGCCTTCGCCACCGGCCCGCTGACGATCGCGGACGTGGTGGGATCGCGCATGCTGTCGAGCCCGCTCAGCGCCAAGGATTGCTGCCTCGTCACCGACGGCGCGGCGGCGATCGTGCTGACCCGCACCGACCGCGCGCGCGACTGTCCGCAGCCGCTCGTGCCCGTGCTCGGCGCGGCGGCCGCGACCTGGCACAATGCAATCTCGCAAATGCCCGACCTCACCACCACCGCGGCGGCCGAATCGGGGCCGCGCGCCTATACGATGGCGGGGATCGGGCCCGCCAACGTCGACGTCGTGCAGCTCTACGATGCGTTCACGATCAACACGATCCTGTTCCTCGAGGATCTCGGCTTCTGCCCCAAGGGCGAAGGCGGCCGCTTCGTCGAGGACGGACGAATCGCTCCCGGCGGCACACTGCCGGTCAACACCAACGGCGGCGGTCTCTCCTGTTGCCATCCCGGCATGTACGGCTTGTTCGCGATCGTCGAGGCGGCACGGCAGCTCCGCGGTCAAGCCGCCAACCAGATCCCCGGCGCTGACGTCGCGCTGGCCCACGGCAATGGCGGCGCCCTGTCCAGCCAGGCGACGGTAATCCTCGGTTCGGCCGCAACGCTGTAACCCCAATGGCACAGGACGGACTGCGCATTGCTGCGTCGCCGGAGGCAAGCTATGCGAGCGACAGGTGAGGATGAGGAAGAGCGACGAATGGCCACTGCGCTGGACAGTCCGCCCGTGAAGAGGCGCCGTTCGGTGACGTCGAACGCGACCCGGGTGAAGATTATGCAGGCGGCCGAGCGGCTCTTCGCGGACCGCGGGATCGACGGCGTCCCGTTGCGCGAGATCGCGGCGGCCAGCGAGCAGGGCAACAACACCGCCGTCCAATATCATTTCGGCAGCAAGGAGCAGCTGGTCTACGAGATATTCGACTGGCGGACCAATCTGTTCGAACCGATGCGCGCCGACATGCTGAACAGGGCGGAGGCGGCGGGCCAGCTCGCCAACGCCAAGGTGCTACTGCAGATAATGTGCCTGCCCCACCTCAGCATTTCCGACGAAAAGGGTGGCCACCCCTATTCGGCGTTCCTCGCGCAATATCTGACGCGCGCGCGCGCGTCGGGGATCGCGCATCCCTATGATGATCCCGAGGTGCCCGTTCCCGCGCTGCGTCGCGTCCGCCAGCTGATCGTCGAGCGCGTCGCCTATGTGCCTCCCGACGTGCTCAAGCTGCGCGTCGGCATCTGCAAGCTGATGTTTCTCAACATGCTGATGCGGCGCGACAGCGGCTTCCCGCATTATGACGAGAATATCCCTCTTCCGCTGCTGGTCGAGGACACGCTCGAGCAGATGACCGCTGCGCTGACCGCGCCCTATCGACACAGCCAGGGCGACCTGTTCCCCGACCATGTCGTGTCTGAAAAGCGGCGATAGAGCTGTTTTTATCGTATCCGGGAATCGATCCGGGATCCAAATCGGTACACGACGACAGGTGAGGCCCTGGATCCCGACCTTCGTCAGGATGACGAAAAGGGGCGATGGCGCGCAGGCGGTCCTCTCGCCTATTATCGTGACAACAATAGAAAAACGGCCGACGCGTTCGCGCCAAAAGCACCGATGCTGAACGGCCTGGGTATAAGCGAGAGCGGCTGTTCACAAAACAGCGGCGTCCAGACTTTTCTATTGGGCGCCGGACGCTCCGATC
>Ga0302314_10012652_pt1 | contig 14568 bp, 12 predicted proteins | sample III_Palsa_N2_3_FD_200533 | JGI IMG/M metagenome (GOLD analysis project Ga0302314, IMG submission 200533) | Peat permafrost microbial communities from Stordalen Mire near Abisko, Sweden - III_Palsa_N2_3 | ecosystem: Environmental > Terrestrial > Soil > Palsa > Peat permafrost | place: Sweden... | reverse complement strand
GAATGCTCGTTGAAGTCGCTGCGCAGCGTGCCCGAGCGGACTGCGAGGGTGTCGAAGTTCAGGGAGTCGTCCATGTTGGTTCTAGTTCCATTTTCCACGTGTCGTCACGTGTTGCCACGTTTTCCAGGCCGGCGCTTACCGTTCGACGTTCATCCTCAGGCTGAAGAACGTCAAGCGCGCCGGCAACAAAAAAGCCCGCTTTGCGTCGGCATAAGCGGGCTTCATGTGCGGGGGAAAGCTGGAGCGGCGGCGGACGGTTGCTGCTTTTTCCACCGTTCGCTTTAGCTGTTTTGGGTTGCCCCGCGTCCGCAAGCTGAGATCAAATCGACGCAAGCCATCATGCTAACACGCTCGGCGCACGGCGTGCATGGCCGCCGCGCGCCGCCCTCATGCGCTACTTTCACTCAACCGACAGTTGCAGATGCAATTGCGAGCGCGCTGCACCGCCTTCCATTGCTTCGCTGGCGGCGTCCCGGTCCGATTGCGCGGACGGTGCGAGACGGGCCGTTTCGATGCGATCGAGGTACTCGGTCGTCACGTCACCGGTGATGTAGTTGCCGTCGAAGCACGACGCTTCGAATTCCTTCAGCGCCGGGTTGGTATCGCGCACGGCCTGCTTGAGTGCGTCGACGTCCTGGTACACCAGGTGATCCGCGCCGATCATGCGCGCGACTTCTTCATCCGTGCGGCCATGGGCGACGAGTTCGCCACGCGTCGGCATGTCGATACCATAGACGTTCGGGAATTTCACCGGCGGCGCTGCCGAGGCGAAGATCACCTTGTTCGCGCCCGCATCACGCGCCATCTGCACGATTTCATGCGAGGTGGTGCCGCGCACGATCGAATCGTCGACGATCAGCACGTTCTTGCCCTTGAATTCAATGGCCATCGCATTGAGCTTCTGGCGCACCGACTTCTTGCGCACCGCCTGGCCCGGCATGATGAAGGTACGGCCTACGTAACGGTTCTTGAAGAAGCCCTCGCGATACTCGACACCGAGCTTCTTGGCGACCTGCATCGCAGCGGGGCGCGACGAATCGGGAATCGGCATCACCACGTCGATCGGTACATCCGGCAGTTCGCGCTTGATCTTCTCGGCGAGGTAATCGCCCATACGCAGACGCACGTTGTAGACCGGCACGCCGTCGAGCACCGAGTCCGGACGCGCGAGGTACACGAGTTCGAAGATGCACGGGTTCAGGCTGGCCTTCGTCGCGCACAGCTGCGAGTGAAGATTGCCTTCGATGTCGATGAAGATCGCTTCGCCGGGCGCCACGTCGCGCACGAATTCGAAGCCGATACCTTCAATCGCCACCGATTCCGAAGCCACGATCCACTCGACGCCATGCGCCGTTTCCTGCTTGCCAAGGCACAGCGGGCGGATGCCGAACGGGTCGCGGAAAGCGAGCAGGCCGTAGCCGGCGATCAGCGAAACGATCGCATACGAGCCGTGCACGCGGCGATGCACACCCGACACCGCCTTGAACACGGCCGTCGGATCGAGTTGCAGGCCGGAGCTGGAGAGCTGCAGTTCGTGCGCGAGCACGTTGAGCAGCACTTCGGTGTCGGAGTTGGTATTGATGTGGCGGCGATCGACGCGGAACATCTCGTCTTTCAGTTGCTGCCAGTTGGTGAGGTTGCCGTTGTGAGCGAGGATGATGCCGAACGGCGCGTTCACGTAGAACGGCTGGGCTTCTTCTTCGCTCGACGCGGAACCAGCCGTCGGATAACGCACCTGGCCGATACCGGTGGTGCCGGGCAGGCTGCGCATGTTGCGCGTGCGGAACACGTCGCGCACCATGCCGTTGGCCTTATGCATGTGGAAATTGCTGCCGTCCGCCGTCGCAATACCGGCTGCGTCCTGACCGCGGTGCTGCAGGAGCAGCAGGCTGTCATAGATCAGCTGATTGACCGGGGATTGGGAAACTACGCCTACGATGCCGCACATGGCATGTCCTTCAAAGGTACGAAATTCGTAACGGCGGCCGGTGCCGGGGAAGCATCCGGGTCGCGCCGATGTCCTGCGTGCTTTCCTGAACGGCTCATCAGCTTCTCGTCGTCACACACGGACGTAAGCAGCGAGCGTCTCGGGAAGCAGCGGTTTCAGTTCGTGCACGCCTTGGACCGCGTAGGGCCGCAGCAAGGCGTTGCGCCAGAATTCCTGCTGGGGCAATTCGGTCAGGCCTGCGAGGGCGACCAGAATCAGCACCAGGATGACCCCGCGTACGAGGCCGAACATCAAACCCAGCGAGCGGTCCACGCCGCTTAAACCGGATGCCTGCACGAGCCGGCTCAGTATCGCGTTGGCGACGCCCACCACCAGCATCACGCCGATGATCAACAGGGCAAAAGCCAGCAGCCATTGAGTCAGCGCGCCGCCCGGCCACCTGGCCGGCATATATGGCACCACATAGCTGACGAAATGGCAGGCAATCAAAAACGCTGCAATCCAGCCGATCAGCCCGAATATCTCGGACAGGAAACCGCGCCAGGTGCCCCGCAGGGCCGACAACCCGATCACCGCCATTACAGCGTAGTCGAAGGCAGTGAACATCGCTGACTTACTGTGCCGAGCCGTTGTTCGAGCCCGACGTCAGCCCAGCTGCGCGAACCTTCGCGATCGCGGCCGTCGCGGCGGCGCGGTCGGCGAACGGGCCGGCGCGCAACAGCGTCTGGGTTGTGCCATCCGACTGCTTCCGACGTTCGGTATATGCGGGCACACCCGCCGCTTTCAACTTGGCCGCCCAGGTTTTCGCGCTGGCGTCGTCCGTGAACGCGCCCAACTGCACGGCGAAACGGCTGCCCGGCGGCGACGCCGGCGTGCCGGAATCGGCATCCGCGGCGGCGGCATCGGTGCTGTTGGCGCTGTTGGCGCTCGTATCTGGCTGATTGGCGGCGCTCTGGATCGGCGCGGGCGGTGTCTTGACGGGCTTGGCCGATTTGGCCGATTTGGCCGGAGCGGCTGCCGGCGCGGCAGGTGTAGCGGGCGACGTGTTGGCGGCGACCGCGGGCGTGTGTGCCTTGCTGGTCTTGCTACCCGACGCCGCAACCGCACCTTGCTGCGCCATGGCATTCGCCGTAGCAGGCGCTGCCTGGGCTACCGGGGCCGGAGCCACGCCGGAGGCTGCGAGCGAACTGTTGGCGCTATCGGGCGCCGGATTGTCAGGGGCGACACCCGCCTGGGTGTCTTCGTCCGTTGCGGCCGCTTTCGGCGCCGGACGATTGGGGATATCGATGGCGATATCGTCAGTGACGGGTTTCGGATGCGAATCGAGCACCATGGGCAGGATCACCACAGCCGCGACCACCATCGCGATCGCGCCCACGAGGCGGCGGCGCGCGCGCTGCTTTTCAGGCAGCGTGGGGTCGAGCAGCATCGCATCGGCGTCAGGCCGTTCCGTGCGGCGGGTTCGCCGCTCCACGCGCTCGCCACGGGCGGCCCGGGTGGAACTGGTGTTTGCGCCACGCCGGGTAGGCGCGTCGTCTTTCTTGCCGAACGAGAAAATTCCCATGAATGGCTTGGTTCGAGGCTGCCGCCCGTTCAGTGTTGCTGCGATTTACGGTAGGCAATCACGCCGGCTACCGTATAGAAACTGCCGAAAACCACGATTCTATCATTCTCCGTGGCTCGTTTTAGCGCGTCTTGAAAAGCCTCCGCTGGCGAAGCGAAGCGCGTCACGCTGCTATCTGCGCCATTCGCGACGCCAGATTCCCGCAACACCGCTTCGAGATCCTGTGCAGACGCCGCTCGCGGGCTGGGCAGATCGGTCACGCACCAGTGGTCGATTTCCCCTTTCAGGTGTTCGACCACGCCGGCAATGTCCTTGTCGTGCATGGCGCCAAATACGGCGTACGTGTACGGAAAATAGCCCATATTGCCGAGATTCTGCGACAGCACGGCGGCCGCATGCGGGTTATGGCCGACATCCAGCACGATCGACGGCTTGCCCGGCAGTACCTGGAAGCGGCCCGGCAGTTCGACGTTAGCGAGGCCGAGGCGGATGTCCTGCGCAGAGACCGGCAGACGGTCGCGCAGGGCCTCAAGGGCCGCCAGCGCCGCCGACGTATTGATGAGCTGGTTCGCGCCCCGCAGCGCCGGATACGCAAGCGCCGAACGGCGCATGGTGCGGCCCACATAGCTCCACTGTTGACGCTCGCTGCCCGCCTGCCCTTCGTAGCGGAAATCGCGGCCGAATAGCCACAGATCGGCGCCGATCTTTTCCGCGTGATCAATAAGCGTCTGCGGCGGCACAGGGTCGGCGCAAATCGCCGGCTTGCCGGGGCGGAAGATGCCCGCCTTCTCAAAAGCGATCTTCTCGCGCGTATCGCCGAGGTATTCGGTGTGATCGATGTCGATACTGGTGATGATCGCGCAGTCCGTATCGAGGATATTGACTGCGTCGAGCCGGCCACCGAGGCCGACCTCCAGAATCACCGCATCGAGGCCGCGCGAGGCGAACAGACGCATGATCGCGAGCGTCGTGAATTCGAAGTACGTCAGCGAGACCGGTTCGGCCAGGCTCAGACGCGCCGCCTCGACCGCTTCGAAATGCGGTAGCAGATCGGCGTCGCTTGCTTCAGCGCCGTTCACGCGCGCCCGCTCGTTGAACGACAGAAGGTGCGGCGACGTATGGCAACCCACGTGGTAGCCGGCGCGCAACAGGATCGTTTCGAGGATCGCGCAGGTCGAGCCCTTGCCGTTGGTGCCGCCCACCGTGATCACTGGACAGTCGAACGACAGTTGCAGCGCGTCGCGCACCTGGCCGATCCGCGTCAGACCCATGTCGATGCCGACCGGATGCGCGGATTCAAGGTGCGTAAGCCACGCGTCGAGAGTGGGGAATGTGGGCATCGGATAAGTCGGTTAAGCGGTGTTGCTGGGTTGCGCGGGTCGCTTCACGGCGAGACCGCGATTATCCCGGAAATGACGGCGCGCCGCTTGATGACCTCTCGCGGCGCGCTTTTTTTTGCTCCGCCGTGCGTCGGGGCACGGCGTCAATGCTGACGTGACAGGCGGGCTCAGGCCACCGCGTCGGCCGGCTGGCGGGACATCAGCGCCATCAGCCGGGCGATTTCCTCACGCAGCTTGCGACGGTCGATGATCATGTCGACCGCGCCCTTTGTCAGCAGGAATTCTGCACGCTGGAAGCCTTCCGGCAGCTTTTCGCGCACGGTCTGTTCGATCACGCGCGGGCCGGCAAAGCCGATCAGCGCCTTCGGTTCCGCGATCACCACGTCGCCGAGGAACGCGAAACTCGCCGACACACCACCCATGGTCGGATCGGTCAGCACCGAGATGAACGGCAGCTTGGCGTCAGACAGCTTCGTCAGCATCGCGGTGGTTTTGGCCATCTGCATCAGCGACAACAGGCTTTCCTGCATTCGCGCGCCGCCCGAAGCGGTGAAGCAGATGAACGGCACATTCTGCTCGAGCGCGTTCTGCGCGCCGCGCGCGAAGCGCTCGCCGACCACCGAACCCATCGACCCGCCCATGAACGAGAACTCGAAGCAGGCCACCACGCACGGCAGCGTGTGAATCGCGCCGCCCATGACGACCATGGCGTCGGTTTCGTCGGTTTCTTCCATCGCCTCTTTCAGGCGATCCGGGTACTTGCGGCTGTCCTTGAACTTGAGCGCGTCGACCGGCACGATTTCCTGGCCGATTTCGTAGCGGCCTTCCGGATCGAGCAGGCCGTCGAGCCGCTCACGTGCGCCGATGCGCATGTGATGGTCGCACTTCGGGCAAACGTGCAGATTGGCCTCGACGTCGTTGCGGTACAGCACCGCTTCGCACGACGGGCACTTGATCCACAGGCCTTCCGGAATCCCTTTACGGTTTTTCGGATCGGTTTGCTTGATTTTGGGCGGCAGCAGCTTGTCGAGCCAGCTCATGTTGATTCCTTCCAGGGTCTTCGGTATGCACAACGGCGGGGCTGAACCCCGCCGCGCAGCTTACAGCAGACAAAAAGTAACGGTTATCGGGCGGTCGCGCCAATGCTGTCCAACGCCTCGCGCACTTCCGCGATGAAACTCGTGAGAGTTTCAGCGGCCGTGTCAGGCGTGGCTTTTTCGAGCAATTGCACGATACGGCTGCCGATCACAACGGCATCGGAGACTTCGGCGACCAGACGCGCCGTCTGGGCGTCCCGGATGCCAAAACCGACGCCCACCGGCAGTGGGACGCGCGACTTGATGGCCGGGATTTTACTCGCGATGCTGGAAACGTCCAGATTTGCCGCTCCGGTGACCCCCTTGAGCGACACATAATAGACGTACCCGCTCGCGATTTTGCCGACTTCCGCGATGCGTTCGTCGGTCGAGGTAGGTGCGAGGAGGAAAATCGGATCGATACCGGAAGATCGCATCGTTTCAGCGAAGATGACCGATTCTTCCGGCGGATAGTCGACCACTAGCACGCCGTCGACACCGGCGTCCTTCGCCGCTGCCGCAAACGCTTCTACGCCCATCCGCTCAATCGGATTGGCATAGCCCATCAGCACCACTGGCGTCTTTTCGTCGCGCTCGCGGAATTGCTTCACGTTGGACAGCACGTGGCGCAGCGAGACACCGTGCGCCAAAGCGCGTTCTGACGAGGCCTGAATCACCGGACCGTCGGCCATCGGGTCCGAAAACGGCACACCGAGTTCGATCACGTCCGCGCCGCCAGCGGCGAGCGCGTGCATGAATTCGACGGTGCGGGCCGGGTCCGGATCGCCAGCCGTCATGAACGGGATCAGTCCTTTCTTGCCCTGCGCAGCCAATGCTGCAAATGTGTTCTTGATACGGGACATGGAAATTCTCTCGAAAATAGTTAGCTGCGCGTTCGTCGCGGTCAGCTGCTGCTTGAGCCAAATTTTCGCGCGATTCGACGCACGAGAGCGGTTTACTCAAGTCTCAGCAGCCACAGACGCATCGGGCGCGACGGTTTCGTTTCGCGCACCCTGCGCGGCCGCGCTGACGCGTTCACGCGCTATCGCGCAGTAACTTTCATTGATTTCATAGCCGACGAATTCGCGCTTTTGACGTGCGCAGGCGACTGCGGTGGTGCCGCTGCCCATAAACGGGTCAAGCACGCGGCCGCCTGGCGGGCAGCTCGCGAGCACCATGCGCTCGACGATTTCCAAGGGCTTCTGGGTCGGATGATCGACCCGTTCGGCATGTTGCCGATGCAGGCGTGATACAGACCAGACGTCCTTCGGGTTATAGCCTTGCTCCAGCCACTTGCTGCCTTCGAATAACTTGCGCGAACGCGCCTTCTTCGTGACGGCATCGTACGGGATGCGGACGGGATCGAGATCGAAGTAGTAATCCTTCGATACCGCGAAAAAGCCGATATTGTCGTGCACGGACGTAAAGCGGCGGGTGGTGCCGCCCATACTCGGCACGCGCCGGTCCCAGATGATCTCGTTGACCATCGTGAGGCGGGTCTTCAGGAAGCAGAAGATCTCCGGCGCGTACTGCCACGTGCAAAAGATGTACAGCGAACCGGACGGCTTGAGCTTCGGGATCGCCAGCTCAAGCCAGCTACGCGTCCAGGCGATAAAGTCGTCGCCCGAGCGCATATCGGAGTCGTTGCCGTAGTCCTTGCCGAGACCGTACGGCGGGTCGGCAAGGATCAGGTCGATCGAACCATCCGGCAGGTTCGCCACATCGGTCAGAAAATCGCGGTTCAAGAGCTGAATACCGGCAGGCACCGTCGGCAACGCAGCCGAAAGCGCCGCTACAGGCGCCTCGGCCGCGTCTTCGATAGGCGCCGTTTCGGCCTCGGCCGTCTCAGCTTCGGCGCCGTTTATCGCCGGTTGCGGCTCGTCGAACTCGTCACGCATCGTCGCGGCGCTCAGAACGTGATACCCGATCGCTCAGCGACCGTGTGCATGTCCTTGTCGCCGCGACCCGACAGATTCACCAGAAGAACCTTGTCCTTCGGTAAGGTCGGCGCGAGTTTGGCCGCATAGGCCAGCGCGTGGCTCGATTCGAGCGCCGGAATGATGCCTTCTATCCGGCAGCAATCGTGGAACGCCTTGAGCGCTTCTTCGTCGGTAATGCCGACGTATTGCGCCCGGCCAGTTTCGTGCAACCAGGCGTGCTCAGGTCCGACGCCCGGATAGTCTAGACCTGCCGATATCGAATGCGTCTCGATGATCTGGCCGTTTTCGTCCTGCAGCAGATAGGTGCGGTTGCCGTGCAGCACACCCGGACTGCCGCCGATCAGCGAGGCTGCGTGACGGCCCGTGTCGAGACCGTCACCGGCCGCCTCAACGCCGATCAACTGCACTGATTTGTCGTCGATATATGGGTAAAAGATGCCCATCGCGTTCGATCCACCACCCACGCACGCGATCACCGCATCCGGCTGACGGCCGACCAGTTCTGGCATCTGCACCTTGCATTCGTCGCCGATTACGCGCTGGAAGTCGCGCACCATCATCGGATACGGATGCGGACCCGCGACCGTGCCGATGATGTAGAAGGTGTTTTCGACGTTGGTAACCCAGTCGCGCATCGCTTCGTTGAGCGAGTCTTTCAGCGTTTTGGAGCCCGACTCGACCGGCACGACGGTCGCGCCCAGCAGCTTCATCCGATAGACGTTGGCGGCCTGACGGCGCACGTCTTCCGAGCCCATGTAGACCACGCATTCCATCCCGAAGCGCGCTGCAATCGTGGCGGTTGCCACGCCGTGCTGGCCGGCGCCGGTTTCTGCGATCACGCGCGGCTTGCCCATGCGCTTGGCGAGCAGCGCCTGGCCAATCACGTTGTTGATCTTGTGAGCGCCGGTATGGTTCAGGTCCTCGCGCTTGAGGAACACCTGCGCGCCGCCGAGCAGTTCGCTCCAGCGTTGGGCGTGATAAATGGGGGACGGACGACCCACGAAATACTTCAGCTCGCGCTCGTATTCGGCAACGAACTCGGGGTCTTTCTGGAATTTTTCGTAGGCTTCACGCAGCTCATTGAGTGCGTGGACTAGCGTTTCGGCGACGAACACGCCGCCAAATTGGCCGAAATGGCCTCGTTCATCGGGCAAGTTATACATGGTGTCACTCATCTCAGTGTGCCGGGCGGCCTCGTTCGAAGCCTGCGCCGACTGAATCACTCTGCGTCCGCCGCGCGCACTGCGCGTACGAACGCCGCCATCCGGGCGTGATCTTTGACGCCCTTGGCACCCGCTACTTCGATGCCGCTCGAGACATCGACCGCGTACGGGCGCACGCGATGAATCGCATCACTGACGTTTTGCGCGTTCAACCCACCACTCAAAACGGCCCGACGCGCGAGCTCTGCTGGAATAAGTGACCAATCGAAAACCTTCCCGCCGCCGCCATAGCCTTCCACATGAGTGTCGAACAGAAGACCGCTGGCTGCTGCATAGTTAAGCGCCGATTTTACCAAATCGGCTCGCTGAGTATCAGCCCCCACACGCAAAGCGCGCAACCAAGGCAAACCCGCAACGTTGGCGAGCGCCTCGCACTGCTCGGGCGTCTCGTCGCCATGGAACTGTAGCAAGGTGAGCGGAATATTGCTGACCACCTCGCGGATCCATGCAGGCGACGCATTCACGAACAAGCCCACCACCGACACGAACGGCGGCACATCCCGCACCAGTTCTAACGCCTGCGCGACGCTCACCGAGCGCGGGCTGGGCGGATAGAACACGAGACCGATTGCGTCCGCGCCGAGGTCGATTGCGTGCGCCACGTTCTCGGGTTTCGACAGCCCGCACAATTTGATGCGGGTTCGATGCGGCACCGCGGCTGGCCGCGTGTCCTGCTGCTGGGGCGCGCCTGCGGCGGCCGGCTGATTCGGGGTGGATGAATTCATGATTCCGGTGACTCGGTCCAAACAGTGCTCCACGGCACACTACCCGACTGCGCCGCGGGCACCGCGAATTCCTCAGGATAGCCCACCTGGGCGAGATACAGGCCGTCGGGCATGAAAGTGGGCGCCGCCTGGTTACGATCGCGGCTCGCCAGCACGTCGGCCAACCATGCGGCCGGGTGGCGGCCGCGTCCGATCGCCACCAGACAGCCCATCAGGTTGCGCACCATGTGATGCAGGAACGCGTTGCCGCGAAAACGGAAGTGGATGAAGTCGCCCTGCTGCTGCACGTCGATCTGATAGAGATGCTTTACCGGCGTCTTCGCCTGGCATTCCGACGAGCGGAACGCAGAAAAGTCGTGCTCGCCGATCAGGTACGCGGTCGCGGCGCGCATCGCCTCGACGTCCAGCGGCGTATGCACCCAGCCGGCGCGGGCGGCCAGCATCGGTGAGCGCACCGGATGCACATACAGCGCGTAGTAATAGGTCCGCTCGAACGCCGAAAAGCGCGCGTGGAACGTGTCCGGCATCGGCTTGGCCCACTGCACTGCGATCGTCTTCGGCAGAAATGCGTTAGTGCCGCGCACCCACGAGAAATCCGTCCGGTCGAGTTCAGTGTCGAAATGCGCCACCTGGCCGAGGCCGTGGACGCCGGTATCCGTACGACCGGCGACCACCGTCTGCAGCGACGTCTGCGCGAACTCGCGCAGCGCCCGTTCGAGCGCGTCCTGAACCGTCTTGCCGTGCGGCTGCGACTGCCAGCCGCAGAAGGCCGAGCCGTCGTACTGGATCCCTAGCGCAATCCGCGTCACGGCTGGCATTACGACAGGGGTGCCAGCGTCGACAGCAATGCACGCGCCTCGGTGCGCGTGGCGGCGTCGTTCGCGTCGATGACTTCGTGGATCAGCGACCGCGCGCCGGCCAAATCGCCCAACTCGATGTACTCGGAGGCCAGTTCGAGCTTGTTGCGGGCAATCCTGCCGAGGTCTTGCGGCGTAAACGACGGCAGCGGCTGGGCTGGGCTTGGCGGCAATTCCAGATCGAAGTCGAGATTCAGCGCGCCGAAGTGCGCCGCACCCAAGCCGGCGACCGCGGCCGAGCCTGCTGTGCCGGCGTTGATTTCATCGGCGGCGTGGCGAGGCACAGGCGGTTGCTGCGGGACGGCTTGCTGGACCGTGATCTCGGGTTCGACGACCGGTTGTGTCGAGAGCGAGGGCGGCGGCGTCAGCGGAGCGGACGGTTCGGCGCGCGGGGGCAAGCCCATATCGAGGCTGCCAAATGCATCGACCACAGCGCGCGGGAAGCCGGTTGGCGTGGGCGGCTCGTCGCGGGTGTCTGCGAACGGCGCGTCTGACGGGGAGGCGGTGTCTGCGGTAGCCGCGGCAGATGGGTCGTGCGAAGGCGTAGATGCTGCGTGGGCCTCCGCTTGGGGCGCCGGGTCGAGTGTGTTGGGTTCTATTGGCGCTTCGGGTTGCTGGTATGCCGCAGGGTTGAACCGCGGCTCTCCGTCGTCCAACGTTTCGCCGAAAGGAGCGTCAGTTCGCAGGTCGCCAAAGGACGCGGGCGCGCCGAAGTCCATTTGCGGCACAGGCGGGTTTTGGCTTGCGTTTGGTTCGGCGGCCGCGGGCTCCTCAGGCGAATGGTCTGTGGCCTGATTCCATTGGTCGGCGTCGGACGGTGCGTGATGGCTTGCTTGTTCGGCTGCGGGGTCGAAATGGGTCGGTGCCAGCGCGTCGGCCTGCGGCTTCTCTGCTGCCGTGAGACCAGCGGCTGAGTCGGCGTCTTCGAACGGGCTCAGCGCGGGGGCACGCGTGTCTTCCGACAGGGTGCCGTGCGCTGCTGCGGAGGATGCGTGCTCGGCAGTCGCGTCCTCCGCAGCAGCGAATGCTGGCGGCTCCGCTGCTGCGTTGAAATCGGATATGTCGCTGTGTGTCTGCGGCGCGCTGTCCTCAGTGAACGAGGGCCCGTGGGCTGGAGCGTCATGCCGAGGCGACGCCGGTTCCTGCTCCGGCGTCGCGCCGCGGAGTGCCGCGTCACGGGCGACGGCGTCTCGCTTCGCCGCTTCGCGTTCTGCGGCTTCTTCCGATTCCGGTGCATGAGTAACGTGTTCTTGCGCCGCTGCTTCGTCTGCGACAGCTTCATTTGCCGCGGCTTCGCGTTCTGCTGCGGCCTCGCGTTCCGCTGCTTCATGGGCCGCCGAGGCATCCGCGACTGCTTGATGCGCTGCCGCCTCCTGAGCGGCTGCCTCACGCTCAGCAGCCTCGCGCTCCGCTGCTGCATGCGCCGCCGCTTCCGGCGATACCTCGGCCACCGCCGCTACGTCGTGCGCATTTTCCTCATCGGATATGGCCCGCTCACTCGCGTCGATGTCCTCATGCGCTGCTGCGCTATCTCGCGTCAGACCGGCTTCGGGCCGACCGAGCGCGTCCACCCGCGCCGCGACAGCTGCATCCGCCGGAGTCACTCGATTTTTGCGTCGACGAAGTCCGAACCCGGCCAGCAAAGCCACCAAAGCCGCCCCGATCGCCGCGGCGAAGCCGAGGTTCACCGGGGACAAGTCGAAATTGCCAGCGGTAGCAGGCGAGTTCGCCATCCCGCTATTGCCCGGCACGCTGGTGCCGGAGGCCACCCCTGCGGCCGCACTCGCCTGACCACCTGGCGTCGCCATACCACCGGCTTGCGCGGGTTGCGCGGTCTTGCCGCCAATACCGTGCTTCTGCAATTCCAGCAGCACGCGGCTTTTCAGCGCGAGCAACTGCTGCAGGCTGGAAACCTGGGCCGGGGCCTGCGCCGCAGGCGCACCAGCAGACGATGCAGACGGCAACGCCTCCGATGCACCCGCCACCGGCGCACTAGCCGAAGGCTGGATGGACCCGGTCCAGACTTGCGCACCGCTTGCTTGCGTCGCAGGCAGCGCGGCAGCGGGCGCCGTCGACGCGCCGGCAGACGCAGAAGCGGTACCCTCGGCAACCGTAGCAGGCGCACTGCCGGCCAGCGGCGCGCTTGCAGCAGCAGCCGTAGCCGAACTCGCCTGAAGCGGCGCACTCGCGGACGTAGTCACGGCCGGAGCCGGTGCAACGTGCGCAGAAGCACTTGCGCCATTTGCCTGAGCCGCAGCCGTCTGCGACACAGCGCTGGCCGCCGTAGCCGGCACGGACGCCGCCGCGCTCGAAGTCGCCGCAGCACCCGACGCCACCACCGCGCCCGAAGCCCCCACCGCTGCACCCGTCGCATCCAGCGTCGGAATCGTCAACACCGCCCCCAGCCGCAAACGGCTCGGATCGTGCGACATAAACGCGTTCGGGTTCGCATCGAACAAGGCCTTCGAGGCACGCGCCAGCGTCGCGCGGTCGTGTGACTGCGTCGAAGCAATCGCCACGTCATTGAGTGACTGCCCCGGGCGAATCGTATATTGACTGCCGGCCTCAAGCGGCGCCGACGCAGCGGTCGGCGCGCTCGCTGCGTCCGCGCTCGCGGCCTGGGCGCCGGACACGCCGGTCAAGGTCCATGCAAGCGCCGCTGCGGCTGCAATCTGACACACACGGCTGCGTGACATGGCGTGAAGGGAAGAGAGTCGTACGGTCATCGGGACGACAGGCGCGTCAGCGCTCAGCCCTTGTTTGCGGTTGGATTGGGACAAGATTTTCGGAGCACACAATGAAAAAAGCGCCGCGCAAGCGCGACGCTTTTTGAGTTTTTACGCGTCGTAGGCGCGTAGTTTACTTTACTTGTCGAGCAGAATGCGAAGCATCCGACGCAGCGGTTCAGCGGCACCCCACAGCAACTGGTCGCCAACCGTGAAAGCCGACAGATATTCGCCGCCCATGGCGAGCTTGCGCAGGCGTCCGACCGGCACCGTCAGCGTGCCCGTCACTACTGCCGGCGACAGATCGCGGATCGACGCTTCACGCTCGTTCGGCACGACCTTGACCCAGTCGTTGCCCGACGCGAGGATGCTGTTCACTTCGTCCAGCGGCACGTCCTTCTTTAGCTTGATGGTCAGTGCCTGCGAGTGGCAGCGCATTGCGCCGATCCGCACGCACAAGCCATCTACCGGAATCGAACCCGGCGTGCCCATAGCCGGCTTGCCGAGGATCTTGTTGGTTTCCGCGCCGCCCTTCCACTCTTCCTTCGACATACCGTTGCCGAGGTCCTTGTCGATCCACGGAATCAGCGAGCCGGCGAGCGGCACGCCGAAGTGCTCGGTCGGCATGCGGTCGCTGTTCATCGCGGCCAGCACGCGGCGGTCGATGTCCAGAATCGCCGACGACGGATCTGCCAGGTCTTCCTTGGCCGAACCGTACAGCGTGCCCATCTGCTGCAGCAATTCGCGCATGTTCTGCGCGCCCGCGCCCGATGCGGCCTGGTACGTCATGGCCGTCATCCAGTCGACGAGGTTTTCGCGGAACAGGCCGCCCAGCGCCATCAGCATCAGGCTGACCGTGCAGTTGCCGCCGATAAAATTCTTCTGACCCTTCACCAGCGCGTTCTTGATCACGTCGAGGTTGACCGGGTCGAGAATAATGACCGCGTCGTCCTTCATGCGCAGTGACGAAGCCGCGTCGATCCAGTAACCGTTCCAGCCCGCTGCGCGCAGCTTCGGGAACACGTCATTGGTGTAGTCGCCGCCTTGGCAGGAGATGATGGCGTCGCACTTCTTCAGGTCGTCGATGCTCGAGGCATCTTTGAGCTTGGTCTCGTTTTTAGCGAACGACGGCGCGTTGCCGCCCGCGTTGCTGGTGCTGAAAAACACCG
>Ga0302314_10012651_pt1 | contig 14569 bp, 11 predicted proteins | sample III_Palsa_N2_3_FD_200533 | JGI IMG/M metagenome (GOLD analysis project Ga0302314, IMG submission 200533) | Peat permafrost microbial communities from Stordalen Mire near Abisko, Sweden - III_Palsa_N2_3 | ecosystem: Environmental > Terrestrial > Soil > Palsa > Peat permafrost | place: Sweden... | reverse complement strand
ACCATGACATCGAAGGGCTTGTTCAGATCCTGCAGCGCGCGCAATAGCTTGGTGCTGTGCAGGAACAGCACATTGTCATCGGCCATGCCGTGAATGACCAAGAGGCTGCCCTTGAGGCCCTGGGCATAGGGCAGCACGGAGCTTGCCGCATAGCCCGCCGCGTTATCCTGCGGCCTGCCCAAATAGCGCTCGGTGTAGTGCGTGTCGTACAGTCGCCAATCGGTCACCGGAGCGCCCGCGACGCCGGCGCGAAACAGCTCCGGAGCCCTGAACATCAACATCAACGTCATGTAGCCGCCATAGCTCCAGCCCCACACGCCGAGGCGCGCCGGATCGACGAATCCCTGCGAAGCCAGCCAGCGGGCGCCGCGGACCTGGTCCTCAACTTCGACCTTGCCGAGTTCCCCGCGAATGGGTGATTGGAAAGCCGTGCCGCGGTGGGCGCTGCCGCGGTTATCGAGTTGAAATACGACGTAGCCCGCGCGGGTGAGGATCTGGGAGAAGGAATCTCCGCTCCAATTGTTCAGCACGCGCTGTACGCCGGGACCGCCGTATACCTCGACGATCGCCGGATAGCGTTGTGCCGGATCGAAGTGCGCCGGCTTGAACAGGCGGTAGTACAGGGCCTGGCCGTCGGCCGCGGCCAGCGTGCCGAACTCAGGCACGGAGTTATCGGCGAGGTAGGGAGCGTCCGGGTGGGTTTGGTCAAGGCGATTCTCGAGCAGGTAGGCGAGCAACTTGCCGTCGGAATCGTGCACACTGACCTGCGCCGGCTGCGCGACGCTGGTGAAATTGTCGACGTAATGGCGCCCATCCGCTGACATGGTGATGTCGTGCACGCCGTCACCCTGCGAAATGCGCTGTATCGCCCGGGGGTCTTGCGCATCGAGGGATGCCCGATACAGATGGCGTTCGGTCGGGCTCTTCTCGGTGGCCGCGAAGTACACCAGGCGGCGAGTCTCATCGATGGCCTTGATGGCACGCTTGTCGAAATCGTCGACGTCCCAGCTTCCGGCAGTGAGCCGGCGTATCAGGCGGCCGTCGTCGCTGTACAGGTACAAATGGCGGAATCCATCGCGGCTCGAGCGCCAGATGAACTCGCGTGAACGCTTCAGGAACGAGAGTTCATCGTTCAGCTCGATCCAGCTGTCGCTGGTTTCGGTCAGCACGATCCGGCTGCGGCCGGTGTCAATGTCCGCAAAGAGCAGATCGAGCCTGTGCTGGTCGCGGCTTTCACGCTGAATCGCCAAGGTCCTGCCGTCCGGCAGCCAGTTGACCCTGGCGAGGTAAATGTCCTGCTCCGCTCCCAGATCGATCCACACCACGGCGCCGCTGTGGACATCCGCGACTCCGACCCGCATGGAGACGTTGGGGCCGCCTGCCGCGGGATAGCGCTGCGCAAATGTCGCGACATTGTCGGCGGCGATCTCGAAGCGTTGGGTGAGTGGCACGGGCGTCTCATCGACACGCGCGAATGCAATGTGCCGGTCATCGGGCGCCCACCAGTAGCCGGTACTGCGCCCCATTTCTTCCTGAGCCACGAACTCCGCCAAGCCGTTCTTGAGCGGGCCGCCGCCGTCCTGCGTCACGGCCCGTTCCTGCGCCGCCGCCAGGTCATAGACATAGAGATTTTGATTCACTACATAGGCCAGATAGGCGCCGGCGGGCGAGACGGACGCATCGGTGGCGAAACCCGCCGAGTGCGCGATGCGCGCGACGGCGTCGGTGGCGTTCTTATCCAGGTTGTAATAATAAAGCTCACCGCCGAGCGGAAACAGCAAGGCGTGCCCGGTGGGCGCGAAGGAATATTCCAGGATCCCGGATAGCGCCGCGGTTCGCCTGCGCTCGCGCCGGCCCACCTCTTCATCCGATAGAGGTGCGCCGTCCGGCGCCAGGCTGTTCGCATCCACCAGCATGCGTGAGCGCCGGTCCCGGATGTTGTACTCCCACAAATCCAGGCGGTTCTTATCCTGCGCGTTGCCCTGCAGGTAAATCACCCGCGATCCGTCCGGCGACACGTTCAAGCCTGTGATGGCCGCGCCCGCCAGCGCCGGCGCGTCGAACAGGCGGTCGATGCTCAGCTCCGCCGCATGGGCCGAGCCCACCGCAGCGCAGGCGATCAGGGTGGGCGCCAACTTCAATTCTCCTCCGGCGAGTCGGCGTGCGGCTCATCGCCTGGCGTTCCGGTCTCGTCGGGAAGCTTATGCTGTTCGGTGAGCCAGGCACCGAGGTCAATCAGCCGGCAGCGATCGCTGCAAAAAGGCCGATACACGGAGGCCTCGGACCACTCGACCGGGCGCTTGCACGTGGGGCATTTCACGACCGCCATCGAAGACTCAGGCGAAGCCTAAGGGCAGCAAGTCAGCAAGAACGGCACATCGGTTTCGACATGGGCCGGCCGGCCGGCGGCTTCGGCCCAGTGCAGAAACCGAATGGTGCAGCGATGGCCGCTGCCGCTGATCTCGGGGAACAAATCGATTTGCGCTGGCAAGGCCACGCGAACCAGCTGGCAGGGATTCTCGCGGTCGAACTGCAGCTGGTAGATGCCGCCCACGGCGGTCTCGGATTTGCACTTGGCGTTCTGGCGTGTCAGCCACAGCAATTCGGCGATGCCGTCGCACAACGGCCGGATTTGGCTGAGCCAGACGCCGAACTCGTTGGCGCGCACCTCGGCGGGCCGGTTGAGCCAGTACGAATAGTCGGGCAGATCGAAATCGCAGGTGCCGCCAGGAATGGCGCTGCGATGCTTGATGGCGCTCAAGAATTCCGAATCGCGCAGCGGACCCATGAAGTTGCCGCCCACCATCGACAGATCATTGCGCAGCTTGAGCAGATTCGACATGAGCGACTTGAGGCGGGCGGGGTCGACCCCCGGCTTGGTCTGATATTCCCGCAGTACGTTCACCTGGCGCTCGAGCTCCTTGAGCACGTCGCTGCGCGAATCTCCGCGCGCAGTGATGGCGAGTATTTCCAGCAGGCTCGCCACCGCGGCGCGCGAACTCCACGGATTGGGCAGCTCGCTGTGATAGGTCGCCTGGGTGTAGAGAAACTCCAGCCGCAGGAAGGTGCGCATGCGCTCGTTCAGCGGCTGCTCATAGACGACCGGCGCGGAGTCGAGGTCCGCTTCGGTCCGAGGGTCAGGGTGGGAGTTCATACGCCTATTCTGAGCCAACCCATGGGCCAGGGTAAACCGCATAAATGCGTCGGCTGCTGCTAGACTCGGATCATCGCCATTTGACGAGCGTTTTCCCAAGGGATCCTTAGTGATTGCCGCCGCTGACATCCGTTCAGAGCCGCCGAAGTTAAAGCTCATCGTGTTTGGCATATTGGCGCTGGTGCTGGCGCTCAGGCTCGCGAACCTGTCAAGCGCCATGCTCAGCCCGCTGTCCTACCAACCCGGCCCGGACGAGGACTACTACCAGCGATTTGGCCAAGCGGTGGCCGCCGGCGTAGGCCAGAACAGTCCGGAATTCACCTCCCTGGATCCCGCCTACGGTTTCTTGCTGGGAGCAATTTTCAAGCTCGTCGGCGTCAATCTGTTTGCGGTCTATCTTCTGCAGGCGCTGGTGGACGCCGCAACCGCCTGCGCAGTGTTGGTCATCGGGCGGACGTTGGGGAGACCCCGGGCGGGTCTGTACGGGGCGCTGGTTTACGGTGTCGCCTCGAGCGCAATTATGTACAGCGCCACGCTGCTCAAAGCGACCTGGGTGGCGAGCTTTCTGGCCTGGTGGGCGGCGGGCGCGCTCGCGCTGATCCGCTCGGAACGCAGGCTGCCATGGTTGCTGTTCGGAGGTTTCTGCGCGCTGGGCGTCGCGCTACGCTCGAATCTGCTGTTGCTGGCGTTGCTGTCGCTGCTGCTGCCGGTGTTTTGCGCTCGCCAGGGGCGCACGCTGCGAAATTTCGCCGCCAAGAGCGCGCTGCTTGCGGGCGGAATGATTTTGGCGTTCCTGCCGTGGTCGATCAGGAACTATCACGCCTACGGCGCCCTCTCGCCGCTGCCGCACAATGGCGGGATTTCGCTGCATCAGGTGTATAACGCCCAGAACCCAAGCGCTGAGCTGTGGGTGCCGGCGTTCGTCAATTACCTGCATCCCAGCGAAATCTGGCGAGGCTATGCGGCGGAAGCGAGCGCAAGAGCGGGGCACACATTGTCGCCCCCGGAGGTCGACCGCTACTGGCGCGACGAAGCGCTCGGTTTCATCGAACAGCATCCCGGCGAGACGATCCTACATGTGCTGAAAAAGGGCCTCGGCTTTCTCTCGGCGCGGGAGGTTCCGGACAACCGGTCCTTGGCGGAGGAGAAGCTGTTCTCGCCGGTCCTGCGCTGGCTGCCGAGTCCCACGGTGTGGTTGTTCGCCATGGGACTCGCGGGCCTGGTCTGGCTCGCCACCGAGGACCGCCGCTGGCCAATCATTGCCGCGCCGATCGCTGTGTCCTGGCTCACCGTGGCCATTTTCTTTGCCAGCGATCGATTTAGATTCCACGCAGCGCCGATGTTGGCCGTGTGCTCAGGGGTATGGGTCGAGCACACCATTCACGACATCCGCGCGCGGCGCTTCCGGCCTCTCGCCCAATTTGCCTTGCTGGCGGCCGTCATCGCCGCCGTGTCGATCTATCTGGGAAGCCAATCCCCGCCCGCGGCGATTCGCTGGGATCAGATTGCGTGGGGCTACATCAAAATGGGAAAGATTCCGCAGGCCCAGGCGCTCGGCGAGCGCATTGCCGCCGAACAGCCGGACAATGGCGCCATATTGGAGGCGCTGGGTTACACCGCGATTGCGCGCGAAAATTATGACGAGGCCGCGAGCTATTACCAGCGCGCGATCGCGCTTCGGCCGCGCTCGCATGTTGCCCACTACAACCTCGCGCGCGCGCTGCTCTTGCTGGGGCGCACGAGCCAGGCCGAGGCCGAGGCAAAGATCGCCGTGTCCTTGAACCCGTCGCCCGACTATCAGGAATTGCTCACCAAGATTCAGTCCGCCGCGGTTTCCAGGTAGCGCTGGTGCAGGCGATCAACCGCCGCGCGCAGCTCCGCGATGGAGCCTGCGTTCAGCAGCACATCGTCCGCGACCCGTAGGCGGTCGCTGCGGCTTGCCTGCGCTGCGAGGATTGCCCGAGCCTGAGCCTCGGTGCTAGCGTCGCGGCGCATCAGCCGTTGCAGCTGCGCTGTTTCCTCAACGTCGACCACCAATACCCGGTCCACCTGGTCGCGCCGCCCGCCCTCCACGAGCAAGGGAATGTCGAGCACCACATAGCGGCCCAGGGCCGCATGTTCGCGCCGCTCCATTTCGGCGCGAATCAACGGATGCAGGATTGCCTCCAAGTCCTGCCGCGCAGCGGGATCGGCAAACACCAGGTCGCGCAGAGCGCGCCGGTCGAGCGCGCCATCCGCGCCGAGAACGCCGCGGCCGAAGCGTTTGATCACCTGCGCGTATCCGGTCTCGCCGGGCGCGACCACGGCGCGTGCCGCCGTGTCGGCGTCGATCACCGGCACTCCAAGCTCGACGAATCGCACCGCGACGGTACTCTTGCCGCTTGCAATGCCGCCGGTCAAGCCGATGCGCAGGCGGCGCGCCATGATTCAGCGGTGCAGGCCCGACACGCGCAAATAGCCGCTGACCAAGGAATCGCCGTACATCAGAGCCAGCCAGCCGGCTGTCGCGAGGTACGGTCCGAACGGCATGGGCGCGGAGCGGTCGCGACCTCGCAGCAGGATCATCGCGATGCCGAGCGCCGCCCCCGTGGCGGCCGACAGCAGGATCACCAGCGGCAGCAGCTTCCATCCCAACCACGCCCCCAAGGCCGCGAGCAGCTTGAAATCGCCATACCCCATGCCCTCCTTGCCGGTGATCAAGCGAAAGGCGTGAAATACCAGCCACAGGCTGACATACCCTGCCGCGGCGCCGAGGATGGCGTCCCATGGGGATACCGGAAGCGGGCTGCCGGCGATTCGGCCGATCGCGCCTGCCGCCAGCAGGCCGGCCCACAGCAGCGGCAAGGTGATGCTGTCGGGCAGCAGCTGATGGTCGACGTCGATCACCGTCAATGCGATGAGGAACCAGGTCACGAGCAACGCACAGGCTGCGGCGATGCCAAAGCCGAAATGCCAGGCCACCCAGGCGGACAGGCACGCCGTGGCGAATTCGACCAAGGGATAGCGCACCGATATGCGCGCCTTGCAGGCCGCGCATTTGCCACCCAGCGCCACCCAGCTGATGACGGGAATATTTTGCCAGGTGCTGATCGGCGCCTTGCACGAGGGACAGGCCGAGCGCGGCGTGCTCAAACTGAAGCGTTCCGGCGCGACGCCTTCGGCGTCATTTGCCGCGCGCTCCGCGGGGAACAGCAGCTCCCTGGCCTGGGCGCGCCATTCGCGCTCCATCATGATCGGTAGCCGGTAGATCACGACGTTGAGAAAGCTGCCGATTGCCAGGCCGAGCACGAACACCGAAGCCGAGAACAGGGCCACGCTGTCCGAATAGAGCGCGACGAGATCGTTCAGCACCGGCTCCGCTAGCCGACGACTGCGCCGAGCTTGAAGATCGGCAGATACATCGCGATCACCATGCCGCCGACCAGAACGCCGAGAATGGCCATGATCAGCGGCTCCAGAAGGCTGGACATGCCGTCGACGGCGTTATCCACCTCGGCCTCATAGAATTCCGCGACCTTGCCCGACATGGTGTCCAAGGATCCCGACTCTTCGCCCACCGCGATCATTTGCACCACCATATTGGGGAACAGTCCCGTGCTCTCCATGGCGCGCTGCAATCGCTGGCCGGTTGCCACCTCGTCCTTCATGCGCAGCACCGCCAGCTCGTACACGATGTTTCCGGTGGCGCCCGCAACGGACTGCATGGCCTCGACCAAGGGAACGCCGGCCGCGAACATGGTCGACAGCGTACGCGCGAAGCGCGCTATGGCGGCTTTCACGAGAATAGGCCCGATGATGGGGAATTTGAGCAGAATCCGATCCATCGCCAGCTGCATCTTCCTGGAGCGTTTCAAGAAATAGAAAAATGCATAGATGCCGGCACCGACAATGAGTGCCATCCACCAACCCTGGTGCTGCACAAAGCGCGACAAATTCACCACCATCTGGGTGAACGCCGGCAAGTCGGCGCCGAAACCCTTGAACAGCTCTTCGAACTGCGGAATCACGAATACCAGCAGGATGACGGACACGATGACGGCGACGATCAGCACCGACGCCGGGTAGAACAGCGCCTTCTTGATCTTTTTCTTCAGCGCTTCAGTTTTTTCCTTGTAGGTCGCGATCTTGTCGAGCAACGACTCGAGCGCGCCCGCCTGTTCGCCGGCTTCGACCAGGTTGACGAACAGATTGTCGAAATACAGCGGAAACTTCGCGAGCGACTCATGCAGCGTGCTGCCGCCTTCGATGCTGGCTTTGACGTCCAGCACCAGTTTCTGCATCGCGGGCTTCTCGTGACCGTTGCCGATGATCTCGAAGGCCTGCACCATCGGGATACCGGCGGCCATCATGGTGGCAAGCTGGCGGCTGAATACGGCGATGTCCTCATTCGACACCTTGCCGCCCATGCTAAATCCGGCCGATTGCGTCTTGACGCGGGTCGCGGCCACCCCTTGGCGGCGCAGGTCGGCCCGCAGCGTTGCCTCATTCGCGGCAAGCGACTTGCCTTTGACCTTGTTGCCGCGCTTGTCCTTCCCCTCCCATAGGAACTGGGTTTCTTTCTTGCCTGCTGTTGCCGTTACCGCCATAAATCAATCCTTTCAAAAACGATCTAGTCGATGGTCACGCTGTTGATTTCTTCCAAGCTGGTAAATCCGTCCTTCACCTTCTGCAGGCCCGAGCGGCGCAGATTCCAGATGCCGTCCTTGGTGGCCTGATCATTGATGTCGATCGAGCCGCCGCCTTCCATGATGATGCGGCCGATGGTCTCGGTGACCGGCATCACCTGATACAGGCCCATGCGGCCCTTGTAACCGTCCGTGCAGAGGTTGCAGCCGACGGCCTTGTACACCCGGATGCCGCTCTGGATGTCGGCCTCCTCGAAGCCTTCCTTGCGCAGCGCTTCAGCCGGAATATCGATGCCCTGCTTGCAATTGGTGCACAACTTGCGCGCCAAACGCTGGGCGATGATCAGGCTGACCGAGGTTGCAATGGCATAGGGCTTCACGCCCATGTCGACCAGGCGCGTCAGTGTCTGCGGAGCGTCGTTGGTGTGCAGGGTCGAAAGCACCAAGTGCCCGGTTTGCGCCGCTTTGATGGCGATTTCAGCGGTCTCAAGATCGCGGATTTCGCCGACCATGATGACGTCGGGGTCCTGCCGCAGGAAGGCGCGCAGAGCCGCCGCAAAGGTGAGCCCCACCTTGTTGTTCACATTGACCTGGTTGACGCCGGGGAGATTGATTTCCGCCGGGTCCTCCGCCGTCGAGATATTGGTATCCTCGGTGTTGAGAATATTCAGGCCGGTGTACAACGACACCGTCTTGCCGCTGCCGGTGGGGCCGGTGACCAAAATCATGCCCTGCGGCTTGGCCAGGTATTTGAGGTAAAGCTCGCGCTGCACCGGCTCGTACCCCAGTGCGTCGATGCCGAGCATCGCGCTCGAGGGGTCGAGAATACGCGTGACCACCTTTTCCCCGAACAAAGTCGGGCAGGTGCTGACGCGAAAATCGATGGCGCGGTTCTTCGACAGGCGCATCTTGATGCGGCCGTCCTGCGGCACCCGGCGCTCGGCAATGTCCAGCCGCGCCATCACCTTCAGGCGCGCCACGATCTTGACGGCCAACTGCACCGGCGGCAACGCGACTTCCTTCAACACGCCATCGAGGCGCGTGCGGATTCGAAACATTTTCTCGTATGGCTCGAAGTGAATGTCGGATGCGCCCTTCTTGATGGCGTCCAGCAGGATCTTGTTGACGAAGCGCACGATCGGCGCGTCTTCCACGTCGTCGCGCCCGATCGCGCCGTGATCCGCTTCCTCGTCTCCGCCGGTGACTTCGAGGTTCTCGAGGTCGAAGTCATCGTCGACCAGGTTCGGCATGATCGAGTCGGCCTGCTCGATGGCCTTGCCCACCGATGCTTGCAGCTTGTCGTCCTCGACCACGACGAACTCGATGCTCATCGAGGTCTGAAAGCGAATTTCATCCAGCGCGTGAAGATTGGTCGGGTCGGCAACCGCCAGGAACAGCCGCTTGCCGCGCTTCATCAGCGGCAATACCCGGTGCTTCTGCATGAGCTTGTCGCTCACCAGGCGAACCGCATCCTGGTCGAGGGTCACCGAGTCCAGATCCAGCAAGGGGACGCCGAATTCATTCGAAGCCGAGATCGCAATATCCCTGGCAGTCGCCAGGTTTGAGGTCACGAGGTAGGTCACCAGGCTTGAGTGCTTTTCCTTGGCGCGAGCGATGGCGTCCTGCATGGCAGATTCGCTCAGCAGGCCGTCCTGGACCAGGCGCTGGGCAAGACCGCCCAATGCCATCCGGCTGGTGCCACTGACTGCAGCAATTGCGTTATCATTCATGGACTTAGCTAAACCCCAACCGCTAGAAACCCTAGTTTACTACCTGTAGGCAGGCGAGCAATTGTCAAATCTACTAAGGATAGTGGCACATCAGGGCAAGAGGGCTGCGTGACTTCGTTCCCAATATCGCCTACAGGCGCGAATTTCGCCTGTAGGCGGGGCGTGTAGCCCGATTAGGGCCACTGCAAACAGGTGGCGCGGTGCGCGAGTTCCCGTTACGAATGGCAGGAGGTCGGCAGATACGACGCGAGCACCGTGGTGGCCGTGACGGCCGTCGAGGTGTCACCGGTCGGAACCGGCGCGGTACCGCACACCCAAATCACGTCGAAGTTGGCGTCGAGCCCGGGCTGCAGGGTCAGCACCTGGCCACTCAGCTTCGAGTTCACCTGTGAACCCGTGTAGGTGATCTTGATCTGGCCGGCTTGCGCGCCTGCGGCGCCGACCGTGATCGAGCCCACGTACTTGCCGGTCGATGCACCGGAGACTGAGATACAGCCAACCGCACCCGCGGCTACGGTCGTCGAACAAGTCGGAAATGCGCCGTTCTGAGCAAAGTACTCAGAGATCGCAGTTTTCCAGCCGTCGGCCAAACTCAAACCTTCCGTCACTTGCGAGCGGATGGTGTAGTTCTGATAAGCCGGGATGGCGATGGCCGCCAAAATACCGATGATCGCGATCACGATCATCAATTCGATCAGGGTAAAACCCTTTTGCACTTGCTTAAGCATTGATAACTCCTAAATACAACGAACTAGGAACACGAAGTCTTCGAACAACGGCCGAGCCGGTGCTTCCGATTAAGCAAGCGTTGTGCCAACGCACCGCAGCAGCATTTAAGTAGTTGATATAAAAAGACTATTGAATAATTCTGCGAGCGGACTTTGACATAGAAGTGTCGTCCCACAGCGTCGCGGCCAGCACGTCTGCGTCACACCCTGACAAAATTTGTCAGGCCTCGATCATGGAGCCGGTCACGCGACCTCGGCTTCCTCGTGATAATCATCGTCGGCGTTGATCAGCCAGATATCCGATTTGCCCCGGCCGCCGTCAAGGATGGCGCTCACCGCCCCATTGGCCGCGAGCATGGAGTGATCCTGATTGTTATATCGGTGCATGCCGTTGCGCCCGACCGGATATAGATTCGCGAACCGGTCGAGATGCGCGCGAATCTTGCCGAATTGCCGATACTCGCCGAAATAAGCTGGATATGCCTTGGGCACCCGCACCACGGTGCCGTCCAGAACATCGCGGCGGTCGATCATGCCGAGCTGTTCGAGTTCCTTGGCCGCAAAGTCGACGAATCGCCCATTTTCCATGGACCACAGCTCATCGCCTTCGCGGCAGAAATACTCAAGGCCCAACCAGATCGTATCGGGATTCGAAACCAGCGCCGGGCTCCAATTGTTGAACACCTGCAGGCGTCCGATCTTGACGTCGGGCTCCTGGATGTAGATCCAATTGTCCGGCGGCATGCCGTTGCCCTCGAGTTGCTTAGGTCCGGCTCCCGACATATTCATTCTCTTGACCAGCAATCCGGCGGTCATGAAATCGCGATACGGAAGGCGCTCCGCGATCCGGATCACCTGGGGATCCTCGGGTTCCAGCATCGCCGTGAGCGAGCGCACCGGCATGGTGGAGATGAAAAAGTCGCAGGCCACGCGGCGAATCGCTCCGCTCTCATCCTGCGCCATGGCGGCGATGATCTGCGAGCCGTTGCGCTCGAGACCGACGATTCTATTCTTAAGGTGGACTTGCCCGCCGCGCAGCGAGACCTGGCGCGCCACCTCTTCCCACATCTGCCCGGGGCCGAACTTCGGATAGAGAAAGCGCTCGATGAGGCTGGTCTCGGTCTGCTTCTGCGAGGTGTCGGAGGCGGAGCGAAAGGGGCTTGCCACCGCGTTGGCGATGGCCTTGCGCACCGACAGCCCCTTGATTCGTTGCGCGCCCCACTCGGCCGAGATGTCCCGGCAGGGCACGCCCCAGACTTTCTCGGTGTAATCCTTGAAGAAGGTGCGGTACAGCCGGTCGCCAAAGCGGTTGACGAAAAAGTCCTCCAGGGAAGACTCCGGCGCTCGATGCACGAGCTGTGCGTGGCTGTAACTCAATCCGATGCGCAGGGTTTCGATGAGTCCCATGTTGCGCAGCGTGTTCACATTGAGCTTGAGCGGATAGTCGAAAAACCGGCGGCGATAAAATATCCTCGACAGCCGTTGGCGCACCAGCATGACCGCATCGGATGAGGCCGCCTCGAAGCCGGTGGACGCTACGTCGCGCGATTGTCCTTGGTAGCTGATGCGCAGCGGCTCGGATCCGTCCTGGCCGCCGGCGATGGGCAGAATTTCCTGCCACCAGCGCATCACCCAGTCGGACTTCGAGAAGAACCGATGCCCACCGAGATCCATGCGGTTGCCGCGGTAATTGACGGTCTTGGATATGCCGCCGACCTGGGCGTCCGCTTCGAAGACGATCGGCGCGACATCCGAACGCCGCAGCAGTTCCAGAGCCGCAGTCAGTCCGGCCGGACCGGCTCCCGCAATCACGGCGACTTTGCTCATGGATCTCTCAAGGGATCGAAGGCCTTACGAAAAGAATCTGACGACGCGCGATAAAGTTGCACATAAACGTGAATGCCGCTGCGACGCACTTGGCAATCAAATAGTGCAGGCCGAAGTACTTAACCGCCACATACATGACCGCGGCATTGACCACGAGACCGACCATTCCGATCGCCACGAAGGTCGCAAGCTCCGCGCGCCGATCCTTCAGCCGGTGCTGCCGGAATGCCAGCCTGATCGAGATCTCGTATGCGACCACCGCGCCCGCCAGGAACGAGGTCGTGGCCGCCGCCAGGTAGTTCCACGACAGAAAGCGAACCAGCGCCCAGAGGATTGCCATGTCGACGACCAGCGCACAACCCGAAGCGATTGCGTAGCCCAAGGTTTCCCTGAACATCGCCTTCATGCCGCGGGAACCGGCGAGCGCATGCGGCGGCAGTCGTAAAGGCTCCAGTCCTTCCACGATCCCGCCTGCGAATGCGGGATCGAATCGAGCCCAAGTTTTTCCTGGGCGATCACGAAGCCCAGTTGCGGATCGGAGCAGATGCCGGCCAAGATCTGGGTCGAGAGCGGCCGGGCGGGAGCCGGCTTGCGCTTGTCACGCGCCTTCTCGGCGATATGCGTGAGTATTTCCCAGTCAGGGTCCATCACTGGCCGCAATACCTCCGACCGGCGACGCACCTCGAGGGCAGTCACGCGCGAGAACACCACGCCGGCGGACTGATCCACCGACAGGTAACTTGGACGCTGCAGCGTAAACCATGAAAAGGCGGCGGATTTTCGGGTCGGAAGAATCAGCACATTGCTGCTCGCGGGAATTGCATTGCGCCAATCCGCGAATTCCTCCGGGTTCGCCGCCGTGGCGGCAGTGCTCGATTGCCGGAACGATTCAGGCAAGACCAGCACCGAACAGATCAAGAAGAACGCTGCTGCCAGCGCCGCAACCGGTGTAGAGCGAGTATGGCTGATCCAGCGCCAGCAAAATCCAAAGATCAACAAGGCAGGCACGCTCCAGCCGAAGAACTCGCGCACCCTCGCCAGCAGGGCGTTGCCGGTACCAGGCGATGCCGGAGAAAACGGCCAGGATTTCGCCAATGTCCACGCCACCAACAAGCCGCCGGCCGCCGCCGCCGCCCAGCGCAGGTACCCTGATGCGCGAACGCCCAGGTGGGCCCGCAGCAGCCACAGGCCCAGCGCGGCCTCGGTGCACGCCAGTCCGTCCACCGCCGAGCACGTCCATCCCGCGAGCAGCAGCAGCGCGCACAGCGGCCCGCATGTTGGGTCGCGCCAAATCCGCGACACGCTCGGCACCAGCAGCAGAATGGCGGTGAAGCCTGTTACCCAAACCCAGCGCCAAGCTTGACCCTGCAGCAAGACGGCCAGCGGGCCAACCATACCGGCGATGAGCGCAATCGCGAGCCCTGAAGCGCCCACCAGCATGGCCGCGAAGCACAGCTTGCGCATGCGCGGCTCCTCAACGACCAGCGCGCCAAGAGTCAGGGATACGAACGGCCGCGCATTCAACTCCCAGTCTTGCGGGGTCCAATACTGCAAGAACAGGAACTGCGAGCGCTCGCGCACCACCTCAAGCCACGCCGGGTCCAACACCGTGAACAAGTGCGTGAATGCGGGCACGCTCGCTGTGGCGACGGCGATCCCGAGAGTGGCAATCATTGCCGCGGCGGATGCGAAAATGGCTTGCCGAATCGACACGCAAAGGCAGATCAACAGCAGCGCGCCGGGCAATGCCATCAGCGGATGGACGAACAGCGCACCGACGGCAATCAACAAGGCCAGGCGCGGTCTGCCGTAAAAATGACAAGCCAACGCAGCGACCACCAGCGCTTCGGCCATCGAGCGCGCAGTCAAGTAATCTTCCGCGAAGTGAAAAATCTTGTACGACCCGTAGTATCCGACCGTCACGATGAACACCGCCGTCGTCAACCAGGCTTCGCCGCGCGTGGCGAGTGCGCGCGCCAGCGCCCAGGCACCCGCCAGGAACCCTGTCGCGCACAGGCTGAATAGCAGCAGCTCGGCGCTTTGCAATCCGAAACCTCGAATCAACGGCGCGTAGATGCGCGAGAAAATGGAGTACTGATCCTGCGAGGCATTTTGAAGGTAGAGATCGGCGCCGAGAGCGGGATGGATCCTTGCAAGCGCCTGGAAGGCGTATAGCTCCCCGTCGCGCGCCAAGCCTTGATAGCGATGAGTGATTGCCCAAAGCGCGAGCAGCATGAGAACGAGAGCAAGCGACCTGATTGTGCCACGGTACATCAACAAACCCTGCCCGAGAACGACGGCGACTTCGGGATATGATAGGCGTACACGGAGAAGGAGTATGGAGAGATTGGGAAGTGCCGACGCTATCGCTGCCGCGCCATGGCTCAGTGTGATCATCCCTTCTCATTGCGGAGAGCAGTGGATCGGGGGCGCGCTGAGCTCGATCTCGGCCGAGGCCGCGGATGGCGTCGAGGTGCTGGTCATCGACGGCAGCCCGACGTCCGC
>Ga0302314_10012649_pt1 | contig 14569 bp, 11 predicted proteins | sample III_Palsa_N2_3_FD_200533 | JGI IMG/M metagenome (GOLD analysis project Ga0302314, IMG submission 200533) | Peat permafrost microbial communities from Stordalen Mire near Abisko, Sweden - III_Palsa_N2_3 | ecosystem: Environmental > Terrestrial > Soil > Palsa > Peat permafrost | place: Sweden... | reverse complement strand
CAACCCGTCGCGCATGCAATCTCACAAGACCGTGTCCGTACAAAGGTTCGTCAAGGTCACGACCGCCTACGGACAAACTCAACCCGGCGTAAGACACCGGTGGACGCCCGTGGACAATTACGGACGCGCACTGGACGGTGGGGCGCGTTTGTCAGCTGCTGTCTCACTTGAGACAGCCAGGCTGTCTCGCTTGGCACAACTAAGCCGCACTGACCCCTGCTTGGCTTAACCCAACGGTCGAGGACCAGCAGGGAGAAGTGCCGCATGATCGCACCAGCAGCATGGCCGTCAGGAAAGAACGAGGTAACCCCTCCCGACGACGGGTACGTCGGAGGGCAAGCCCCGCCAGTTCAAGCACTGCCAGATCAGGGGCCTGCTGGTGCGGTCATCGGTGAGATGGCCGACCTATTGCGCGATACCCGGGGCAGCATGATGGCCGACGGATTCATGCTCAGCGCGATCACGATCGGTATTGCCCTGGAGACAGGGCTCTCGGTCCGGGCACTGCGGCCGAGCCTGGTCGGTGTCATTAACCTCGGACTGCTATGCGGAATGCTCGCCTGCTGGCTGGCGGCCGTCTTCCTGCTGGCGCGGGCGGGCAGGCCGGTGCTCAACACGGTCAGCGAGCTTCGCTGGGTAACCGGGGCCCCGCTTGACCCGCGGGCCGGTTGGCTGACCCTGCCGCCGGTGGGCGACGGCCCCTCGGAATGGACGTGGAACCGTGCGTACCTGCTGCTCGGGGCGGCGCGTCTGGCCAGTCATCGCATGCGGCTCGCCGACGTATGGACCTACCTCGCGGGCAGTTGCTTCCTGGCGTGGACCGTGATCATCGTCCTGGGCCTGTGATACAGGCCGAGCACGGCCCTAGCCCGCAGGTGATAACCGAACAATTTGTCAGCAACCCCCGGATAGCTCATCGTTAGGACCAACGCGACAGTGACCATCTTGTCGCTATATGGGCGTTTCGACGGTGATGTAAGCATGCGGCCGAGTGAACACAGCCGGGGATTCTGGGATCTGCTGCCTCACGAAGAGCGGCGCGCCCTCTGGTCTCTTGGCCGGGATAGGGAGTACCCGCCCGGCGCGACCCTCTGCATTGAGGGAGATCCGGCGACGCACGTGTTCATTCTGCTTGACGGCTGGGTGAAGATCCTCTCGGCGGGCGAGGACGGCCGTGAGTCCATCCTCGCGCTCCGCAGCGCCGGCGACATCGTCGGCGAGCTAGCCGGCGTAACCACCGGTCGACGGAATGCCACGATGCGGGCCATGGTCACGGTGCGCGCGCTAATCGTGGGATACGACAGGTTCAGCTCCTTCCTCGACACTCATCAGGGCGGTAGCCACGCCTATCGGCACGTCATTACGTACCGCTGGAGCGACGCGGAATCGATGCTGCGCATCCGCGCGATAACCAATGGCGCGCAGCGGCTTGCCGGGCTGCTTATCGGCCTTGCCGAACGACTCGGAGGCCAGGCGGAAGGTGTCGTCGAGATCGCGCTTCCGCTATCCCAGGATGAGCTGGCCAGCCTGGCCGGGACCTCGCGCGCCACCGTCGCACGCGCCCTCAACGGCTGGCGCAAACGCGGCCTCATCCGAACCGGCCAGCGCCGCATCACGCTCACCGACGTACCGGGCCTGCGTAAGGCCGCGGGCCCGGCACGGGCAGCGTCGAGCTGATCGCACGCACCGCTGCCTCCGGCTATCCGTGTCTGCTTACGGCTTTCTCTGGGTAACCGCTGAGACTGTCGGCTACCCGCAAACCCTCAGAAATGTCGCATCCTTCCGAGACAGCGCTGAGAAAAGACGTTCCTACTGTGATGGATGAAGGCGCCGGACAACTCCAGCGCACCCATCGATGTAGGAGTAGCCATGAGTCTCCGCCCACCCCTTCCCCGCACCAAGCCGGCTGGCCCGAAGCCGCTCGGCGCGCCCAAGGCAGGCCCGATCCGCACCGGGAAGCCGCCGGTGCCGGGGACCTCGGCCAAGCCAAGCGGCCCGTGGAAATCCTGCTAGCGAGATCGCGCGAGAAAACGAGCGAACCGAGGGAGCCGGCGGCACGTGCCGCCGGCTCCCCGGCTGAACAGGGGAAGATCCATGACAGCACCGTCCGCCGTGATCCGGCGGTTCTGGCCGTACGCCAACGGCGACAGGCACAAGCTGGTGCTCGGTGGCCTGGCCACGCTCGCCGTCTCCGGCTGTGAGCTCGGAACGGTCATCCTCTTCAGCGTCATCACCGACCAGGTGCTCGCCGCACGGCACCTCGCCGGGTTCTGGCGGCTCGCCGCGTGGTGGGTCGTCGTGGTGGCGGTGGCCGCGGTGGCGATGTTCTTCGCCGAGTATCTGACCTCCCTCGCCAGCGAGCGGTTCGCGCTGCGCCTGCGGGATGACCTGGTCGCGCATGCGCAACGACTGTCGCCTGACTTCTTCGACACCAGGCACCTGGGGGACCTGATGATCCGCCTCACCGAGGACGTGGCGGTCATCGAGGGGGTCGCCTCGTCTGGCGTGCTCGGGGTCGTCACCTCCGCGCTGAGCGTCGCGGGGTTCACCGCGGCCGCGTTCGTCGTGAGCTGGCAGCTCGCGCTTGCGGCAGGGGCGGTGGCGCCGGTGTTCTTGCTGGCCTCCCGCGGGTTCTCCGGCAGGCTCACCCGCGCGGCCGAGCGTGAGCGGATGCTGACGGGCAGGCTCACAAGCGCGATCGAGGAGACCCTGTCCAACCAGGCGCTTGTCCAGGCGTTCAACAGGGAGACCGCCGAGTCCATGCGGTTGCACGCGGAAGGCGACTCCTGGCTCCTGGCCAGGATGGCGCAGATCCGGCTCGGCGCTCTCTACGCGCCCGCCGTCTATGTCATCGAGACGCTGTGCGTCCTCGTGGTGTTTGGCTTCGGCGCGTGGGAACTGACCCGCGGCGCGATCACCCTCGGCGGGCTGCTCGCGTTCGCGATCCTGCTCACGTACCTGTATCCGCCGATTCAAGGGCTGGCCGGCTACCGGCTGTCGGCCTCGGCGGCGGCGGAGAGCATCTCCCGCGTTACCGAGATCCTCGATGCCAGGTCCGCCGTGGCCGACGGTACCGCCGTCAGGGTGAGGATGCGCGGCAGCGGTTTCGTCGCGTTCGATGACGTGTCTTTCGCTTATCCGGAATCGGGCAGGCCGGTGCTGAGGAACCTGTCCTTCCAGGCGCGTCCCGGCCAGTTGGTGGCCATCGTCGGACCAAGCGGCTCGGGGAAGTCGACGATCGCCAAGCTCCTGCTGCGGTTCTACGACCCCGACGGCGGCCGAGTCCTGCTCGACGGGATCGACATCAGGGACCTGTCGCTGCGCGTGCTCCGGCACAACATCACGCTGCTACAGCAGGAGAACCTGCTCTTCTCTGGGTCGATAGCCGACAACATCGGGTACGGCAAGCGGGGAGCTACCCCCGCCGAGATCGTGGCCGCGGCGCGGGCAGTCGGCGCCCACGATTTCGTAAGCGCGCTGCCCGACGGCTACCAGACCCGCGTCGGCCAGCGTGGCCGCCTGCTGTCGGGCGGCCAGCGGCAGCGCATCGCGATCGCACGCGCGATCCTGCGCGACGCCCCGATCCTGGTGCTCGACGAGCCCACCGCCGGGCTGAGTCCGGCCGACGCCCAAACCATGCTGCGGCTGCTCAGGCCGGTCATGGCGGCCCGGACCACCATCGTCATCACGCACGATGAGGCGGTCGCCGCGCAGGCCGACCATGTCGTCGTCCTAAGCCCGACCAGCGTGCCCGCTTCCATGGCCCCCGGGCGTAGCGGACCTAGGTCTCGCCTTCAAGGTGGCCAATACCGGTCAGATCCATTGCCGACGGCTTCCTGACGGACGAAACTCCGGGTGTTCGCGTCGCCGCCCGAGAGGGCTCGTGCGGCGACCGTAAGCCTTCGGCAGCGGGTGGCCCCATGCACCCGGCCGCGCTACGGCTGGGTGAGATGGAAGACGTCCGGCGGGCTAACGCCCGCGGCCGTGCCGTTATCCCATGCGGCCGGTCACGTAGGCCTGGGTGCGGCTGTCGTGCGGGTCCTCGAAGATCTGCTGGGTCGAGCCGTACTCGACGAGCACGCCGGTGCGGGTGTCGCTCTTGTCGTCGCGCAGCACGGAGTAGAAGGCGGTGCGGTCGCTGACCCGGGTCGCCTGCTGCATGTTGTGCGTGACGATGACGATGGTGTACCGGGACTTGATCTCCTTCATCAGGTCCTCGATCTTGCCGGTCGCGATCGGGTCGAGCGCCGAGCAGGGCTCGTCCATGAGCACCACATCCGGCTCGACCGCGAGCGTGCGGGCGATGCAGAGGCGCTGCGCCTGGCCGCCGGACAGGCCGAGGCCGGACTTGTTCAGCCGATCCTTGACCTCGTCCCAGAGCGCCGCCTGCTTCAGGGACCGCTCGACGATCTCGTCCAGCCTGCCCCTGTTGCGGATGCCGTTGATGCGCGGCCCATAGGCGATGTTGTCGTAGATCGACTTCGGGAACGGGTTGGCCTTCTGGAACACCATGCCGATGCGCCGCCGTACGGCGGTCGGAGAAACGTCCTTGTGGTAAAGGGACGCACCGCGGTAGTGGATGTCGCCCTCCACCCGGGCGCCGACGATCAGGTCGTTCATCCGGTTGAGCGTCCGGAGCACGGTCGTCTTACCGCAGCCGGATGGCCCGATGAACGCGGTGATCTCGTTCTCGTGGATGTTCAGCGAGACGTCGGTCACGGCGCGGAACGAACCATAGTAGATCGACGTGTTCTTCACGTCGAAGACGGCGGCGCCGGTCGGTATCTCCCGCGGAGCCGTGTCGGGGATGTCCAGCTTGGGGAGGACTTCCTGATCCTGCCGTACGTTCCGCTGATCCTGCTGCTCTTCCATGGGATCCCTAGCGCGTGTTGCGGGTGAACAGGGCCGTGATGATGCGGGCCACAATCATCAGTATGAAGGTAATCGCGACCAGCGTGAGCGCCGCGCCCCAGGCGCGAGCTTCCGCGCCGGTATAGGCGGACTGCGCGTTCGAGAAGATCTGGAACGGCAGCGCGGTGTCCGGCCCGCTGAACAGGTTGGAGTTGGTCTGCTCCACCGTGAGGATGGTGAACAGCAGCGGCGCCGTCTCGCCAGCGGCCCGCGCGACGGCCAGCAGCGCGCCGCTGACGATGCCGCTCAGCGCGGTCGGGAGCACCACGGTCAGCGTGACGCGGGCCTTGGTGGCGCCGAGGGCGTAGCTGCCCTGCCGGAGGCTGTCCGGCACCAGGCGGAGCATCTCGTAGGAGGAGCGGATCACGATCGGCAGCATCAGGCAGGCTAGGGCGAACGAGCCCGCCATGCCCGAGTAACCGAAGTGCAGCACCCAGATGATGTAGATGAATAGGCCCATCACGATCGACGGCACGCCGGTCATGACGGATGACATGAACGAGATGAGCCGGGCGAGGATGCCGTTGCCGCCGTACTCGTTGAGGTAGACGGCGCCGAGCACGCCCAGCGGTATCGCCAGCAGCGCGGCGAAGCCGGTGATCTCCAGCGTGCCGACCACCGCGGCGCCCATGCCGCCGGTGCCGAGGGGCACGACATTCGGCGGGATGGTGCTGTTCGTCAGGAACTGCCAGCTGATGGCGCCCGCACCCTTGGAGATCAGCGTGACGAGCACGAAGCCGAGCGGGATCAGGATGATCACCAACGCGAGCCACATGAGGATCGTCATGATCTGGTTCTTGGACCGCCGCCAGCCGGACGGCTCCCGCAGGTCGATCGGGTGTCCCGCGGAATTGGTAGCGACTGCCATCATTCCCCCCTTGCCCGCCGCGCGGAGCGCTCCACGAACCAGCGGGCCACCAGGTTGACCAGGATCGTGAGCACGAACAAGAACAGGCCGAGCCCGATCAGGGCCGAGCGGAACTCGCCCCCGGTGGCCTCGCCGAACTGCAGCGCGATGATCGCGGCGATCGAGTGGCCGCTGTAGAAGAGGTGCGGGGTGACCTCGACCGAGTCGCCGATGACGAGCGCGACCGCGATCGTCTCGCCCATCGCCCGGCCGAACCCGACCAGGATCGCGCCGACCACGCCGCCCTGGCTGTGCGGCCAGACGGCGCCGCGGATCATCTCCCAGCGGGTGGCGCCGAGCGCGTACGCGCCCTCCTTGTCGATCACCGGCACGGTTGCGATGACCTCGCGGGACAGCGAGGTGATGATCGGCGTGATCATGATGGCCAGGATGAGGCCGGCGGTGAAGAACGAGGCACCGCCGGCGTTCGCGCCACCGAAGAGCGCGTCGAGTACCGGGATGCCCTTAACGCCCGAGGCGATGTCCAGGTAGATCTTCTGCAGCCACGGGACGAGCACGATGATGCCCCACAGGCCCCAGACCACCGAGGGGACCACGGCGAGCAGGTCGATCACGTACACGATGGGCCGCCCCCACCGGGCGGGCACCACCTGCGTCAGCAGCAGCGCGATGCCGACGCTGACCGGCACCCCGACGATGATCCCGATGACCGAGCTGATGACCGTCCCGTAGAGGACGCCCATCGCCCCGAAGTGGGTCTGGCCGTCAAACTGGACAGAGAAGATGCCCTTGAAACCGGCGGTGGAGAACCAGGTGGCGGACTGCTGCGCCGTGGTGACGGTGATGAGGACGAGGATGACGAGGACGAGCAGGCCTGCGGCGAGGGCCAGGATCTGGAAACCCCGGTCGCCGAGCGGCCTGCGCCGTGAGAGCGGGTTGGCGGACCCGGCCGGGGTGGCCGGGTCCGCCTTCGTCACGGTGCTCACGACGGTTCGCTCGTCCGAGCGGCGTGGATCATGTGCGCAACCTTTATGAGGTGATCTTGCTCAGCTGCGCTGTCGCCGCCGAGTCGATGCTCGACGGGAGCGGCGACAGGTTGAGCGGGGTGAGGAGCGCCTGGCCGGTGGAGCTGAGCAGGTAGCCGAGGTAGGCCTTGAGCAGGGCGGCGTCGGTCGCGTTGGGCTGTACCTCGTAGACCAGGTCCCACGACTGATAGGTGATCGGGTAGGAGGTCGCACCAGGCTCGTCGGCCGTGAGGAAGGTCAGGTTGGCCTTCGGGGTGACGTGCGTCGCGGCCGCGGTCGCGGCTGCGCTTGAGGGTGCGACGTAATCGCCGGCCGAGTTCTTGACCTCGGCGGCGGACAGGCCGGCCGCGGTCGCGGTCGAGAAGTCGACGTAACCGATGGCGCCCGTGGTGGACTTGACGATCTGCGCCACGGCGCTGCCGCCGTCGCCCGCGTGCGCCGTGGACGGCCAGGTGATGGTCGAGGCGGTGCCGAGCTTCCACGCGCTGCCGGCCGCGTCAACCAGGTACTGGGAGAAGTTCGCCGTCGTGCCGGAGGAGTCGGAGCGGACGGCCAGGGTGATCGTGGTGCTCGGCAGGTTGGCGCTCGGGTTGAGTGCCTTGATCGCCGGGTCGTCCCAGGTCTTGACGGTGCCCTGGAAGATACCCGCGAGCACGGTCGCGTCAAGCTTCAGGCCGGTCACGCCGGGCAGATTGTAGGCCATGGCGATCGGGCCGATCTGCACCGGGAAGTACAGGATCGTCTTGCCCTTGGGAACTTCAGACGCCTCCTTCGCCGGGACGGGCGAGTCGGAGCCGGCGTAGAGCACGGTGTTCGCGTACAAGTCGGCGCGGCCCGTGCCCGAGCCCACCGGGTCGTAGTCGACGGTGATGTTGGGGTCAACCGACTTGAAGGCGGAGATAGCGCTCTGCTGGAAGTTGGTCTGGAAGGTCGAGCCTGCCGCCTTGATGGTGCCGCTCGCCGTGGACGTGCTCGTGCTCGCGGAAGCGCTCCCGGTGCTGGCCGGGGTGCTGGCCGTGGAGGACGAGCTCGACGACGAAGATGATGAACATGCGGCCAGGGCCAGCGCGGCGACGACGGCACCACTAACCGCCGCGACCTGCTTTCTGCCTCGGAACTGCATCAGTGGACTCTCCTTGTAAAGTTAATTTATCTTGCTCGTGATTACCGGCCCGGGCATCTGTCTAGCCCGCAAACCACAGCAACCCGTACAGTCTTAGGCGCCGGAAATAGCTGCGCCTGAACGCCAGGTATATGGGCGGCGACTGCATGGTTAACTTCTGGTGACGCGGCTATTCGGACACGATCAAGCGACTTTTCGATATCTTCATAGTAAAATGCCGGTAAGTGTTGGTTAATGAGCGCTATGTGCCAGCCACATGGATCACTGATCTTGCAGGTAGGGCGGTGTTTGGCGCGGCCGGTTCCAGGCTAGCTCCCGGGCTGGAGAAGGGGCCGGGATGGCTGTCTTGGGATGGCTCGGATCGTGATGATTTACCTACATGACATGTAGCAGATCATTGCCATTGCCTTGGAGTTCAGCTCTAGTTCACCTTCGCTGAATATCAATTTGTGATGAGGGCCAGCAATGGTGGCGGGGCGGGCGTTGCTATTCGTTTTAACCGAGTGGAAGCTGGGGTTAGGTGCCGGATGCCGAGGTGCCGGCGCAGCGGGTTGCAAGTGGCGTGCTCGTCGACCGGATGGCCGCGGCGCTCGTGCATCGCGAGCCGGGCTGGCAGCTGCCGCGGCGCAGCGCGCTCGCTCGCCGCTATAGCGTCAGCATGGCCGAGATCGACGCCGCCATCGGCGAGCTCGCCCGCAGGTCGCTCATTCGTACGCTCCCCGATGGCCAGCTCTACCGTGCAAGCCCGGCTGAGTACCTGATCCCGCTTGAAGGGGTCGGTGGGCTCGGCACCCGGCTCGATCCGATGGGCGGCGAGATCACCTGCCAGGCCAGGCATGTCTCGCAGCGCGCCGCGCCGCAGGATGTGGCCTGGGCCCTCGCCGTCGCGGGCGAGGCTCAGATCCGGGTCGTCCGGTGCGTGTGGGCGGCGGGCACCGAGCCCGTCGCCATCTCCACGGCCTACGTGGCAGGTGACTCGGCCGGTTCCCTGGCCGACGGCCTTGAGGCCTTCGAGGCCATCCTGCGCATCCCCCCGGGCGATCGCCCGGGGACGGAGTCCGCGTACCCACGGGCGGTGGACCTTGAGCTCGCGCCGCCGCAGCCGTCGATCGCACGCAGCCTGCGGCTGTCGCCCGGTCAGCCGGCCGTCTCGGTGACCATCAGGTTCGATGACCGCACCACGGGAGCGCCGGTCGGTCTTACCGCGGTCACCCTCAAGCCCGACCGGTTCCGCGTCGTCATTCAGGCCGGAGACGCGCTGCCCCAGTCACCGCACCCCATCGACTAGGGCGCCCGCGAGGGAGGCGCTCCAGCCAGTTTTATCCCGATTTATCCGGATAAAACTACCAAGGTCGAACTAGGAAGCATGCCCGCTGCGCGGGCTACCGTGGGTCACGAAAATTGGGTGCGGGTGCGGGTCTGCGCGTGGTTCCGGGGGCGGCTTGCGGCGGGTGCGGGCCTGCGTCCCGGCCCGGGTTCGGGCGTGGCCCGGGAAACGGCCCGCGCAGCGGGCTGTTTCCCGGGTGTTCGGGGTGCGGTATCGGGGGCGGATGATGCATTGTCGTTGCGGGCGTGCCGCCTGCCGTCACCGGTTGCGCATGGACCGTTCGAGGCCGTGAACTAGTCAGGTGCGAGGGCTCCCTGGCGGGTAGCCACCGTTGCTTCTTCGTGAGCGTGTGTCAGTCTCCTGTACTGGCGGGAGCCCTGGCGGCGGCGCGCCCTGTTCCGTATCCGGACGGGGGATTTGCCGCTGCAGGAGGTGGCTGCGCATGAAGGTGATGCATGAATGCGTCGCGGGAATCGACGTGCACAAGGACATGATCAAGGTCGCGGTCCGGTCCCCGGGCGCGAAGGCGTGGACGCGGAAGACCGAGGTCTTCACGTTCCGCACGTTCTACGGGGTGCTGCGGGAGATGGCCCGGATGCTGCGGGGCCGGGGCGTGACCCACGTGGCGATGGAGGCGTCCGGGGTCTATGCCGAGCCGGTCTGTTATGCGCTGCGCGAGGAGGACTTCGATGAGGTCCTGGTCGTCAACCCGGCCCATATCAAGGCGGTCAAGGGCCATAAGACCGACGCGAAGGACTGCGCCCGGATCGCGGAGCTGCTCGGATGCGGGCTGCTGCGGGGCTCTTGCATTCCGCCGCAGGAGCTGAAGGAGCTGCGGGACCTGACCCGGTACCGGTCCAAGGAGGTCCAGGCCCGGACCTCGGAGATCCAGCGGCGGCACAAGGCGCTGGAGCCGGCCGGGATCAAGCTCGGCTCGGTCGCCTCCGGCATCACCGGCAAAGGGCCCTCCCTGATGATCGACGCGCTGATCGACGGAGAGCGGCGCGGGCCGGTGATGGCGGACCTGGCCCAGGGCGGGGCCCGGACCGCCGGGAAGATGGCGGACCTGTCGATGGCGCTGGAGGGCCGGTTCACCGATCATCACGCGCTGATGGCCGGGCTGCACCGGGACGCGATCCGGGGCTACGACGCCGCGATCGCCGCCCTGGACACGCGGATCGCGGAGAAAGCCGCGCCGTGGCAGCGGGAGACAGGCCTGCTCAAGACGATCCCCGGGTTCGGGGACGTGGTAGCGCAGGCGTGGATCGCCGAGATCGGGCCGGCCCCGCACGAGTGGTTCGGATCCCGTGAGAAGCTCGCCTCCTGGGTGACGCTCGCCGCCGGCAACTACATCAGCGCCGGCAAGCGCAAGCACGGCCGGACCGGTGACGCCGGGGCCTATGTCAAGCCGATGCTGGTGCAGGCCGCCTTAACCCCGAACCCTGCCTTCTGCCGCTGAGACCCGGGAGCCGCCCGTTGCCGGCGAGGCGGGCCGCAAGCGGCCCGCCTCGCCGGCAACCCGCCCTGCGCTAACCCTTCAGCCGACGGCTCCGCCGCCGGCTGCTGCCGCCTGCCCTGCGGGACCCAATTTTCGTGTCAGCGCTGAAGGTTTGACCGGCGATAGGCGGTCCAATCTTCAGCGCTGTCGATTTTCAGGCGCTACGCCACCCGGTGCGTCGCGTAGTTCAAGATCGAAACATCTGGCAATCGTACCCGAGCGGCCGGCGCTAGCGAGGCGGCCGGATCTCGTCGACGAGTCCCCAGCGCAGCGCCGTCGTGGCGGGCAGCCGCTCGCCGGTGAGCATTAGCCACGCGGCGCGCCAGCGGCCGACCCGGCGCACCACGCTCACCGAGCCGCCCGCGCCAGGTACCAGCCCCATCCGGACTTCCGGCAGCGCGAAGAAGGCGTCCGGCGTGGCCACCACCCTGCCCGCGTAGGCCGTTAGCTCCGTGCCTGCGCCGACACAGGCGCCGTGCGCGACAACGGTGACCTTGGGCGCGATCCGGTCGATGACCCGCCACGGGGCGCGGGAGAGCCGGACCAGGCAGGCCGCGACGAAATCCTTGGCCGTGCCGAACTCGTCCAGGTCGCCACCGCTGCAGAACGCCGGACCCGCCCCGGTCAGCTCGACCGACTCGATCGTCTCGTCGGCCTCGGCGAGCAGCACGGCGTCGAGCAGCGCCTCGCGGAGACCGGCGCTGAACGCGTTGCGCCGCCGCGGGTCGTTGAGCACGATCGAGAGGTGGCCGCCGTCGCGGATGATCCGCACGGGCTCGGCGGGCGGCTGACGGTGGCGCGGTGCTCCGCGTTCGGCGAGCCAGCGGGCGAACTCGGTCCCGCCGAGCAGCAGCGAGTACACCGTGGCCTCTGCGGTCAGCCCCGCGGTCGCCGGGAGGACGGCCGTCTGCCGTACCAGCTGCCCGCACGCGATCGCGGCTCGCGGCGAGTGACCGATCGCCGCCCGCAGCCGGGCGACCGCCCCCGCGAGGTCCGGTGCGAGGCCCGGCGCGCCGGGGATGCCGCCGGGGATGTCGTCGGCCGAGATGATCGCGACGTGCCGGAAATCTCGGGCAGCCAGCGTCAGCGTCGCGGCGGTGATCAGCGGTTCAAGGCTGGCGGTCGGCGGACCGGCGAGCACGCCGGCCGTGACGGGCAGCGCCGTGGCGACCAGGTCGGCAGCACGGCTGACGTACTCAGGCGGCGCGTCCCGCCAGCGGTCGAGTTCGAGGACGACCAGGGGGTTGGCGGGCCCGCCGTCGGCGGTTAGGTCAAGCTCAAGCCGCACGGCGAGCTGGCCAAGTTCCGCCGCGAAGTCGCTCACCGGTTGGAGTGTAGCCAGGGCGCGCCGACGCCGCTGATCCCAGGGCGGCTGCGGTAGCACGGGAGTCGTCGGCCCGCCCGAATTGGTCGGGCGCGGCATAAAGCCATCGCGCGCGCAGAAGTGGGCAGAGATTTCAACTCTTGCGCACATTTCCGTGATGTCCGCCCTGGCGAATCTGGTCGTATGGTACATTCCTGGTGGCCGGGTTCGGCCGCCTCCAGCTGACTCGTGAAACTGGCCGGTCGTTATGTCTACAGTGGGTAAGCTTTTTCCATTCGCCGAGAAATGGAAAAACTACACGGCACTCGCTCTTGTGGTTATCTTTGCAGGCTGGGGAGTGTACGCCCTACTGACAGGCTTTGCCGCTGCACCCGTAACTACCAAGACGACCGCGGCTGCCCCCATGGTTACCAGAATCTGGTCCACGGCAAGTGACTGGAATAGCGGTACCTTGAGTAATACGGTTGTCTCCGGTAATAAAGTGGTACTTGCGGCGGCCGCGGCGGCCGTGGTCGCCACGTCGCCAAAGGATACCGTCGTCGCGGACGGCTCAACGGCCGCCATTATTGACAGAACCGGGAACAAGTGGACCGTGACGGGTGGCGTCGTCTACGAGAACGGTGCTCCGGCCGGCAGTTCCGCGAATGTCACCAAGATTGCCTACGTCAATAACGTCATCTGGCAAGAGAACGGCACCAAGCTGTGGTGGTCATGGACGGGCGTTGGCTGGAGCAGTGGTACCGGGACCGCGACTAGTCCTTTGCCGGGCGGCACGAGAGGACAAACAAAACCTCCCGAGTATGTCTCGAAGGGGAGCATTGTACTTACATTTAACGCTTCGACCCCCGTTGACTGGCATGCGGTCACCGACCAGGCGGTGACCCCCGGCGGTACAACAGCCGCCATTGAAGTCCGGACCATTACCAAGGACGCCACCTGGTCGGCCTGGACCACCAACATCGCGGAGGCGGGCGCCGGTCAGTACATCCAGCTACAGGTCGTGCTCGCCACCACTAAGGCGGCGGTCACCCCCGCGCTTAACAGCCTCACCCTCACCTATAGACCGCTGCGGGCCACGACCCCAACCGTCGCCATTACCGCGAATTCGACCGACCTTACCGCGGGACAGGCCACCATCATTACCTGGAGCTCGGCCAACGCGACCACCTGTACCGCTTCCGGTGCGTGGAGCGGCACCCAGGTTGCGAGCGGGAGCATCTCTACGGGCAAGCTGAGCGCCACGAGCACCTACGCGCTGAACTGTAGCGGCGCGGGCAGGTCGGTTAGCGGCAGCGCGACCGTTTCCGTGTCGGCGACGCCGACACGGAAACGCACCAAGAAACGAGCGCACTCGCTCACGCCGAGACGGACGCCGACAACCACGCCGACGCTCACCCCCACATCCCCAGCCACGGGCTCGGCTCTCGGGGCGTGCGCACAGCCTGGACAGGCCACGGTGACCGGAGCCACTAATGCGACGGTTCGCGCAACGATAGGAGCGCCGTCAGGCGATATGGCACCAGCCATCCAAAGTGCCATTAACAACGCCTCATCGGCAGGCGGGGGCGTTGTTCTACTTGGCGCCGGTACCTATCAGCTAGATAGTCGCCTTAATATGGCGTCTGGTGTCGAGCTTGAGGGAGCCGGTGAGGACAGTACGACCCTTCAGATGGAGGCTGCTAACACGGGGGTTGTCACTACTAGTGGCGCGTCTAACACAACTATCGCGGACCTTACCGTCGATCAGAACGGCCAGAACTTGAACTCGACAAGTGGGGGCGGGAATCCGGGATACTACGAAGTTATGATTGACGGCGGCACGAACAATATCGTCCAGCAGGTCCAGCTTATAAATCCGGTTAACTATATGCTTGATGAAGACAACAATGCCAGTGCCTTCTGCATGCGCGGTAACACGATTATAGTTAACGGCTCGGAGAGTAAGTACACCAATAATACCTACGCCAACCTCGACGGTATGCACATCGATGGCGGCACGAACGGTGATGTGCTGGACAATTATGTAGACGAAAGGGAGAATGGTGCGACCGACGGCGACGACGCGCTTGTGGCCCAGAGTTACACTGCCAACCAGTCATATGTCGAGTTTATTGACAACGTGGCTCGTGGCGGAAATAATGGTGACTGCATGCAGTTCGCGCTTGGTCCAGACAGTATCTCCAATGACACGGTTTCCGGTAATGAGCTATGGGGTTGCCCGTTCGGCATCCGCACAGGCGGATATGCCGCGAGTGGTTCGATCACGAATACGACCATTACGAACAACAACATTCATAACCTGGTCGCCGGTTCCGGTGCTAATGGTTCGTTCCCGGATGGCGGAAATGCGATTGCGCTGGGTGGATTCCTCTCATCGGGACAGTCGTCCAGTTCCAACTCGGTAACCAATAATTTCGTTTGCAGCGCCGGGAATGTTGTTTCCGAATCCGGCGCTTTGCTCTCCGGGACGACAAGTTACAGTGGCTGCACCGA
>Ga0302314_10012648_pt1 | contig 14570 bp, 11 predicted proteins | sample III_Palsa_N2_3_FD_200533 | JGI IMG/M metagenome (GOLD analysis project Ga0302314, IMG submission 200533) | Peat permafrost microbial communities from Stordalen Mire near Abisko, Sweden - III_Palsa_N2_3 | ecosystem: Environmental > Terrestrial > Soil > Palsa > Peat permafrost | place: Sweden... | reverse complement strand
GGCGGCCAGGCCGTGGAACAGGCCGTCCATCATCACCGACATCAGCTCCTCGTCGGGCGCCCATTCGACCTGGCCGCGCGTGATGCGTAGAGCGACCAGGCCGTGGCAGGCCATCCAAAGGGCCTGGGCGGCGCTGTCCACGGTGCCTGCGCGCAGACGCCCCTCGCTGGCGATCGCGGCCACAGAGCCCTTGAACAGCTGGTAGCAGCGCGAGCCCAGGTCGGAGGCGACCGCGTATTTGTCGGACTCGGTGGGCCGAACGGTCGCGCAGAAGGCGAGCTGGTAGGTGTTGGGGTTTTCCAGGCCGAACCGCATATAGGCTTCCAGCATCTGGCGGACGCGGACAACGACGTCGATCTGGCGACCGGATATCTCAGTGTTGGAGGCCAGGAGCGCGCCGATGGCGCCCTCGCAGATCTCCTGCAGGATCTCGTCCTTGTCCCTGAAATGCATGTAGAGCGCGGTCGAGGAGACGCCTACCTCGTCCGCGATCTTGCGGATCGTGGCGCCCTGATAGCCGTCGCTGACGAATATCCGTTCCGCCGCGTGCAGTATCTCGGCGCGCCGGAGATGGCCGTCGCCCTTGGCTTTGCGCGCCGATTTTAAAGGCCGGGTAGCGATGACGTTCACGGGCGAGTCCCTGCGATGGTTCAACGGCCTACTAAACGAGAATCGGGAGCCCCAGGCAAGGCTTCGCCCGCGTCAGGTGTTTTCGCCAAAGCGTCAAAACCGTTCAGGCGTCCCGACGCGGGAAGAGACAGGAAATCTGGACGAGCTGGGGCGCGACCGCGTAAGGCGAACCCATGAGTTCGACCGATCACCCCCTCCTGGCCCCGGCGCCCATCGTGCTGCGCACCACCGGCTGGCCCGACTACGGCCTGGTCGACAGCGGGGACGGCAAGAAGTTGGAGCGTTACGGCCCCTATCGTGTCGTGCGGCCGGAGCCGCAATGCCTGTGGCGGCCGCGCCAATCCGAGGCCGTCTGGGCGGCGGCCGACGCGGTATTCGATCCGACCGACGAGGACGAGGCCGGCCGTTGGCGCTTTTCCGGCAAGCCCGCCGAGACCTGGCCGCTGCAATGGCGCGACGTGCGTTTCCATGGGCGTTTCACCGCCTTTCGGCATCTGGCCTTCTTTCCCGAGCAGGCGGCTAACTGGGATTGGCTGGACCAGTCGCTGCGCGCCGCGCCCGCGCCGCCGCGCATCCTGAACCTATTCGGCTATACGGGCGTCGCCAGCCTGGTCGCGGCGGCGGCCGGCGCCTCGGTGACCCATGTCGATGCGTCCAAGAAGGCCATCGCGTGGGCGCGGGAGAACGCCGCCCTGTCCGGGCTGGCCGACCGGCCGATCCGCTGGATCTGTGAAGACGCGCGCCGCTATGTCCAGCGCGAGGCGCGGCGTGGATCGCGCTATGACGCCATCATCCTCGATCCGCCCAAATACGGGCGCGGGCCGAATGGTGAAGTCTGGCGGCTGTTTGAGGATTTACCTGAGATATTGCGGCTATGTGTCGAGCTTTTATCGGAAAAGCCGTCGTTTTTGATCCTGAATGCTTATGCCGAGCGTATATCCGGGCTGTCGCTGGGCGGCCTGCTGGTCGACGCCATGGCCGGGCGCGGGGGGACGATCGACTGGGGCGAACTGGCCCTGATGGAAGAGGCCGGCGACCGAGGTGTGGGCCTGTCCTTCTTCGCGCGCTGGAGCGCCTGAAGTGGACGCCCGCCAGATCACCTCACTGACCAATCCGACTGTCAAAGCGGTCCGCGCTCTGCACATGCGCAAGGAGCGGGATGAGACCGGCCTGTTCCTGGCTGAAGGTCTCAAATTGGTCGGGGAAGCCTTTGATATTGGTCATATTCCTCGCATCCTTCTATATGGTCCAGAAGCCCACGCCCTGCCCCTGCTGCGGCGCATCGCAGCAGCGACCGTGGCGGCCGGCGGCGATGTCATCGAGGTCAGCCGCGAGATCCTGGAAAAGGTCTCCAGGCGCGACAACCCCCAGACTGTGATCGCCGTATTCCCGCAGGTGTTTGGCGACCTCAGCCAATTGACGCCGGATGCGGCCGGCTGCTGGGTCGCGCTGCAGGCGGTGCGCGACCCGGGCAATCTGGGAACTATCGTGCGCACCGCCGACGCAGCCGGCTGCGGCGGTGTGATCCTGGTCGGCGACTGCTGCGATCCCTATTCGGTGGAGGCGGTGCGCGCGACCATGGGCTCTATCTTCGCCGTCCCACTGTTCAAAGTCAGTGTCCCCGAATTCATCGCCTGGCGCACCGGCTGGCCGGGCTCGGTGGTCGGGACCCTGCTCAGCGCCGAGGTCGACTATCGCGCCGCCGAGTACCGCCGCCCGACCCTGATCCTGATGGGCAACGAGCAAGCCGGCCTGCCCCCGGAACTGGCGGCCGTCTGCGACGTCAACGTCAAGATCCCCATGCGCGGCAGGGCGGACAGCCTGAACCTGTCCGTGGCGACGGGGATCATGATCTATGCGGTGACGGAGTGAGTGAACCCTCGCCCCGCTCTTCGCGGGGAGAGGGCAGGGTGAGGGGGGGCGCCGACGTACAGACCTCTCTCGAAGTATTCTGGAGCGCGGAACCACCCCTCACCCTGCCCTCTCCCCACTGCGTGGGGCGAGGGTTCAAGAGTGCGCGGATAGCGTTACGCTCCGCGCGGCTTAACCCGCGTCGTCGGAGGCGCGGCGAGCGGGTCTTCAGGCCAGGGGTGTTTAGGATATCGGCCGCGCATGTCCTTGCGCACATCGGCCCATGAGCCGCGCCAGAAGCCGGGTAGATCGCGGGTCGTCTGGATCGGACGGCGCGCGGGCGACAGCAGGGCCAGGGTCAGCGGGACGCGGCCGTTCGCGACGCTGGGATGCTCGACGAGGCCGAACAGTTCCTGCACGCGCACCTCGATCCTGGGTCCGCCCTCGGCGGCGTAGTCGATGGCGGCGCGCGTGCCGGTCGGCGCCGTCCAGTGCTCGGGCGCTTCGCGGTCCAGTTCGCGCAGGCGCTCCCAGCCGATCAGGCCGCGCAGGGCTTCGTCCAGTTCGCCGGCGCCGATCTGGTCCAGGCGGGTGCGGCCCTCCAGCAGCGGTTCCAGCCAGTCGGCGGCGCGCTCGATCAGCGCTTCCTCCGACAGATCCGGCCAGTCGCCGACGCCCTGGTCCCGCAGAAACCCAGCGCGGGCGCGCAGCCGCTCGGCCGCCTCGCCCCAGTTCAGGCTCGATAGCCCCTTCTCGCGTACCTGGGCCAGCAGGGCGGCGGCGACGAGAGCGGGGTCGGGCCGCTCGATCCGGCGCTCCTCGATGGTCAGCCGGCCGAGCCGGCGGATGCGGGTGGCGCTGACCCGGCCGGCGGCGTCGGCCTGGACGCGGTTCTCGGTCTCGATCTGGTCGGCGAAGGTCTCGATCAAGCGCGTTTCGTCCAGCGGGATCGCCGAGAGGATGCGATCACGCGCCTCGCCACCGCCCAGCTCGGCCACCGCCAGCCAGCGCTCGCGCGCCAGGGCGTCGGTGGGCTCCAGATAGGCGCCGCGCCCGTTGGCCAGCTGGAATTCGCCGCCGCCGCCCCGCGCTTTGGCGACCCGTTCCGGGTAAGCCATGGCCAGCAGCAGGCCTTCGTCGACATCGCCGCCCTTCCCTGACCCGCGCCCGGCCGAGCGCGACCAACGGCCGGCCAGGGCCTTGGCGTCGCGGGCGCGCGGGGAACCATCGCGCTCCAGCCGCGCCAGCCGCTCGCGCAAGTCGACATCGGCTCCGCCCAGGCCCTGCTCGCCCAGCAGGACCGCGATCCGCGCCGCCCGCTCGCCGGCGCCGCGCGCGCCGCCTTCCAGCACCATGTGCGCCAGCCTGGGCGGCAAGGGCAGTTCGGCGACGGTCCGACCGTGCGGCGTCAGATCCCCCTGCCCGTCCAGCACGCCCAGCCGGCCCAGCAAGGCCCTGGCCTCGCGCCAGGCGGCCTCCGGCGGCGGATCGAGGAAGGCCAGCGCATCGGCGCTCCTGGCGCCCCAGCGCGCCAGATCCAGCGCCAGCCGCGACAGGTCGGTGTCGAGGATTTCCGGGCGGCCGAACGCCGGCAGGGCGCGGGTCTCGGCCTCGTCCCACAGCCGGTAGCAGACGCCTGGCTCGGTGCGGCCCGCGCGACCACGGCGCTGGTTGGCGGAGGCCTGGGACACGCGGACCGTCTCCAGCCGGGTCAGGCCCCGGGCCGGATCATAGCGGGCGACGCGGGAGAAACCGCTGTCGATCACTACGCGCACGCCCTGGATGGTCAGACTGGTCTCGGCGATCGAGGTGGCCAGCACCACCTTGCGGAGGCCTTCCGGGACCGGCGCGATGGCGCGGTCCTGGTCGCGCACGTCGAGGGCGCCGTAGAGGGGTGCAATCTCGATCGGCCGATCGGCCAGGCGGTCGGCCAGCATCTGGGCGGCGCGACGAATCTCGCCCTGACCCGGCAGGAAGACCAGCAGGCTGCCGGTGGTTTCCGCGAGGGCCGTTATCACCGCGCGGACCACCTGGTCGGTCAGGTTCAGGCGCGTATCGCGGCCCAGATAGCGGGTCTCGACCGGAAACATCCGGCCCAGGCTCTCGATCACCGGAGCCTCGCCCAACAGCCGCGCCACGCGCGCGCCGTCCAGGGTGGCCGACATGACGAGCACGCGAAGGTCCTCGCGCAGCAGGCCCTGGCTGTCGCGAGCCAGGGCCAAACCCAGATCGGCGTCCAGGCTGCGCTCGTGGAACTCGTCGAACAGCACGGCCGCGACGCCGTCCAGACCTGGATTGGAAAGGATCATGCGGGTGAAGACGCCCTCGGTGACCACCTCGATGCGGGTCCGGGCGGAAACCTTGGACTGCATGCGGACCCGAAACCCGACCGTTTCGCCGACCGGCTCGCCCAGGGTCTGAGCCATCCGCGCGGCCGCGGCGCGCGCGGCGAGGCGACGGGGCTCCAGCACGATCAGGCGGCCGCCTGCGGTCCACGGCTCGTTCAGCAGCGCGAGCGGAACCATGGTGGTCTTGCCGGCGCCTGGTGGTGCGACCAGCACGGCGGTGGACCGGTCCGCCAGCGCGGCCTTGAGCGCCGGCAGGGCCTCTTCGATGGGCAGCATGCGGCGAGGCTTACAGGCGCCGGCCGCATGGCGATAGGCCCGTCTGGAAAACGCAGCGCTGCCCGGCGAAAGTGTTTTCGACCACGAAGGGCACCAAGGACACGAAGAAGAAAGAAAAAGAAATCAGGCGCTTCGCGCGGAGCGCTAGTTCCACCCCTCGTGACTTCCTTCGTGTCCTTGGTGTCCTTCGTGGTTAAATCTTCTGCTGCGGCGCAGGGTTCTAGAACGTTTCCGACCAGGGGCGTAAGTCGAGTTCCAGGGTCCAGGCGCTGCGGTGCTGGTGGTGCAAGGTCCAATAGGCCTCGGCGATGGCGGCGATGTTGAGCATGCCGTCGGGGCCGCGCTGCTCCTTGAGCTGGGGCCGGAAGGTCAGCAGGCGTTCGCCTTCGATGCCGCCGTCGACCACCACATAGCCCACATGCACGCCCTGGGGGCCGAACTCCCGCGCGATGCTCTGGGCCAGGGCGCGCTGGGCGGCCTTGGCGGCGGCGAAGGGCGCGAAATTAGCCTTGCCGCGCAGACTGCCCGAAGCGCCGGTGAAGATCAGCGTGCCGCCGCCGCGCGCCGTCAGCACCGGCACCGCCGCTTGACCCAAATGGAAGGCTCCCAGGGTGTGTTCGCGCCAATGCTGTTCGAAGTCGATCTCGGCCACCTTGAGGAACGGCGCGGGCCGGTTGGAGCCGGCGTTGTGGACCGCGACCGCCAACGGGGCCAAGCCCTGCGCCGCCTCGACGAACCGCGCCGCGTCGGCAGCCACGGACGCATCGCCGATGACGGAGACCGCCTTGGCGCCGCCGGCCTTCAGTTCGTCCAGCACCACCGCGATCTTCTCGGCGTTGCGGCCCGCGACGGCGACCGGATAGCCGCCGCGCGCGAATCGGCGGGCGATCGCCGCGCCCAGGCCGTGCGATGCGCCAACGCCGACCACGAGAACGCTGCCGGCTGCCGGCCTGGGCGCGAGGTCTTCAGAAGATGAGGGTTCGGTCACGGCGGCCTCCTGCTCGAGACCCGATGGGACGGGCCGGAGCACAGAAGATGATGACCGTCATCTCAATCGTCAAGGCGCACTATTCCCCTGTGTGCGGCAACTCCATCGGCGAGGCTTCGTGGCCACCGATCACGACACCGCGGGCCAGTTTTGAATTCCAGATTCCGTAGCCGAAATAGATCACGATCCCGACCGCCAGATAGATCAGGAAGAAGTTCCGCGTGGCGGCGCCGGCCATCAGGCTCATGAGCAGCAGCAGGCACATGACGGCACCCAGGATCGGCGTGATGGGAAACAGCGGCGTACGGAACGGCCGGACCAAGCCAGGATTGGAGACGCGGAGATAGAAGACTGTGATGCACACGATCGCGAAGGCGGTCAGGGACCCGACATTGGAGAGGTCGGACAAGGCGTCCAGGGACATGAAGCCCGCCGCGCAGGCCGCCGCAACCCCGACGATGATGGTGTTGACCCAGGGCGTCCTGAACTTCTTGTGGACCAGAGCAAGCGAGGCCGGCAGCAGCCCGTCCTTGGACATGGTGTAGAAGATGCGGGTCTGACCGTAGAGCAGCACCAGCATGACGCTGGAGAGGCCCGCGATGGCGCCGATCTTCACCAGGATCGCAAACCAGGGCAAGCCGATCTGGTTGACCGCCGTGGCGATAGGCGCGGGATTGTCCAGCGAAGCGTAGGGGACGATGCCGACAAGCACGGCGGACGTGGCGATATAGAGAATGGTGCAGATCACCAGGGCGCCGAGGATGCCGATCGGCATGTCCTTGCCCGGATTGCGCGACTCGGCCCCGGCGGTTGAGACCGCCTCGAAACCTAGATAGGCGAAAAAGATAACGGCGGCGCCGTGGATGACGCCGCCGAGGCCGTACTTGGTTGAATTGTCGCCAGTCATCACGGCAACCAAAGCGCGCCAGATCTGATGCCAGATGTCCATCGGCGTGCCGGCCGGCGGCGCGGGCACCTGGGCCGGCACCAGCGGATGCCAGTTCGCCGGATGCACATAACGCGACCCAATACCGATAAAGGCGATGACCACGGTCAGCTTGATGAACACGACGATATTGTTGGCGGTGGCCGATTCGGAGACTCCGACCACCAGCAGCGACGTCACCGCGCCGATCACGATGATCGCCGGCAGGTTCATGATCCCCGTGCCGATCACCACTCCGGCGTCGTTCTTGACCAGCACCCCCGGCGCGGCTGTCAGGGCTGGAGGTAGATGGATGTGCATATCCTGCAGCAGGCTGACGCAATATCCCGACCAGCCCACCGCCACCGTGGACGCGGCCAGGCCGTATTCCAGCAGCAGCAGCAGGCCCATGATCCAGGCCACCATCTCGCCCATCGAGGCGTAGGTGTAGGAATAGGCCGAGCCGGACACCGGCAGCGCCGAGGCCAATTCGGCGTAGCAGAGCGCGACGAACGCACAGAGCGTTCCGGTGATGACGAAGGAGATCATGATGCCGGGGCCGGCGAATTGCGCCGCGGCGCGGCCCGTCAGAACGAAGATGCCAGTGCCGATGATGCAGCCGATGCCCAGCAGAACCAGGTTCAGGGCGCCCAGAGTCCGTTTAAGCTCCCCATGCTCGTGCTCGGATTGTATCTGGCCGACCGATTTGCGCAGAAAGATGCGCCCAAATCCGGTTACGGCGCCCGCGGCATTCGCCATATGGCTTTCCTCTTCCCCGATTGAACCCGGGCCAACCCGGCCAGGCCAAAGAAGTCAGCCTAGCGGGGCGACCGGGATCGGGCAATGACGGCTCAAGACATGCCCGGGGCGCGCGTCGGATGTGCTCGAGAATGCAGCGTTCGCGGATAAATCACCCCTTCCGGAGGCGTCGCGCCGGCAAAAGACCCACCGCTCGGCGCTGTTATGTCGCGCGCGGGGCGCCGCCTGTTGTGAAAACGGCCTTCAGGACTATTCTTAAAGGGGGTAGCGATCGCGTTGGTCGCCGAGCCCTGCTGGAGCCGCCGTGGACGACGCTGACGACAAAGACTCGCTGACGGATGAGCCGCCGATCCGCGCCATGATCGCACCGGTGACGCCGCTGCAGCAGAACTGCACCATCGTCTGGTGCGCCAAGACCAAAAAAGCGGCGATCATCGATCCGGGCGGCGAGGTCGAGCGTCTGTTGGGGGCGATCAAGGCCCAGGGCCTGACCCTGGAAAAGATCTGGATCACCCACGGCCACCTGGATCATGCCGGCGGGACCGCGGCGCTGAAGGCCGCGACCGGGGCGATCATCGAAGGCCCGCACCCGGACGACCAGTTCTGGATCGATCAGATTCCGGCCAGCGGAGCGCAGTACGGCATGCCCGACGCCCAGGCCTTCACCCCCGACCGGTGGCTGGACGACGGCGACGTCGTGGAGTTGGGCGAAACCCGGTTCGAGGTGTTTCACTGCCCCGGACATACGCCCGGCCACATCATCTTCTTCCACCGCGGCGCCCGTTTCGCCCAGGTCGGCGACGTCCTGTTCCAGGGCTCGATCGGCCGGACCGACTTCCCGCGCGGGGACTTCCAATCCTTGATCTCCTCGATCACCGGCAAGCTCTGGCCTTTAGGCTCGGACGTCCAGTTCGTCCCTGGGCACGGGCCGATGTCGACTTTCGGCGCCGAACGGCGAACCAACCCCTTTGTCTCGGATGAAACCCTTGGAACTCCGCTGTTTCAGAGCTGACATCACTTCGGCGCCTTGGCCTGGGATAAGGTTACATGGAACCGGCACAAGAAATTGGCGCGACGCGATTGGACGCTGAACCGCCTCTGAACCGAATCTTGATGGTCGATGACGACCCGGGCATTCGTGACGTCGTATCTGAATTCCTGAGTCGGCACGGCTACCAGGTCGAAACCGCCGGCGATGCTTCGGAAATGGAGCAGGCGCTGAGCCGCGGTACGCCCGACCTGGTCGTGCTGGACGTCATGCTGCCGGGCGAGGACGGTCTGGCGATCTGTCGCCGGCTGGCCAGGCCCGACGGCCCCGCGATCATCATGCTGAGCGCCATGGGCGAGGAAACCGATCGGATCGTCGGTCTAGAGTTGGGCGCTGACGATTATCTGCCCAAGCCATGCAATCCGCGCGAACTCCTGGCGCGGGTGCGCGCCGTCCTTCGCCGACGTCAGGAGCCGCGCGCGGCTGATGGCCCGCTGGGCGCCGGCTGCGAATTCGTCGGCTGGCGGCTGGACCTGATCCGGCGCGAGCTGCGCTCTCCCCAGGGCGTCATCGTCAATCTGTCCAGCGGCGAGTTTTCGCTGCTGAGGGCCTTTGTCGAGCGTCCCCAGCGCGTCCTGACCCGTGATCGGCTGCTGGATCTGGCCCGCGGCCCCGACAGCGACGCTTATGACCGTGCGATCGACGTCCAGATCAGCCGCCTGCGCCGGAAGCTGGACGACGGTTCCGGCGGCCAGGAGCTGATCCGCACCGTGCGCAATGAAGGCTATGTCTTCACCGCGCGCGTCCAGCGGACATGAATCTCAGGCGCCTGAGCCTTCCGATCCTGCCGACCGCGACGCTGTTCGCCCAAGCGCTGGCTCTGGTGGTGCTGAGCCTTTTGGCCGCCGTGGCGGTCAATGTGCTGGTGATCTTCAACCTGCCTCCGCCGGCGCCGGACTTCTACCGCCTCAGCGAGATCGCCGAGGTGTTCCGCGGCCAGCACGTGGCTGCCGGACCGGACCACCGTCCACTGGTCACCCGCATAAGCGATACGCCGCCACACGGCGATCCGACCGGACCGGGTTTCATGACCGGCTTTCGCCGTGATCTCAGCGGAACGTTGGGCCTCGGGCCGGATCAGATCGTGATCAGCTCGGACTCCCTGCGCTTTCCAGATCGGCGGATGTTCCAGGTTGTGCGCCGCGAAATCGGCCGCAGTGGACGCGCCTCGGACGAGCACTACTTGATCGCGCCCTTCCAGTTGGGCGTCATGAGGCCCGATGGGCGCTGGCTGATCATCGAACCCAAGCCGTCGTTCAAGCTGACGCCGTGGCAGCAATCCACCCTCACCTGGCTGGCCCTGAGCACCCTCGCCCTGTCTCCGATCGCCTATCTGTTCGCGCGACGGCTGGCGTCGCCGATCGCGCAGTTCGCCGCCGCCGCCGAACGCCTCGGCCGCGACCCCCACGCCGCACCGCTGATCATTCGCGGTCCAGTCGAGATCAGCGTGGCGGTTCGCGCTTTCAACGACATGCAGGAGCGGCTGGCGCGCTATGTCGACGACCGCACCGCGATGATCGGCGCCGTGGCCCACGATCTGCGCACCCCGTTGACCCGCCTGCGCTTTCGCGCCGAGTCGGCGCCGGAGGAGTTGCGCGCGAAGATGGCCGCCGACATCGGCGAGATGGAGGCGATGATCTCCGGGACCATGGCCTTTGTGCGTGACGCCAGCCAGCCAACCGCGCGCATGCGACTGGAGCTGTCGTCCCTGCTGGAAAGCCTGGCCGATGAGATGAGCGAGACCAGCAAGGACGTGGTGGTCGAACAGGCCGACCGGATTGTTATCGACGGCGACCCGCTGGCGCTGCGACGGCTGTTCAACAATCTATTGGAAAACGCGGTCAAGTTCGGGCGGCTGGCGCGGGTGCGCGTCTTCGCGGAGGCGGTGTATGCCGTGGTCGAGATCGACGATCAGGGCCCCGGTCTCCCAAAAACCGAGCTGGAACAGGTGTTCGAGCCCTTTTACCGGCGCGAGGTCTCAAGATCGCGCGAGACAGGCGGCATCGGTCTTGGCCTGGCCGTGGTCCGGTCGGTCGCCCGCGCGCATGGCGGCGATGTCGGCCTGGAGAATCGCTTGAAGGGCGGCCTGACGGCGCGGGTGCGACTGCCCTTGCCGGTGTCGGGCGGGTGAGTGCGCCGCTGTGCCGTCGCCGCGGCCCCTTTAGCTTCTCTATCCCGTCGGCAAGATAAGATGCGCTGTAAATTCAGCGGCGCCGGGCTATCTCAACGTCGGCCCGCCGGTCCAAGCCCCCGGCGGGCGGAGTTTTCTGGGAATGCCAACAGCCAGCGCCACGCCGCATGAAGGTCCTCCGCTTTCAGATCATTTGAAGCGGCTCGAGGCGGACTCCATCGAGATCATGCGCGAGGTCGCCGCGGCGTTCGACAATCCGGTCATGCTGTATTCGATCGGCAAGGATTCGGGCGTCATGCTGCATCTGGCGGCCAAGGCCTTCTTCCCCTCGAAAATCCCCTTCCCGCTGCTGCACGTCGACACCACCTGGAAATTCCGCGACATGATTCGCCATCGCGACACGGTGGCCGAGCGATACGGCGTCGATCTGCGCGTCTACACCAATCAGGATGGGCTCGACCGAGGGATCAATCCGATCGCTTCCGGCTCGTCGCTGCATACCCAGGTGATGAAGACCGAGGCGCTGAAGCAGGCGCTGGACAAGTACGGTTTCGACGCGGCGTTCGGCGGCGCGCGGCGCGACGAGGAGAAGAGCCGCGCCAAGGAGCGGATCTTCTCGTTCCGCTCTGCCGGTCACGTCTGGGATCCGCGCAATCAGCGACCGGAGCTTTGGCGGCTCTACAATACGCGGATCAACAAGGGCGAGACGATCCGGGTCTTTCCCCTGTCGAACTGGACCGAGCTGGACATCTGGGAATACACCCGCGCCGAATCAATTCCCGTGGTGCCGCTCTATTTCGCCGCGCCGCGGCCGGTGGTGGAGCGCGACGGTATGTTGATCCTGCGTGACGACGACCGCATGCCGCTACTGCCCGACGAGAAGGAGGAGAGCCGCTGGGTGCGGTTCCGCTCGCTGGGCTGCTATCCGCTAAGCGCGGCGGTGGAGTCCCGCGCCGAGACCCTGGACGACATCATTCGCGAGATGCGCGCCAGCCGCACCTCCGAGCGGCAGGGCCGGCTGATCGATTCCGACGAGTCCGCCTCGATGGAGAAGAAGAAGCGCGAGGGGTATTTCTGATGGACGACGCCGCGACGCAGCTTCAAACCCGCCCAGCCACGGTGCTCGCGCCCCAGACGACGCAGAAGAGCCTGCTGCGGTTCCTGACCTGCGGTTCGGTGGACGACGGCAAATCGACCCTCATCGGGCGGCTGCTGTACGACACCAAGCTGATCCTTGACGACCAGCTGAGCGCGCTGGAGCGCGACAGCCGCCGTCACGGCACCACCGGCGAGGACCTGGACCTGGCGCTGCTGGTCGACGGGCTGGAAGCGGAGCGTCAGCAGGGTATCACCATCGACGTCGCCTATCGGTTCTTCACCACCGACCGGCGCGCCTTCATCGTCGCCGACACGCCTGGCCACGAGCAGTACACCCGCAACATGGCCACCGGCGCCTCCAATGCCGATCTGGCGGTGATTCTGATCGACGCGCGCAAGGGCGTGCTGACCCAGACCAAGCGTCACAGCTATATCTGCTCGCTGCTGGGCGTGCGGCACGTCGTTCTGGCGGTGAACAAGATCGATCTGGCCGACTATGACCAGGGTGTGTTCGATCGGATCGTCGCCGAGTATCTGGCCTTCGCCGAGACCCTGGGCTTCGCCACGATCACGCCGATCCCCATGTCGGCGCGGCATGGCGACAACGTGCTGGCCGCCTCGACCCACACGCCGTGGTACGTCGGCCCGACACTGGTCGAGCATCTGGAAACCATAGACGTGGTCAGCGACACGGCGGCCAAGCCGTTCCGCTTCCCCGTTCAGTGGGTCAACCGGCCGAACCTGGATTTCCGCGGTTTCTCCGGCACAATCGCCTCGGGAACCGTGCGGCCGGGCGACCGGGTGAGCGTTGCGGAGTCCGGGCGCGAGTCCAGCGTGGCGCGCATCGTCACCTATGACGGTGACCTGGCCGAAGCGCGGGCGGGACAGGCGGTCACCTTGACCCTGTCGGACGAGGTCGACATCGCTCGCGGCGATCTGCTCGCCGCGCCCACCGCCCGGCCGGAGGTTGCCGATCAATTCGCGGCCCACGTGATCTGGATGGGCGACGAGCCGCTGTTTCCCGGACGGCCATATCTGATGAAGATCGGGACCCGCTATGTGCCCGTGCGGGTAACCTCGCTGAAGCACAAGATCGAGGTCGACACCCTGGAGCACCTGGCCGGACGAACGCTGGCGCTGAACGAAATCGGCGTCTGCAACCTGTCGACCAGCACGCCTATCGCCTTCGACCCCTATGCGGAGAACCGCGAGACCGGCGCCTTCATCCTGATCGACCGCTACACCAACGCCACGGTCGGCGCGGGGATGATCGATTTCGGTCTGCGCCGGGCGGCCAACATCCATCGCCAGGCGTTGCTGGTCGGCCGCGCCGATCACGAGCGGCTGAACGGCCACAAGCCGGCGGTGCTGTGGTTCACCGGCCTGTCGGGCTCCGGCAAATCGACCATCGCCAATCTGGTCGAGCGCGAATTGCACGAGCGCGGCATCCGCACTTTCCTGCTCGACGGCGACAATGTGCGCCACGGGCTGAACCGCGACCTGGGCTTTTCCGACGCCGAGCGGGTTGAGAACATCCGCAGGGTCGGAGAGGTGGCCAAGCTGTTCGTCGAGGCCGGAACCATCGTGCTCTGTTCGTTCATCTCGCCGTTCCGCGCCGAGCGGCAAATGGTGCGCGAGCTGTTCGCGGACGGGGAGTTTCTGGAAATCTACGTCGACACTCCGCTCGAGGACTGCATCAAGCGCGATCCCAAGGGTCTCTACGTGAAGGCCCTGGAGGGGCAGATCGCCAATTTCACGGGCGTCAGCTCGCCCTATGAAGCCCCTGAACGGGCCGAGGTGGTGGTCTCCACCTGCGATCTGGAACCGCCCGAGGCCGACGCGGTGATCATCGGCGAATTGGAACGCCGCGAGCGGATCTGACTGCCGCGCTCAAACTGATCCTATGGGTATCGTTTGGCGCACAGGTCGCGCTCTGGTTTCATTCCAGGCCAGGCGGCGCAAAAGACTGTAGTTGTGAGTGAACCAAGCTGGGCCTTCGGGAGTTACCTGAAGGACCGGCCGGAAATCGATGTCCCGGCGCGGCCGCGTACTAGGATCAACCGGCCATGGATCACCCGACCCGTTGCGCTGAGGGTCCGTCCCGACGGCGCCAACCCAGGCCTCTGAGAGCCGACCTCGTACGCTTCCATCTCGACCCAGGAAGAATGCCCGCTTACTGAATGGGACGGCGTCCCAAAACCTTCGACAAAGGAATGTTTTATGTCGCATCAAGACAGCTCAACCCACACTCCCGCCCGGCGCGGATTCGCGGCTATGGACAAGGACCGCCAGCGCGAGATCGCCCGCAAGGGCGGCGCCAGTGTTCCCGATGAAAAGCGTAGCTTCTCACAGGATCGCGACCTGGCGGCGGCGGCGGGCCGCAAAGGTGGCGAGGCCTCTCACGGCGGCGGGCGTCAGCGCCTGGGCGAAATCCACACTGTGGTCGATCCGCGCCGCCAGTCCTGAGCGCTGCCGGTCCTGACCGCAGAGCCGGCCGCGACGAAGGCCACGGCCGG